>Ga0268299_1000786_pt1 | contig 79493 bp, 54 predicted proteins | sample NOBtaG_FD_193484 | JGI IMG/M metagenome (GOLD analysis project Ga0268299, IMG submission 193484) | Activated sludge microbial communities from bioreactor in Nijmegen, Gelderland, Netherland - NOB reactor | ecosystem: Engineered > Bioreactor > Aerobic > Activated sludge | place: Netherlands... | reverse complement strand
CAGGTGCAGGGTGCAGGGTGCGGTACGGGGTGCCGGGTGCCGGGTGCCGAGTGCGCTGCCGGGTGCCGCGTGCGGAGTGCCGGGTGCCGCGTGCGGAGTGCCGGGTGCCGCGTGCGGAGTGCCGGGTGCCGCGTGCGGAGTGCCGGGTGCCGCGTGCGGAGTGCCGGGTGCCGGGTGCCGGGTGCGGAGTGCCGGGCGCCGGGTGCGGAGTGCCGAGGCGCCGGGGCAGGCCCAAGCCCGCACACCTGGCACCGTGCATCGGCACCGTTGTACTCAGCGCTCCGCGCTCCGCACTCGGCACTCCGCACTCGGCGCTCCGCACTCGGCACTCGGCACTCGGCACTCGGCACTCGGCACTCCGCACCCGGCACCCGGCACCCGGCACCCGGCACCCCGTACCGCACCCGGCACCCGGCCACCCAGCACCGCACCCTGCACCTTGCACCCTGCACCCTGCACCCGATGTGTGGCTACTTGAGTGCCGCGATCCGATCCTCGAGCGGAGGGTGCGTGGAGAGGAGCGCCATCATGCCGCGCACCCCGGCGATCTTCATCGTCGCCAGCGACGGGTTGCTGGTGTCCACCATCTGCGTGTTCTGCTGCAGACGCTGCAGTGCCGCGATCATCTTGCCCTTGCCCGCGAGCGCGCCCGCGCCGGCATCGGCCCGGAACTCGCGCGCGCGCGAGAACCACGCCACGATCATCATGCCCAGGATCCCGAACGCGATGTCCAGCACGATCGTGGTGACGATACCCACCAGGTACGACACCTTCTCGTCCACGGCGTTGCGCGCGATGTTGGCGATGATGCGCGCGAAGAACATCACGAACGCGTTGACCACGCCCTGAATGAGCGTCATCGTGACCATGTCGCCGTTGGCGATGTGGGACACTTCGTGCGCCAGCACGGCCTCCACCTCGTCGCGCCGCATCGAGCGGAGCAGGCCCGTGGAGACCGCGACGAGTGAGCGCTTCCTGCTCGGTCCCGTGGCAAAGGCGTTCACCTCGGGCGACTCGTAGTAGCCCACCTCCGGCATCGGCAGCCCCGCGCGATCGGTCTGCTGGCGGATCGTGGCGTAGAGCCAGTCCAGCTCTTCATGGCCGGTGCGGCCATCGACGAGCTGCACGCCCATCGCCTGCTTGGCCACGAACCTGGACATGGCCAGGGAGATGAAGGCGCCGCCCATGCCCCAGACGAGGCAGAACACCATCAGGGCGCTGTAGTCCAGGCCTCCGCCGGGCAGCCGGTATCCACCGATCCCCAGCAGCGTGAGGACTATGGAGAGGGTGACCATGATGGCCAGGTTGGTGGCCACGAAGAGGAGTATGCGCTTCATACCTCAAATATAACCCGGCTGCTGTGACGGCGCCGTCCATTGGCGATTGCCGAAAGGGGGATTGGGCGATTCATAGGGTGACGGCGGACTGGGGCACTCGGACATTCGGATCTGGCGATTGGACGATCGTGGCATCGGGCCAATTCATGTCGTTCCGGCGTCCGGGCGTCGTGCGAACGGATGTGCTGGCGATTCCCTGGATCACCCAATCACCCAATCACCCAATCACCCAATCACGAATGCCCGAATGCCCCGATCCGCATTCGCCCAATGAATCACCCGATTTGGCAATCCGGCAATCGGCAATGGACGCCTTCACCGCACAGCCGCGTAGCCTTCGGCGATCTTCTTCCTCGCCGCCTCCACGTCCCGGTGGAAGACGAACAGCGCGTCGGCGTTCGTCGCGGTCTTATCGGTGAAGTTCCAGGTCCTGCCGCCCTTCTGCTTCACGCGCAGGTTCTTCTCCAGGTAGTCCACGACGAAGGTCTCGACCTGCGCGTACGGCAGGGTGAACGCGTCACCCTTGTTGGTGGTCTCGTAGGCGAGGCCGTCCACGGTGGCTACCAGCGTGCCCTCACAGCCGCCCATGCCGTGCTTGTGGTTCACGGCGATGCGCTTGTTCAGCCGCACTTCGCGGAACCGCATCGTCACCGGGTTGTCGCCCACGGACAAATCGACGGTCCGCTCGATTCCCTCGTAGCCATCGGCGGTGAGCTTCAGCTGCTTGCTGCCGGGCTCGAGCTTGTCCAGGCGAAGCGGTGTCGTGCCGACGTACTCGCGGTTGACGAAGACCGACGCGCCGGGCACGTCACTCTCGAGAACGAGCGTGGCCGTCGTCGGCGCGGCAGGCTCGACCGGCGCGGCGGGCGCGGCCTCGGCCTTCCTCGCGGCCGGGGCCCGCTTCGCAGGCGCCGGGGCTGGCTCGACGGGCTCGGGGGCCTTCGGCTCGGCCTTCGCGACCGGCGCCGGTGCGGGCGCCGGGGCCCTCGTCACCGGAGCGGCCGGTTCGGGAGCCAAGGGCTCTCGAAGGAAGAAGAACAGTGCCGCCCCCACAACGAGGAGCGCGCCCAGAGCGGCGAGGATCTTGGTCACGCCCGACATGGTAGCAAAGGGATCCCGCGCCATTTGATGCGATGATGCAGCCTTGGTATGATCACGCATCATGCGGACGACGATCACCCTGGACGACCGTCTGCTTGCGCAGCTCAAGAAGAAGGCTGCCGAGTCGGGGACGTCGGTCAGCGCCCTCATCGAGCGAGCGGTCCGCCTGTTCATCAGGGCCACACCCGCGTCGCGCGGACGGGAACGGTTCGAGCTGGTGACCTTCGGCGCCGGCGGGCGGTTCTCCGCGCGGAACATCGACCGCACCTCGGCCCTGCTCGAAGCCGACGACATCGAGCGGTTCGGGCGGCGACGGTAGGCGATGCAGCTGCCGGACGTCAACGTGCTGATCTACGCGCACCGCGAGGATGCGCCGGAGCACGAGCGTTACGCGGCCTGGCTCCGGGGCTTGACCGATGCCGATGAGCCGTTTGCCTTGTCGGAGGTCGTGCTCGCCGGGTTCCTCCGCATCGTCACCAATCCGAAGGTGTTCGATCCGCCCACGCCGATGCCCACGGCCATCGCCTTCTGCCAGCACCTGGTCGACTGGCCCCGTGCCGTGATGATTGCACCAGGTCGCGGCCACTGGGACGTCTTCGTCGGGCTCTGCGCGAACGTGCAGGGTCCGCTCGTCACTGATGCCTACCTGGCGGCGCTCGCCATCGAGCACGGGTGCGAGGTGATCACGACCGATAGCGACTTCGCGCGGTTCAGCGGGCTGCGCTGGCGCCACCCGCTCGGCGTGTGATGCGACAGCCTGCCAGTCTGCAGCCGGCAGTGTCCAACGTCTTACGGCGTGGTCGGCGGCGATGCCTGCCACCCGACCGGCAGCGCACTCATCGACGACTCCACGGACCTCGCCATGCCGGGGTCGGGGGAGTGCCTTCCCGGGATCAGCCCACCACCTCGTAGCGCACCCCAAGGCGGTCGTACGCGGTGCGGGCACGCTCGTCCCGGGTCAGCAGCGTCGCGCCGGCCGAACGGACGGTCGCCCCGATGAGCGCATCGTAGATGGACCCTCCTGCGAGGCCGGCACCTGTCACCTCCTTCACCAGCGTCGCGTACGCGGCGGCCGGCAGGACCAGCGGCGCGTCCGGGAATCGGGCCAGGAGGAAGGAGGCCACCAGGTCCGCGGGGGCGCGGTGCGGCGGAGGAAGTCGCGTCAGGACCGAGAACGACTCGACCAGTACGTGCGCAGGAATCCTCGGCTTGCGGGCCAGCGCGGCAGCGGCAGCGGCATGCGCCTCGTGCCAGGCCGCGAAGCCCGCCACCACCACGCTCGTATCGACCGCTGTCACCGGCGCGTGCCCTCGAGCGTCGCGCGCACCATGTCGTCCGTGAGCGGCGGGAGTGGCTCGGCCGGGACGGCCACGACGCCCCCCTTGCGCCGCACGAGCGTCATTGCGGTCGGCGCCGGCTCGATCTCGAGGCGTCCGTCGCGCTCGCGGATCTCGACCGCCCGCCCGGGCTCCAGCCCGAGGCGCTGTCGAAGTGGCTTGGGAATGACAATTCGCCCGGCAGAATCGATGGCAGTGACCATGCCATTATCATACCAGTCTCGGTCGTCACGCCGGGCGATCGACCTCGATCTGTACCCCGCCGACGGTCCTGGCGGCGAAGTTGTAGAGCATGGCGACGAGGGACAGCGCGATCGCGCCGAGGATGCCGTAGAGCAGCGGCAGGATGACGATGGCCCCGGCGCCGAACAGGGGTGCCACCCAGCCGGGCATGCCCGACTCGCTGTCGGCCGGCACGCCAAGGCCCAGCAGGGACACCAGGAAGATGCAGACGCCGATTATCAGCCCGATGCTGCCGTAGAGGCAGGCCGCCACCTTGAACAGGGAACCGACGCCGATCTTGTTGATGACCATGCTCGCGCCCTCCTTGGGGAGGTGCGATTCTAGCAGGCCGCCAGGTCAGCCTTTCGTCTGGGTTCGCGGGGCCTCCAGCCGGCGCTGGCAGCGATGGCCCGTGTCCGGGGCATAATCGGCCCGTGACGATCCTCTGCCTGGCCTCCTACCACAAGGGGCACGACTTCCTCCGCGAGGCCCACCGCCTCGGCTGCCGCGTCCTGCTCGTCACCTCTGAGAGCCTGCGCGACGCCGCCTGGCCGCGCGAGTGCATCGACGAGACCTTCTACGTGCCGGACGTCAACAAGCAGTGGAAGCTCGACGACCTGCTGCTCGGGGTCAGTCACCTGGCCCGTCGCGAGGCGATCGATCGCATCGTCCCGCTGGACGACTTCGACCTGGAGAAGGCCTCGGCGCTGCGCGAGCACCTGCGCGTGCCGGGCATGGGCGAGACGACCACCCGGTACTTCCGGGACAAGCTCGCGATGCGGGTGAAAGCGGCCAGTGACGGCATTCCCGTGCCCGGCTTCGTGCACGTGCTGAACGAGGCGCGGGTCCGGGCGTTCTGCGCCGAGGTGGAACCGCCGTGGTTCCTCAAGCCGCGGCAGCAGGCCGGGGCCATCGGCATCCGCAAGATCAACACCGAGGCCGAGCTGTGGACGGCCATCGACGAACTCGGGGACCGTTCGTCCCATCATCTACTCGAAACCTACGTCGCCGGCGACGTCTACCACGTGGACTCCATCGTCTATGAACGAGAGATCCGGATGGCCATCGCCAGCCGCTACGGCACGCCGCCCTTCGACGTGTCCCATGGCGGCGGCGTGTTCACCACCCGGATCGTGCGGCGGGCGACGGACGAGGACCGCGGCGTGCTCGAGCTGAACCGCAAGGTGCTCACCTCGCTCGGGCTGGTGCGCGGGGTCTCGCACAGCGAATACATCCGCCGGGCCAACGGGGAATTCGTGTTCCTGGAAACCTCGGCCCGGGTCGGGGGCGCGCACATCAACGAGCTGGTAGAGGCGGCCACCGGGCTGAACCTGTGGGCCGAGTGGGCGCGCATCGAGAAGGCGGGTGGGGACGAGCCGTACGAGGTGCGGGCACCCCGTGCCGACTACGCCGGGCTCATCGTCTCGCTCGCGAGGCAGGAGCATCCGTCGATGGAGGCCTACGCGGATCCCGAAGTGGTGTGGCGGCTCGACAAGCGCCACCACGCGGGACTCATCGTCCGCTCGCCGTCGTACGACCGGGTGGAGCAGCTGTTGGGGGACTACAGCGCGCGATTCGCGCACGACTTCGTGGCGACGCTGCCGCCCATGGCGACCCCGTTCGATTGAACGGCCTGGCGCCGCGTCGCGTGCGAACCAGAGTCCGTGGAGGTCCGATGTCACGTCGATCTGCACTGTTGCTGCCTGGCTGCTGGCTGCTGGCAGTTGCACTGGGTGCGGCGCAGGCCTCGCCGCCAGCGCCAGTCGTGCCGGACTGGTCGCAGTGGCGCGGCCCCAACCGCGACGGCATTTCGGCCGAGACCGGGCTCCTGAAGCAGTGGCCGTCCGGCGGGCCACCACGGGTGTGGCAGACCACGGGCGCCGGCACCGGATACTCGTCGTTCTCCACGTCCGGCGGTCGTCTCTACACCATCGGCGCGCGCGACGAGGTGGAGTACGTGATGGCGTTCGATCGAGCGACCGGACGGAAGCTCTGGGAGACGCCGAACGGAAGGCGCTTCCGGAACGAGCAGGGCGACGGCCCGCGCAGCACGCCGACCACCGAGGGCGAGCGGCTCTACGCCTTCGGCGGGAGCGGCGAGCTGTCGTGCCTCGAGTCGGCCACCGGCCGGAAGATCTGGTCGGTGAACGTTGTCCAGAAGTTCGGCGGCGTGACGCCCTATTGGGGCTACAGTGAATCCCCGCTCATCATCGGCGACCGCATCGTGATCAACGCGGGCGGCCGCCGGGCCTCGATCGTCGCGGTGGACAAGACCACCGGCGCGACGCTGTGGCAGCAGCCCGGAGACGAGGCCGGCTACTCGTCGCCGGTGCTGCTCCGCACGGGGAGCCTGCAGCAGGCGGTGTTCTTCACCGCCCGGCGCGGGTTGGCGGTGGATCCGCGGGACGGCCGCCTGCTCTGGTCCTACGACAGGGCCAACAACGGCACGGCCAACATCGCCACGCCCATCGTCCGCGGCAACCAGGTGTTCTTCTCGTCCGACTACGGCACCGGCGCCGCGCTCCTGGACGTGCGGGCCTCCGGCAACCTGTCGAGCGCCAGCGAGGTGTACTTCACCCGCGACATGCGCAACCACCACGCCTCGTCCATCCTGGTAGGGTCGCACCTCTATGGCTTCAGCAGCTCCATCCTCACCGCCCTGGCCTTCGACACGGCCACGGTGGCCTGGCGGAACCGCAGCGTGGGCAAGGGGTCGCTCGCGTACGCCGACGAGCGGCTCTATCTCTACAGCGAGAACGGCGTCGTGGGTCTCGCCGACGCGTCCCCCGGGGGGTATGTCGAGCGCGGCCGCTTCACGCTTGCCACGGGAAACGCCAGCACCTGGAGCCATCCCATCATCACCAGCGGGATGCTCATCCTGAGGGACCAGGACAAAGTGTACGCTTACGACGTCCGTGTCCATTGAGTGATTGCCCACTGCCAATCGAGGCGATTCATTGGCGATCGCAGATCGCGGCATAGGGCATTCGATTGGGCGATCGCTTGCTCGCTCAATCGTCAATCGGAATGCTCGATGCCCCAATCGCCGGCTCCTCCGATGAATCGCTCAACCGGCACTCCGCAATCGGCATTGGACAGGCGGCGCCGCGTGGTGTTGGTGTGCGTGCTGGTGGCCGGGACGGTCGCCGGATGCGCGTCCAGGAAGTCCGCGCCGGGCGCGCAGCCTCCCGCGCCCGCCGGGACGCCCGTGTTGACCCTGCTCGACACGGTCGTGATTCCCACCGAGGTGCGCCCGCCGAACGGTCGCCGTGAGGCGTGGTTCGGCAGCCTCTCCGGACTGGCACGGGACTCACGGTCGGGCCGCTATCTCGCCGTCGTGGACGACCGGCAGCCCTCGCGCGTAGCCTGGCTCGACATCACGGCCGAGGCCGGACGCCTCTCCGTGAAGCCCGGCGAGGTCGTGCCCGTGCGGCCGTCCGCCGGTGTGGACGAACGTCTCGTCGTGGGAGCGGATCTCGAGTCCATTGCTGCGCTGCCAGACGGCACGTGGGTCGCGAGCGAAGAGGGCCACTCCTCGACCGGCGCGCCCGGTCAGCCTCCAGCCGGGGAATGGCCGCCGGCACTGCATTTCATCGGCCCGGACCTGCGCGTGACACGTATCCAGCCGTGGCCCGAGCGTTTTGCCCTTGGGGCCGAGCGCGGCGGCGTCCGCGACAACCAGGGCTTCGAGGGCCTCACACGCACGCCCGACGGCCGCCTGATTGCCGGCCTCGAGCAGCCACTCCACGCCGATCTCACCGCGCCACTGCGCAACGGGCGTCCCTTCGGCGGCGGGCAGGGTGGACCGGGACGGCTCGTGGAGCTGGTGCCAGACGGCAGCGCATGGACGCCCAGGCGCGAGTGGGTCTATCGGCTGGACCCGACCGCGGTGCGCCCCGGCGAGCGCATCTGTGACGACGGGGAGAACGGCCTGACGGAACTGCTGGCGCTCGACGACGCGCGCCTGATCGCGGTGGAGCGCGCCTGTCTGCTCCGCGACGGCGGCGTACGCAACACCGCCCGGCTCTACCTCATCGATGTCACCAGCGCCGACAACGTGTCGCCAGCCAGCGGCGTGGCCGTTCGAGCGGCACGTCCCGTGACGAAGACGCTGCTCGTGGACTTCGACACGCTCATTCCCGCGTGGCCCCCCGCGCTGAGGGATCTCGACAACTTCGAGGCGCTGGCCTTTGGCCCCCCGCTCGCGGATGGCCGGCGGACGCTGCTGGTGATGTCGGACGACAACTTCCGCGCCACGCAGAACACGGTGTTCGTGTGGTTCGCGATGCAGGAGACAGGAGACAGGAGACAGGAGGCAGGAGGCAGGAGGTAGGAAGTAGGAGGTAGGAAATGGCCGAGAAGCTCTACTTCCTCTAGCTCCTACCTCCTTCCTCCTACCTCCTTCCTCCCGGCAGTCACGGCACCGCCTTGTAGCCGACGCCGCGCACGGTGAGCAGCAGCGTGGGCCGGGTGGGATCGTCTTCGAGGTAGCGGCGGAGGCGCACGATGAAATTGTCGATGGCGCGCGTGTCGGTGTCTTCGTGGAGCGCCCAGACGTCCTCGAGAATCGCCTTGCGCGAGACCGCCTTGCCGGCATTTCGAATCAGGTAGGCCAGCAGGTCGCACTCCATCTGGGTGAGGTGGTAGGTGTGCCCGGCCACCTTGAGCTCCAGCGCGTCGAGATCGACCATCCGGCCGTGGAAGTCCAGGGTGCGGCTGGGCGCCGGCTCGGGTGATTCCCGCCTGGCCCATTGCGACCGTCGCAGCAGGCCACGCACGCGTGCGAGCAGAATCGCCAATTCGAACGGCTTGGGCAGGTAGTCGTCCGCGCCCGCCTCGAATCCCTTCAGCACGTCCTCGGGCCGTCCGCGCGCCGTGAGCATCAGGACGGGGACATACTCGCCGGCCTCACGCAAGGCGTGGACGATGGAGAATCCGTCGCGCCCCGGCAGCATGACGTCCAGGATCACCGCATCGTAGCGGGCCGGGCCGAGCAGGCGATTGAGCGCCTCGTCGCCATCGCTCTCGATGTCCACGGAGTGTCCGTCGGCCTCGAGGTTGAAGCGAAGCCCATTGGCCAGGTGCGCTTCATCTTCGACGACCAGGAGGTGGGGCATTGACGGGTGCAGAGTGCAGGGGTGCAGGGTGCAGGTGCAGGGTGCAGAGTGCAGGGGTGCAGGGTGCAGGGTGCAGGGTGCAGGGTGCAGGGTGCAGGGTGCAGGGTGCAGGGTGCAGGGTGCTAGGTGCTGGGTGCGAGGTGTTGGGCGGCGTGCTCTCTTGCCAGTTGTTTGGCTGACATCCGCGGGAGTTCCAGCGTGAAGGTGGCGCCCTTGCCTTCGCCTTCGCTCTGGGCGAAGACGCGGCCGCCGTGCTGCTTCGCGATGGAGCGCACGATGAAGAGGCCGAGGCCGGTGCCCTTGACCTTGTAGCCGCGCGACTGGAAGCGGTAGAAGCGCGTGAAGATGCGCTTCAGCTGCGATGTCGGGATGCCGACGCCGCGGTCGCGGACGCGCACCCACAGGCTGTCGGGGGCCGGCGCGGCGACCTCCACGGTGACCTGCACGTTCTGCAGGGAGTACTTGACGGCGTTGTCCACGAGGTTCGAGAGAGCCGTCCGCAGCTCGTCCGAATCGCCGCTCACGAAGAGCGACGGTTCGCCGTCCGGCATGCTGAGCGTGATCGCCTCGGGTGCCAGGTGATGGCGGCGCCGCGCCGTTTCCACGCACTCGCGCGCGAGCGCCACGACGTCGACGGGGGCACGGTGCGCCAGCCGCGGCCGCTGGCCGGCGACGCCGGCCTTCAGCACCTGTTCCACCGTGTGCTGCAGCCGATCCGCGTCGGCCAGCATCACCTTGTAGAACTCCCGGCGCTGCTGATCGCCCACCTCGCGTGCCTGCAGGGTCTCCAGGTACAGCCGGATCGAGGCGATGGGCGTCTTCAGCTCGTGCGTGACCGCATTGATGAACGCGTCGTGCTGTTCGTTGCGCCGAAGCTCACGCACCAGGAACACCGTGTAGACGACAATGCCGGCAATGATGAGGGCGAACGCGATGACCCCGAGCACGAGCGGCAGCACGCGCCGTGCATTCACCATCACCCAGCCCACGTTGAGCGACACCGCGGCCGCCACGAGGACGACGCAAAGGACGATGAAGGCGACGGTGGCGGTCTGCCGTCGGGTCATGGCCCATCATAGAGCAGGCTTCAGGTTCCAGGCTTCAGGAAGAGCGTCTGTCACGCTGCGACCCGCCACTGCACGGAGCGTTCTACCTGGAGCCTGAAGCCTGGAGCCTGGAGCCTGGAGCCTGGAGCCTGAACTACGCCGCCTCTTCCTCGAGGTCCTCGTTGATCTTGGCCACCTTGATGTCCCAGGCCAGTCCCAGCTTCTCGAGGACCTTGATGCCGATCCAGTTGACGTCCAGCTCGTACCACGCCAGGCCGTGCCGCGCCGACACCGGGTGGGCGTGGTGGTTGTTGTGCCAGCCCTCGCCCCAGCTGAGCAGCGCCACCCACCAGAGGTTGGTCGAGTCGTCCCGCGTCTTGAAACGGCGCGAGCCCCAGATGTGCGTGGCCGAGTTCACGAGCCAGGTGCAGTGCAGCAGGAAGGTCGTCCGGAAGAAGATGCCCCAGAGCACGTACGGCAGGCCGCCGAACGCGAGCAGGCCGAGGCCCAGCACCACCTGCGGCACCCAGTGCCAGGTGGTGAGGGCCACGTGGAACGGGTCCTTGGCCAGGTCAGGCACGTAGCGGCGGAGCACCTGCGTGTCGTGGTGCATCGCCTTGCCGGTCATGATCCAGCCCATGTGCGCCCAGTAGGTGCCTTCACGCGGGCTGTGCGGATCGCCTTCCTGATCGGAGAACTGATGGTGGATGCGGTGCGTCGCCACCCAGAAGATGGGCCCGCCCTCGAGCGCCAGCGTCCCGCAGAGGGTCAGGAAGTACTCCATCCACTTGGGGGTCTTGTAGCCTCGGTGCGTCAACAGCCGGTGGTACGACATCCCGATGCCCCAGCTGCCCGCGATGTACCACAGGGCCACGGCGGTGGCGATGGCGCCCCAGTCGACATAGAAAAACGCCGCCACGGCGCCGATGTGGAAGATGGTCATCGCGATGACCGTGATCCAGTTCGTGCCGGTGGCCACCTTGCGGCCGTAAACCTGCGATGCGGTGAATTGAGCCATGCGGATGACGAAGGTATCAGGACCCGCGCCGCCGCACTGTAATACTTGTGTCAGGGTCACAAAACCAAACAGGTCAAATACTTACGGGTGTTTCCTGGTATCGATGAACTTGAGCCACGTGCCCACGAGCGTGGCCTGCGGACCCTTGGCGGCGGTGTAGCGCGACGCGTAGGCGACGAACCGCTCGCGATCGGGGTCGCTCAGCGAGCCTGTCTCCTGCCGCAGGCGGTACATCACCTGCAGAGCCAGGTACGTGAGGTCCATGTCCTCGGGGCGGCGTTCGAGCAGCTCGTGCAGGGTCTCGAGTGCTGGCACGTACGCCCCCGTCATCGCCTCCGCCGTCGCCTGCCGTTCGTCGCGCGCGTCGTCGTCCTTCCACGCGTCCGGCGCCTCGTCGAGAAAGGTGAGCGCCCGCAGGCCATCGCCCAGCCGCAGCAGGCCGTCCACGAGCGGGGGATAGACGACGTCGGCGGCCTCGCTCAGCAGCGACAACTGCCACGCGCCCACGGCCTCCTGATCTCTCCCGCTCGCCGCATGACATGCGCCGATGTAGAACGCCGCGCCGAGGAAGTCCGAGGCGCTCTTCAACGCCACCTGGAACCAGGCTGTCGCCTGCGGGTAGCGCTGCTTCTGCAACTCGCCGAGCCCTCGGACGAACGCAAAGGTGGCCTCGTCTCCGGACGGCATGCTGTCCCTCGGTTCGGGCGCGTCGAATCGGCCCTCGCGCGCCTTCGCCAGCACCTCGGCCGCCTGCGGCGAGGGCGGGTACAGGGCTTCGAGAGAGCCGAGAAACGCCTCCACGACCTCCGGCTGCAGCACGGTGGACGGATTGAAGCGCGGCAAACGCACCGCGATGCGCGGCGGCGGCGGCGGCAGCACCTCCTCATCGACCGACGGCGCCGGGACCTCCGCGGTGGGGTCCTTCGCCGGGGGCGGCAGCAGCGAGGGCGCGTAGCGGAACGCCCGCATCACGCGCGTGTCGGGCTGGCCCGGGGCGGTGACGACGGCCCGCGCCACGTACTCGCCGGGCGGCAGCAGCCCCAGGCGCACGAGGCCGCCGAACGTGCGGAGCGATCCCTCCCTTACGGCGAGGGGCAACTCGATGGAGGTAATCGGGGGGGCCAGCGTGGACTCCGCGATCTGCACCGTGACCGCGGTGTTCGCAAGCTGCGCGTTGCTCTGCCCGACGACCGACACCTGCAACGACACGCTCTCGGTGTCCACCAGCGGCGCGGGCATCAGCCGCGCGGGGTCCGGCGGCGTGGGCTCGGGCGCGATCAGCAGGTCGGACACCTCCTGCCGTCCTGCGGTCCGCGTGAATCCCGCCCGGATGGTGTGATGCACGCTGCCCGTGCGCCCGTCCGCGTCCACGACGGCCAGCCGCAGGGTGTACTCCCCGGGATCGAGCAGCACCGTCGTCTGCAGCAGGCGCGGCGATGCGTGTCGGGGGGTGGCGGGGGACAGGATCATGCGGGTGACTGCGCCGGCCGTCGTCTTGTCGTTGCGATCCGTGACGAGGATGCCGGTCTGCCACTCCGCGGGCTCGCGTGCGGGCTCGCCGACCTCAGCGGCGATGATCACGCGCACCCGGTCGCTGTCCGGCTCGGCCATGTTGAAGGTTGCCACACGCATCGGGATGCCCCGGTCGGGCAGCGGCGACGACAGGAGATCCTTTACGACCGACTCGGGCGCGCGGCTCGTGTCCACGACGGCGCCGGCCGTGCTCGCCCGGGCGGTCTCGCGGCCCAAGGCAAACGTGGGGCGCGCGCGCACCGTGAGCCCCTTCCGCCGCACCTGCACCTTGATGCGACGTTGCCGGCCGGTACGGTCGGCAGCGGTCGGCTCGAAGCCAATCAGGTAGTAGCCGGAGAGCTCGCGATTCAGGCGCTCGAAGACGCCGGCCCCGGTGCCGGCAGAGATCTGCAGCAGTCGTCCGCGCGTCTGGCCGGCCAGCTGCTCCAGCCCGTCGCGCATCAGGTAGTCGTCGAGGGAGAAGCCGAGGCCCGGGGCGGCGGCCCTGGACGCGTCGAACATCATGGACTGCGCGGGCCGCACGATGTGCAGGGTGACGCGCGCCTCGGCCGCCCGCCGCGAGACGTCGGTGACGGTGATGGGCGCGCGCGCGAGGAAGAGCCCCTCGGAGATCATGATCACGTTCACCGGCGTATTCAGCCGCGCGAGCCGCGCGAAGAGCGTGTCGAGATAGCGCAGGGTCTGCATGGCCCGCGCGTTGGCCTCGGTGAGAGCGGTGCGGGCGTCCACCTCCAGCGCGTCGGCGCACGCCTCGAGGGCCGCGTCGGTAAAGCCTGCGCACTCGCGCTCCACGGCGCGCAGCCACGTGTCCATGTCGCGGTTCTCGAGCGCCCAGGCCTCGCTGATCTGCACCTGGTCGGAGGAGATGCGGCCGCCGCTGTTGGCGCCGGCCGGGCGCCGCAGCGCGTCGCGCACCCGGGACCGATCCGCCGTGAACTCCACGCTGCCGACGCCGGTGGGCATGCGCGCCACGCCCACCAGGTCACCCGGCGCGAGACTTTCCAGCAGCATCTCGCTGGTCCGCACAATCGCCTGCGCGCCGCCGACGCGGATGTGCGCATCGTCGATCACGAACAGCATCAGCCGGCCCGACGTGGGCGCGTCGTTCGACGAGGGGGCGTCCGCGGACGTGGACGCCACGGGCACCTCGCTCACGGTCGAGACGTACTGGACGTTGGTGATCGGGCGCGTCTGGCCGTTCACCTCGAGATCGAAGTCAGACGGGGAGAGGTCCGTCACGGGACGGCTGTCACTGTCCGTGACGGCGACGTCGACGAGGACGAGCTCCGCGCGTGCCTCGAACTGCGCACGCGACTGGGTGCTGCCCTGAGTGGATTGCGCGTGGCCGACAGGCGTGACCGAAACGGAGAGGACACAGACGAGGCCGACGACCAGTGCCTTTACCCGTGCACCCCTGCACCATGCACCCTGCACCCGTGCACCCGTGCACCCCTGCACCCGTGCACCCCTGCACCCGTGCACCCCTGCACCCCTGCACCCGTGCACCCCTGCACCCGTGCACCCCTGCACCCGTGCACCCGTGCCCCCCATCCCTACTGTCCCCCGGGGGCGCGGTAGCCCTGACGCGCGCGCACGGTGTGGCCGGCCCCGGGCAGGTCGATGCCGATCTCCCGCCAGGTACCATCGCGCTTCGTGTTCGTGGACTGGTAGCCGATCAGGTACTGGTTCGACAGTTCGACGACGATGTCGGCGAAGGCATCTTCGAGATGCTCGCTGCGCTCCACGAACAGGCCGCGCCCGCCGCTCAGCGTGATGAGCCGCTGAATGCCGGAGCGCAGCTGTGCCTCCCGCGCGCCGCGGCCGAGCGCCACCACGAACAGCGTGGTGTCGGTGGACCGCATCGCGGCCTCGACGTTGGTGATCGTGGCGTGGCTGGTCCGATCGTCGCCGTCGGAGAACACCACCAGCACGCGACGGCCGGGCTGCTTCGACAGCAACTGGACGCCGCGCACGATGACGTCGTAGAGCGCGGTGCCGCCCCAGGGCGCCAGGCGGTCCACGGCCCGCAGGCGCTGCGCCGGCACGGTCTCCCGCCGGGCCAGCGTGAACAGGTGGTCGTTGAAGGCGGCCAGCGTCACCTGGTCCTTCGGCCCCAGCGCGGCCAGGAACTTGCGCACCGCGTTCTTCAGCTGCGGCATGTGTGGCGCCATGCTCTGGCTCACGTCGACGGCCACCACGAGCTCCAGCGGCGAGCCCTCGTTGGAGAAGTGGGAGATCGTCTGCGGCACGCCGTCCTCGACGATCCGGAACGCTTCTCTTGGCAGGCCCTTGATGAAGCGGTTGCCGTCGTTCACCACCGCCGTCACCTGCACGACGTCCACCGACACCGTCTCGGCGTGCTCCAGCCCCTTCGTGCGCGTGGTCGCGACGAGGCGCGTGCCGTTGCGCAGGTCCACCACCACGCGGACCATGTGCTCCTTGACCTCCGCACCGGCGTCCCATGGGCACTCGGCGCGCGCGGCATCGGCCACCGTGCAGACCAGCCGCCCGTCTGCGTAGAACAGCACGCGTGCGGCTTCCCTGGCCCTGGGCGGGGGCTCGACGATGGCCTTGAGCAGCACCGGGCCGGAGAGGTACGTGTCCGGGCCGGGCGAGACGAGGCGGACCGACATGTCGAGTGACTGCGCACCGGGTCTCCCCATCGCGAGGATGGCGAGCGCTGCGAGGGCAAGGACGGCTCTGACGTGCATGGCGGGCCCCGAGAGAGCCGATTCTAGCGCGGTCTCAGCGGACCGCCACTGGCAAGCGCGGCGACGTAGTCCTCGACCCGGGACGCCGGGAGGGACGAAGCGCCGCGGACGAGCGCCGGCCAATCGTCGGCGAACCGGGCGTCGACCTCGTGCCAGTAGTCCTGGGTGGCGTAGAGGAGCAACGACGGGATGAGGACGGCGGGGACGCGCAGGCTGGCGGTGACCTCGGCCAGCCGCAGGATGAGATCAGGCACCTGTGTGGCCAGGACTCCGGTATCCGGGCGCCCGGCGAGCCGATCCCAGGCGATGGGCGGATCGAACCGCGTGTCCTGACGTCCATCCACGGAATCCCCCATGACGCCCCAGCGTGCGAGCGTCTCCGGCTCGACATCCGGCCGGCCGAGCCACAGCAGGTCGCGCAGGCTGAACCAGGCGGCCGCCGGCCCGGGCGTGGACGCCAGCGTCCACGGGAGGCCCATCTGCACGGCTCGGGGCGCTGCGACCTCCGCGGCGAGTGCCAGCACCGCGCCCGGGTCGGTGCCGGCAGCCTCCACCCGCGCACGGCCCCGGGCCAGCGCGGCGGCAATCGCCGCCTGCGTCCGGTCGTCGAAGTGCTGCGGCCGGACGGCGGCGGCTGTCCGGGCGAGCGTCATCTCATCGTTCAGGTTGATGGTGGGGACCGGCGGCATCTCGTCCGCCGACAGCCGCCGGAGTGCCGAACGGGCGAGCGCGAGGTCCAGCCCGAGCAGGCTGCCATCGACGTGCCACGGCGCGCCGGACCCGGTGCGCTCGACGGCGGGGAACCAGGCGAGCTCGCGGCCCACGGCGCGTGTTCCGAGGACATCGTGACGATCCACGACGTCGGGGCTGAGCGTGACCGCGCCGTCCGGGTCGCCGAGCGCCGCCGCGTAGACCAGCGCCCGAAGCGCCGCGGCCAGGGCACCCGGATCGTCCTTCACGAGCGCCGCGTCGAGCCCGGGAGATGGCAGGTGCGACCGGATCTGGAGGATGCGCTGGTGCTCCGCGGCCATCGGATCCACCGTGAAGACCATGCCTTCCCACGACAGGGCGGGCGTGGACGCGGCGGGCGGGCCGGCCATGGCCTGGAGCACGCGCGACTCGTACGCCGTGGGGCCGCTGAAGCGGTCGGGACGTGTCAACGGCGGCAGCGCGGGAATGAAATGGTCGGAGAGCCACGCCCGGACGGCTGCGTACGGCGGCGACGGGGTGTCCACCGCGGCGGCGAGCGCCAGCAGCAGTTGCTCGCGTGACGCGTGGTCGATCGCCTCCGTGAGTGACGTGCGTTCCACCAGGGCGAGCGCGCCCTGGACGACCTGAAGCCGAAGCGCCCGGTCGCGGCCGCCGCCCCCGTCAATGCGTCGCGCGGCATCGACGAGTCGGGCGAAGACGGCCGGGTCCCGAACCCCGATGCGGTCGAGCATCAGCAACAGGCCGCGATACCGGCGGTAGTGTCCCAGCGCGTACAGCAGGTCGGCCAGTTCCCGCGCCGGAGCGCCGGCGTCCCAGACGCGACGGGCGATGGCGAGCAGGGCGATGTGGTCCCGGCGCTCGCGGGGCGTCCCGCGGAGCAGCGCGCGGACCGTCGCCGCGAACGGTGCCGCTGCAGGTTCCCGTCGCAGCAGGGCAGCTGCTTCCTCCCGTGAGTTGATGGCGCTGCTGACCAGCGCCGGCCACAGGCCCGCACTCCCGGGCAGGCGATCCAGTCGCAGATCGGACAGTGCGTGCAGCACCGAGGGGAGGTCCGCGTAGCTCAACTGGTACGGATGCTCATTCGGTGACCAGGGGGCCTCGGCCGTCCGGGCCACGGCGTAGAGCGACGCGAGCGACGCCGCCGGGTCTTCTCCCGCGGCGGGCTGCAGCAACGCGGCTCGCCGATCGTCCGGCAGGTACGCGAGCGTGGCGTAGAAGCGGGCCAGGCGGCCCTCGTCGCGCGCCAACAGGCGCCTGAGGAACTCGTCGGACCGCGCGGGCGGGACGCCCAGCAACGCCGTCCACGCCGGTTCGTCGCCAGGGACCTGCCACCCCCGGGGCGTGCGGACGAGGCCAGGTGCAGCCTGCGCGAACGCTCCGGGCCACCTGCGCAGAATCTCCTGCAGCAGGCGAGGCTCGTCCGCGAGCCATTCCCGAACGCCGTCACCCACGTCGAGCGCCGCAGCCGCCACCAGCAAGGCAGCCCGGCGTGTCACGATCGCCGTGAAGAGATCCGCGTTCCCGTCGATCTGGAGCAGTCGCCGCCAGACGCGGTCGCTGAACGGCGCCAGCAGTGTGGCCGGCGGACCGTCCTCTTCGCCTGGTTCTCCGGACCCGGCGGGTGCGGGGCTGCCCGGCTGCCGGCCGAACACCTCGCTGACGGCGCCTGCGAGACTGCCCGTCGGGTTCGATACCACCGCGCCGTGCAACGCCCGGGAGAGCAGCATAAGCGCATGGCCTCGTTCGTCGGCGCGGATGCCCAGCCGTTCCATGGCCGGCTGGCCGCCAGGGATGGGCAGCAGGAAGTAGCCCGGTGGTGCCGGCGCGGGCGGCGGCAGCGGGTCGCCGGGACGCTCGTCGCCCGGTGGCTCGGACGGTTGCGCGAGCGACGCCGCCGGCGCCAGCGCGCCGATCATGACCGCAAGGCAGAGCGCTCGAAACGCGGGGCGGAGGAACAGCGGCATCAGCACGGCGGGCACCCGGCGCAGAATGCCCCGGGGGAATTAGAGCACAGCCGGGTGCAGGCGGGTGCGGGCGGGCTCGCCGTGCGGCGTGGCGGTGGCGTCGTCCACGTCGGCGCTGCGGCCGGGGAGGCGGATTTCGATCGCCGTACCCGCAGGTGAGCTGGATCCGACGCGGATGGTGCCGCCGTGCAGCGTGACCACCTCGCGGCAGATGGCGAGGCCCAGGCCGCTGCCGCCGGTGTGGCGGGCGCGTGAGTGATCGAGACGGTAGAACCGCTGGAAGACGCGCTCGTGCTCCCCGGCCGGGATTCCCGGCCCGGTGTCGCTCACGCGTACCTGCACGATGGGCGTGGCCCACGCCCCCTCGTCTGGTTCCTCGACCGTGGCCGTCACGTGCACCCACCCGTTCTCCCGGTTGTAGTGGACGGCATTGGCAATCACGTTGTCGATGACCCGCGTCACCAGCCCGGCGTCCGCGTACAGCAACACGCCCCCCAGCCCCTCGTGCTCGAGCGTCACGCCCCTCGCGGCGGCCGCCCCGGCGAGCCGCTGGAAGACGTCCTCCACGATCGGGGCGAGCGCCACTTCCCGCCGCACGACCTCGCGGGTCCCCTCCTGTGCGCGCACCAGCAGGATGAGATCTTCGGCGAGCCGCGTGAGCGCGGACAACCGGCCGCGCACGTGGCGCAGCGTCTCCTCGTACCGTTCCGCCGATCGCGGATGCCGCAGCGTGACGTCCACCTCGCCCGCGATGGCGGTGAGCGGGCCGCGCAGCTCGTGCGACGCATCCGAGGCGAAGCGGCGATTGGCCTCGACGGCGCCCTGGAGCCGATCGAGCATCGAGTTCAGGACCATCGTCATGCGGCCGACTTCGTCGTGCACGAGCGGGGCATCGAGCCGCGTGTCGAAGTGGCCATCGGCGATCCAGGCGGCCTTCTCGGCGATCTGCGTGACCGGAGCCAGCGCGCGTGACGCCAGCACGTACGCAATCGCCGCCGAGGCGGCAAGACTCGCCAGCCAGACGCCGATCAGCAGCCATGCCAGGCTCGCCAACCCGCGCGCCACATCGTCCGCGAAGAGGCCGACGGCCACCGCGTACGGGCGCCCGTCACGCGCGGCTGTGAGCACGGCCACGCGACCCAGCCGGCCCTGCACCTGCGTGCTGACGATGGGCGCCTCGCCCGAGAAGGCTCGCCGAATCACCTCCGGGGAAACGACGGGCGGCTGGCCCTGCAGCGTCGTGGACTGCAGCACGAGCCTGCCGTCCCGGTCGAAGATCTGGACGAACTTCTCGGTGAACGCTCCCGAGTCCAGCTGTGCGAAGGGGCCCTCGTGCAGGTGCACGTCGCCGACGCCGTCCGTCGAGGACGCCGCCTCGGTGGCGGCCACGGTGCGGACGTTGTGGTCCAGCCAGCGGGTGACGTAGACGCGCACGCCCGCATAGACGGCCAGGTGCGCCACCGCGAGCAGTGTCCCCACGGCGAGCGTCCACCGGAGCGTGAGGCGCGCGCGGAACGTGGTGGCGGGCGGCCGGCGGGTCACGCGCGTGCCTCCTGCTTCAGCATGTAGCCCAGCCCCCGCACCGTGTGGACGAGCGGCTCGGGAGTGAGCGCCAGCAACTTGCGTCGGAGGTAGCCGACATAGACGTCCGCGTTGTTCGACATCGGGTCGTAGTCCCCGCCCCAGACGTGCTGCGCGAGCTGGTCACGCGTCACGATGGCCTCGGCCCGGCGCATCAGGAACTCCAGCAGCCGGTACTCGGTGGCCGTGAGGGTGAGCGGCACGTGATTCACGGCGGCGGTGTGGGCCACCGGGTCGAGGGTGAGGGGCCCGTACGCGAGCACGTGGGTCATCTGTCTGGTGCGTCCACGGCGCCCGAGCGCCCGGAGCCGGGCGAGCAGTTCCTCGAACGCGAACGGCTTCACCAGGTAGTCGTCCGCCCCGCCGTCGAGGCCCGCGACGCGGTCCGACAGCGCGTCGCGCGCCGTGACCATGATGATGGGCGTGTCCACGCCGCGCGCCCGCAGGCGGCGGCAGACCTCGAGCCCATCCACGCCGGGCAGCATGAGGTCGAGCACGACGGCATCGTATTCCTCGGCGGCCGCCATGTCGATGGCCGATGCGCCGTCCTCGACGAGGTCCACGACATAGCGCTCCTCGGTGAGCCCCCGGACGACGAACCGGCTGATCTCGGGGTCATCCTCCACAACGAGCACGCGCATACCTTCTGCCTTCCGCCCTCTGCCTTCCGCCTTCTGCCTTCCGCCTTCGGCCTTCTGCCTTGTGCCTTCCCCCCGCTACATCTCCTCGGCGGCGCCCCGTCGCCGTTCCACCCACCGCTCCATCATGTCGTACAGCGTCGGCAGCACGATCAGCGTCAGGAGCGTCGACGTGACGATGCCGCCGATGACGACGGTGGCGAGCGGCCGCTGCACCTCGGCGCCGGCCCCGTGGGACAGCGCCATCGGCATGAAGCCGATGGCGGCCACCATCGCCGTCATCAGCACGGGCTTCAGCCGCGACGCGGCGCCGGCGACCGTGGCCTCGCGCACGCCCAGCCTTTCGTCCTCGCGCAGCGCGCGGATGGCCGCAATCATGACCACGCCGTTGAGGACGGCGACGCCGAAGAGGGCGATGAAGCCCACCGAGGCGGAGAGGTTGAGCGTAAGCCCGCGGATCCAGAGGGCCGCCACGCCGCCCACCGCGGCAAACGGGACGTTGGCGAGGATGAGCACCGACCAGCGCACCCGGCCGAAGGTGACCATGAGGAGGACGAAGATGATGAGCAGCGACAGCGGGACGACGATGGCGAGGCGCGCCGTGGCGCGCTGCTGGTTCTCGAACTGCCCGCCCCAGGTGATGTAGTAGCCGTTGGGGAGGGTCAGGGCGGCATCCAGGCGGTCCTGCGCCTCGGCCACGAAGCTGCCGACGTCGCGCCCGCGGACGTTGCTCTGTACCACGAGCCGCCGCTCGGCGTTCTCGTGGTTCACGGCCTCTGGCGTCGCTGCCACCCTGATCGTCGACAGGCGGCTGAGCGGTACGCGTTCCCCGCCGGGCGCGGTCACGACCAGTGCGCCGATGGCGTCAGGGGTCTGCCGCATCGCGGCGGGCAGCCGCACCACCACCGGAAAGCGGCGGGCGCCGTCCAGCAGCTCGGTGGCCTGCCGGCCGCCGATGGCCGTCTCCACCACTTCCTGTACGTCGTTCACGTGGAGCCCGTAGCGCGCGATGGCATCGCGATCGACCTGGATCTCGAGCTGGGCCGCGCCCGAGAGGACTTCCACCTGGACGTCCGCCGCGCCGCGCACGTGCTCGATGACGTCGAGCACCTGCGCGCCGATGCGCTCCAGCACCGCGGAGTCCGGGCCGAACACCTTCACCGCCACGTCGGCCTTGATGCCCGAGACCACCTCGTCGAGCCGCATCGCCATGGGCTGGGTGAAGTTCACCGAGAGGCCGGGTACGTGCGACAGCGCCTCGGCCATGGCCTCGATGAGTTCCTCCTTCGTGCGGCCGCTCTCCCAGGTGTCCTCGGGGTGGAGGAGCACGTACACGTCCCCCTGGTAGATGCCCATCGCCTCGGTGGCCAGATCCGGCCGGCCGAGCTTCGTGACGATCTGCGAGACCTCCTTGAACTGGCTCCTGACGATCTGCTCCACTCGCGTGGAGATCTGCACCGACTCGTCGAGCGACACCGAGGGCAGCTTGCGGGTCTCGATCAGGATGGAGCCCTCGTCGAGCCTGGGCATGAACTCGGTGCCCAGGAAGGGGATGGAGGCCAGCGCCACGCTCACCACGACCGCGGCCACGCCGATCGTGAAGACGGGGTGCTGCATGTGCCGCTCCAGGTGGCGCGAGTAGAGGTCGCGCAGGCGGACGAACCAGCGCTCCTCCTCGTGATGGCCCGAGAGCTTCAGGAGATACGACGACACGACCGGGACTCCGGTGAGCGACAGCAGGAGCGAACCGAAGAGCGCCGAGCACACCGTGATGGCCATCGGCCGGAACATCTTCCCCTCGAGCCCCTCGAGCGTGAAGATCGGCAGGTACACCGCGATGATGATGAGCACGCCGAACAGCACGGGCCGGGCGACTTCCACCGCGGCGCTCCGGAACAGGTTGATGCGCACCTCGTGTGCGTGCGGCCCGGTGGCGTGCGAGACGCGCTCGCCGACCTCGGTGCGGCGGCGCACGAAGTTCTCCATCATCACGACGGCACCGTCCACGATGAGGCCGAAGTCGATGGCGCCCAGTGACATCAGGTTGGCCGAGACGCCGAAGAGGCGCATGCCGATGAAGCCGACCAGCATCGACAGCGGGATGACGGCGGCAACGATCAGGGAGGCGCGCACGTCGCGCAGGAACAGGAACAGCACGACGATGACGAGCCCGCAGCCTTCGAGTAGGTTGCGCGTCACGGTGGCCGTCGTGCGCGCGATGACGTCGCTCTGGTCGTAGAAGGGCTCGATGCGCATCCCGGGCGGCAGCGTGGCCTCGATCTCGGCCATGCGGGTCTTCACCCGCGCCGACAGATCGCGCGCGTTCTCCCCCTTCAGCATGATCACCATGCCGCCCACGACCTCGCCCTCGCCGTCGCGCGTGACGGCGCCGTTGCGCAGCATCGGCGCCACCTCGATGGCGGCCACGTCCCGGAGCAGTACCGGCACCCCCGCCTGCGCCTTCAGCACCACCCGCTCGAGATCCGAGACGCCCGTGACCAACCCCACGCCGCGCACCGTGTAGCGCTCGTCGCGGTGCTCGATGAACCCGCCGCTGAACGAGTGGTTGTTGTCGGCCACCGCCCGCAGGACGTCACCCATGGCCAGGCCGTATTTCTCCAGCCGGGGTGGATCCACGATCACCTGGAACTGCTTGGTGAGCCCGCCCCACGAGTTCACCTCGCTGACGCCGGAGACCGACCGCATGCGCGTGCGGATGTCCCAGTCGTGGGTCGTCTTCGCCACCATGGGATCGACGCCATCCCCGGTGACGACGTACTGGTAGATCTCGCCGAATGCCGTGGCAACCGGTCCGAGCACGGGCTGCAGGCCCTCCGGGAGGCGGGCCCGCACGTCATTGAGCCGTTCGGTCACGAGCTGCCGCGCGAAGTACACCGGCACCGCATCGTCGAACACCACCGTCACGATGGAGAGGCCGAACTTCGAGATGGACCGCACCTCCTGGGTGTTCGGCACCCCCATCAGCGCCGTCTCGATGGGGTAGGAGACGCGCTGCTCCACCTCCGGTGCGGCCAGGCTGGGCGCCTCCGTGATGACCACCACCTGGTTGTTCGTGAGATCGGGGAACGCCTCGATCGGCAGCTCACGGAACGCCAGGACGCCCGTGATGACCAGCGCCACCATGCACAGCAGCACGAAGATGCGCTGCCCGAACGTGGCATGGACGAACCGTTCGACGAGACCCATGTCAGGGCTCCTCGTCGCCGGCGGGCTTCATCAGCTCGGACTTCAGCAGGAACGCGCCCGCGGTGGCCACGACATCGCCTTCGCTCAGGCCCGCGACGATTTCGACCTCGCCGTTCACGTCCAGGCCCGTGGTCACGGAGCGCCGCTCGAAGCGATCCGCCGCGGTGCGGACGAAGACCACCTGCTCACCCTCGAGCGACTGCACGGCGCGGGAGGGCACCACCAGCACGCGGTGCGGCGCCGACCCGCCCAGCGTGACGGTGACGAACATCTGCGGCTTCAGCCGCCGATCCCTGTTCGCCGCCTCGACGCGCAACGTCACGCGGCGCGTCGTCGGGTTGACGACGTCGCCGATGGCGGTGAGCGTACCGGCGAACTGCTCCCCGGGATACGCCGCGGTGGCGATGACGGCCTCGCGGCCCGTGACGAGGCGTCCGAGCAGCTTCTCGTCGATCTCGGCGAGCACCCAGACGCGAGAGAGATCCGAGATGACCAGGAGCGGTGTGCCGGGCGTGACGGCCATGCCCTCGGACGCCAGCCGCTCGATCACCGTGCCCCCGATGGGCGCCCGGACGGGCACGTCGCCCTCGTCCATCGGGTTCGCGTCAGGGCGCGGCTTGATGCCGTAGTGGTCCAGTTCCTGCTCCGCGCGGGTGATCTCGGCCCTCGCGGAGGCCACCGCCTGCAGGGCCGCGTTCACGTCCGTGCGCGCGCGCTCGAGTTCCTGCGGCGACAGGGCCAGGTCCGCGACCAGCTGTGCCGCCCGCGCCTCGGCGGTTCGCGCGTAGACGAGTTCGGCCTCGACGCGGCGCTGCTCCGCGATGGCCTTGAAGTAGCCCGCCCACGCGTCGTGGACGACGTGGCTGTGCAGGTGCGCGACGGTGGCGCCGGCCGCCACCTGGTCGCCGACCTGGACGCGCAGTTCGTCCACGACGCCTTCGACCAGCGACCCCAGCCGCGATGTCCGGCGTTCGTCGAACCCCACCACGCCGGAGGCCTGGAGCGGCTCGACCCGTTCGACGCTGCGCACGGTGGCGGTCTGGATGCCGGCCGCGTTCGCATCGGCTTCCGACACCTGGACGGACGTGCGTGGCTGGGCCTCGATCGTGGCCTCCCCGGCCGGCGGTGGTGCGCCGCCGCAGGCGGAGGCCAGCAGTGCGGCCAGCGCCAGCGCGCCGCACGAGGGCGGCGAACACGAGATGAGCCTCATGGCAAGGGATCCTCTCCCGCGGCGAGCCGCGCATCGATGGCCGCGGCGGCCGCGTCGATTTCGAGATCGGTGACGACCAGCGCGGCTTCGGTCGCGACGCGCTCCGCATCCACCAGACGCAGCACGTCGAGCGCGCCCGCCCGGTAGGCGGCGCGGGCCGCCTCGCGGGCGGCGCGTGCGGGCTCGAGCAGGGTGGCGCGGGCATCGCGTGCACGGGTGCCGAGTCGCTCTGCCGCATCTCGCGCCGCGAGGAACTCCCCGCGCGCGCGCCGCTCGGTGGCCATCAGCTCCAGTTCCGCGGCCTTGACGGCCCCGGCGGCAATGACGCGCGCCTGCTGGTTACGGTTGAACAACGGGAGCGGCATCGAGATCGTGAACTGGGCGGTGTCGTAGCCAATCGTCCGTTTCCACCCGCCGTTCACCGACGGGTCGGGCACCCCACGGGCGTCCTCGAGGCGCAGCGTCTGCCGCGCCGCCTCGATGGAGCGCTGCGCCAGCGCCATGTCGGGGCGCCGGCTCAGGGCCGCGGGGAGATCGACGGCCTCGACCGCTGGCACGTTCGGGAACTCCAGCGATTCGAGCACGGGGTCGAGATCGAGCCGGGCCGCCAATTCGGCCAGGGCGCGCCTCGCGCCGACGTCACTGCGGACGAGCTCCAGGCCCGCGCGAGCCTCCTCGGTTCGCAGCTTCAGCAGATCGGCTTCCGCCGTCGTGCCGAGCGCGACGCGCCGGTCCATCACGCGCACCATCTCGGCCAGATCCGCGGCCTGCACGGTCAGGGTCTGCCGACGTTCGCGCTGGCGCAGGGCGTCGAGGTACGTGCGCGTGACCTCCCGTGCCAGGCGCAGGCGGATCAGGCCCGCGTGTGCCTCCTCCACCCCGACGCTGGCTTCGGCGACGCCCTTGCGTGCCCCGCGTTTGCCGCCAATCTCGACGAGCTGGGTGACCTCGGCGAACGTGTCGAGCGGGAGCTCGTCACGCGACACCCCGGAGAGCCAGTTCTCCTGGCGGAACTCGAAGACCGGGTTGGCCGTACGGCCGGCCTCCGACGCGCCCACACGGGCGGCCTCGACGCGTGCAGCCGTGGCGGCGCTTTCAGGTGCGACCTCCCGCGCGCGGGCAAGGGCCTGTGCCAGCGTGAATGGCTGTGGTGGCTCCTGGGCGGCCGCGGGTGCCATCCCGCCCCCGAGCGCCAGCAGCAGGGCCCAACGGAGGGGGAACCGGAAGATACCGTCCATGTACTTGTCGTGTACCAGCCACGGGTGAGACCAGCATGAGAGCGGTGCAACGATTCCGGGCCCGCACTCGTCAAAGACGGTCACGATGGACTCCCTGCTCCAGGACATTCGTCACGCCATTCGTGGACTGGTCCGCACGCCGGGCTTCACGCTCGTCACCGTGCTCACCCTCGCGCTCGGCATCGGGGCCAATACCGCGATCTTCTCGATCGTCAGTGGCGTGGTCCTCAGCCCACTCGGCTACCCGAAGCCCGAGCAGCTGATGTACCTCACCAGCCGGTTCCCGAACATGGGCTTCGACGAGTTCTGGGTCTCGCCGCCGGAGTTCTTCGAGTTCCGCGAGATCAACCAGTCGTTCTCGGCGGTGGGCGCCTACACGACCGGTGAAGTGAACCTGATGGCGGGCGACCGGCCCCGGCGCGTGCGGTCCGCGTCGGTCACCGACGACCTGCTGACGGCGCTGGGCGTCCAGGCCGCGCAGGGCCGGCTCTTCGCGCGCGGCGAGACGGATGTGACCGCCCCGCCGGGCCCGCCGCCTCCGGGCGTGCCGCCGCCGCAGCCGGCTCGCGTCGTGATCCTCTCCCACGAGCTCTGGCAGGGCGCCTACGGGGGACAGCCGATGCTCGGGCAGATGGTGGAAGTGAACGGGGTCACCCGCGAGGTCATCGGCATCCTGCCGCCGGGCGCGGACGTGATGGACAGCCGCGCGGAAATCTGGCTGCCCATCGGCCTCAATCCTGCCAACCGTCAGAATCGCGGCAACCACTTCTTGTACCTGATTGGACGCCTGAAGGACGGCGTCACGCCGGAGGCCGCACGCGCCGAGCTCGACTCGCTGGTTGCCAACTGGGGCGAACGTGTTGGCGTGAAGCAGCACGTCTACTCGACCGACGGGCATCGCCTCCAGATGGAGCCCGTGCAGGACCAGATCGTCGGCGGCGCGAGCCGCGCCATCTGGGTGCTGCAGGCGGCCGTCGGCTTCGTGCTCCTCATCGCGTGCGCGAACCTCGCGAACCTGCTGCTGGCGCGAGCCGAGACGCGCCACCGCGAGTTCGCGGTCCGCACGGCCCTCGGCGCGGGCCGGGGCCGGTTGCTGCGCCAGTTCATGACGGAGGGCGTCCTGTTGTCGATAGCCGGCGGCGTCCTGGGCCTGTTGCTCGCCAGGGCGGGTGTCGCGGCCCTGATCGCGGCCTATCCGGACAGCCTGCCCCGCACGCAGGAGGTGACGGTGGATCCGCGCGTGCTGCTCTTCACGCTGGCCGTGTCCATCGCCACCGGCATTGTGTTCGGCTTCGCGCCGCTGCTGCACACCCGGTTCAGCGCACTGGCCGCGTCGCTGAAGGAGGGCGGGACGCGGGGCGCCACCGGGGCCGCGCGGCATCACGTCCGGCGGGGACTGGTGATGGCAGATGTGGCCCTCGCGGTCATGCTGGTGATTGGTGCCGGCCTGTTGCTGCGCACCGTCTACAACCTCACGACGGTCGACGCGGGCTTCGACCGCTCGCGGCTCGTCACGTTCCAGATGACGCTGCCCGCCGTCAACTATCCGCAGCCGCCGGCACGGGCGCAGTTCTTCCAGCGGCTGCTGGAACGCCTGCGGGCCGTCCCCGGCGTCCAGGCCGCCTCCGCGATGTCAGGCCTCCCGCCCAACCGCCAGGTGAACGCCAACGACACCGAGATCGACAACTACACGGCACCGGAAGAGGGACCGTTCGAGAACGTCGACTACTACCAGCAGGTGATGACCGACTACTTCGAGACGATGGGCATACCCCTCGTGCAGGGCCGCGGCTTCCAGGCGCAGGACGCCTCCTCGGAAGGCGCCGTGGCGGTGGTCAACGAGACGCTGGTCCGTACGTTCTGGAAGGACCTGAATCCCATCGGCCAGCGCCTGCGTCCCATGGGGCCCCCGAACGCGGGCATTCCCTGGTTCACCGTGGTGGGCGTGGCCAAGGACGTCAAGCAGGGCGGCGTGGACCAGAAGACGGGCACCGAGTTCTACTTCCTGGTAGACCAGACCGCGCAGGTGCCCGGCGTGGGCCAGGCCCCTGCCACCATGAACGTCGTCCTGCGGACGACGATGCGGCCCGAGGCGCTCGCGCAGACGATCGAAAGCGTGGTGCGCGAGGCCGACCAGTCGGTGCCCGTGGTCCGGCTGCGCGACATGGAGGCGGTATTCGCGGACGCCATCCGCCGCCCCCGATTGCTGGCGCAGTTGCTCGGCGGCTTCGCGGGCCTCGCGCTGCTGCTGGCGGCGATCGGCACCTACGGTGTGCTGTCGTACATGGTCACGGAGCGGCGTCGCGAGATCGGCATCCGGATGGCGCTCGGCGCCGAGCGTGGCGCCGTGCTGGGACAGGTGTTGAAGCAGGGCCTCGTGCTCGCGGGCATCGGCGTCGCCGCCGGCCTCGCGGGGGCGCTGGGCCTCACGCGGCTGGTCACCTCGCTCCTGTTCGGCGTGCGGCCGACGGATCCTGTCACGATTGGCGCGGTCGTCGCCACGATTGCCATCGTCGCAGCGGCGGCGAGCCTGCTGCCGGCGTGGAGGGCATCACGGGTTGATCCCATCGTCGTGCTCAGGGATGAGTAGGAAGAGTCTCGTGATCTTGTGAGGTGGTGATCTGGTGATCTGGTGATCTATCGGGTGATCTGGTGATCTGGTGATCTATCTGGTGATCTGGTGATCTGGTGATCTATCTGGTGATCTGGTGATCTACCGGGTGATCTAGTGATCTATCGGGGGATCTGCTGATCTATTCGGGGGTCGGCTGCTCGAACGGGTCGCCTCGTGACCTGTGGATGCGAACCACGGAATCGTAATCGAGTGGTGCGGATCGATTCACGCGGTCGGCAGGTCGAGCCGGGTTCCCGCGTCCATGTTGCACGGTTCCTCAGCTGGCACGGCCGTTGATACGACGGGTCCCAATGACTCGTGGGATCCTCGCCGCCGCTGGAACCGGCACCGTCGCGCTTCTCGCACTCACGCTGCTGTCGGAGGGGCCATCGGCCCAGGCGCCGCTGCCGCTCTTCGAGGGCGGTACCGCGCTCGACCTCGCCCCGCGGCCTGCCCAGGTGCCGACGGTGCTGCGGGCACGGACGGCTCGAGTCCGGTTCGATCGCCTGACGGCGGCGGCCGTGGCCGGCGTTGCCGGCGACGTTGCGTCACCTCTCGGCCTCAACCTCTTCGAGGATGCACCGCTCACGGCCGTCTTCGAGCGGTTCGACACGGATGCCTTCGGACATCAGACATGGGCCGGGCGGGTCAGTGGCGATTCGCTGAGCGCCGTGACGCTCACCTGGCAGGGCACGGTGCTCACAGGCACCATCTCGACTGCCGACGCGCTGTATCGCGTGTCGTCCTCCGATGGCACCGCGAGGATCGAAGAGCTCGACGCCTCGTCGTTCCCGGTTGAGCTGCCGCCCCCCGCACCGCCCGCGGGCGAGCGCATGCCGCTACCCGCCGCAGACCTGTTGCGCCCCGCCGCTGGCGAGGTCGTCGACATCTACGTCTACTACACGACGGCCGCGAAGAACGGGGCGGGTGGACGGGCGGCGATCGAGTCGGTGATTGCGCAGGCCGTGGCCACCTCCAACACCGCCTACACGCGGAGCGGCGTCGCGGCCACCAAGCGTCTGGTGGGTGCCGGGGAGCTCGTCGGCTACGTGCAGCACGCCACCGACATGACACAAGACCTGAACGCGTTCACCGGATCGTCGGTGGTGGCGGCCACGCGGAACGCCGTCGGCGCCGACCTGATGCACCTGATCCTCGAAAACACGTCCAATGCGTGTGGCGTGGCCTGGCTCGGCCCGAGCTCGTCCTACGCGCACGGGGTCACGGCGCGGAGCTGCATCTCCGGGTACACCTTCACGCACGAGGTCGGGCACAACTTCGGCAGCAATCACGCGCCGGAGGATCCCGTGTCCTCGTCGCCGTTCCGGCCCTACAGCTTCGGCTACAAGCTGTGCAGCGGCGCCACACCGTTTCGAACCGTCATGGCCTACGCGTGCCCCGGCGGAGGTGGAACCCGCCTCCTGAACCTGTCGAACCCGTCCGTCCCGCACAACGGGTTGCCCAGCGGCACCTCCACGCAGAACAACGCGCTGTCGCACAGCGAGGCCTTCCCCATCGTGCAGGCGTTCCGCTCACCCGTCGGCGGCACCCTGCCGTCGGCACCGCAGAACCTGCAGGCCAGCGTCGTGGGTAACACCCTCACCCTGTCGTGGCAGGCCCCGGCACAGGGGACCCCGATCTCCAGCTACGTCGTGCGAGCCGGTACGGGCCCCGGCCTGTCGAACGTGTACGACGGTCCGGTCGGCGGCGCGACGACGGTGTCGTCGCCAATCGCGAGTGGGACGTATCACATCCGCGTGCTCGCGCAGAACGCCACGGGGATGGGACCGGCGACGGCCGATGTCGTGGCGACGGTCGGTGCGCCGCCCGCGGTGCCACACAGCGTCGTGGCGTCAGCCACTGGCGGTGTCGTCACGTTGTCGTGGGCGCCCGCCGGCGGGGGAGGCCCCGTCAGCACCTACATCGTGCAGGTCGGGTCGGCCCCAGGCTGGTCCAACGTCTTCAGTGGCGCGGTCGGCGCGGTCACGACGGTGAGCGGTGGGGTGGGACCGGGGACGTATTACCTCCGCGTGCTCGCGCAGGGACCTGGTGGAACGAGCGCTCCGTCAGCCGAGGCCAGCGTCACGGTCGGGCCATCATGCACGGTCCCCGCGGCACCGGTGTTGACGGGCGGACTGAGCGGGGGCGTTGTCACCATCAACTGGGGCACACCGTCCGGCGGCCCGGTCACCGGCTACACCGTGCGCGCGGGCTCCGCGAGCGGGCAGCGCAACCTGTACGACAGCGGCGTCGGGCTCACGAACGCGGTGTCCGCCGGCGTCGGAGCCGGGAGCTACTTCATTCGAGTGCTCGCGAACTCGGCCTGTGGAAGCAGCGCGGAGTCCAACGAGGTGCCGATCACGGTGCCGTAGGGGTCGGACCCTCGGGGTCACTCGCCCGGCTCCTGGGCGCTCAGCGGCAGGACGTACGCGTTGATGGCGTGCTGCAGGTCATCGCGAGGACGCCACGCTTCCAGAGGCCGGTCGGTCAGATCGTCGGCGCCGTATGCTACCGGCACACCGGCGGTTCGATCGCGCGGATCGTGAACCGGGTCGTCGCGGGTGCTGGAGGGGTCGCGATGCCGGGGTCGATGCCAGGGTCCACAGGGATGACGATCATCCCGCATACCACGCGCGGTTCGGGCGGCGGGGTGGGGCGTGCCGATCTCGGAGGGAGCGAAGGCGCGGTGACTCGCGGCGGCGCGGGCTGGAACAACCGACTGTAGGGACTCGAGCGCCCCGCGTGCCCCTGGGCGGCCGTTGGACCTGTTGGCGGAGCAGCTTGCCATGCGGTGGCCGTGGCCGCCGAGGCACTCCCGGGCACGACACCCAGCACGGCCACGAGACAGACGAGAAGACGCCGATTCACGCTTCGCATGCCCACCGGTCTCCTCCTTAACGAGCCGATCGCCCAGTCTAGCGGCAGATCACCAGATCACCAGATAGATCACCAGATCACCAGATACATCACCAGATCACCAGATAGATCACCAGATCACCAGATCACCAGGTCGCCAGTTCGATCACCAGATCACCACGTCACCAGATCGACAGATTCGCGTCACTTGACACCGAGAGCGTCGGCAGCAAACGCCATCTGGTCCGCGCGCTCGGCGATCAGCTTGTCCGTCGGCCGGTAGCCGTGTGAGCCGGCCACCTCCACGCGGATCAGCACGGGCTTGTCGCACCCTTGCGCGGCCTGCAGCGCGGCGGCGTACTTGAACGAGTGGCTCGGCACGACCCGATCGTCGTGATCCGCCGTCGTGATCAGCGTGGCGGGATAGCACGTGCCGGCCACGAGGTTCTGCACCGGCGAGTACCTGATGAGGAACGGGAACTGCTCCGGGTGCTCGGCCGAGCCGTACTCGCTCACCCAGAACCGGCCACCCGTGAACCGCTGGTAGCGCAGCATGTCCATGACACCGACCGCCGGGAGCGCCACCGCAAAGAGGTCCGGCCGCTGGTTCATCACTGCGCCCACCAGCAGCCCCCCGTTCGATCCGCCCATCATGCCCAGCTTCGGGGATGACGTGACCTTCTCCCGGATGAGGTGCTCGGCCACGGCGATGAAGTCGTCGAAGACGTTCTGCTTCTTCTCCAGCATGCCGGCCTTGTGCCACGCCTCGCCGTACTCGGCCCCGCCGCGCATGCTCACGGTGACCATCACGCCGCCCAACTCCAGCCACGCGGGCACGTCTGCCCGATAGGTCGGCGTCGTCGACACCGAGAACCCCCCGTAGCCGTAGAGCATCGTCGGGTTGCCGCCATCACGCGGCAAGCTCTTCTTCGCGGTCATGAAGTAGGGCACTCTCGTGCCGTCCTTCGATGTCGCGAAACCTGCGATGGTCTCGTACCCGCTCAGGTCCACGGGGAGCGTCGGCGGGTCGAAGGCCGTGGACTGTCGTGTGGCGCGGTCGTACCGGAAGATGGTCATGGGCGCGAGCGGCGAGCTGTAGGCGAACCAGACCGTCGGGCTGTCTTCGCGTCCTGCCATCCCGCTCACCGTGCCGACGCCCGGTAACGGGATGTCGCCCAGCGCGGCGCCGTCCAGCCCGAAGACCTTCAGCCGGCTTTGTACGTCCACCAGGTACTGCCCGACGATGCGGCCGCCGATCAGACCGACGCTCTCGAGCGATTCCTCCTGCTCCGCGACGATGGTCTTCCACGCGGCCGGGGCCGGATCCACCAGGTCGACGGCGATTACCTTGCGGTTGGGCGCGTCCTTGTCCGATCGCAGGAACACGACGCGTCCCGTGTTGCCGATGGGCGCGTACTCCGCGTCGTCGGTCTCGATCACCGGCTTCACCTGCGCCCGCACATCCGGTGACGTGGCCGAGCCAAGGTCCGCGTAGTAGAGCCGGTTCTGGTTGCCCGAGCCTTCGGCCATGGTGATCAGGAGGTAGCGGCCGTCCTCCGTCACGGAACCGCCGATCAGCCAGTGCGCCATGTCCCGGCGCTCGTAGACGAGGATGTCCTCCGCTTGTAGCGTGCCGACGCGGTGGTAATAGAGCGCCTGGCCGGAAAGCGCGGCCTCCATGACCTTGTTCTTCGGGGGCTCGGGGTAGCGCGAGTAGAAGAACCCCTTGCTGTCCCGGGTCCACGACAGGTTCGAGAATCGCATCCACTGCACGTCGTCCGGCAGGTCCCTGCCGGTCGTGAGATCGCGGACCTTGATCGACTGCCAGTCCGCGCCTCCAGGGGCGAGGCAGTACGCGAAGAGCTTGGCGTCCGGGGAGGGCGCCCACTGCGAGAGCGACACCGTGCCTTCGGCCGATATCGTATTGGGATCGATCACCAGCGTGGGCTCCGCGTCGGGCCCGGAACGGCGATAGACGGGCGCCTGCTTCTGGAGCCCCGAGTTCTTCGCGTAGAACAGCTGTCCGTCCTCCGTGTGCGGCAGCCCGACCCGGGCGTAGTTCCACAGATCGGTCAGCCGGGCGTTCAGCCGTGCTCGAAGCGGCAGCGCGGCGAGGTAGGGATCGGTGACCGCGTTCTGCGCCGCCACCCAGTCCGCGACTGCATTCGAGTCGAGGTCCTCCATCCAGCGGTACGGGTCCGGCACCTTCGTGCCGTGGTAGTCGTCCACCACGTCGCCCTTCGTGGTGGCGGGGTAGGTGATGGCGGGCTTCTTCGGCTCGGACGGGGCACAGGACACGGCGGTTACCAGAAGGACGAGAACGCGCAGGCGGTTCGCGGAGCTAACCAGGAGCACGGAGAGGGCATTCATGTAATCAGGGTCTGACCCCGGTTTCAGCGACGGCCGGCGACGTCGCGGACGACGTCGAAGTAGAAGCGCGCATAGCGCTGGAACTCGGTTTCGAGGATGCGCTCCTGGTCGCTGTGGGCCCAGAAGCCCTTCGGGCCGTCCTCGATGTCCGTCGCCGGGCCGATGCCGTAGCACTGCATCCCCTTGGCGCGGAGGTAGGCCATGTCCGTGGCGCCCGTCAGCATCGTCGGCAGAACGATGGTGCTGTAGTGCTTCGTGACGTTGGCTTCGATGGTGCGGAACACCTCGGAGTCCAGCCGTGCGGGTGCGGCGTTGGGGCGTGTGTCGCGCGCGGCCCAGGCCACCTCGACCGCCGGGTCGTTGATGACCTTCTTCACCATCGCGAGGAACGCGTCGGGATCCTCGTCGGGTGTGGTGCGCACGTCGAGCGTCGCTTTGACCTCCGACGGGATGACATTCACCCGGTAGCCGGCCTGCACGATGGTGGGCGAGATGGAGCTGCGCAGCATCGAGGCGTAGATGGGCGCCTCCTTCCGGAAGAACGCGTCCGCCGGGCCCGCGACGGTCGGGTCCGGGCTGAGCACGGCGCGGTAGCGCTCGGCCTCCTCCGGCGTGGAGATGCTCGCGAGGCGCTTGAAGTAGGCGGCGGTGGTCTCGTTGAGCTTGATGGGCGGCACCCAGTTGGCCGCGGCCGCCACGGCGGAGGACAGGTGCGTGAGCGCGTTGTTCTGCAGCGGAATCGATCCGTGGCCGGCCGGGCCGCGCGCCGTCAGCTCGATGGCACGCGGGATCTTTTCCGTGGTGGCCACCGACGCGTACTTGACCGCGCCGCCCACCCGCGTGACGCCGCCGCCCTCGGCGATGCAGTACTCCGCGTCGATGGCGTCGAAGTGGTCGTTGGCCATGTGCAGGATGCCGACGCGGGTCGTGCCCTCCTCGCCGGCCTCGGCCAGGAAGATCACGTCGCGATCGAGCGCCACCTTCTCGCGCTTCAGCCGCAGCATCGTCATCAGGCCGACCGCCACGTCCTGTTTATTGTCCACGGCGCCACGGCCGTAGACGTATCCGCCATCGCGCGTCGCGCTGAACGGCGGGAAGACCCACTTATTCGGGTCCACGTTCACCGTGTCGGTGTGCGCCATCAGGAGCAGAGGCTTCCTGCTGCCGCTGCCCTTCAGGCGCGCCACCAGGTTGGGCCGGTTCGGCTCCAGCTGGAAGATCTGGACCGGGATGCCCTCCTTCTCGAGCTGTGCCTTCACGTAGGCCACAACGCCGCTCTCGTTCCCCGGCGGGTCGGTGGAGTCGATGCGCAGCACCGCCTGGTAGTGCCGCATCACCTCCTCCTCGATCGCGGGTGATTGCGCGGCCGCGACGGCGGTCGCCAGCACGAACAGCACACAGGTTGTCAGTCGTCGCATGGCGTCCTCGCAGTCAGATTGGTGGGCGGGCCCGGTGGTGGGTCAACCGGCCGGCGTTGGCGTAGCAATTCCTTGCGCGCAGACCCCGCAACGCGCGGAATTGCGCAGCCAATGCCGGCCGGTTGACCCACCACCCGGACGACTATCTCGCGCGGGCGACCTCGACCACCGCGTCATACGCGAAGCGCACGAAGCGGTGCAGCTCGCTCTCGATGATGCGCTCCTGGTCGCTGTGGGCTCCGAAGCCCTTGGGGCCGTCCTCGACGTCCAGCGCGGGGCCGATGCCGTAGCACTGCATCCCCTTCTGCCGCAGGTAGGACATGTCCGTCGCGCCCGTGCTCATCGTCGGCAGGGTAATCGCGCTGTAGTGCTTCGTCAGCATCGACTCCAGCGCCTTGAAGGCGTCGGAGTCCAGCTTGGCCGTCGGCGTCGGCGGACGGTTCGCGGAGTTCGGGTTCGCGTACTCCACGGTGATTTGCGGGTCGTTCACCGCCTGCCGCACCAGTTCCAGGAACTTCGCGGGATCCTCGTCAGGCACCTGCCGCACGTCGATGTTGGCGGTCGCTTCGGACGGAATCACGTTCGAGCGGTAGCCGCCCTGGATGATGGTGGGCGAGAGCGACGTGCGCAGCATCGACCAGTGCCGCGGTTCGTTCTTCCGCAGGTACTGCTGCGCCGGACCGGCCACGGCCGGGTCCGGGCTGAGCGCGTCGCGGTACCGTGCGGCCTCCTCGGGCGTGGACACGGAGGCGAGCCGCTTGAAATACGTGGCCGTCGTCTCGTTCAGCCGCGTCGGCGGCGTCCACGCGGCAATCGCGCCGACCGCATCACCGAGGTGCGCCACCGCGTTGTCCTCCAGCGGCACCGAGCCATGGCCCGCCGTGCCCCTGGCCGTGATCCTGATGGCGCGGGGGATCTTCTCCACGGTCTGCACCGAGGCGTACTTCACCGTGCCGCCCACGCGCGTGACGTTGCCGCCCTCCGCGTAGCAGTACTCGGCGTCGATGGCGTCGTAGTGCTGGTTCACCATGAACTGGATGCCGATCCGCGTGGCCCCTTCCTCACCGGCCTCGGCCAGGAAGATCACGTCGCGGTCCAGCGGGACGTTCTGCCGCTTCAGCAGCAGCATCGTCATCAGCATCCCCGTCACGTTGTCCTTGTCGTCCACCGTGCCGCGGCCGTAGACATAGCCGTCCTTGCGCTCCGCGCTGAAGGGCGGGTACGTCCACTTCTTGGCGTCCACGTTCACCGTATCGGTGTGGCCGAGGATCAACAGCGGCCGCTTCTTCCCGCTGCCCTTCAGGCGCGCCACGATGTTCGGCCGGTTGGCCTCGAGGGCGAACACCTGGACGGGGATGCCGTCCTTCTCGAGCACCTGTTTCAGGTAGTCGGCGACAGGCTTCTCGCCACCCGGCGGCGTGCCCGGTGGATCCGTCGTGTCCATCCTGACGATGGCCTGGAAGTGCCGAAGGGTCTCCTCCTCCACGGCCGTCCAGTTCGGCTGGGACGGCGTCTGCGTGGCGGAGAGCGAGGTGGTGAGGACCACGATCAACAGCAGGGTCTTGCGCATGGGGCCGGATGTTATCTCAAAGGGTCCTAGAATGCCCGGGTATGGATGAGCAACCGGGCCTCGTGGCGCGCGCCGCACTCCACCTCACCGCGTGGACCGAACGCTGGATCCCGGACGCCTTCATCTTTGCGCTGGCCGCGACCCTCATCGTGTTCGTGGCCGCGCTGCTCGCGACGCCCGCGACGCCCGGCCAGGTGGTGGATGCCTGGGGCAATGGCTTCTGGGACCTGATTCCGTTCACGCTGCAGATGTCGCTCATCATCATCACCGGCCACGTGCTGGCGACTTCGGCCCCCATGGGCCGGGCGATTCGCGCCATCGCCGGCTGGCCGGCCACGCCGCGCGGCGCCGTGGCGCTCGTGACGGTCTTCGCGCTCGCGACGTCGTGGCTCAACTGGGGCTTCAGCCTGATCTTCAGCGCCGTGCTCGCGCGCGAGGTGGCCCGGCGCGTGCGCGGCGTCGATTACCGCGCGCTCGCCGCGGCAAGCTTCCTTGGCCTGGGCAGCATCTGGGCGCAGGGCCTCAGCGGCTCCGCGGCGCTGCAGATGGCCACGCCCGGTGCGCTCCAGCCCGCCATCCGGGACATCGTCGCCGCCGGCGGCCTCGTCCCCGGTGGCATCATCCCGTTCCGCCACACCATCTTCCTCTGGCAGAGCCTGGTCGCGGTGCTGGTGGAGATCGTCGTGGTCACGCTGGTGATGTGGCTGGCCGCGCCGCCGGCCTCGCGGGCGCGGACGGCCGCGGACCTGGGCATCGACCTCGGCACGCGGGAGCTCCCTGAACTCGAACGGCCGCGCGGCCCCATCCCGCCCGGAGCATGGCTCGAGCACTCGGTCGCGCTGAACGTGCTGCTGGCCGCTGCGGGCGGCGTCTACCTGGTTCGCTACTTCGCGCGGGCGCCGGAGCCGCTGAACGCAATCACGGTCAACGTCCTGAACTTCGCGTTCCTGACCGCCGGCGTCCTGCTCCACGGGACGCCGGCCCGGCTGATGCAGGCGGTGCAGGCCGCGACGCCCGCGGTGTGGGGCGTCATCCTGCAGTTTCCCTTCTATGCCGGTATCGCCGCGGTCATCACCACGACCCACCTGAGCCAGCAGCTGGCGGACCTGTTCGTCGGCGTGTCCACACCGGGAAGCTTCCCCGCGGTCGTCGCGATCTACTCCGCGGTGCTCGGCGTGTTCGTGCCCTCGGGCGGTTCGAAGTGGGTGATCGAAGCCCCCTACGTCATGGCGGCGGCGCACGAGCTGAAGGTCCACCTCGGGTGGGTCGTGACCGCCTACGACCTCGGGGAGGCGCTGGCCAACCTCGTCCAGCCGTTCTGGATGCTGCCCATCCTTGGAATCTTCGGCCTGCGGGCGCGTGACGTGATGGGCTACACCTTCATCGTGTTCCTGGCGCTCGCGCCCGTCGTGATCGTGCTCGTGACGCTGCTCGGATGGAGCCTGCATCACCCGCTCTGATCCGGGCCCAGGTGCCACCCCGGCCTTGCGCAGGCCGCACGGTTCACGCACAGTGTTAGGCGCCATGTCGCGTCTGCTCCTCCCGATCTCTCTCCTGGCCTGCCTCCTGGCCGCCGGCGCCGTGGTCGCCGCCCGTCAGCCCCAGTCGTTTTCTCCGGAAGAGACCACCATCGCCGGCGTCCACGCCGCCATGCGCGAGGGCCGTCTCACCTGCGGCATGCTGGTGGATCAGTACCTGCGCCGGATCGCGGCCTTCGACAAGAACGGCCCGGCCATCAACGCCATCGTCCAGGTGAACCCCCGGGTCCGCGAAGAAGCCGAGGCGCTGGACACCCGGTTCAGGCGGGACGGCCCTGCCGGCCCGCTGCACTGCGTGCCGATGATCGTGAAGGACAATTTCGAGACCGTCGGGCTGCAGAGCGCGAACGGATCCCTGGCGCTCGAGGGTTTCGTATCGAACCGGGATGCCTTCCAGGTGAAGCGCGTCAAGGAGGCCGGCGCCATCGTCCTCGCCAAGTCGAACATGGCCGAGTGGGCGTTCTCGCCGTACGAGACGATCAACTCGATCCTGCCCGGCTACTCGAAGAACCCGTATGCGCTCGACCGTGTGACGGCCGGGTCCAGCGGTGGCACCGCCGCGGCCGTGGCGGCGAACCTGGGGCTGATCGGGCTTGGCAGCGACACCGGCAACTCCATTCGGGGGCCGTCCTCCCATCAGGCGCTGGTCGGCATCCGATCGACGATGGGGCTGACGAGCCGGGCGGGCGTGATGCCGCTCAACCTGCTGGCCGACATCGCCGGTCCGATGGGGCGAACGGTGGAGGACGTGGCCACGGTGTTCCAGGTGATCGTGGGCGAGGACCCGGACGACCCGGCCACGGCCGCCGCGCGCGGGCGTCCGCGCGTGGACTACCGGCAGGCGCTGCGGCGCGACGGCCTCAGGGGCGCGCGCATCGGCGTGTTGCGCCAGGCCTACGAGCGGAGCACGGCCGGCCCGGTTGCCCCGGGGCAGGCCGCGCCGCGCGACACGACGGATCCGGAAATCGCCACCGTGTTCATGCGCGCGGTGGAGGACCTCGAGCGTGCGGGCGCGACGATCGTGAACCCGGCGACCGTTGAGGGACTCGAGGCGATTCGCCGGCAGCAGGGCGTTGGTCCGTGCATGGGCTTCAAGTACGACATCAATCGCTACCTCGCCGGCCACGGCGATCGCGTGCCGGTGAAGAACCTCGCGGAGGTCCTCAGGTCCGGCCGCTTCCATCCCACCGTGCAGCGGCGGCTCGAGCAGGCCGAGCAGGGTGCGGACAACGGGCCCGAGACGCCCGCGTGCCAGGCCGAGACGGCCTACCGCGACCAGGTCCGCCGGGCGGTGCTGCAGACGATGGACGCGCTGAAGCTGGACGCATTCGTGTACCCGACCTGGAGCAACCCGCCGCGGCTGATCGGGGATCTCAACTCCCCGCATGGCGACAACAGCCAGTTCTTCTCGCCGACGACAGGGTTCCCCGCGATTCAGGTGCCGATGGGTTACACCCGCGGCGCGCAGCTCCCGGCAGGCATCACGATTTACGGCAGGCCCTGGGACGAAGCGACGCTGTTCAGGCTCGCGTACGCGTACGAGCAGGCCACCGGCCACCGCCGGCCGCCGGCCAGCGCCTCGCCGCTGCGGTAGGCGTGACGAGGTGAGCCGGGCGTCCGGTCACGGGCCACGACGCCACGCTGCGGACGGCCCATCTGACTTAGACTCTTGGCGCACTACAATCGTCGAGACCCCCCATGAGTGAGATTCGACAACGGGCAAGCCGTCTCGCCAACCGGCTTCGACGGCACGGGATGATCCAGGACCGATGGGCTACCGTGCGGAAGGCGGGATACAGGAAGCCGCGGCAACTGCGTGGCGATGACCAGGACACCGCGGCCAGCCTGCTGGCCGGAGGCGACGTCGGGGACGGCCCGCCGTTCGACCAGCGGCACGGCTGTGCCGTCGTGTCCATCTGCACGTTCAACCATGCGCACTACGCACGGACCCTCTTCGAGTCGATCCGGCCATTCCATCCCGACCTCGCACTGGTGCTCGTGGTGGCCGATGCCGAGCGCCGTGGGTTTCCCGAGGTTCCGGGTGTGCGGATGGTCTCGCCGCGTGATCTCGGGGCCATCGACTTCCCGTACGCGGCCCTCAAGTACTCGGCCACCGACCTCTGCTGCGCGCTGAAGCCCCTGGCCCTGCGCTGGCTGATGGCGACGAGCGCCGTGCGCTCGGTGGTGTACCTCGACTCCGACGTCTGCGTCTATGCGCCGCTCGATCGGCTGCTGGAGGCCGCGGCCCGCCACCGCGCCGTGGTGCTGCCACACGTACGGGAGCCGCTGCCGAACCCCGAACGCTTCTGGGAACGGCCCTCGCTGGGCGACCTGGCGTATGCCGGCGTGCTGAACGCCGGCGTCTTTGCCCTGTCGGCCGACGAGGAGGGCCTGCGGTTCCTCGACACCTGGTCACGCCTGGTCACCGGGCCCGGGGCGTTCCTGAGCACCCTTGGCGGCCAGTGGGAACAGAATTCCTTCAACTGGATCACGGCGTTCCTGGACGGGCTGCACGTGCTTCGCGATCCCGCCTACAACGTCGCGTACTGGAACCTGCATGAACGGTCGCTGCGCGACAAGAGCCTCGACAACGAGGTGCCGCGGTGGACGGTGGACGGCGAGCCGCTCGTCTGCTTCCACTTCAGCGGCTACTCGCTGGACGAGCCGCTGTCGCTGTCGCGCCACGACGGCCGCTACTCGCTGTTTCACATGCCATCACTGGCACGGCTCGTCGAAGACTACGCCAGCCGGCTTCAGGACAATGGCGCCGACATCTACCGGCGGGTCGAGTACGGCTTCGGTCGGTTCCTCGATGGCACGCGCATCGATCCCCGCATGCGCCGCATCTTCCAGGAGGAGGAGTCGTACCTGAAGCGCGAGGTCGATCCGTGGACGGCCACGGGTCAGGAGTACTACTGCGAGGCACTGCTGTCGCCGGTGCCGCACCGGGGCAGTCTGCTGCCGGTCCTGCTCCACTCGATCTACCGCGACCGCCCCGACCTCCAGGCCAACTGGGCCGACGCCGACGTCAACCCGGAGCCCCTGATCCGCTGGTTCGTCACCCACGGCATCCACGAGCACGACTACGTGGCGCTGTACGACCGCTTCCGGCAGGTCGTGGCGCTGCCCGCGACCGTGGAGGAGCAGTCGAGCACGATCGCTCGTCACGGTCTGGCCGGCCGGTGGAACGAGCCGCTGACCTCGGATCGCCAGCAGGCGATTGCCGCCATGCGGGGAACCGTCTCCTCGGCGGAAGTGCAGGGCCTGCTCACCTACGATGGGGAGACCCCGTTCGTCTCGAAGGTGCGGTTCGTGCGTGCCGTGTACGCCAGGCGACGGGACCTGCAGGAGCGCTACCCTGCCGTGTTCTTCGATGATGCCCCGGGGTTCGCGCGCTGGATGTCGGCGTACGGCGCCTACGAGGATCTGACCTCCGAAGAGTTCGTGACTGCGTTTCTCCGATGCGCGGATGGCCGGTCGCTCGCCCGCATCTTCTCCTATCTCAACCGGACGCCCGATCTGGTGCGCGCCTGGCCGATGGCGCTCGTCGGGCAGGGCAGCGCCGACTTCGCCCGCGCGCTCATGGGCGTGCTGCGGCACGGGCTGGAGTTCGATCTCGACGACATCGTGATGTATCTCTGGATGATGGAGGTGGCGCCCTGGAGCGGATGCGAGCTGGCGCTGGAGCTGCTGCCACACCTGGCGGCGCGGCCGTCGAGCCGCCTGCCCGAGGGCTACGAGCCGCTGCTCGCGCCGTTCCTCGACAAGGATCCGCGCTTCGGCGCGACGCTCCGTGAGCTTCGGGAACGGGAGCGCCCCCCCGAGGCCGCCGCCGAGCTCGCCAGAATCCGCGCCTGGGAGCGGGTGCAGGGCCAGCCCGTGCGGGCCACCGACTACCTGCGGGCACGGCGGGTGTTCGACGCCATGAGCCCGGAGGCGCCGGGGCCAGCGCGCCCGGAGGGCGCCAACATCTTCGGCTTCTTCAAGAGCCCGATCGGCCTGGGGGAGATGAGCCGCGGGTTGTCTACGGCCTGTGCGCGCATTGGCGTCCCCACGGCACCGAACGTGCTCGGCAACATCGCGATGGACGAGGACCTGCGGCCCGCCGACTTCCTCCGGCGGTTCCGGCCCGACTACGGCCGCAACATCTTCGTCAGCTTCCCGCACCTCGACAGCGTGATCCTCCACCAGTATCCGGTGTGGATGACCGGCGGGCGCGAGAACATCGTCTATCTCGCGTGGGAGCAGCGCGACGGCAGCCACTACTGGCGGGAGGTCTTCGCGGGATTCGACCAGGTGTGGGCCCTCTCGAGCTTCGCCGCTGACAGCCTCGAGCGCTGCCTCGAGCGGACCGTGCACGCCGTGCCCTGCGTGATGGACCTGGACGCCCTCCCGCCGCGCGGATCGAAGGCGGCGTTCGGGCTCGACCCGAATGCGCTGGTCGTCCTGTACGTCTTCGATGCCAACAGCTCCATCGAACGGAAGAACCCCGAGGCAGCGCTCCAGGCGTTCGCCGCGGCGTTCGGCCCACGGGATCCGGTGCAGCTGTGCATCAAGGTGTCGAACTTCGCCCGTCTCGAGCACCGGGATCGCCTGCGCATGTTCTTGCGGCGGGCGTCCCGTCTGGGCTCGCGCGTGAAGATCCTCACCGAGCAGCTCACCCGCCACGACACGATGCAGCTCATCTCGGCCGTGGACTGCTACATGTCACTGCACCGCTCGGAAGGTTTCGGCTATACGTGCGCGGAGGCCATGGCGTACGGGGTGCCCGTGATTGCCACGCGGTACTCGGGCAATCTCGATTTCATGGACGACGAGAGTGCGTACCTGGTGGACGCGCGTGAAGTCGAAGTCCAGCGCGCCGAAGGGCCGTTCCCGCGCGGCAGCGTCTGGGCCGAGCCGAGCATCGAGAGCGCGGTCGAGGCCCTCCGCGCGGTGCTCCGGCATCCCGATGCGGCCAGGACCCGCGGCGCCCGGGGGCGTGCGCTGGTCGAGGCGCGGCTCTCGCCGGCGGCCGTCGGCCGGCGCATCGCCGCGCTGCTCGGCCAGGGCCACGCGGCCCGACTGGATGCGCCGCGACCGAGCACGACCCCGGCCGGCTCCGCCTCATGACGCGGGGCCCCGTGACCGATGCCGGCATCCGGTCGCCGCGTCGAATCCTGTGCGTGTCGATCCCCAGGTCCGGCCACCACTACCTCGCGTCGATTCTGCGGGCCGCGCTCGGCGACTCGTGCTTCTACTGCGAGTACTACACGCCAGTCGACTGCTGCCGTTCCGTGCCGTGCGCGCGTGGCGAGTCCGCCAGCGTCGCCATCCAGAAGAACCACGATTTCGACCTGACGGTTCCCACCAGTCTGCCTGACGTCACCTACGTCGTGCAGTATCGGAACCCGGTGATGGCCGTGCTCTCGGACCGCGAGTACCTCGCGCGTCTCGAGGGACAGGCGCGTGCGGACGACGCCGAGGAACTCAGGGTGTGGCTCGGCAAGAAGGCCGCGCACTTCCGCCGGTTCTGGGACAAATGGCTGGAACGGCCGCAGCCCGGGCATGTCGTGGTCGAGTACGTGGATCTGATGGAGCATCCGGCGGCGGTGGCGCAGCGCGTGCTGGATGCCGCAGGCGTCGCCATCGACGCGGGCCGGCTCGAGGCGGCGGTCGGCGCGCAATCGGGCATCGTCGCCGACTTCCCGCTGGTCTCGCCGAGCCTGCCGTTCACGCCCCGGGTACTGACCGATAGCCGGTACTTCGATCGGGACCTGATGTCCGTCTACGAGTCGATGCTGGTCGACACGATCGCGGGCCTCCGGCCCACGGGCCTCCTGGCTCACGCCGACTCCTCCGGTCACCCCGTCCGACTCCTCTACGAGGCGTCGCTCCGCTCCGCCGACGGCGCCGCCGAGGAGGCCTCGGCTCTGCTGCGCCGAGCCGCGGCCGCCGATCCGGCGAATCCCTACATTCGCGAGGAGCTCAGCTACGCGCGGCGGCAGGCCAACGACCTGGAAGGCGCGATCGCGGCGGCTCGAGAGGCGCTGCAGATGCGCCCGGGCAGTGTCACCTTCCTCCGCCTGCTGAGCGACCTTCACAGCACGCGCTCGGCGGCCGACCTGGACACGGCCATCGCGCTGGCGCGCACGCTCGTCGACGCGAGCTCGGCCGACCCCGGGCACCGAGTGCACCTGGCCGCGCTCCTCGCGAGGCGCCGGGAGTTCGGTGAGGCCGCGCTGATGGCGGCCCAGGCCATGTCCGCCGGGGCGACCGATGCCAACGTCTGGCGCGAGTGCAGCGAGGTGCTCTCGATGGCCGGAGAACTGGACGGCGCCCTGCAGGCGGTCAGGGAAGCGCTGACGCGCGTCCCCGGGCAGGCGGAGTACCATCACCACCTCGGCAACCTGCTGGTGCGCACCGGCCAGATGGCTGACGCCATCCAGTCGCACGCGCGCGCTCTCGCGCTCGCCCCGCACGAGGCCTATTGGCGTGCCGCTCTCGCCAGGGAACTCGTCTCCGCGGGCCGGATGGACGAGGCACTCCACCTCATCGACGAGGGCCTGCGCATCCAGCCGGGCCACGAGCACCTGGAGCAGGTGCGGCGCCACCTGTCCGCTGCCGCTGTGCCGTGCGCCGAGAGCGAGGCGGGATGCGAGCCGGACCGGGCCCGCGGGATCTGACGAACACGGCCACCGCCGGTCACGGGCGGGAATCCACGCGGGCCCTCGCCTCGTCGCGCTCGCGGAGCGCGGCCTCGAGGCGCCGTTCCAACTCGAGCCGCTGGGCGTCCCGTTCGCGGACGAGGTGCTCCACGACCTCGGCCGCCGGACCGTCCGCAACGCTCAGGATCTCCCGGTTCCGAATCACCACGGGGCGTCGTCCGAGGGTGAGGGTCCGTCCCTCACCGCCGTGTCCGGTGATGGTGAGAACATGCCGGCCATCGGGGATGCTCCGCGTGTCGATCATCAGGCGGAAGCGCGGCCTCGCGTTCGGGGGCGCAACCCAGGCGGCCGGCGGGGCCGTGTTGAGCCCGGTCTGGCGTCTGGTCCAGGCCGGCCACTCACAGCCATCCACCAGCACCCGCACGTCAGTCGCGACCGGCGGATGGCTCACCAGCCACCCCTCGATGGCCACGAGTCCGCCAATCAGCTGGTCGGCTGCCGGCCAGTGATCGATGGCTCCGTCCAGCTCGGGGGCCCCCTCCGCTTCCTCGATCCCCGAGTGCCGACGCGCGTCCCGCCACTCGGCGACGATCGCCAACGCGCCCCGGTCCGACGGGTTCAACGTGAGCGTCCGTTCTGCGGCGGCACGGGCCTCGTCGCTACGGCCCATGCGGTGCAGCACGCTGGCGCGAAGGCCGTGGACGAACGGCAGGTCCGGTGCCGCAGCGGTCGCACGCTCGAGATGCCGGAGTGCCACGTCGAGATTGCCGGACTCCATCTCGGTCCGGCCCAGCAGCGCATCTCCCACACCTGAGGGAAGGGGCTGCGGCCGCCACGACAGCGGTGTCCACGGGACCCCGGTGGGCGCGTCCTCGGGAATCAGGCCCATCCGCGCGCCATCCACCTGCATCCGAGCCACGTTCTGCGCGGCATCGGCTCGTACCCACTCGGCTCGCATCTCCTGATCGGGGTGCAGGCGGACGTCGCTCAGCGTGTCCACGAGGTAGATCGCATCACCCCTGCTCAGCAGGTTGAACCACATCACCATGTCGCCCATCGACCGGTACGGGCGGCCCGCGAAGGAGAAGACGTCCGGCCTGGTGTCGACGAGGTCCGCGCGCCGGAACATCACCGCGGTCGGCCCTCCGACGATGTTGAGGACACCGTGCATCAGCATGGCCCGCGCCAGCGCCGCGCCGTCCACGCGGCTGTCCTCGCTCACCGGACGCACTGAACCGTCCAGGTCGGCGAGAGCGTGACCTTTCGCGTCCATGCACTGCCGGTGCGCGGTCACGAGCGTGACGTCCGGGAATGTGGTGAGGCAGGCGACCATCCGAGCGACGCACGCCGGATGCAGCCGATCGTCGTCGGACAGGAACTTGATGCCATCGCCCGAGGCCAGGCTCAGGCATCGGATGTGGCACTGCCTGGAGCCCAGCCGCGGCTGGTTCCTGAAGTACCTGATGCGCGGCTCTCGCGCCGCGTAGCGGGCCACGAGGGTCTCGATCTCGTCCGTCGGGCAGTCGTCACAGATGACGACCTCGATGTTGTCGTAGGTCTGCGCCAGGACGCTGTCGAGCGCCTCGGCGAAGAACCGGGACCTGTAGGCAGGGATGAGCACGCTCACGAGGGGCCTGTCCGTCGATGGCGACGGGAGGGGCTTCGTGAACTCGAGGTTCATGGCCCAGGTGCCATCCTCGTTGCGGGCGGATCCCGGAGCGGCAGGCCGCGGTACCAGGCCGACCTGCGAGGCGAGGTCATTCCACTCGTCCGGCGAACCGATCCAGCGGCAGGCGCGCAGTCGCCCGGCCAGCCCGGCGACCTCGCCCGGAGCGATCGGCAGCGCGCCGCTGGCCTCGACGTCAAGGGCCGACAGCCTCAGGTGTCCACCCGGTCTGAGGACGCGGCGGCACTCCCGCAGGAGCGCCACCGCCTCCGATCGGTGCAGGGCCTCGAGCCCGGCGTCGATCGTGATGCGGTCGATGCAGCTGGTGGAGCACGGCAGCGCCACGGCGCGCGCCCGTACGCGGGCGCGGTCGTTCCCGGCGACGTGGAGGCGCACGATGCCGAGCGGCAGGGCCACCTCGATGCCAATCGAGCAATGCAGGGGAGACACCTTTTCTCTTTTCTCTTTTCTCTTTTCTCTTTTCTCTTTCCTACCTGAGGGCCCGGTAGGCGTCGAAGTCACTCCAGAGTCGACCGATCACCCCCGGGTCGATTGTGACCGTGTCGGCCTTGTCCGGTGCCTTCTCGGAATACAGCGACAGCGTCACGCCCTGACAGTGCGGGCCGAATGCCCCGGGATCGAACACATACAGGCCTTCACGGACGATGTCCTTGTCGGACACGGCGTGCTCGAGCACGAACGGATGGATGGGCGTCACCTCCGTGCCGCCGCACGACGCGCGCATGCGGACGAAACTCGCCTTGAAGTCCTTGAACGCCGGCAGGTCCGCGCCCTGCGTGCGAGCCGCCTCACGTGCGAGCCGCTTCCAGAACCCTTCGACCAGCTTCGGCGTGACACGTACGGCAAGCACCGGCGGGTGGCCGGCAAAATATTCCGACCACGCGCCGAACTCGGTGAGCCGGCCGATGCGCACCTCCGCTTCGGGCGAGCGGCCACCCGGCCCACCCGTCCAATCGGCGCGCTGCGCGGCGCGCGCCACCATCGGCGGCGTGATGAACGCCACATCGAAGTCGCCGGAGGAGACCAGCGGCGGCTCGACCGCGGCTGCGCCTCTCGACGACGGCGCGGCCAGGGCATCGGCGGGATAGGGCCGCCCGGGCTCGGTCGGCAGTCGCGTCGGGTCCGGAGGCGTGGTGGCCGACACCTGTGCGCGTGCCGCAGCGAGGGCGTCGCACACGAGGCCCACCCGCACGACCAGCGCCTCGCGCGAGCGCTGCCCATCGTTCGCCGGGGGCATCGAGGTGAGCCCCACCACGCGTCCTGATGCATCGAAGACCGGACCGCCTGCATCACCGAACCGCAGCCGCAGATCGGCCTCTGCGGCGCGCGCGCCAAGCGCGCGCACCTCACCGTCGATGGGTTCGCCGGTCCCGGACGGAGCGGCGGCCAGCGCCACGATCGCCTGTCCCTCGTCGAGTGAGGGGATCGGGCCGGGCGGGCAGGGGAGCGGGACCGGCGCGCGCCCGGAGACGGGGCCGGGATCGATCCACAGGATGGCGACGTCCCGGGTCGCGCCAGTTGACACCACACGCGCGGGCACCTTCATGGTGGGCGACAGCTGAAGCTCCACGGCTGGCGCGTGGCCGACCACGATGCCGTGCGTGGCGAACAACCCGCGCGCGTCCACGAGAAAGGCGGAGGCGCGTGCGGTCGGCGACCAGACGGCCGCGAGGCTCTCCTGCCACCTGGCCGCCTGCAGGACCGGATCGCTCACCGCGGACGGATCCGCTGACGCGTCCCCGGGCGCAGGGGTGGGTGACGTGACGACCGGTGCGACGTCGGCGTTCTCGGTGGTGAGTGCGAGCGTCGCGGTTCGACCCGCCGGGACGTCGATCATCTGCGTCCACGTGTACGCCGCGCCGGCGAAGGTCACTGGCCGGTCGGACTCCACGGTGTAGGACCCGGGCCGCAAGCTGAGGCTCACGGTGCCGTCCGCTGCGGTCACGACCCGCCTGGGCTCGCGCGTGGCGGGATTGTCGCTGATGAGCAGCGCGTGCCTGGGCACGGGCACCACCGCCTGCGCCGCGTCCCGCAACGTCACCGCCACGCGCAGGGTCCCCGATGCCTGGCCGGACGCGAGGGCAGGGAAGGTGAGCAGCGCGGCAAGGGCCCACACGTGACGCATCGCCCGGATCGTACCCCGAGTCCGAGACCAGTGGCGGCCCGTCGTGGCCGTGCCTGCCATGGACGCCGTCATTCTGCAGGTCAAAATGACGACGTGCCTGTCACGGCGCGAGCACGCGCATGCCCAGGACGAGTGCGGCCACCGCGCCCGCCAGCTGCAGCCACAGCACCGGCCGCCGCCGGGCGAAGAGCGCGCCCACCGCGCAGAGGCCGCATGCGCCCGCGACCGCGGGCCAGTGCAACTCGGTCATCGTGGCCTGCTCCATCGTGAGCGGCACCGGTCGGCGGCTCGCATTGATGACGGCATTGGCGATGTCGCGATCGACCTCTCGGTCCAGCTCGAAGTACTGCCCGCCGCCCTCCGCGGCCAGCCGCTGGAGCCCCCGCCGATCCAGGTGCGACACGAGCGGCGGCGGATCGCCATCGTCGGGGAACGGCAGCGGCGGCATGCGGCCACCGGCCAGCGTGCCGACGCCGACGACGAAGAGCGGGACGTCCTCGGCACGGATCTCGTCGATGGCCCGAGCCACCTCGCCGCTCCAGGTCTCACCATCGGAGATGAGCAGGAACACCGGGGCACGAGGCGACGGGCCCAGGATCTCCCTGTCCTTCTGCAGCACGCGCAGGCCCCACGCGATGCCCTGCTCGACGTTCGTGTCCCAGGTCGTTTCGTCCTCGAGCGGGAATGGCGGCTGCTCGCCGAGGTGATCGAGGAAGAACAACACCGTATTGGGATCGCGCGTCAGCCGGATCTGTGGCGTGGCGATGCGGGCGAACACGGTGAGCGCCATGCGGTCGTCCTCCCACCGCAAGGCATCGCCGAGGCGCCGCAGGAACTGCATGGACCGCCCCCAGCGCGTGCCGGCCGGCACGTCTCGGACGTACATCGAGGCCGAGCCGTCCTGCAGCACGACGATGTCGAGGCCGGCGCGGCCGAAGGCAGGCGCCACCCCCCGGGGCCGGGCCAGCGCCAGCACGAGGGCCGCACAGGCGAGGACGACGCACAGCCAGAGCGGCAGGTCACCCAGGCGGCTCCAGCGCTCGCGCACGGGCGACACGCGGCGCTCGCGCAGACCCTCGAGGTCCATCTGGCGACGCACCAGGTGCCACGTCCACAACACCAGCAGCACCACCGGCACCACGAGGAGCCAGAGATAGGCCGGCGCGGCAAAGGCCAGCGGACCGGTGTCGGCGAGCACGGGTTCCCTCAGCCCTTCCTCCGCACCCTGCTGCCCGGCGCCTGTTCGGGATCCGCCTCGCGGTCCTCGAAGCCCCTCGGCGTGAGGACCTCGAACTCCTCGGTCTTCAGCTCCGGCGGCGGGCCACCGGGAAGGCCGTGTACGGTCGGGCCGGGCGGAAGGTCGGTGGTCTGGATCGGCCCGGCGCCTCGCGGCACCTCCCGGTCCTGGGACGGAGGACGTGGCTTCATCCCGGCCAGCCGGTTGCGCAGTCGCGCGACGTACTCGAGGTTGTACGCCGCGTCGGCGTGGCGTGGTGCAGCCCTGAGCACACCGGCGTAGGTGCGCAGGACGGGGTCGAGCTGGCGTGCCGCATCCGGCCCGACCGCCTGCTCGCGCCGTGCCGCGCGGAACGCCGCATTGGCGGCGACGAAGAGCACGTCGGGGTTGGTAGCGCCGCCCTGCGTCTCGACGAGGTCGTCGTAGCGGCCCAGCCAGTACTCCACCGTGGCCTGGAGACGTGGCGCGTCCACGGCGTCGTCGAACCGGGCGAGCATCCCTCCACCGGGCATCTCGACGGACGAGGCCTGGTCGTAGCGCAGCGTGGCCAGCTGCTGCCACGCGTCGGCCTCCGCACGCGCCAGCCGTGCCTCGTTGCGGGCGAGGGCGGCGCCGCCCAGGAACAGGAGGGCGCCGAGCACCCTGATGGCGATGGTCATGCGCACGGGATCCTCCTCAGGGCACTGTCGAACACGCCGGCAGGGCCAGGCGCAGCGCCGCGGCGCCTGCCCACAACCCGAGCGCGGCGAGCGCGAAGGGCGCAAATCGCGGCTGCTGGGTGGAGTACTGCCGCAACTGGATGGCGCCCACCGACTCGCGATCGATGTCCGCAATTGCCTGGAGCAGGCTCTGCTCGTCGCGCGCGATGTAGAACCGGCCGCCCGCCTGCTCGACCGCGGTCTTCCACAGGGCGTCCGGCACGGCCTCGTTGTAGCCCTTGTCGTAGTTGACCCGCACGAAGTAGAGCGGAATCTTGTTGTCCGAGGCCGCCTTCAGGATGTCGTCGAGCGGCCGCCCGTTCACGGCCGCGTTGGTGTCCTCACCGTCGGTGAAGATCACCATGAGGTTGCCCGAGGCCTCGAGGAAGTCGAACGCCTGGAAGATGGCGACGCTCTGTTCCACGGCGCTCCCGATGACCGTACCGGGGTCGGGGAACTTCGAGAACTCGAGGGGGTCGCCGACCAGGGCGATGCTGAGCAGCAGGTTGTCGTAATCGGTGGTGAAGGGCGTGATCACGTACGCGCGGTTCCCGAACTCGATGAGGGCCATCAGGTCGCGGTACGGGCCCTGGCGGCGCAGCTCGACGAAGCGCGTCGCCGCGGCCACGGTGGTGAAGAACGCCTGCTGCTGGGCGCCGGCGTTCAGGGATGGCGCCTTGAAGGGTGACCGCATGCTGTCGGACGCGTCGATCATCAATGCGATGCGCCGGCCCGGATAGGAGGTCTCCGACGCGACGAGGGCCGCACGTGGATCGGCCAGCGCGATCAGCGCGAACGGCAGGCCCGCGGCAAACAAGGCCGCTGGCGCGTCGCGCAGCCAGGCCAGGCGGCCGGGCCGCATCGTCCTCAGCAACGCCGGCAGCACGATGCGGCCGGTTCCGCGGCGCCGCCGCCACGACAGGTGCAGTGCGAGCAGGAACGCGAGCATCGCCACGAAGCCGACGGCGGCCAGGCGCGCCGTGTCGCGGTGCCAGAACGTGAGGCCCGCCGTCTCGAACGGGCCCCAGTCGGCGGCCACGGCCTCCACGAGCGCGCGCAGGCGTTCGGTCACGGCTGTGCCGTCCCTTCCCGCCACGGTATGGGTGCCTCGGCACGTCTGGCCCATGGCCGTCGGGCGACGCGAGCCAGCCGGGCGGCCTCCGTCCGACCCGCCTCGAGCGCGCCCGCCAGGGCCTCGGGGTCCGGTGCCGAATCGGTGGAGGCGTACCGCGCTGCCGTGAAGGCTGCCACCGCGTCCCGAAGGGCCTCGAGCCCGGTCCGTTGCTCGAGCGGCGCGTCCGGCGGGAGCGCCGCCAGACCCTGTGCGAGATCAGCCGCGGTGGTCGCGCTCGTGATGGCCGAGCCGGGCCGCCACGGGAGGACTGCGCGGACGGCGATCCGGCCATCCGTGGGCGCGGCTCGAGGCGCCAGCGGTTGCTCGCTCACGCCGCGGCGGAGCGCGAGCGCGCCCACGACACGGAGGGCGGCATGGCCGGCGCTCACGTGCTCCGGCGTCCACCCTGCCCCGGCATCTCGCGCGATGCGCGACAGCTCGGCCGCGACCGCGCCCAGCATCCGGGACTCCGCGACGCGTGGCCGGGAGTGCGCGCCGGCCGGCCGGGCCCGGTTGACGATGGTGACCAGGGCCAGGACGGCCAGCAGTGCCCCGGCTGCCAGCAGGGCGATCGCGCCGATATCGGCCAGGCGTGCGCGGAGCAGCAGCGCCTCGACGCGCTCGAGCCCCACGTCCGTGCCGTCGCGGATGTCCGTCGCGTCCTCCGGCACCAGGGACAGCACGCGCAGCGACAGGCCCGGCATCAGGTACGTGAAGTCGCGTCCCGCCAGCGTCGCGTTGGCCGACACCCGGCTCTGGACCTTGTAGCTGATGGGCAACCGCGGCAGCGACACGTCCTGGCCGATCTCGTCCGGGTTGACCAGCCGCAGGGTGTAGCGATACTGAAAGAAGCGCCGCTCGCCCGCGCGCGTGTCGGCCGGCCGATCGCCGCCGACGATCTCGAATGGCGGCAGCTGCACGCCGGCCACGGTCAGTCGCGTCTCGTCGGGTACCACCTGCACGCTGTCGTTCTCGAGCACCGCGCACGTGAGTCGCACCTCGAAGGTCTCCCCGATCGTCACGGCGCCCGTGCTGGCGCGCCACCAGCACCGGATGGGCGAGACCTCGACGAGGGGGCCCTCGGTTCCGGACGAGGCGGGACCCGGGGCATCGGGAGCGCGCTGGGCCGAGACGGGTGCCGGCAGGAGCACCAGCACCAGGGCGAGCCGCCACATGCGCCTCATTCCTCGCCCCCTCATCTCGCCGGCTTCCGCAGCCGCCGTTCGGCGACGAACTCGCAGAGCGCCAGGTCATCGCGCTGTTGGTCCAGCCCCACGCGGACGACGTCCAGGTCCGCCGCGCGGGCGGCCCGTTCGACGTCGGCCTGCCACTCCCGCACACGGTCGCCGAGCGCGGCAAAGGTCCGGCGCGAGACCGTCCGCGTGGTCCCGGCTTCCGCGTCCTCCACCTCGACCCAGTGCGACGACACGTGCGGCATGCCGAACGCGAAGGCGCTGTCCACGAGCACGAGGAACACGTCGTGCGTGGCGTTGAGCAGCGCCAGCTCCCGAATCACCTCGAAGGCGTCGTCGAAGAGGAAGTCCGAGATGAACGGGACCAGGGAGGTGGTGCGGAACGATCCCGCCAGCGTGGTGCTGACGCTCCCGCCGTGCATCACGGGCTCCAGCCCGCGGCGTTCCAGGTACGCGTCGAGACAGTGGACCACGTGGTTGCGGCCGGTCCGGGGCACGACCCCCGCCAGGTGGGAGAAGTCGCGCTCGAAGGCGATCAGGCCGAAGCGGTCCTGGAAGAACACGGCGGAGAGCCCGATGATGGCCAGCGCCCGTGCCACGGCCGCGGCGATGGGGGTCTGCCGGCGGCGCGGCCAGGCGGCCGTGGCCACGCCGCACCGCGTGGACAGCGAGAGGTCCGCCACCGCCACGACCGTCGCGGTGCTCGGCTGGTCGAACTCCCGCACGACGAGCGGCGCGAAGTTGGTGAGCGAGGACTGCGGCCAGTCGATGGCCGACCACCGATCGCCGGGCTGCCAGTCCCGCAGGCCGACGAAGTCGAACCCGGTGCCCTCCGTGCGGCTCCGGTGCTCGCCGGAGGTCCGTTCCTGCAGCCGGCGCGCGACGATGAGCTCGATGCGGGTGATGTCCTCGAGGCCGATGACCACCTCGGCGTCGGGTGGGTGAGAGGTCATGGGATCGGTACCTGCTCGATCACGTCGCGGATGACGTCATCGGTCGTGAGGCCGTGGCTGGCTGCGTGCGGACCCAGCCAGATGCGATGCCCGAGCACGTACGGCGCCAGCGCCTGGATGTCCTCGGGGTAGACCTCGGCGCGTTCGCACCGGAGCAGCGCCCACACCTTCGCCAGGCGGCTCCACGCGATGATGGCACGCGGCGACGCCCCGAGGTCCACGCCGCGCTCCACGACCTCGGACGGCGAATGGTGACGCCACGCGGTGTCGGCGTTGTACGGCCGCGTGGCGGCCACCAGCCGCTGGATGTAGCGGCCAAGGCTTGCATGCAGGCGGACACCCTGGCCGATCCGCGCCCGCAACTCGATGATGCGCTGCTTGGACATGATGGGCCGCAGGCGCACGCCCTTGAAGTCGAACGCCACCAGCTTCTCCTCGTCCTCCGGGGGCAGGTACCCGATGTTGATCATCGCCGCGAAGCGGTCGGTCGCGGCCTCGGACAGCGGGAAGGTGCCTTGCCCCAGCTCCACGGGGTTCATCGTCGCGATCGCGAAGCTGAACGCCGGCAGCTCGATCGTCTCCTTGCCGACGGTGATCGACCGCTCCTGGAGCCCCTCGAGGAAGGCGCTCTGCGACTTCAGGGGGATACGGTTGATCTCGTCGAGGAGGATGACCTCGGCCGAGGCCATGGGTCCGAACTCGGTCACCAGCTCCCCGGTGGCCGGGTTGATCATCTGGAAGCCGACCACCTCGGTCGGCTGCAGATCGGCACGGCCCTGGATGCGGGCGAACCGGGCGTCGCTGATGGCGGCCAGGATGACGCCGAAGAACGTCTTCCCCACGCCGGGCACGCCGCGCAGCAGGAGGTTGCCGGCATTGACCTGCCGGTCCGGTCGCTTCTCGTCGTACGTCGTGGGGATCTCGGCCAGGAGGACCACGTTCGCGAGCGTCTTCGCCTCGTCGTACCCGACAAGTGCGCGACTGCCCTCGGCCATCACCGCGTGGTGAAAGTCCAGGGCCTCCTTCAACTCCGGATGCATGCGCTCTCCGACTCGCGAGCCGAGGCCGGAGCCGTCCGCCGCCGGGCCGCGTGCCAACGATACACGATCGGCACGCGCGTCGTTCCTACATGCCGGGCGGGCCGGCCTTCGGGTCCCGGCCGACCAGCCACACGAACGCCTCGCGGACGACAGCCACCGGCGTGGCATGTCCGCCCTCGTACTCGCGGTAGGTGATGTCGTACCCTTCGGCCTTCAGCTGCGCCGAGAACGGGCGGGCGCTGAGGTCGATGGGCATCGTCCGATCGTCCGTGCCATGCGCGATGAAGATCTTCGGCTTCCCCCGTCGTCGGATCGGGTTCATGCGTCCGCCGGCGATGACGACGAGATGGTTGAAGATGTCGCCATAGGCGAGGCCCATCGTCAGCGCGTAGCCGGCCCCGTCGGACCGGCCACCCAGGCCGACGCGGTCGGGGTCGATGTTGCACTCGCCCGTCACCTGGCGGTACGCGGCGCCGATGTAGCGGACGTCGGCGTCGAACCCCGGGGTGTCCCGGCCCCACGTCACCTCGCGTGACTCGGGGGCGATCACCACGACGCCGAACTCCTCGGCCAGGGCGAAGGTGGATTTCATCTCGTCGGCCCATCCCCCGAAGCCGTGGAGCATGATCAGCAGCGGCGCCGGTACCGCTTCCCGGTAGCTCGCGGGCACGTACAGGACGCCGTCGCGCCCGTCGTCCGAGATGCCGAGCGGGCTCTGCCCGCGCGGCACGCCGTCGCCGGGGGCGGCCTGCGGCGCCTGCCCGCGTGCGGCCAGAGGCCGTCGCCCGTGAATCCAGCCCACGGCACCCCCTGCGGTCCACGCGAGAAAGCGTCGCCTGTCCATGCCCTGCACCTCGGATGGTTCGCCTGCACCTTTGCGTTGTACCATGACCTCACGCAACGATAGACCATTCGAGGAGGCGTGCCGTGAGGTCATCCGCCATTGCCGGACTTGGCGCGGTACTGCTGGCCGCGAGCACCGTGGATCTCGTGGCGGGCCAGGAGGCGCTCCGATTCGCCACCGCGCCGTGCGTCACCCCTCCCGTGCGCCATTGCCCCGACAAGGACTGCCCGGCCGATCGCATCAGTCACCCCGGCAGCGTGGTGGAGATGACGACCCGCCGCACCTACTACCTCGACTACCCCTGTGACCTGAAGAAGGGCGAACCGGTCACGTTCGTGCTGAACCTGCACGGGGGTGGGTCGCTCGGCAACTGGCAGCGGCACTACTTCCCGATCGTCGACTACGTGGATGCGTACCGGCTGGTCGTGGCCTCCCCTAATTCGCCCACCCGCGTCTGGTCGGAGGCGGACGATGAGTACCTGCGGGGCATCGTCTCGTCGGTGGTCGAGCAGGTTGGAGCGGCCAACATCAAGGCGTTCTGGCTGGCGGGCCATTCGCAGGGCGGCATGACGTCGAACCGCCTGCTCAGGACCGAGTTCTTCGCGGCGCGCGTGGACGGCTGGCTGAGCCTGTCGGGCGGGCGGCTCGGCGGCGCGCCGGGCCGGGCGGCATCCTTTGGACGAGGCGGCGGCGCCACCCCGGCGGCGGCCCCGCCGGGTGCCGGCGCCGGTCCCGCGCCTGGCGTGTCGGCCGCGGTTGCGGCGCTGCGCGAACTGCCCGCGGCGGACTTCTCGTTCATCTTCACCACCGGAGAGCGCGAGATGGACGCGAAGGGCGTGCCGGAGGCCTCGGCGTGGGCCGCCAGGTATGGCTGCGGTCCGAGGAGCGAGGCCCGGGAGATTGTCGACACCAGGGCCGGCTACATCTACGACAGCAGCCGCCAGAACCCGCCGAATCCCTCATGGGGCCTGCTGCCGGCTCCAGGCACAGCCCGTGTCATGGTCTACCCGGACTGCCGCGACGGCCGTGTCGTTGCCGATGTGGTTCGCCTGGAGAAGGGCCACACGGAAGGACTGGAACCCCGAGTCACCGAGGAACTGGTGAAGCTGATGATCCAGGGGAGGGGCGGCAAGCTCCAGGCCCTGCGGTGACGCCGCCGTGCGTTCCTACCTCCTGCCTCCTACCTCCTGCCTCCTATCTCCTGCCTCCGGCCTTCTTCTCCTCCGCGCGCGCGCCGGCCAGGATGCCCGTCATCGCGTAGTTGCCCTCGTGGCAGGCGTACTCGTAGATGAGGCCGTCGGTCTTCTTCAGGCGAATCATGAACGTGTACGGCTTCGTCCACGTCTTCGCATCGTCGACCGTGATTTCCCAGTTGATGAAGTCCGGGCTGACGCGGGTGTAGCGTTCGGTCAGCGTCACGTCGGGTGTCGATCCCTGGAAGCCGTTCAGGTAATTTGTGGTCTCGACCACCAGCGTGTCGCCGTCCCACCGCCCGCGAGAGTCGCCGTGGAGCAGGCGGATACGTGAGGGGAGGTGCGGCGTGCCCGTCATCGGCACGACGCGCGCGTCGTGGATCATCTCCTGCCACAGCACCACCGTCTCCGGCGACTGAAGGATCTGGACGTAGCTGTTGTAGTTGGCCCCGGTGCGCGGCGCGCCGTAGGAGATGCACCGCTCGGTCAACGGCCGGTCCTCGGGCCCGTCGGCTGGCCCGCGCGCCGGGACGCGCGCTCGCGCCGCTGCCCGTCGCGCCTCGGCCTCGGGCGTGAGCGGTGGGAACTGGCCGTCCGGCGGATCGATGATGAGCGAGGTACGGTGGTCCCACTCCCGGTCCGCCATCCAGAACTGGTTGTAGTTGCCGGTGGTCGGGTCGTAGGACACCTGGTCGTACTTCCCCCGGTCCCTGGCGTCCAGGAGCTGCTGAACGAAGTTGCCGAAGATCGCGTCTCCGCCCTCGTCGACGGCCGTGGCCGCCAGGCTCTTCAGCTCCGCGAGCTCCGCGTCGGTGAGCGAGGCCTTGTCCTTCCACTGCCGCGGCCGGGTCATCGGCGTGACGCTGTTGTTGCCCCACACCCCCTGTAGGTCCGGGCGGCCATCCCGTGTTCGCGGGACTTGCCATCCGGCAGGGGCCGTGCCGGCGGACGAGCCGGGCGACTGGGCCATCAGCGAAACCAGGCTCAGGGATCCGGCGGCCACGAGGGCCGCGCCGAGCGCCGCGTGGAGGTGCTGCATGCGGCGTAGTGTCGCTCAAGGCGGACGGGCCGTCCAGTGCTATGCTCGGCCGCGACAACGGAGGTTCGTGAATGACCCATCCCTTCTGGAAGGCCCTTGCCGCGGCGGTCCTGCTGGCGAGCGGCCCCGTCCTGGCCCATCATGCGTTTTCGTCCGAGTTCGACGCCAACGCCCCTGTCACGCTCCGTGGGCCGGTCACCAAGGTCGAATGGATCAATCCTCACGCCTGGATTCACCTGGAGGTGAAGCGGCCCGACGGCAAGGCGGAGATCTGGATGGTGGAAGGCGGCACCCCCAACACGCTGCAGCGCCGCGGCATCAACCGGGACTCGGTCAAGCCGGGCACCATCCTCGTGGTGTCGGGCTACAAATCCAAGGACGGCACGCTCCGGGCCAACGGCCGCGACATCACCTTCCCGGATGGCCGGACGCTCTTCATGGGCTCGTCCGGCACCGGCGCGCCGCGCGATGGCCGCGATCCCAACGAGCCGGCGAAGAAGAAGGGGCCGGGGATCTGACGTGGCGACTCGCCCGATGCTCCAGGTGCTCGCCGCGATGGCCGTCGCGGTGACGGCGTCGGCCTGTTCCGAGCCGGCGCCGCAGGCCTACCGTGCGCCGCGCACGCCCGAGGGGACGCCCAACATCAGCGGCATCTGGCAGGCGATCAACACCGCGAACTGGGACCTCGAGGCCCACACCGCACGCCAGGGCCCCGTGTTCGCGCTGGGCGCCGCCTTCAGCGTGCCTCCCGGCCTCGGCGTCGTCGATGGCGACGGCATCATCCCCTACCTGCCGGAGGCGCTGGCGAAAAAGAAGGCGAACGGCGAGGCCTGGACGACGCGGGATCCCGAGGTGAAGTGCTTCATGCCCGGCATCCCGCGCGCCACCTACATGCCATTCCCCTTCCAGATCGTGCAGTCGCCCGACAACATCCTGATGACCTACGAGTTCGCCAGCGCCAGCCGCATGGTGCGCATGAACAGCGCGGAGCAGAGCCCGGCGCCGGCCTGGATGGGGTGGTCGATCGGGCGCTGGGACGGCGAGACGCTGGTGATCGAGGTGACCGATCACATGGAGGAGACCTGGTTCGATCGGGCCGGCAACCACCACAGCGACGCGCTGAAGGTGACCGAGCGCTATACCGCGATCGACGACAACACGCTGCAGTACCAGGCGACGATCGAGGATCCCAAGGTGTTCGCGCGGCCGTGGAGCATCAGCATGCCCCTCTACCGGCGCCGCGAGCCGAACATGCAGCTGATGGAATACAAGTGCGTGGAGTTCGCGGAGGAGCTGATGTACGGGCACCTCCGGAAGGAGCCGCGGACGCCGGTGAAGTAAGCGGCTACAGCTCCCGCGTCATGAAGTCCGTCAGCTTCGCCGCGAAGTCCGCCGGGTCGGGAGGCACCGTCCCTTCGGCCAGGAGCGCGGCTCCCAGCAGCAGGTGCGCGGCATCGGCCAGTGCGGGATCGTCGGGCGTCGTGCCGTGGAGGGCACGGAGCTTCGCGACGAGCGCGTGGCCGGCGTTCACCTCCAGGATGCGCTTCGAGGCGGCCTCGCCGTCTTTTCCCGATGCCTGCCGCAGGAGCCGTTCGAGGCCCGGGCTGAGGTCGTGCTCGCCGGCGACCAGGCACGCCGGTGACGTCGTGAGCCGCGACGACACCCGCGCCTCGCGGATCGTCCCCGCCAGGGCCTGCTCCAGGAAGGCGAGGAACGGGCGCAGCTCGGTCTCCCGGGCCTTGCGCGTCTCTTCGGCCTGCTTCCGCTCGGCCTCGGAGCCGGGCTCGACGCCCGCCCGCGCCACGGACACCAGCGGCTTGCCCTCGAACTCGGGCACCGACTGGGCGAGGAACTCGTCGATCGGGTCGATGAAGTAGAGCACCTCGTAGCCTTTGGCCCGGAAGGCCTCCAGGTGGGGCGAGCGCTCGGCGACGCCCCGCGACTCGCCCGTCACGTAGTAGAGGCTCGTCTGGCCCTCTGGCATCCGGGACACGTACTCCGAGAGCGACGTGGGCTCCGGGGCCTCTCGGGATGACGGGAACAGCACGACCTTCAGGAGCTTGTCGCGATGCTCGAGCTCCTGTGCGACACCCTCCTTCAACACGCTGCCGAACTCGGCCCAGAACTTCAGGTACGTCTCGCGACGGTCGGCCAGCATCGATGCGAGGTGGTCCAGCACCTTCCGCGTCAGCCACGTCCGCATCTGCCCGATCAGGCGATCCTGCTGGATCATCTCGCGCGAGAGGTTCAGCGGCAGGTCCGCCGAATCGACGACGCCTTTGACGAAGCGCAGGAATGGCGGCAGCAGCGCCCGGCAGTGGTCCATGATGAGGACGCGCCGCACGTGGAGCTGGAGCCCGTACTCCTGATCGCGGTAGTAGAGGTCGAACGGGGCCTTCGACGGCAGGAACAGGAGCGCCTGGTACTCGAGCCGCCCCTCGGCCTTGAGCGAGAGCCGGTCCAGCGGATCCTGCCAGTCGTGCGACAGGTGCCGGTAGAACTCGGCGTAGCTCTCCTCGCTTACCTCGGAGGCCGCCTGCGTCCAGATCGGCTTCATCGAGTTGAGCGTGGCCCACTGCGGCACGCCGTCCGTCACCTCCTTCAGCTTGATGGGGTGCGCGACGAAGTCCGAGTGCTTCTTCACGAGCGACCGGAGGACCTGGGCGCTGGTGTAGTCGGCGAGGCCGTGCTCGGGATCCACCGGCTTGAGGTGCAGGATGATGTCGGTGCCGCGGCGGAATCGACTGGCCTCACTCACCGTGTAGCTGCCGTCACCGGAGGACTCCCACCGCGTCGCGGTGTCGGCACCGGCCTTCCGGGTCACGATCTCCACCCGGTCCGACACCATGAACGCCGAGTAGAAGCCGACGCCGAACTGCCCGATCAGCGTGGCCGCGGCGTCGGTCGACGAGCCGGCCTTCAGCTGCTCGACCAGCTCCCGTGTCCCCGACTTGGCAATCGTGCCGATGAGCCGCACCAGCTCGTCGCGCGTCATCCCGATGCCGCTGTCGCTCACGGTGAGCGTGCGCGCCTTGCTGTCGGCCACCAGCTCGATCTCGAGCACCGGGTCGGCGTCGAGGAGCGCGTGCTGCGCGAGCGCCTCCAGCTTCAGTTTGTCCAGCGCGTCCGAGGCGTTCGATAGCAGCTCGCGGAGGAAGATCTCCTTGTTCGAGTAGAGCGAGTGGATGACGATGTCCAGGAGCTGTCGGGTCTCGGCCTGGAACTGCAGGGTCTCGGTCGCGGCGCTCATGCGTGGCTCTTCCCTTTTTTCACTTCTCTCTTTCTACTTCTACCCAAGAGGCGGGCCAGGCGGCAACGGGTACCGGGACCGGGGACGGCCGCCCCATGCGGGCATCGCGCTCGCGGGGGCACGCTCCTTCGGGTTTTCCAGGTAACGCGCGATGTCACGCTCGGCCTGCCGGTAGTGCGCGTCGGTCAGCGGGTGCTCATCCTTCCGGCCGCGCAGCGATTCCCCGAGCGTCGCGATCTGGTCCAGGACGTAGACACGCGCCTCGGGCGACGTGTCGGCGTGCGCGCCGAGGATCATCATCGCGTCGAGCGCCACCCGCTCGGTGACGCGGCGGAGCGACCGCATCCGCGGGTCGGCATCGCGGGACGCGCGCCACGTGCGCGCCAGGATCGCGTCCACGACCTCGGGCAGCGTGAGCGCGGCCGGCTGCCGGTCCGCAAAGGCCACCAGCCGCGTGGCGCGCGCCGGCGCGAGCAGCGGCTCCAGCACCATCGCGGACAGGATGCGCGCCGCGCGCAGGTGATCGAAGGCGTAGTCGTCGACCATGTCCTCGAGGTTCGGCCCCGGGCTGGGCGTCAGCTGCGCCAGCAGCGCCTCGGGCATGGCCAGGTTGGCCGGCTCCAGGGCCTCCATCAACAGGCCCAGCACCTCGCGTTGAAGCGCCGCCGGCACGATCTCGGTGGGCGGCAGGGTCTCGCCCTTGACGACGATGTTGTGGTACATGCCGCCGACGTAGCCCACGCCCGCCTCGATGGCCCAGCGGTGGTGCAGGTAGGTCATCCACAGCCGGACGTCACGGAGCGCGCCGATGGGCTCCCCGGGCTTCAGGATGGCCGGCCCGTATTGCGACAGCATGATTGCGCGTGCGGCCATCGTTTCGCGCAGGTACTCGGTCGGTGTCGCGCGATCGTCGTACCACACCCAGCGGGGGTCGGTGGAGGGGACGTAGAGGATGTTCTTCGCACGCATCTCCGCGATGATCGCGTTCAGCCCGGCCGCTTCCTTGTCCGCCGGGAACTCGGTGTACGCATAGCGGGTCATGAACGCGTCGTACAGTCCCGTGCTGGACTCGAATGACTCGCTGAGGTCCAGCCGGCCCTGCGTCACCTTGACGCGCGGCGTCGGGTACTCCATCGCGGACGCCCGATCGTTGATGCTCGAGGCAAAGTTGTGGCCGAAGCCCATCACGTGTCCCAGCTCGTGCGTGGTCAGCAGCGACTGGCGCCGGAGGGCGAGCTCGCGCTGGGCCTCCGGCATGCCCGCGCCGGGCTGCGAGGCCAGCAGGAGCACCTCGTCGGGGACCGGGAGCAACATCCCGCACTCGTCGAAGCCCGCGTCGTCTCCGGCCCCGCCGCCGGTGGTGGGCGTGTAGCTCTCGAAGTAGTTGCCGATGGTGCGGATGCGGTGCGAGTCCATGCGGGTCTTGGAGCCCAGGATCTCGCCCGTGCGCGGATCCCGGTAGGTGCCGCCGCTGGAGAAGCCGCGCTCGTCGCGGTTGATCCAGAGGATCCACGCGTGGCGGATGTCCATCGGGTCCATGTCGGGCGTCGGATCCCTCACCTGGACCGCGTTCCGGAACCCCGCGGCTTCGAACGCCTTGTTCCACGCGAGCGCGCCCTCGCGCATCGCCCCGCGGATGGGCTCGGGAATCGCGGCGTCCAGGTAGAAGACAATGGGCGTCTTCGGCTCGCTCATCGCCGCGGCCGGGTTCTGCTTCTCGAGCCGCCAGCGGGTGACCCACTGCACCTCGGTGTTCTCGTTCAGGGGCTGCGCGTAGTCCCGGAAGCTGACGGCGCTGACGCCGATGCGCGGATCGGCGCGGCGCGGCGTGTAGCCGGTTGGGGCCCGCAGGAACGAGTGGTGAATCCGCATCGTGAACGCCATCGGATCGGGCGTGACGTTGGTCACGAGCCGCCCGGGCGCGTCCGCCGCGAACGTGATGATCGTCTCGATCTCCGTGTTGTCCGGGAAGGCCTTCATCCGGGCCGGGTAGAAGCCGCTGCGTGCCGCGTCGAAGCGGAAGGCGCCCTGGTTCGCGCGCCGCATGTCCCCCACGACGTCGGCTGCATCCCGCATGAAGAGGGGCGTCGCGTCCACGACGACACGGCCGCCCTCGTCGGCTTCCACCGGCAGGGCCGCGAGGACCGAGGATGGAAAAGAATCGCGCACGTTCTCGACGAGCGCCGCTTGTCCGCCCACCGCCCGGTAGCGGAGGTTCTGCTCGACGACGAGCACGCGGGGCCCGGAGCGCTGGAAATGAATGACGCTCGTGTCCATGATGCCGCGGTCGAACGACATCTCCACGGAACCGCCGCCGCTGGCAGCTGAGACGTAGTAGAGGACGTCCGCGTCGAACGCGGGAATCTCCATCAGGACCCGGCCGCGGGCGGCGTCCCAGTAGAAGGGCACGAAACCGTCCGCGCGTTGCAGCCCGGCCGTGCGGTCGGCGATGCGCGTGGCAGGAGCCTGCTGCGCCAGGGACGGGACCGGGGCCAGCAACAACAGGAACAGAAGGATGGCAGAGCGGGCCATGGATGTACCTCCGGAGGCGACGAGACGCGCCCGGGGGCAGTATAGACTCTACGCGCGGCTCGGGACGGGTCGCCGTCCCGAGGTAGCGGTCCATGAAACGCGCTCTGCTCGTTCTACTCGCGCTGGCCTCCATCGGCCAGGCCCCGACCGCGACCCAGCGGCCCTCGCCTTCCTCGGACGTCCGGCTGGTGCTGCTGATCGCCGTCGATCAGTTCCGGTATGACTACCTGACCCGTTTCCGATCGGAGTTCACGGGAGGCTTCCGGCGGCTGCTCGACCATGGGGCCGTGTTCACCGACGCCAACCTCGAGCATTACCCGACGGTCACGGCCGTCGGGCACTCCACCATGCTGTCCGGCGCCACCCCCTCGGTCAGTGGCATCATCGGCAACGACTGGTTCGATCGCGGGCTGGGACGCTCGGTGCAGAGCGTGACCGACGATGCCGTGCAGCCGGTGGGTGCGGCCGCCGGGGCGGCGTCACCGCGGCGGCTCCTCGTCACCACCATCGGCGACGAGCTCAAGCTCGCGTCGGGCGCCCCGCGCGGCTCAACGTCGGCCCCGCGCGCGATCGGCATCTCGATCAAGGACCGGTCGGCCATCCTGCCCGTCGGTCGCAGTGCGGACGCGGCGTACTGGATGGAGTCCACGTCCGGGCGCTTCGTGTCCAGCACCCATTACATGAAGGACGCGCCGGCCTGGGTGAGTGCCTTCAACGACCGTCGCGCCCTGGACGCCCTGGCGGGCAGGGCGTGGACCGCGCTCACCCCGCCCTCCGTCGTGCTCCGGCAGCTGCCGGCCGAGGCGGGCGCCCCCCTGCACGACGCGGCGCTGGCCAGCCCCTTCGGCAACGACCTGCTGCTCGACTTCGCCAGCGACGCCCTCTCGAACGAGCAACTGGGGCAGCGCGGTGTGACCGACCTGCTGTCGGTGAGCTTCTCCTCGAACGATCTGGTGGGTCACGCCCATGGGCCCGAGTCCGCCCAGGTGCACGACATCACGGTGCGCACCGACCGTGTGATCGGCCAGCTCCTGGACCGCGTCGACAAGGTCGTGGGCCTGCGGCACGTCATCGTCGTGCTCACCGCGGATCACGGCGTGGCGCCGGTGCCCGAGCGGCTCGCCGAGCGATCGCTTCCGGGTGGTCGGATCACCCGCAAGGAGATGTTCGCGCCGATGGAGGCGGCGCTCGTGTCGCGCTTCGGCCCGGGCCATTGGGTGCTCGGCACGGCCGGGTCGTCGCCGTACCTGAACTACGCCCTGATGTCGCAGCTGCAGCTCGATCCGGCCGACGTGCGCCGCGCTGCGGCCGAGGCACTGATGGCCGTACCGCATGTGGCGCGCGTCTACACGCGGGATCAGCTGCTGCGGGGCGAGGTCGCCCCCGATCGGGTCGGCCAGCGCGTGCTGCGGGGGTTCCACGCGCAGCGGTCCGGGGACCTCGAGGTCGTCCTCGAGCCGTTCTGGATCAGCGCCGCGGCGGGGTCCACCCACGGCAGCCCCTACAACTACGACGCGCACATTCCCCTCGTGCTGATGGGGCCGCGGGTGAAGGCGGGGATGTACACGGACCACGTGGCCCTGAACGACCTGGCGCCGACGCTGGCCACACTGCTCGAGGTCGAGACGCCGTCGGGATCGTCGGGTCGCGTGCTGACGGAGGCGCTGCTTCACACGGAAGCACCGCGCGCCCGGACCTCGCCCGCCCCGTGAGATTGCCCGGAAGGTGCCCATGACGACGAATCGTTCCCTGCGGCTGGCCCTGCTCGCCGGACTCTGTGTGGTGTCGCTCGCGGCGCAGGGCCGCGTGCCGCAACCGGACTGGAGGGCCGTCGATGAGGAGTCGATGCGCCACTACCAGGCGCTGATCCGGTTCGATACCAGCGCCACCGAGCGTGCGGCGGCCGAGTACATCGCGCAGGTCCTCGACCAGGCCGGCATCCCGGCGCACATCCTCTTCAAGGATCCCGAGCGGCCCAATGTCGTCGCCCGGCTGAAGGGCTCCGGCCGCAGGCGGCCGCTGCTGCTGATGGGCCACATCGACACCGTGACCGTGGATGCCTCGAAGTGGAAGTTCCCGCCATTCAGCGCCACACGCGACGGTGGCTACGTGTACGGGCGCGGCGCCATCGACGACAAGGACAACCTCGCGGCTGCGCTGATGACCATGCTGCTGCTGAAGCGGCAGGGCGTGCCCCTCGATCGTGACGTCATCCTTCTCACCGAGTCCGGGGAGGAGGGCGCCTCGAACCTCGGCATCGGCTACATGATGGCCGAGCACTACCCCGAGATCGACGCCGAGTACTGCATCACCGAGGGCGGGGACACCATCCGCGAACGAGGGGAGGTGCGCTACGCGACCGTCCAGGTGACCGAGAAGGTCGTGCGCGGCGTCGAGCTCACGGCGCGGGGGATCTCGGGCCACGGGTCGGTGCCGCTCAAGTCGAACCCGATTGCGCACCTCGGCAGCGCCGTCGGCCGCTTCATCACGTGGCAGCCCGACGTCAGGATCGATGAGACGACCGGCACGTACTTCCGGCGGCTGGCGATGCTGGCGCCGCCCGAGCGCGCCCGGTACTACCGCGACGTGCTGTCCCCCGACCCGAAGGTGTCTGGCGCCGCGGCGGACTGGCTGTTCGAGCACGAGCCGCGGCACGCCTCGATGGTCCGCACCTCGGTGTCGCCGAACATCTTCACCGGCGGCTACCGATCCAACGTGATCCCGTCCGAGGCCAAGGCGCGCCTGGACGTGCGCATGGTGCCTGGCGAGGACCCCACCGCGCTGCTCGAGCAGATCAGGAAGGCCATCGGCGACGACGCCGTCGACGTGCAGTTCGCCGGTGGCGGGGGCAATCGCCCAGCGATCCCGGCCACGCGTGTCGACTCGGAGCTGTTCAAGGCGGTCGAGGCCGCCGTGACGTCGGTCTACAACGTGCCCACCCTGCCGTCGATGAGCACGTATGCGACCGACATGTGGCCGCTCCGTGCCCGGGGCGTGCAGTGCGTGGGCATCGGCTCGGCGGTCGACATCGAGGATCAGACCATGGGCTTCGGGATGCACAGCGACCAGGAGCGGCTGCTCGAGAGCGAACTGCACCGGTTCGTGCGGCTGAACTGGGAGACCGTGGTGGAGCTGGCGCGTGCCCGTTGACCCATCGGCGACGTGAGGACCCTGCTGCCCGCGGCCGTCACCGCCACGCTGGCTGCGACCATCGTCGCCGCGTACCTGATCGGCTGGGCCGGCGCGGCGATTGCGCCGTGGCCGGTCGCGGCGACCGGTGTCGTGGCGGCCCTGGCCCTCGCAGTCCGCATGGCCACGCGCGGTCAGGAGCCGCAGGCGCCCACGTGGCCCTGGGCGGCCGTATTCGTGGGGGCGATCGTGCTCCTCGCCCTGCCCGCCTGGCCCGCGCTGCTGCCGCCCGGCGGCGCATCGGACCTGACCCATCACCTGATGCTCGTGGACGCGATCGAGCGCACGCGACATCTGGTGGACGGCGCCGCCAGCGAGGCCGCGCTCGGAGAGATGGCGCACTACACGCCGGGCCTGCACCTGCTGATCGTCATCGCCGGCGCGCTTGCCGGCGTGGATGCCTATCGAACTGCGTACCCGCTGCTCGCGCTCACCATCGCGCTCAAGGCCGGCTTCATCTACCTGATTGCGCACGACGGTCTCGAGGGGGCTCGCGCGCGCGTGCCGCTGGCCCTGGCCGCGGTGGCGCTCGTCCTGTTCGCCCCGCGCGCCTACAGCCTGGACGGCTTCCTGCAGGCGGGCTTCCACGCCCAGGTCGCATCGGAGCTGTTCGTCGTGGCAGGGTGGTGGGCACTGGCCCGCTGGTGGCGGGCGCCGGCGGCGGCCTGGATGGTATTCGTCGGTCTCATGGGCGCGGCCGTCTTCCTGGTGTGGCCGATCTGGATCGGGCCGCTGATGCTGGCGGTCACAGCTGCCGTCCTGTGCGCGCCTGGCCTCGGGTCGTCCGCTCGCGCACGTGCCGGGGCGCTGGGCGTCGTCCCGTGCGCGATCGTCGCGGCGCTGCACCTCTCGCAGCATGCGGCGTGGCTGCGCATCGCCGGCACCAGCGGGGCGGTGCCCGCCTTTCTGCCGGGCGTGACCGGCTGGCTGCTTATTGCCCTCGCGTTCGGGGGAGCCGCGATGGCGTGGGAACGTCCCTCCGCGCGCGTCACTCTGTGGTTTGCCGGGGCTGTCGTGCTCCAGGCGTTCGCGTTGTGGCTGCTCGCCCGCGTGCGCGGCGCTGCCACGCCGTACATGGCGATGAAGATGATCTACCTGGCCGTCTATCCCGCGACCGTGCTGGGTGCCCTCGCTCTGGACGCCGTCGTCCGGCGCCTTCGGGCAGGGGCGATGGGCGCGGCATGGGCGACGGCGGTCGTTGTCTGCGCGGTCGGTGTCCGCATGGCGGTGTCCTCGCCGGCGCCGCCGCCGCTCGTCGACGTGGACCTCGACGCCGCGGGCCGGTGGGCGCGCGCCACCCTGCCGGCCGCGTGCGTGGACTACATCGTGGACAACGCCGAGCAGGCCTACTGGCTGCACCTGGCCGTGATGGGGCAGCCGCGGTCCTCGCCGCGCACGGCGGACATCGACGGCTACACCGCGAACCGCGCCGTGGGCCGGTGGATTGACGGCTCCGCCCTCCCGTACGCCATCGCGCGCCGTGACCTGCTGCCCGGCGAGGTGGCGCGCGACGCCGAGGTGGTGCGCTCGGCTGGCGCCGCGGTCGTCATCAAGCGCCCCGGCGTCGCCTGTCCATTGCCGATTGCCCATTGACGATTGGGGGATTCATCGGGTGAACGCGGATTCCGGGGCATTGGGGCATTCGGATTGGCGATTGGGGATTGGCGATCGGGGCAATGTGCCATCACCGGTTCCTCAATCACAATTGACAATGCGACGTTCGGCGTTCGCCCGACGAATCGACGGATTGGCAATGGGCAATCGGCAATGGACGCCCGCGCCGCCTCCGCCGTTATACTCGGCGCCATGCCCACCCGCGCCCCGGTCCAGCTCATCGTCGTACTGTTGATGGCCCTGCCGCTGAGCGGCGCGTCAGCCCGGTCCCAGGAACGGAGCCAGTTCGTGCCAGACTACGACCCCCGCGCGAGCCTCCGTGCGCATCGTCCCGCCGTACCCGGGACCCGCGCGCTCGTGACCTCGGCGCACCCGTTGGCCTCCATGGCGGGCATGGACGTCCTGATGAAGGGCGGCAATGCCTTCGACGCCGCCGTGGCCGTGGCGGCCACGCTGAACCTCGTCGAGCCGCAGAGCTCCGGGTTCGGCGGCAATGGCTTCATGACCGTCTTCGACCGGAAGACCGGGAAGGTGCTCTCGCTCAGCATGGCGGGCCCGGCGCCGAGGGGCATCAGGCCCGCCGAGATGACGCCGGAACTGCTCAACCGCGGCGTCAAGGCGGGCATCGTGCCCGGCAACGTGGGCGGGCTGCTCACCGCGCTCGAGCGGTTCGGCACGAAGTCGGTGGCGGACGTCCTGGCCACCGCAATCGACTACGCGGAACGGGGCGTGCCGATCAACGCGAACCTGGTGGCCTCCATTCGCAGCACGCGGGACTACTTCCGCACGCAGCCCACCAGCGCCGCCGTGTTCCTCCCCGGGGGGCAGGTGCCGCGGGAAGGCGATCTCTTCCGCATGCCGGACCTCGCGCGGACGTTCCGCAGGCTCGTCGAGGCCGAGGCTCAGGCGCTTCGGTCGGGCACGTCCCGCGCGGCCGCCATCCGCGCCGCGTACGACCGCTTCTACACGGGGGACATCGCGAAGGAGATTGCGGCGTTCGCGCGCGCCAACGGCGGCGTGATCACCGAGGCGGACATCGCCTCGTTCCGTGCCGAATGGCAGGAGCCGCTGCACACGACCTACCGCGGCCACGACGTGTACACGAACCCGTCCACGTCCCGCGGCGGCTTCGAGGTGGCCATGCAGCTGAACCTCGTCGAGTCCTTCGACCTGAAGGGCCTCGGCGCCGGCACCGCCGCCGCCACGCACCTGCAGGCGGAAGCCATCAAGGTGGCCAAGGCCGACATCTATCGGTGGGTCGCGGATCCGAAGTCGTTCGCCGTGCCGCAGGCGGGACTGCTCTCGAAGGACTACGCGGCGTCACGCCGCGCGCTCATCGACCCGGCGAAGGCCGGGGCGTATCCTGCCCACGGACAGCCCGCGGGCGCGCCCGCGGCGTCCCTGCGCGACCAGGGGCCCGTCCTCGACGAACACTACGCGCCCTCCTACGACACGACGAGCTTCTCCATCGTCGATCCCGAGGGGAACGCCGTGGCCTGCACCCCGACGCTCGGCGGCAACTTCGGGAACATGGTCGTGATGGGCGGCACGGGCCTGCTCCTGAACAACGGGATGCGCCTCGGGTCCACGTCGCCCTACCCCGACAACCCGAACTACGTCGCGCCGGGTCGCGTTCCCATCCTCAACAACGCGCCCGTGATCGTGCTGAAGGACGGGAAGCTGAAGATGATTTACGGCACGCCCGGCGGCGAGACCATCGGCCAGACCCAGTTCCAGGTGCTCGTGAACGTGATTGACTTCGGGATGGGCATCCAGGAGGCGATTGAAGCGCCGCGCTTCCGCGTGGACGCCGAGCCGAGCTTCTACAAGCCGGGGGCGCAGTTGACCCTGGCGATGGAGGGGCGTATCACGAAGGTCGTGCTGGATCAGCTGCAGGCGATGGGCCACGCTGTCGAAGTGCTGCCCGGCTTCACCGCCGGCGTCGGCGGCGCGCAGGGGATTCTGTTCAACCTCGAGGCCGGCACGATGACCGCAGGCGCCGACCCGCGCAGGGCCGGGTACGCGATCGGATGGTAGGCGTCGCCTGTCCATGGCCGATTGCCCATTGCCCAATCGGGCGATTCATCGGGCGAACGCGGATTGGGGGCATTGATGCATTCGGATTGGCGACGGGAAATTGACGCCATCATCAATGCCTCAATCGCAATGCGCAATGCCCCAATCAGCCTTCGCCCGATGAATCGCCGAATTGGCAATGGGCAATCGGCAATGGACGCCGTCCCCACGTGTGCTCAGCGTTCGGCGATAACGCCGGTCTGATACACGCGGTCGAGCCAGGTGGCGGCGTCGAGCACGGGCATGCCCGCCTGGATCAGCGTTTCCGTAATCTCGGCGGTTGTGCGCTCACCGGTGTGAATCAGGTCGCCCAGCAGGCCGAGGTGAACGCTGCCGCGCACCGCCTGCCTCCGGAACCGCGAGGTCACGCTGAACCCGTCCGGCAGGCGCTCGTACTGGACGTCGTCCCAGAACCGCAGGACCGTGTCCGACGCCGGGTGCTCGGGCATGCACTCCGCCACGGTCCTGTCGAGAAAGGCGCGGAATTCGTCCCCGGTGCGGAACGTGCCCTCGGCATGGGTGGCATAGCCGAGGGGCGCCTGCCCGGACGGCGTGGCAGGGCTGATTAGCTGGATGCGCCCCGTCACCATGTTGACGAGATACCCGCACGTGCACTCGCAGGTGGTCTGGCGCAGCATGTCCTCTGGCACGCTCATGGACTGGCGATACCGCGCCTCGGCCTCCAGCCGGTCGGACCGCGCCGCCGCCCGGCCGCATTCGACCCGCCGTCCGAGCGCTTCCTTGTACTGCATCACCAGGCTGACGTCGGCAAGTTCCTCTGGCGTGAAAGCCTGGTGGATGCGCCGCAATGTCCCGAGGCTGAGCACGGAGAACCGGTGGTGCGAGTCGGGGTACCGCCGCTGCCAGTCGAGGAGCGTGTGCGTCCAGTTCAAGTCGCGGAGCGGCTGTGCGGTTGTGACCTGCGGCATCACACCGAGGATCTCGACCACGTCCTCCTGAAACCGGAAGTAGTCGGGATTGTCGGTGGGATCGGTGCCGTGATAGCACATCGCGTTCCGGCAGCCGGCGCCAAACAGGGCCCAGGCATGCCCAAGCACCTCGCGCCACAGCCGCCGGTGCTCGGGCGTGTAGGCGAACACCCCCTCGAGCTTCTCTGGATCCAGGGCGCAGAACCAGCACTGCACCGAGCAGCCCCGGCTGAGTTCGAACGCGAACAGAGGGAAGTAGTTGAGATCCTCGACGCGGATGGCTTCGCTTCGCGCCCGAGACAGGCGGCGCTTCCGCCACGCACGGGCGCGTGGTTCGCTCGGCACGCACGCCTCGGCGAGCTTGCTCCGACGTGTCAGCTGCGCCCGGTCCCACGCGATCCACAGGCGCCCGAGGCGGCTGGACTCGAAGGCGTCACGCCAGACCTGCTGCTCCTGGACGGTCTGGCCCAAGAGCGACGGCAGTCCCCAGAAGACCGCCATCTCCTCCGCCGGCAGGTCGAGCCCGGCGTCCGCCAGCACGTGCTGGCGCGGCGTGCGCCCGTCGGCAACACGTTGGCGGAAATCGGGGTCGCCCTCGAGGAGCTCGAGAAACCGCTTCACATGTGCGCAGACCCGAGCGGCCGGTTCGGTGCCGACCACTGTCTCCACCCGCCCGGGGGCCGCCTGGCCCCGGCCCGCTACTGCAGCAGCCAAACGAACGTCTTCTTGCCGCTGGTGTACACGGTGGACCGGGTGCCACCCGACAGCGTGGTCTCCCCGTCCGAATAGAGGATGATGGCGCCCCCGGCAACGGCCGCCAACTGCTCGTCGCTCAACTCGCCGCTCGATCCGAGCTCGTTCACATCGTCCATGGTGAACTGGTAACCCTTCGCGTTGGCCAGCGCGAGGATGGCCTCTTGATTGGCACCAAGCGCCTTGACCTCCGCGCGGAGCGCGTCATTGCTGAGGGTATCTTTCGCGAACCGTTCGATTTCGGCAGCAGCGCTCATATGGACTCCTGTTGGCGGGGCGTGGCGCCGATAGGATACCGTATGCTCCGCTTGGTGTACACGGGAGTGTTCGGATGCGTGCGGCCGTCGTCGTTGGCCTGATCGCCGGGGCGGCCCTGATCCCGCCAGTCGGGACACGGCCGGTGGCTGCGCAGGGCCAGCCCGCGGCGGCGTCGGCCCCACTGGACATCCTCTTCGCCGTGCAGTCCACGCTGGATCGTCACCCGCTCCTCGAGGCGCAGCGGCAGCAGGTGGCCATCCGCCGCGCCGTCCGGCAGCAGCAGACGGGCACATTCGACACGCAGGTCGAGTGGGGGGTGACCGAGCGGCGGACGCGGACACCGTTGACCGAGTCGGAAACGGCCGGCCTGCCACTGGGCGCGCTCATCGAGAACGCGTTCGGCGTCAGCGGCAGCGCGCAGCGCCTGCTGCGGTCGGGCATTGCCCTCGGGCCCGCCGTCGCCGTGAACCGCGCCACCGACAACATCCAGGCGACCGACGGGCTGAACCGGGCCCGGATTAGCTTCGACGTCACGTTCCCGCTGCTGCGCGGCAAGGGAGCCACCATCGTGGCCGGTCCCGAGACGGCCGCGTCGATCGATGTCGAGGCCAGCCTGCTCGACCTCGGCCAGCAGGCGGCCGACCTCGTGCGGACGACGGCGCTCAGCTACTGGCAATACGTGGCCTCGCGGCGGCAACTGGAGATCGTCACGCAATCGGAGGCACGCGGCCTGCAGTATGTCGAGGCCGTCCGGACGCTGGCCGACGCGGACCGGCTGCCCCGCAGCGAGGTCAACCAGGCGCAGGCCAACTTCGACAGCCGCGCGGCCGGCCGGTTCCTGCTGGAGCAGCAGGTGGTGGAGTCGCGGTCGGCCCTGGCGCTGGCGATGGGCCTGCCGCCCGAACAGATCGCGAGCCTGGCCCCACCCGGTGACGCGTTCCCCGACGTGCCCGGCGAGGCGCTGCCCGTGCGCGGCCCCGAGGCCGTGCAGGCCCTGGTCGACTTCGCGCTCACGCGCCGCGCCGACTATCTCTCGGCTGAGAAGAACCGTGAGGCCGCCGACGTGCTGCGCAAGGTGGCCGCCAACACCGTCCGCCCGCAGATGGACCTCACGCTGAGCACCGGGTACTCGAGCCTTCGGCTTGGCCGCGGCGCCGGGGACTTCCTCGGCTCGCCCTTCGCGGGGGCCAGCGGCCCCGACGCCCTCGTGGGGTTGCGGTGGGCGCGCCCCGTGGCCAACAACACGGCCCTCGGCCAGCGCGCCGAGGCCGAGGCGGCCTACCAGCAGGCGGTGTGGCTGCGCACCGAGCGCGGCCGCGTCATCTCCGTCGAGGTCGTCAACGCGGTCACCGCGCTGCAGAACGGCCTCTCGAGGCTCGCGCGCGCGACGGAGGCCGTGAAGGGCTTTCAGGCCGCGCTCGACGGCGAGCAGGACAAGCTGCGGCTGGGTGTCGGCTCGCTCACCGACCTGCTGACGGTGGAGGGGCGGCTCACCGAGGCGCTGCTCGACCTGGTCGGCGCCCAGCAGGCTTACGCGGAGGGCCTCGTGCAGCTGCGCTACGCCAGCGGGACCCTGATCGACGTGGCCGGCCTCCAGGCCCCGGCTCGTGACACTTTCTTCCGGCCGCCCGCCCAGGTCGCCGGCCTGCCGTGAGCGGAACGCCCATGGATGCCACCAAGGTCTTCCGGAAAGTCGCGCTCGAGCGGATGTCCTCGCCCGAGCAGCTCGACCAGTTGTTGCGCGTCACCACGCCGAAGACGTGGCTGGCGCTGCTGGCGCTCATCGCGTTTCTGGGCGCGGCCGTGGCCTGGGGCTACTTCGGGGAGCTGACCACGCGGGTGTCGGGCCAGGGCGTGTTGATCCGGTCCGGCGGAGTGCGCAACGTCGTGCCGCTCGGCGCCGGGCAGGTGCTCGACATCACCGTCAACGTCGGCGACCTGGTAAAGGTAGGCCAGATCGTGGGCACCGTGGCGCAGCCGGCGCTCGTCGAACAGATTCGCATCGCGCGGAGCCGGCTGTCCGAGACCATGGCGCAGCGCGAGGAGATGCTCAAGGTCCGACGGGATCGCGGGCGGCTCCAGCTCGAGGCGCTGAAGCGCGAGCGCGCGAACATCGAGAGCGAGATTCAGGGCCTGCTCGACGAGGCGCAGGCAATCCGCGAGCAGATCCCGGTCGACGAAGAGCTGCTGGCCAAGGGGCTCATCACGAAGTCCCAGGTGTCGGACACGAAGGCCCGGCTCGAGAACGCGCTGTCCACCGTGTCGTCGCGGCGCGCGCGGCTGGCCCAGCTCGATGCCACCGAGTTCGAGACCGGCACGGCCAGCATCGAGGCCAACCTCGTGCTGCAGAACCAGGTGGCGGCGCTCGAGCGCGAGGTCGGCGTCCTCGAGGCGCAGCTGCAGAGCGAGTCACGCGTGGTCAGCCCCTACGCCGGGCAGGTGCTCGAAATCAAGGTCTCGCCGGGCAGCCTCGTCGCCGTGGGCACGCCCATCATCAGCCTGCAGCCCGATGTCGCCACGCTCGAAGCCGTGCTCTACGTGCCGGCGGAACGCGCCAAGGATCTGCATCCCGGCATGGATGCCGAGATCCTGCCGACCACCGTGCGCCGTGAGGAGTACGGCTTCATCCGGGGAACGGTGACGTTCGTCTCCGACTACCCGGCCACCGAGGCCGCCACCATGCGGGTGTTCGAGAACCTGCCGCTGGTGCAGGCCCTGAGCGCGCGCGGGCCCGTGACCGAGGTGCGCGTGGAGATGGCCACCGACGCCGGCACGCCGAGCGGCTATCGGTGGTCGTCGCCGCTCGGGGCGCCCATCACCCTCAGCGGCGGCACCCTGTGCGTGGGGGACGTCGTCACGCGCCGGCAGCGGCCAATCAATCTGGTCGTCCCGGAACTGAAGGCCGCCCTGGGCGTGAGCTGACCGACGTGGCGACACGGACGCGGGTGAGGACGCCGACCGTCATCCAGATGGAGGCGGTGGAGTGCGGGGCCGCCGCGCTGGCGATGGTGCTCGGCTACTTCGGCCGCTTCGTCCCGCTGGAGGAGCTCCGCGTGGCCTGCGGCGTCTCGCGCGATGGCAGCAAGGCGCTCAACGTCGTGAAGGCGGCACGCACCTTCGGCCTGCTCAGCAAGGGGTACAAAAAGGAGCCCGCGCAACTGCGGGACATGCCGCTGCCGCTCATCGCGTTCTGGAACTTCAACCACTTCGTCGTCGTGGAGGGCTTCCGCCGTGGGCGGGTCTACCTGAACGATCCCGCGTACGGCCCACGTGTGGTGTCGGACCAGGAGTTCGACGAGTCGTTCACCGGCGTCGTGCTCGTCTTCGAGAAGGGGCCCGACTTCGAGCCCGGCGGCCAGCCGCCGTCGGTGCTCCGCGCGCTGAAGAGCCGCCTGCCGGGCGCCCGGGTCGCCCTCGCGTTTGCCGTGCTCGCGACGCTGGCGCTGGTGCTGCCCGGCATCGTGATCCCCGTGTTCTCACGCGTCTTCGTCGACACCATCCTCGTGCAGGGCACGACGACCTGGCTCAGGCCCGTGCTCGCGGCCATGGCCGTCACGGCGGTCGTCAGCGGGCTCCTCACATGGCTGCAGCAGCGCGGCCTGCTGGCGATGGAGACGCGGCTGGCCACCGTGGGCTCGACGCGCTTCTTCTGGCACGTCCTCCGCCTGCCGATGGAGTTCTTCTCGCAGCGCTACGGCGGCGACATCGTCTCGCGTATCGAGATCAACCGCACGGTCGCCTCGCTGCTCTCGGGCGAGCTCGCCACCAGCCTGGTGAGCCTCCTGCTCGTGGGCTTCTTCGCGGCCCTGATGTTCCAGTACGACGTCGTGCTGACGATGCTGGGCATCACCGTGGCCCTGCTGAACGTGCTGGTGCTCCGGCTGCTGGCACGCCGCCGGCGCGACGCCAGCCTGCGCCTGCTGCAGGAACGCGGCAAGCTGGTCGGGGCGTCGATGGCCGGGCTGCAGAGCCTCGAGACGCTGAAGGCCTCGGGCGCCGAGTCCGAGTTCTTCAGCACCTGGGCGGGCCACCAGGCGCGCGTCGTGACCTCGGAGAACGATCTCGGCGTGGTCGCCCAGTACGTGTCGGCCGTGCCGCCTTTCCTGACCGCGCTGAACGCCGCCGCCGTGATCGGCCTCGGCAGCCGCCGCATCATGGACGGCGTGCTCACGATGGGCATGCTGCTCGCGTTCCAGACGCTGATGCAGCGCTTCGTCGAGCCCGTCAACCGGCTGATGGCCCTCGGCGGGCGCCTCCAGGAGGCCGCCGGGGACATGAGCCGCCTGGACGACGTGCTGAAGTGCACGCCCGACCCGCTGGCTGCCGCCGGGGGGGAGGCTCCGGCCGGGACACCGGAGAAGCTCGAGGGCTGGCTCGAGCTGCGGAACATCACCTTCGGCTACAGCAGGCTCGACGCGCCGCTCATCACCGACTTCAGCCTGATGCTGCGCCCGGGACAGCGCGTGGCGCTCGTGGGCGGATCCGGCAGCGGCAAGTCTACCGTGGCCAAGGTGGTCGTCGGCCTGTTCCGGCCATGGTCGGGCGAGGTCCGGTTCGACGGCGTTCGGCGCGAGGAGCTGCCGCGGGCCCTCGTCGCCAACTCCGTCGCGATGGTCGATCAGGACATCACGCTCTTCGAGGGCTCGATTCGCGACAACCTCACCATGTGGGACGACACGGTCGAGGAGCCCGTGCTGCTCCAGGCGGCGCGCGATGCCTGCATCCACGACGACATCGCCGACCGGCCGGGCGGCTACGACTACCGGGTCGAGGAGCAGGGGCGCAACTTCAGCGGTGGGCAGCGCCAGCGACTGGAAATCGCACGCGCGCTGGTGTCGAACCCCCGCATCCTGGTGCTCGACGAGGCAACGAGCGCGCTCGACGCGCTCACCGAGAAGCAGGTGGACGATGCGCTGCGCCGGCGTGGCTGCACGTGCCTGATCGTGGCGCACCGGCTCAGCACCATCCGCGATTGCGACGAGATCATCGTGCTCGAGCGCGGCGTGGTCGTCGAACGGGGCACCCACGACGATCTGATCGCCAGGGACGGCGCCTATGCCCGGCTCATCAGGACCCATTGATCGGGCGGCCGCTCCGGTGCTCCTGACCGACCCGGCCACGGTGTGGCTGGTGGAGCAGGGCAGTGCCGACGTGTTCCTCGTCCGCCTGCGCGAGGGCGAGGCCCAGGGCACGCGTCACCACCTGCTGCGCGTGCCCCAGGGCGCAGCACTGTTCGGCGCAGCCGTCACGGACGACCACGCGTTGCTGGCGGTGCCCACCCCCGACTCTCGCCTGCGTGCGACCACACGCCAGGTCCTGCTCCAGACCGGGGAGCCCGCCTGGGTCACGGACGGGATCGACACATGGATCACCGCCGTTTCGAGGGCGCTCGCGGGGGACGCACTGCCGCGCGTCTTCGGGGTGATCGAGCCGGGCGCGGAGACCACCGTGGCCGATCAGGCGCGCGTGTTGCTGCCGCGCATCGGGCTGGTGTGGGTCAGCGTGTTGGATGGCTCCGCGCGTTTCCTCGGCGACGCCGCGATGCCGATGGCGCGCGACGCGGTTCCCGTGGCCACATCGGCCTGGGTGGAGGCGGCCCCGCAGAGCCGCCTGCTCGCGGAGACCACCGCATCCCGGATCCAGTCCCCCGCGCTCTGGGACGATGTCGACCGCTTCATGGCAACGGCCATCGCTGCGGCGACGCGGAACGTCGAGCGGGCGCGGGTGCGCGAGGCCGAACGCCTTCACCGCCGTGCCGAATCCGAGCGCCAGGATCTCGACCGCGCGTTCCGGCGCCTGGCGGCGGCCAGCCAGCCGGACTCCACGACCGACGAGGCGGCCGGCGATCCCTGGCTGGCGGCCTGTCGCGCGGCCGGTCGCGCGATGGGCATGACGCTCGACGCCGAGGCCCATCCCGGTCCCCTCAACCTGCAGGATCCCGTCGCCGCGGTGGCCACGGCCCTCGGCGTGCGTTCGCGCGTCGTGGCCCTCAAGGGCGCGTGGTGGACCGGGGACGCCGGCCCCATGGTGGCGAGGCGCGAGGCCGACGGGGCGCCGGTCGCGCTGCTGCCCGTCGCGGCCAGGCGCTACGTGCTCTACGATCCGGTCACAGGTGGGCGCACGCCGGTCACCGAGCCGGTGGCCGCATCGGTGGAGCCGCTCGCGTGGTGCCTCTATCGATCGTTCCCGGCCCGTCCGCTGGGAGGGATGGACCTCGTGCGCTTTGGCCTGCAGGGGGGCCAGCGCGATCTCGTGGCCGTGCTGCTGATGGGCGTCGGGGCGGGCCTGCTCGGCCTGATGCTCCCGGTGGTGACGGGCGTCGTGTTCGACACCGTCATCCCCGGCGCCGACCGGCAGCAGTTGCTCGTGGTGACGTTGCTCCTCATGGCGGCGGCGGCGTGCGGGGCGGTGTTCCAGCTCGTGCAGAACTTCGCGATGCAGCGGGTCGAGAGCCGCATGGACGCCTCCCTCGAGGCCGCCGTCTGGGACCGCCTGCTCGGCCTGCCCGTGCCGTTCTTCCGGAACTACTCGTCGGGCGACCTGGCGATGCGCAGCCTCAGCATCAGCACCATGCGGCGCATCGTCACCGGCTCGGTCATCTCGTCGGTGCTCGCGGGCATCTTCTCGGTGTTCAGCTTTGCGCTGCTGTTCTACTACAGCTGGCCGCTGGCGTTACTCGCGACGGGGCTGACGGCCGTGACGGCACTGGCCACCGCGTGGCTGGGCTATCTCGACGTGCGGTACCAGCGCGACGTGATGACCGCGTCGGGCCGCCTGTCGAGCAT
>Ga0268299_1000785_pt1 | contig 79505 bp, 68 predicted proteins | sample NOBtaG_FD_193484 | JGI IMG/M metagenome (GOLD analysis project Ga0268299, IMG submission 193484) | Activated sludge microbial communities from bioreactor in Nijmegen, Gelderland, Netherland - NOB reactor | ecosystem: Engineered > Bioreactor > Aerobic > Activated sludge | place: Netherlands... | reverse complement strand
GTCTTCGGCCTCGCGCTCGAGGAGATGACGCCCGCTGCCTACAAGAAGTCGCTCGGCTGACACGCCCCTGCGAGCAGCTCATCACGCCGCGACGTGCCCTTCATCCCGCCGTCGCTGATCGATCACGAAGCGCCACCAGTGCAACGCGCCGTCGAAGTAGTCGACGCGGCCGAGTGGGCGGAGTCGCTTCTTGCGGCCGTGCCACACCTCGTCGGGCGTGCGCCCGCCCCAGGCGGAGTGAGGGCGGTCGCGGTTGTGCCAGAGCAGGAAGTCGCGGCAAAACCTGTCGACCTGAGCGGTGCTGGTGAAGAGCCAGATGCAGCTCCGCACCGCCTGTTTGAAGGTGGAGAAGACGCGCTCGATGCGGCCATTCGTCCAGGGATGCGCGGGCCGCGTGCGAGTGTGACGAACACCGAGGCGCTCGAGGGCGGCGGCGAACACCACGCTGGTGAAGCACGGCCCGTTGCCGCTGAGCACCCGCGCTGGAGCCCCGTGGGCGGCGACGGCGCGCTCGAGCACGGCCACCACCGCGGAGGCCCTCGGCCAGGGCACGCGCACCAAAGGTGACGTATGTGGGAGCCGAAGTTCTTGCTCCTGGTGGTAGTCCCTATCGCGAGCATCGTCTGGACGTCCGTGCTTTGGCGGAGGACGGAAGCACGAAAGTACGGAGTCGATGTGCCGGCGAAAGCCATCGCTTGGTCACGTGCCGTGTTCCGAGTTGGTTTCGGACTGTTGATCTTGATTGCGGTCGTCTGGCTGATCATTGGTCTTGCCGCGAACTTCTCCGCGCTTATGGGCTGAGTGTGAGGCCTATGCGAACGGTGCGCGCGCCGTACTGGTGAGGGCACTCGGTCGGCGAGCGTGGAGAGCGCAAAGGCGGACCGCGTCGGGGCACCGGGCTACAACTACAAGACGGGTGCGACGTGCCGTACGACGCGCTCCGCACGGTTGCTCCGAGCCTCGGCTGCGGCTACGACCCTTCCCCGCGGTGCGTGCGTGCAGCCATAGATGGTTCGGCGCTTGAGGTTTGCGGTTTGCGCGCTGCTGCTGTCCTGCACTGCCAGACAACATGGGCTGCGCTTCCCCGCCGATTGCACGTGTCTTCGGGCCGACCTCAGAGAGCCCGTGTACGGGGAGAAAAACGCTGAGCCCATATGCCTCGATGAGCAGATTCGTGCGCACGGCCGAGACCCAGAACGAGACTGCAGAACGGCGGACCAAGTAGATGGTGGGGCGAAGATCTGAGTGCAAGCTGCGCGCGATGATCGCGGCGCCACAACAAAGAGGCTTCTGACCGCGCTGATCTGTCCCACGTCAAAGCGTCGTCGCTGCTCAACGGCCCCCTCACCCCGGCCCTCTCCCCTACGAGGGGAGAGGGAGGCGCCGGCTCACGGCTCGCGCGACACCACGGTCGGGTGAAGCCAGTTGTGGTCGTCGGCGTTCGGGTAGTCGAGCGTGTAGTGCAGCCCGCGGCTCTCTTTCCGCCGCGTCGCGCACTCGACGATCAGGTGCGCGACATCGGCGATGTTCCGCAGCTCGATCACGTCGCGCGTCACCTTGAACCGCCAGTAGTACTCGCGGATCTCTTCCCTCAAGATGTCGAGCCGCCGCCGCGCCCGCGCCAGCCGCTTCCCGCTGCGCACGATGCCGACGTAGTTCCACATCAGCCGGCGAATCTCCTCCCAGTTGTGCGTCACGAGCACGCTCTCGTCGGACTCCACGGCCGACCCGGGATCCCACTCGGGCTGCGAGGTCGGCGGAGGCGGCAGGCTCTTCACCTCGGCCGACGCCGCCGCCGCCGCCCGGTGCCCGAACACCAGCCCCTCGAGCAGCGAGTTCGACGCCAGCCGGTTCGCTCCGTGCAGCCCCGTGCACGCGACCTCGCCCACCGCGTACAGCCCCGGCACGTTCGTGCGCCCGTGCAGATCGGTCTGCACCCCGCCGCACTGGTAGTGCGCCGCCGGCACCACCGGAATCGGCTGCACCGCCATGTCGATGCCGAACTGCTTGCACGTCGTGTAGATGTTCGGGAACCGCTCGACCAGAAACGCCTTGCCCAGGTGGGTCATGTCGAGCAGCACGTGCTCGTCGCCCGTGCGCTTCATCTCGCTGTCGATCGCCCGCGCCACGATGTCGCGCGGAGCCAGCGCGCCCATCGCGTGGTACCGCTCCATGAACGGCTGCCCGTTGCGGAGCTTCAGCCGCCCGCCCTCGCCGCGCAGCGCCTCGCTGATGAGGAAGTTCTTCGCCTCGGGGTGAAACAGGCAGGTCGGGTGGAACTGGTAGAACTCCATGTTCGCGATCGCCGCCCCCGCGCGGTACGCCATCGCCACCCCGTCGCCGCTCGCGACGTCGGGGTTCGTCGTGTACAGGTACACCTTGCCCGCCCCGCCGGTCGCGAGCACCGTCACGCGCCCGAGAAACGTCTCGATCTTCCCGTTCGGCAGCAGCACGTACGCGCCCTGGCAGCGGCCCTTGCCGCGGGGCTGGCTGCGATCGAGCAGCAGGTCGATGGCCGAGGCGTCGGGGAACGCGCAGATCGCCGCGCGCTCGTCGCACGCCGAGATCATCGCGCGCTGCACCTCGCTGCCGGTGATGTCGCCGGCGTGAACGACGCGCCGCCGCGTGTGGCCGCCCTCGCGCGTGAGATCGAACTCGCCCGAGTTGCGCCGGTCGAACTCGGCGCCCCAGTCGATCAGCTCCTTCAGCCGGGCGGGCCCCTCGCGCACGGTGACCTCGACCGCCTCGCGGGCGCACAGGCCGGCGCCGGCGAGCAGGGTGTCTTCGACGTGCTGCTCGAACGAGTCGTCCTTGCCGAGCACGGCCGCGATGCCGCCCTGGGCGTAGTTCGTGTTGCCCTCGTTGCGCGAGCGCTTGGTCAGCACGGCGACGGAGCCGTAACGGGAGGCCTCGAGGGCGAACGACAACCCTGCGATTCCACCCCCCAGGACCAGGTAGTCGAAGGATTGGGGCATGGGGGCTTTCTACGTTACTCTCTCCAGTGGATGCGCGCGGTTCTGTTGGCCTCACTCCTGGCGACGAAAGCCCTGGCCGGAGGCATCTATAAGTACGTCGAAAGAGACGGCACCGTCGTCTACACGAACGTGCCGCCGGGCAAGCGGGCAGCGCAGGCGCGGCGGGTCGACGGCGAGTTCCGGCCGCCGCCCGGCGTCGGGGCTCCGGCGCGCGTCACCGACCGCAGCAAGAAGGCGTCGGAGCAGTTCGACGAGCTCATCACCGCGGCCGCCATTCGCTACAAGATGCCGCCGAACCTGGTGCGCGCCGTGATGCACGCCGAGTCGGCGTTCGACCCGACGGCGGTGAGCGTCGTGGGCGCGTCGGGGCTGATGCAGCTGATGCCGGCGACGGCGCGCGAGATGTACGTGAAAGACATCTTCGACGTGAAAGAGAACATCGAGGGCGGGGTGCGCTACCTGCGCGTGCTCGCGAACGAGTTCGACGGCGACATGGTGAAGATCGTGGCGGCGTACAACGCGGGGCCCGAGGCGGTGAAGAAGTACGGCGGGGTGCCGCCGTACGCCGAGACCCAGGCCTACGTGAAGAAGGTCGTCGCGCTGTATTTCCAGTACAAGGCGCAGGAGCAGGCGGAGGAGACCCAGGCGCGCAAATAGCGCCGACCTAACCATGGCGACCCAAGGCGGGAAGGATCCCTCGCAGGACGAGGAGTTCCTCTCTCAGCTGTACAAGGGAGGCGAGCTGCTCGCGGCGGGGAAGGTGGTCGAGGCGAAAGACCACCTCGAGCGCGCGTTCAAGCTGCACCCGAAGAACGAGAAGGCGCAGAACCTGCTCGGGCTCACCTACTTCAAGCTCGGGCTGTTCGACCGCGCCGCCGAGATCTACGAGCTGCTCGTTCGCGAGAACCCCGCCGACCCCACGCTGCGCGTGAACCTCGGGCTCGTGTACCTGAAGACGAACAACCTCCCGCGCGCGGTGAAGGAGTTCGAGACCTCGACCGACCTCGAGCCGACGCACAAGAAGGCGCACAACTACCTGGGGCTCGCGCTGGCGCAGTCGGGCGACTACGCGCGGGCGCGCGAGCACTTCGTGATCGCGGGCTCCGACGCGATGGCCGAGAAGATGGCGCGGGCGATCGCGGCGGGGGCGACGGCTCCGGTCGCGGTCGAGGTGAAGCCGCCGCCGTCGGCGCCGAAGCCGCCGCCCGTGCCCGAGGCCGCGCAGCTCGTCGAGAAGCACATGGTGTCGGCCGACGCGGTGCCGCTGCCCGGCCCATCGGAGGCGTCGATGGCGGCGAAACTTCCCGCTCCGCCGGTTCCTTCCTTCGACGTGCTGGTGATGCCCGAGACGCCGGCGACCGAGGTGCTCGAGGTGACGTCGGAAGACGACGTGCCCGACGACGCCGAGATCATCCCCGCCGAGGCGCTGCTCAAGCCGAAGTCGTCTCCTCCCGGCGCCGACGTGAAGCTCGCCGAGGCGGCGCGCTCGATGGGCGGAGCGAAGAAGTCGCCGCTGCCGCCCGCGGGCTACGAAGACGTGCCGCCGCCGTCGCCGTCGTCTCCGGTCGGCAAGGCGATGCGCAACGACTGGGGCGCGCAGTTCGGAATGGACGACCCACCCCCGCCGCAGCCCGAGCCTTCGAACGGCAACGGCGGCGCCGGCGACGACATGCGCTTCGCCGAAGACGAGGGGCCGTCGGCGATGCCGATGCCCGACTCGCCGGTGGCGACGAGCGAGGCGGCGATCGCGACCGGAGCGCAGGTGCCCATGGAGGCCGTCGAGGGCCAGGCCGGCTGGGACGGCATGCCGGTCGTCGAGGCCACCGCGGAAGAGCTGATGGTCGAGGTCGACGTGCCGATCTCGGCGCCGGCGGCGGCGCGCGCCTCCGACATGGGGCTCGCGATGGCGGTGGAGCCCGAGCCGGAGCCGGAGCCCGAGCCGCTGCCGGAGCAGGCGCCCGACATGCCGCCGGGGCTGCAGTACACGGGCGAGCCGCCGACCGTCGACGTGCCGATGGCGGAGCCCGAGGCGCCGCCCCCCGAGCCCTCGCCGGAGCCGGGCGCGTCGGTCGAGATGTTCCCCAGCGCCGAGAGCGACCCCTACGCGACGCAGGAGGCCTGGCCGGAGGAAGCGCAGGCGCCGGTCGAAGAGGCTCCGCCGCCGGAAGGGGAGAACCCCGAGTGGCTGACGCAGCAGCAGGAGCAGCCGCTGGAGGAGCCGCAGCAGTTCGCGACCGGCGAGGTGCCGGTCGAGGAGCAGCCGGCGTACGCGACGGGCGAGGTGGCGGCCGATGACTCGCAGGTGCCGCTGACCGGGCAGGTGCCGACGACGGCGACGGATCTCGAGCTGGCTCCGGCGTCGAGCCCGCAGGGCTTCTCGCCGATGAACGCGCCGAGGCTCGAAGAGCTGGGCCCGGCGGCGTCGCACAGCTTCACGCCGGGCGAGATGACCGGCCCGTTCAACCTGAGCGCCGAGGGCCTCGCGCTGTCGGTGAACGGCGAGCTGCTCACGCGCATGCCGGGGCTCTTGGCGGTGGTGGGCTCGATCGAGGCGACTCCTGAGAACAAGCGCAGCCGCGGGCGCCAGACCGACCAGCCGTTCGGGAAGGACGAGGAGCAGCTGCAGCGCGTGCACGGCACGGGCGTGATTCACCTGGAGCCCGGCTCGTACACGTACCAGGCGATCGATCTGGCCGACGAGGGCGCGTACGTGCGCGAGGAGCGCGTGTTCGCGTTCGAAGAGGCGGTCGCGTTCGAGAACGCGCGGCTGACCGGCACGGGGAAGATCGGGGTCGACATCGTGCACCTCAAAGGGCAGGGCAAGGTGCTCCTGCGGCTCGAGGGCGCGCTGAAGGCGATGGCGATTCCCCCGGGCACGCCGCTGAAGGTTCCGCTGGCGCGGCTGGTCGGCTGGTACGGCTACGTGTCGGTGCGCGTGATGGGCTTCGTGGGGCAGGGCGCGGTGGAGCTGACCGGCGACGGTTACGTGCTGCTGGCGGCCTGAAGCGCTACGTTGGGTCTCGTGGACAAAGAGACCCGGCGCAAGGCGAAGGCTGAGGCGAAGCAGAAGCGCAAAGAAGACAAGCTGCGCCGGCGCGACGAGAAGCGCGCGAAGAAGGCGGCGCGCGGCGCGAGCCCGCTGCTGAAGGAGTTCTGGAACCTCCCCAACATGCTGACGATGGGGCGGATCGCGGTGATCCCGCTCTTCGTGTGGTTCACGTACGACGCCGACCCGTTCTACTCGCTGCTCTCGGCGGCGCTGTTCACCTTGGCGGCGGTGACCGACGTGATCGACGGCTTCCTGGCGCGGCGGTGGAACATGATCACGACGGTCGGGAAGCTGCTCGACCCGCTCGCGGACAAGCTGATCGTGATGGCGGCGCTGGTGATGATGACGCGCCTGGGGCGGGTGCCGGCGTGGATCGTGATCGTGCTGCTCTCGCGCGAGCTGATCGTGTCGGGCTTGAGGCAGATCGCGGCGAGCGACGGCTTCGTGATCGCGGCGGCGCAGGAGGGGAAGTGGAAGACCTCGCTGCAGCTGTGCGGGATCATCGCGCTGTGCATCCACTTCGTGCACCCGGTGAACCTGGCCGGGTACGTGGTGCGCATCGACTTCAACCTGGTCGGCAAGATCCTCATCTACCTGTCGACGGCGTTCAGCGTGTGGAGCGCGGCGAACTACTTCCGGGCGTTTTTGGGGATGCTGGCGGCCCGCGGGGCGGCGAAGCCGGCTTCGTGATCGGTGTCAGGCAGGCGGGTTCGCGGCGTCGGCCTTTCCCGTTCGCGGGAATAGCTCAGCGGTAGAGCACTGCCTTGCCAAGGCAGGGGTCGAGGGTTCAAATCCCTTTTCCCGCTCTTTTGGTGGCGGCGCGGGTGTCACGCCGTGACCACATGAGCATGAGGTCACAGCGAAGCCGGGGAGGGGTTCTACCCCCGGTCATCGCGGCGGTCCTCCTCCTCGCGCTGTGTGCGGTCACCGTGCGCTCGGGCTCTCGCGAGATCACGCTCTCGCTCGACGGCCGCACCGGGCACTTCCCGTTCAGCCCGACCGGCATCATGGGCGAGGACGTCGAGGTGTACCGGTCGAGCGACGCGGTCGGGGGGCGCATCGGGTTCCGTGAGATCGAGCTCGACCTCTTGCCGACGCACATCAGCGGCACGTACGGCGGCAAGCCCGTGGAGCTCGACCTGAAGCTGAACGAGCTGGGCGGGCTTGAGGTCGACGGCACGTACGGCGAGCGCACGGTGGGGCTCGTGGCGTCGCAGACGCGCATCGCGGGGCTCGCCGGCGGCTGCAGCTACTGGCTGTCGCTCGGCGGCGGGCGCTACGCGGGCTTCCGCGACTGCAACGACGGCAGGCGCCCGGTGCCCGTCTCGCTGCAGCTGCCCGAGCGGCTCGGCGAAGAGACGGATCCCGAAGTGGCCGCGACGCTGTTCCTCACGCTCGTGCCCGAGGGGCTCGCGGCCCGCGTTCCGGCTTCGGCCGCGGCGGCGTCAGCGCGTGCTGCTCCTCCGCGCAGGCCGCGATAGCCTGCGCGGCCGCATGCAGGATCGCTACGCCGGCGACGTCGGAGACTTCGGGAAGTTCGCCTTGCTGCGCGCGCTGCAGCCGGGGCGCTCGCTCGGCGTGTGCTGGTACCGCTGCTCGGGTGCCGGCGAGCAGAACAACGACGGCCGGCACGTGAGCTACCTGCAGGCGCCGGAGCGCTACCGCCGGCTGGACGCCGTCGCCTTCGATGCGATGCAGCGCGTGGTGGCGACCGGGCGATCGCTGGCGGCGCTCGAGGCCGCGGCGTTGCTGCCCGGCGCGCGGTACCACGGCGTCGAGGTGCCTCGGCAGCGCGAGGCGCGGGCGGAGTGGTTCGCGGCGATGCAGGCCGCGGTATCCGAGTGCGACCTCGTGTTCGCCGACATGGACAACGGCTTCGAGTGGAGCGCGCTGTCGCCGAAGTGCATCGGGCGTCACGAGGTGCGCGCGCTGCTGCGGCGCGGGCGATCACTCTTGCTGTACCACCACCAGACGCGGCGCAAGGGCGGGGCGCCCGAGGAGTACCGGCGCTTCACCGACTGGCTGTTCGCCGCCGGAGCGCGGCACGTGGAGGCGGTGCGGCTGCGGCCCTACGCGTCGCGCTTCTACCTGCTCGTCGACGGCGACGCTTCGTTGTCCGCGGCGCTGAAGGCGTTCGCGAAGGCCTGGGGCCCGGAGCTCGCCGAGCATCACGCGCGGGTCAGCCGACCGCAGGCTGTGGCGCCGGCTTCTTGAGCTCGCGGTGAATCAGGTACGCGAGCACGACCGGGCTGCCGAGGAAGGCGGTGCCGATCATGTACGGCACCGGGTTGATGCCCTTCGCGCGCGCGTCGTGCCGCAGCCACGACCAGGCGATGAACAGCGCGATGCCGAGATCGATCAGCATCTGCATCGCCCACGGCTCTCTGAGCGACAGCGTGAGGAACCCGATCGGCCCGTGGCTGACCGCGACGCTGATGGACCAACCGGTGAAGGCGACGAACACGACGACGAGAATGGGTAAGCGCATGCCGACAAGATGCACTCGGGAGGTCACGGGCACCATGACCTCCGAGGTCATGGCCGGAGTGCGGTTGCCCGGTAGAGTAGGGCCGTGTCTTTCGGACCGATTCTGAAGCGGTGGCGGCAGACCCGCCGCATGTCCCAGGAGCAGCTCGCGCTCGACGCCGAGATCTCGACCCGCCACCTGTCGTGCCTCGAGACCGGGAAGGCGAAGCCGAGCCGCGACATGGTGCTGCTGCTGTCGAGCGCCCTCGAGCTCGACCTGCGGGAGCGCAACGCGATGCTCGGCAGCGCGGGGTTCGCCCCCGTGTACACGACGAGCGGGCTCGAGAGCCTGTCGATGGCGCCGATCCGCCGGGCCGTGGATCTGATGCTCGCGAAGCAGGAGCCGTACGGAGCGCTCGCGGTCGACCGCGTGTGGAACGTGCTGCAGATGAACGAGGGCGCGCTGCGCATGATGCGCGTCTTCATGCCGGAGCCGCCGGAAGATCCACGCATCGCGACGAACGTGGTGCGGGCCACGATGCACCCGACGGGCCTGCGGCCCGCGATCGTGAACTGGGTCGAGGTCGCGGTGTTCCTGCTGGAGCGCATGGACCACGAGTGCGCGATGTACCCGAACGACGCCGAGCGCCTGGCGCTGCGCGACGAGATCCGCGGCTACCCCGGGATCGCGGCGCTGGAGCGGCCGCCGCCGGCCGAGGGGCTGGGGCAGCCGGTGGCGCTGGTGCACATGAAGCGGGGCGAGCACGAGGCGCGGCTGTTCACGATGGTGACGACGCTGGGGACTCCGCTCGACGTGACGGCGCAGGAGCTCGCGATCGAGTCGTACTTCCCGGCCGACGAGGCGACCGAGGCGTGGCTCAAGCAGCTTGACTAGGCGGGCGATCGCTCGTAATCACGCCCGCGCTGTAAGCGGGAATAGCTCAGCGGTAGAGCATCGCCTTGCCAAGGCGGGGGTCGAGGGTTCAAATCCCTTTTCCCGCTCAGACGAAGAAGCCCGGTTCTGCAGAGATGCGGAGCCGGGCTTCGTCGTTTGGGAGCTTCTTCCGGCTCACTGGCAGCTGCAGCGGCCCGTGGTGCACCGGCCGAGCTCTTCGATCGACTTGCCCGCCATGCACGCCGGACACGCCGACTCGACGAACAGCCCGGCGTCGACGATCGCCGACCAGTAGCAGGCGACCACGCGGCCATCGAGGATGCACGTCCCGTAGGTGTCGGCGACCTTCGGGCAGCTGTCGCCGTTCGCCGCGCCCTTCCAGTCGCACTTGCCGCCCGCACATGAGGGGCACGCGTACCCGTTCCACCTCCCGCCTTCGCAGACGAGCACCCGGGTCGGGCTCGCGCACTGCAAGGCGTCGGGCGTCGTGCAGCTGCCTCCTTCGGCGGGCCCGGACCCACACGCCGCGAGCGACACCGGCAGCATCAGCAGCAGCGAAATGACGACACTCTTCATGGCCGCCTTCCTTAGCCCGACGGCCGGCTCCGATCAGCTACGGGTAGCTCGGTCAGAACCTGCTGCCCCACGGCAGGCAGACCGAGACGCCCGGCACCGGGCTCGCGACGCAGCGCTGGTCGGGCAGGCAGTCGGCGCTCGCCACGCAGCTCTGCATGCACGTCTGCTGAAAGCTGAGGCCCGACATGCAGACTCCGGCGAAGCTGCCGCGCGACAGGCAGCCCCCGTCGGCGCCGCACGTCTGCTGGTCCGAGCCCACGCAGATGCCGGTCAGGCGCTCGTCCTCCCCGAGGCCGGCGTCGCCGGGACCTCCGTCGAGCCGGCCGACGTCGATGCACAGCGAGTAGTCCGAGCGGTTGCAGGAGCCACCGGGCTGCTCCCACCCGTTGGGGATGCACGTCCGGTAGATGCAGTCGACCGGGCAGCGGTCGAAGCTCTCGCTGAAGAGCCCGCACTCTCCGTCGCCGCACCCGAACGGCGCGGGCAGGCAGGCGTACTTCTTCTCCGCGGAGTTGGCCCCGACGGACGTGAACGCCGTGGTGCCGTGAAAGTCCTGGCCGCGAACGCATTGGTCATCGGCGCTCTCGGCGTAGAAGGTGCAGAACGGGGCGCCGCCGTTGATGCCGTTCAGGCGCACGCACGCGCCCTCTCTGGCGGCGCCGCCGAAGGGGTGGGGTGCCTCGGGACAATCGGAGTCCGAGCTGCATGGGCTCGAGGTGGTGCACATGCCGACGGGGCCACACTTCGGTGTCGGCTCCGCGCACGTGCCTTGGGTGCAGGCGGCATAGGGCGGCAGTGTCGCTGGCGGTGGAGGCGGAGGCGCCCCGCAGCCGCCACAGGAGATCGTGGGGTTCCACTGCAGCAGGGCACAGACGAGCAGGGGGAAGACCAGCCTCACGCAGAGCGACGTTAGCTGCGCTTCCACCCGGCCGCGAGGGTCACGCGGGCATGCCCCTCGTTCATCTCTACGTGCCCGAAGGCCGTCTCAGCGCACTGAAGCGCAAGCAGCTCGCCGACGGCCTCGCGCGGGCCGTGCTCGCGGCGGAGCGCATCGAGGACACGCCCGAGGCGAGGATGCTCTCGTGGATCTTCCTCCACGAGGTCCCCGCGGAATCGTGGATCGCCGGCGAAGGCCAGGATGCCCGCTACCTCGTCGAGCTGTGGGTGCCGCAGGGCCTGCTCGACGCGCAGGGCAAGGCGATCGCGATCGAGAAGGTCACCGAGGCCGTGCAGGCCGCCGAGGGCCCAGACGTCTTTCTCGCGGCCTTCGGCCCGTGGGTGATCATCCGCGAGGTGCCCGACGGAAACTGGGGCGCCGCAGGTCAGGTCGTGCGGCGGCAGGCCATCGGTGAGGCGCTGCACGCCGGCTGAGCTCCGGCTTTCACGGCAGCCGCCACGTCACCACGCCGAACGCACCGCCGGGCACCACGGCGACGCTCGCCTGCACCTCGGATCGCGAGACCCCGAACAGCACCGCCGCCGCGATCGCCGCCGCGCTCCCGACCCCGTAGAGCACCAGGCTCAAGGTCTGCGTCAGCTCCCCGCGTGAGCGCGCCGACTGCACCCCCGCGAAGTCGCTGATGCCCTCGCCGCCTCGCAGCTGCGCCTCCGCAAGCCGCGAGATCACCGTGCACACCGCGCCGCTCGCCAGCAGCACGCCCGCGCCCCCCGCCAGAAACGGCCACGCCCCGGCGATGCCTCCCGCTGCCTTCGGCCGGAGCTTCCCGGCGAGGTCGGCCGCGTGGTCCCCGAGCAGGTCGAGCACCGCCCGCTCGTCGCCCGCCCGCGTCGTGTAGCTCGCGATCACGCGCGAGCCGTCGGCCGCGACCACCCTCAAGATCACCACCCACTCGGTGCCGATCAGCGCCACGCTCCCGGTGATGAGCCCCGTGACGCCCAGCGCTCCGGCGAGCTCGGCGACGCACGACGTGGCTTCGTCGCCGCACCCGAGCAGCTGCTTCTGCCGCTCGAGGCCGAGCACCGCCGCGATCTCGGAGCCGGTCACGACGCGCACTCCGAGCTGGCTCACCTGCTGCGCGAAGTACTCGTTGAACGCGTCGGCCTTCTCTTTGGGCGCGCCGTTCGGAGTCAGCCCGGGCGCCGCCAGCTGCGGCGCTGCCGTGAGCAGCACGAGCACCAGCGTCATCGCGGCAGCTCCGCTTCGAACATGAAGGCCTCGAGGCGCGGCTGGTTGCCTGCGTCAGGGCTGAAGCCGACGCGCAGGGTCAGCGCGTCGAACACCGGCTTCGACCAGGGCCGGCCGTCGGGATCCAGCGCGAGCTGCACGCCGATGTAGTCGCGCGCAGGGAACACGGAGGGCACGAGCGCTCCCGAGAGGCCGCCGACCTGCAGTGAGATCACCCGCGACGGGCCGTTCGTGCCGGCGGTCGTCACGAACGCCGCGCGCACCGCGGTCGGTGAGCGACGATCGGGCAGGTCGGCGAGCTCGTACTCGAGCGACGCTCCGACGTCGGACGTCGTCTGCGCTACCCAGTCGTCGACGGTCAGCCGCGGCGGCCAGTCGGCGAGCAGCGGCGCAGTGCCGACGGCGCCTCCGCCGGGCGGGACTCCGGCGTCGAGGTCGGCCTTCCACGTGAACGCGGCCGGCCGCACGTGGTTGCCCTCGCGCGTCGGAGCGAAGCCGAACGCCTCTCCGTCACCGAGGGGGTGATCGCTCGCGAGGTTGCTGCCGGCGAAGTCGTCGAAGTCGATCTGCGGCGCCGTGGCGCTCGTCGTGCCGATGCGCACGGCGTTGTACCCGGTGGTCGCCGGCTCGGTGATGTCGGGGCTGCCGTCGACGGAGCAGCGCACGGTGGCCGGGGTCAAGGCGCAGCGGATGATCGCCCACTGCATCACGGTCAGGCTGACCGCCGCGTTCGGGCTGCCGCCGCCGCTCTTTCTCAACTTCACGGTGATCGCTCCGCCGGCGGTGCCGGTGAGCTCCAGCCGGGTGGGGCTGACGTCGCTTCCCATGAACTCGAGCACCGGGTGCGTGATCGCCGGGCCGATGGTCTCCCGGACGCGAATCGCGAAGCGCAGCGAGACCTGCGTGGTGCCCGGCAGCTCCGCGGAGCGGACCCAGCTGTCACCGTCGGTGCGCAGCCCGTAGCGGCCGCTGCGCGCGGCGCCGGGCACCACCTGCACGTTCGACTCCTCGGTGAGCAAGATGCTGTTCAGGGGAACGTTCGCGACGCCGTGCTCGAAGCCGGTGACGAAGTCGAGCTGCGCCAGCCGGCGCACCGGGGCGGTCATCGGGCTCGCTGCCCGGTTCGTGCCGGCGTCGTTGCCGGCTTCCACGACCGACTGGAGCACGGCGCCGAGGTCTGCGAGGCCGAGCGTGTAGCCGGCGTCGCCGCTGAGCACACCCGTGCAGCTGCCGCCGTCGGGCGCGCAGCGATACCAGTCGTAGGAGTACGTGATCGGGAGCTCCGAGCTCCACGTGCCGGTCGAGGTGACCAGCGTCTGGCCGACCTGGGGGAAGCCGTCGAGCCTCGGGAGCTCGCCGCCGAAGCGCGGGGCGGTGGGCCCGCCGTCCGCGCTGCCTGAGTCGGAGCCACCCGGGCAGACGCCGGGGTGCTCGCTGCAGTATTCGGCCTGGGCGCCCGCGAAGTCCACGCAACCCGCGAGCAGCGACAGCGCGATCACCGCCCTCACGGCGACCGACGATGCCACAACTGGGGGCGACGCAGTTGGTTACTCGTGGACCTCGGTCGTCTTCGTGAACGTGCGCGACGGAAGCGCCTGACCTTCGCCGGCCGTGACCTTGCCCTTCGAGTAGTACTCGAAGGTGTCCTTGTCGCCGGCGGCGTGGCGGCCCGGCTCGAACTTCACCTTGCTCTTGTCGACGACCGTGTTCGCCTTCGGGTCGAAGCCGAGCTTCAGCGTGTCGCTGCCCTTGCCGCCGTCGAACGTGAGCTGCTTCGTCAGGTCGCCGTTCTTGACGGTGACGGTGTCGTTGCCGCCGTTGCCCTTGATGGTGAGGTTCTCCATCTCTTTCTGGCTCAGCGTCAGCTTCGCCTTGCCGTCGATGGAGATCGTCCAAGAGCCGTCCTTCTTCTGCGCGATGTCGACCTTGTTGTTCTTGTCGCTCAGGCTGATCGTGTAGGCGCCGTTCGCGTCCTGCGAGATCGTGGTGCCGCCCTTCACGGAGGCGGGGCTCTGCGGAGTGATCGTCTTCTGGGCGCCGTTGATTTTCATGTGGGGGCACCTGAGCAGTGCCTGTGCCACCGTGTTTCTGCCCGGAGATCAGGGGCTTGCGATACGCCGCCCGCCCCGTGTCACATGCTCAAGGCTCGATGACGGCCTTCGTCGTGTAGTCGAGCTTCGGGAACTCGGCCTTCAGGTACTCGTTGCCCTCGGTCTGGATGCGCATCTGGTTCGGCCCGGCGCCGCGGGGCGCTCCCTCTCCGTAGCCCTTGTAGAGCTTGTCGACGACCTCCATGCCCGAGACCACCTTGCCGAACGGCGCGAACCCCATCGCGTCGAGGTTCGCGTTGTCGACGAAGTTGATGAACACCTGCGTCGTGCGCGAGTCGGGGCCCGACGTCGCGAACGTGATCGTGCCGCGCGCGTTCGTCGCCTTCACCGGGTCGTCGGGGATCCGCGCCTCCCGCCACACCTTGTTCAGCGCCGGCTTCCCGCTGATGCCGTACTGCACCATGAAGCCGTCGACGACGCGGAAGAACGCGGTGTCGTCGTACCAGCCGTTCTTCACCAGGTTGTAGAAGCGGTCGGCTCCGTTCGGCGCCTGGTCGCGCGTCACCTCGACGACGAAGTCGCCCTGCGTCGTGGTGAACTTCGCCTTGTACGTCGCGGGCGCCTGCGCGGTGAGCTTCGACGGATCCTCCAGGCCGGCGCCCGACGCGCCGCCGCCGCCGCCCTCCTTCTTACATCCTGCTACCGTCAGCACGACTGCTACCGCCAGGGTCAGTGATCGAATCAGCATCCGTCGACTCTACCTTTCCATGAACCCGGTACCCATCGTTTGGGACATGGAGACCAGCGACCCGGATGACTTCCTCACGCTGCTGCTCCTGCTCGATCACCCGAAGGTGAAGCTGAAGGCCGTCACCATCACCCCGGGCTCCACGGCCCAGGTCGGCCTGGTGCGGCGCGCGCTCGAGTGGTTCGGCCGCACCGACATTTCGGTCGGCGCCCGCGACATCACCTGGCCGAAGAGCTGCGTCTCCGGCTGGCACCGCGGCGCCTACGGCGAGACCCCGCTCTCGAGCGACGCGCGGCCGGCGGCCGAGGTGCTGCTCGAGAGCTTCGACAAAGACACCACGTACGTCACCGGCGCCTCGAACCAGAACCTCGGCGCGGCGATGGCGCTCGCCGAGGCGCGCGGCACTCCGTTCGTGCTCGGCGCGTGGGTCGCGCAGGGCGGCTTCGCGGGCGAGGGCGTCGTGCCCGCCGAGAAGCAGCTCGCCAAGTTCAAGGGCCTGGTGACCTGCCCGAGCTTCAACCTGGGCGGCGCCCCCAAGCCGGTGCTGGCGGCTCAGCAGCACGGCGGCTTCGGCATCCGCCGGTTCGTCTCGAAGAACGTCTGCCACGGCGTCATCTACGACGCGCGCATGCACGAGCAGTTCACGGCCGCGAAGCACAAGCGGCTCGGGCTCGAGCTGATCTGGAAGGGCATGGAGCACTACCTCCGCAAGAACCGCAGCGGGAAGGCGTTCCACGACCCCCTGGCGGCGGCGTGCGCGATCGATCCCGGGATCGGCGTGTGGGCCGAGGTCGAGCTCTACCGCGACGGCCACGCCTGGGGCTCGCGGCTCCAGCCCGGCTCCAACACGTTCATCATCGTGGACTACGCGAAGCAGCGCTTCATCGACACGATGCTCGCGTAGGCGCTGACCGCTCAGGGCACCGGCTTCAGCACCTTGCCCTGCGCGCACGTGAGCAGAATCTGCTCCGGCCCGCTCGGCGGCCGGAACAGCCCCGCCCGAATCGAGTCGCCCGCGCCCGCCTTCAGCTGCCCCTGCTTGAACAGGTTCCCGTTCGGCTTGATGACGTCGCACTCCGTCCAGTCGGTCGGGCCGTCGTTGAAGATCGCGACTCCGCCGCCGCGCGCCTCGGCGCGCCCCTTGAGCACGTTCGGCCGGCCCGGGTCGTTGTAGCGCAGCTCGGCCTCGCCCTGGGCGCAGCGCACCGTGACGTAGTCCTCCTCGATGTTCGGCGGCGGCTTGATCTCGCCGTAGCCGACCTGCACCGCGTAGCCGGGCGCCACGTTCTTCGACAGCGGCGCGTAGCGGCGATCGGGGAAGGTCAGCGTGCAGCCCGTGAGCTCGGTCTTCGAGTCGTTGCGCACCAGGATGTACCCGTTGCCGCGCACCAGCACCGCGTTGAGCGGTTGAGGCCCGGCAGCCGACGGCGGCGGCGGCGGAGGCGGCGGCGTGGCAGACGACGGGGGCGGCGGCGGGGGCGGCGGCGGCCCCGGCGGCGGAGGCGGAGGAGGCTGCCCACCCCCGCGGCCCAATCGCGCGTACTTCGCGTGCGTCTTCATCGAGTCGTCGTCGAAGCTCACGCGCGCCAGCTGCCCGGTCACCTCCATCACGATCAGCTTGCCGGCGCTCTTCGTGCCGGCCGCGTCGGAGAACGCGGCGAGCTCGGTGCCCGGCACCAGCGACGACGCGTTCTCGGACCTCAGGTACGTCTTCCCCTGGTCCGTAAAGAGCTTCACCACTTCCTGGGCGTGGGCCACCGAACCGGTGAGCACCAAGAACAGCGCGGCAGTCGGTCTCATGCGCCGGCGTGTAGCACGACGGTGATCGCTTCTGCAGGGCCCGGCAACCAGTACAGTCATGAAGGCACGAATGCTGCTGGTGGCGATGTTGGCGCTGTCCTACTCCGCGGTCGCGGCCCCTGACGAGGCCTCGGCCGCCAAGGCCCGCGCCGAGGCCCTCTCGAAGAGCAACGAGAAGCCGCCCGACATCCTCATCGTCGACGATGTCGGCGTCGGCAACGTCTTCCCCTCGCACGTGCCGGGCTCGGCGCCGTACCGCCTGCCGCCGCGCGACGATCTCCCCCCGCCGCCTCCCCAGAAGGAGCCGGCCGCCGCCCCCGCACCGGTCGAGCAGCCCGCGTCCGACCCCGGCGAGTGGGCGACGATCGGCGCCCCGCCTGCCGCTCCGGCTGCTGCTCCCGCGCCGGCTCCCGCGGCAGCGCCCGCTCCGGCGGCCGCTCCGCAGGCGGCTGTCCCCGTCGCCGCGCCGCCCGCGCCCGTCTTCGCCGACCTCGAGCGCGAGGCGCTCGATCGCGCCAGCAACTCGCTGCTCCAGGGCAACTGCCAGAGCGAGCTGCCGCGCCTCGCCGAGCTGCTCGAGCGCACCGACAACCTCGGCGTGAAGGCCCGCGTCCGCATCTTGCGCGCGCGCTGCTTCGCGCAGAGCTCGAAGCCCGAGAAGGCGAAGGCCGAGTACGCGGTGTACCTGCGCGACTTCCCGAACGGCGTCTACGCCGACGAAGCGAAAGACGCCGCGCACTGACCCTTCGGTCAGCCGCCCTTCACGCGCGAGCGCAGCTGCCCCGCCTGGCGGTGCAGCTTGAGGTTCAGCGGGTCGTGGCACAGCGCGTCGGCGAGCGCGCGCATCGCGCCCTGCAGGTCTCCCTGGCGCTCGGCGTGCGCGGCGACGGCGAGCGGCTCTCTGGTGCGCTCCTCGGCCTGCGGCACGACCTTGAGAAACCGGGCGCGCAGGGTGTCGAGCTGGGTCAGGTCGAGGCCCTCGGTGATGCAGCGCAGCACCCCGAGCACGTTGCCGTGAACGGCGTCGTAGACGGCGCGCTGGGCGGGGTCGATGAGCTCTTCCTCGGCGAGCGTCAGCTTCGCGCGCAAGAGCTCGAACCGCCCGAGCTGGTTCGGCGTCAGGCTCGGGAAGCGCTTCGGCGACATCTCTTCGGCGAGGCGCTCGCACACGTCGCGGATGCGCCGGGTCGTCGAGTCCTTCGGGACGCCGAGCAGCTCGTAGTGGCCCTTCTCGGCCCGCGCCTCGAACTGCTCGAGCACCGCCTCGGCGGCCGCGTCTCCGACCTTGCCTTCCGGCGGGTGGAGCAGCTTCTGCTGCAGCGCCTCCAGCACGCGGCGCTGGTCGACTCCGAGGTCCGCGAAGCGCACGCCGACGCCGCTCGGGCGCGTGTCGCTCAGCTCGAGGCGCACGATCTCGCCGATGACGTCGATCGGGCCCGCCGAGCTCGTGCCCACCAGCCGAACGCGGCTGAACAGCGGCAGCATCAGCGTCGTGCGGACGAACGCGCCGGAGAGCGAGACGTCGGTGATCAGCGCGTCGCCGAGCGGCTCGCCGATCTCCGAGAACAGCTGCACGCCGAACGAGGTGGGTATGCGCGCCTCGCGCCGCACGCCGCCGAGCTTCGCCAGCGTCGACGGGCCGGCGACCTGCGTCGGAATGCGCGCCTCGCGCAGCGTCGGCTGGTCGTCGACCTTGTGCGACTCGTGCTTGTCGGTGGCGGCCCGGCTCGAGGTCTGCGCCTGCGGCGGCGACATCACCGGCACCGGGCCGTGGTGACCGAGCTGAGGCGTGATCCTCGGCGACGACGGCCGCCTCGGCTCGGGCGGCGCGGCCGGAGCCGCCGGCGGCGTCTTCCCCTGCAGGGACCCCACGATCGCGCGGCCGAGCTCGGCCATCGACTGCCAGCGGCGAATCGGCTCCTTCTCGAGGCAGCGCATGATCACCTCCTCGTACGCCGGAGCGATCGACGGCTGGTGCTTGCGCGGCGGCGTCGGCGGCTGGTTCAGGTGCGCCCGCATGATCGCGATCGGGCCGTCACCCTCGAACGGCAGCCGCCCGGTCGCGAGCTCGTACATCACGACGCCGAGCGAGTAGACGTCGGCGCGCGCGTCGACCGGCTGCCCGAGCGTCTGCTCCGGCGACATGTAGAGCGCCGTGCCGAGAATCGAGCCGATCTGCGTGCGGAGCTCGCCGGCCTGCAGCTCCTCGCGGCGCGCCATGCCGAAGTCCACCAGCTTCGCGTGCGGCTGGCCGCCCTTCTGGATGACGAAGATGTTGGCGGGCTTCAGGTCGCGGTGCACGACGCCCTTCGCGTGGGCGGCGCCCAGGCCCGCGCACAGCTGCAGCACGATGCGCGTCGCGACCCCGGGGTCGATGCCGCTCTTCTGATTCTCGAGCAGCTTCGCGACCGTCTTGCCCTCGAGGTGCTCGAGCAGGATGTAGTGCTGCCAGCCCTCGAAGATGCCGATGTCGAAGATCTCGACGATGTGCTCGTGGCGCACGAGGTTCGTGGTGCGGGCCTCGGTCTCGAAGCGGCGCACCATGTCGGGGTTGTCGTGCAGCTCGGGCCTGAGCACCTTCACCGCGGCGATCGCCTGGGTCACCTCGTTCTCGGCGAGGAAGACGTCGGCCGAGGAGCCCCGGCCGAGCAGGCGCCTGAGGAACCAGGTGTTCAGCCGCTCGCCGACGCGCAGCGAGCGGTGGCCGTACTGCTTCGCTCCGAAGTCCTGCAGCGACACCACGGGCGGCGGCGGCTTGGGCAGCTGCGTGGCGCACAGCCCCGTCGCGTGGTTCCCACCGCAATCCGCGCAGACCTGGGCGGCCATGGACGCAGGCAGCCTAGCACTCACTTCTTGGGTTTCGGGGGCGCCTTCGGGGCCGCCGCCGCCCGCTGCAGCGCCCCGATCTGCTTCTGGAAGAACGCGACGTCGATCTTCAGCGCGTCGCGCTCCTTCGTCGTCTTCGTGAGCTGCTCGCCCAGCATGAGCACGCTGTTCTCGGCGACCTCGGCGCGCCCGCGCAGGTCGACGATCTCCTGCTGCATGCCGCGCACCTGGTCTTCGAGCTTCGCGGCGCGCGCCTCCATGCGCTTCGCGCTCGCGCGCGTGTCGGCGGCCACCACCTCGGCGGTGCGCAGCGCGGCCCCGAACTCGGTGGTCGTCTTCTGGCGCCGCGTCTCGCGGTCGGACATCTGCTTGATGCGCGACACGAGCGCGCCCTTCGAGCTCGAGAGGTCGGCGACCTGCGTCTGGATGAACGCGAGGTCGCGCACCATCTCGTCGCGGCGGTTGCGCTCCTCGTCGAGCGCGGCGCGGTGCCGCTCCGAGACCTTCTTCTCGTCGTCGAGCGCCGCCTGCAGGCCGTCGGCGCGGCCCTTCTCGACGGCGAGCTGCTCGGCGAGCGAGGCCGCCGCTGCCGCCGACGACGCCTCCGAGGTCGCCAGCGCCTCGGCGTGCGCGATGCGGGCCTCGGCGAGCTCGGCGCCGAGGCGCTCGAGCTCCGAGTGGCGGCTGTCCTCCGAGAGCTGCAGCTTGCGCGCCGCTTCGTCGCGCTCGATCTCGTTCGCGGTCGCGCGCTGCTCCAGGGCCTCCTTCGCTTCCAGCACGCGGGCGAGCTCGGCGCGCGACTGCTCGAGCAGGGCCTCCTGCGTGCCGCGCAGCTCGTCGGCCAGCTGCAGCCGTGCCCCGAGATCGGCGAGCTCGGCGGCCTGGGCGCCGCTGCGGGCCTCGAACTCGTCTTTCTCGAGGCCGGACTGCGTCTGCACCCGGCGCAGGCGGGCCTCCGCCTCGGCGAGCGTCTTCTTCGACGCCGCGAGCTCGGCCTGCGACTGCTTGTAGCGGGCCTGCGCTTCGTCGAGCCCCGCCTTCGCGGCGGCGGCCTCCGACGTCGCGGCGCGGAGCTTGAGGTCGACCTCCGTGAACGCCGACCTGCTGGCCTGCAGCTCCTCGCGCGTGCGGCGCAGCCGCGACTCGGTATCGGCGAGCGCCTGGCTCGTCACCTTCAGCTGGTCTTCCGCCTGGTGCGAGCGGGCGCCGGTGGCGTCGAGCGACGCCTGGGCCGCGCCGAGGGCGCTCTGGGCCTGCGCGAGGCGCGCCTCGGCCTCGGCGTCGTGCTCGGCCAGCGTCGCCTCGAGCTCCGCGATGCGCTGCTTCGCGCGCTCGAGCTCGGCGGAGCGGGCCTCGAGCTCGGACTCGAGCTCGACGATGCGAGCGTGGTCGGTGAGCCCGAGCACGGGCACGCCCTCGCGCGACAGCGACGTGAGCTTCGTGGCGCCGCCCTCGAGCAGATCGAAGCTCGCGCGCAGCTGCCCGATGACGGGCGCGTCGATCGCGAGGCCCAGGCCCGAGTCGGTGACGACGAGGCCGACGTCGATCGCTCCGGCGGCGGTGTCGCAGTGAGCTCCACTCTCATAGGCGGTCATGTCAGGTGCCTCGCGTATTCGGCGCGCAGCCGGTCGTCTTGCAGCGTGCGCGCGGCCTCTTCGATCGATTGCAGCACCGCCTGGGCGCGGCGCAGGAGCGACGGGTCAGGGTGCGCCGACCACTTGAGCGGGTCGAACTGCCTGCTGAGCCGCTCGCGCGCGGCGCGCACGTCTTCGCCGCCCGCGGTGCGAGGCAGCCCGAGGATCCCGAAGTAGTCGGCGTGCTGCACCTGCTCGTACTTCGCGTCGAGCGAGTCGGGGTCTGCGGCCGGCGGCGTCGCCGCGGCGGCACGCCCGCCCCTCGGCCCCATCGCGATGAGGCCCGTCACCTTCGCGACCGCGAGCGCCTGGTAGCCGCGCTCGTCTTTGAGGCCCGCAGCGGCGATCAGCGACTCGGCGGTGCTCTCGCCGTCGATCGAGAGGAGCAGCTCGCGCTCTCTCGGCCCGAACCCGAGCGTGTCGGAGTCGAGCGCCGACTGGAGCAGGCGCGGCACCGCCTGCGAGCCTCCCACGAGCTCGAGCTGCGCCTCGAAGGGCAGGGCGCGCTTGAGCGCCTGGGCCACCAGCGCCGGCAGCGCGCGCTTCGGCTCGGTGACGGGCACGTCGGCGCCGGGCGGCTCGTCGTGCAGGCGGTACGTGCAGACGGCCTCGGACAGCGCCTCGAGCGCGACCTCTTCGCACCAGCGCTGCGCGAGCGGCTCGACCTCGGCGCGCCGCAGGAGCCCACGCTGGCGCATCTCTTCGAGGAGCGACGCCGGCGACGCGTCGCGCACCTCGCGCAGCTCGGCCTCGCCGCGGGCGTCGATCAGGCCGTCGCGCCGCGCGCGCACGGTGATCGCCTCGGCGCGGAGCGAGGACCACGCGGCGACGAGGGCTCCGCGCCTGAGCCAGAGCCGGCGCGTTCCGTTCGCGATCGCGAGATCGACGCGCACGTCGGCGCGGGCCGCCCACAGCTGGACGACGAGGCGCGCGAGCTCGCCCATCGCGACGGTGCCGGTGCGGGGAATCGCGAGCGGCTCGGCGGCGTCTTCGACGGTGGCGATGAGGTGGGTGCGGCTCTCGAGCGCGCGGACGCGCTCGAGCGCCTCGTCGCCGCGCGCGAGGGCCGCGGCGGTGCGCTGCCGCTCGGCGGCGAGCTGCGCGTTCGCCGACTCGAGCTCGGCGCGCACGGCGGCGAGCTCCGCGCGCAGGCGGGCGGCGTCGGCCGCGGCGTCGGCGGCTCTGGCGCGCTCGCTCGCTGCCTCGGCGGCGGCCTCGGCGGTGGCGGTGCGCTGGCTCGCGAGGGCGCGCGCCTGGGTCTCGAGCTCGGTCTTCAGCGCGCCGAGCTCGGCCGCGAACTGGGTGGCCGCGGCCTTCATCGCCTGCGACTGCTGGTCGCGCAGCGCCTCGAGCTCACGCGCGTGGGCGGCGCCCACCCCGTCGTGGCGGGCGCGCTCGGCCTCGAGCGCTTCGACGGCGTGGGCGAGGCGCTCCTCGAGGGGCTTCGTGGCGGCGGCGAGCTCCTTGCGGTGCTGCTCGGCGGCCTGCTCGCGGTCGGCGCGCGCCTGGGCGCTCTTGTGCTCCAGCGCCTGAAGGTGGGCGCGGCGCTCGTCGTCGAGCGCGCGCGTCTTCTCGTCGAGCTCGAGCACGTGGGCGGCCTTCGCGCCGTCGAGCTGCACCTGCAGGGCGGCGACGGCCGCGCCGTGGGCCGCGGTCAGCGCCGAGAGCTCGTCGGCGTGCGCCTCGGTGAGCCTCTCGAGCTCGATGCGGTGGGCTTCGCGCGCGGTCTCGAGCTGGCGGCGGGCGCGGCCGAGCTGCTCCTCGAGCTTCGCGGCGGCGGCGGCGACGTCGGCCTGGTGCTCGCGGCCCTCCGAGGCGACCTCGGCCTGCAGCGCGGTCGTGCGCTGCTCGAGCTCGGCGAGCTTCGTCTCGGCGGCCTCGCGCGCCTTCTGCTCGGCGGCGAGCTGCTCTTCGAGCCCGCGCAGCTTCGCCTCGACCGCGAGCGCCGCCTCGGAGCGCTGCTGCGCCCGCTCGAGCGCCGCGTCGAGCTTGGTCTTGAGCGCGTCGCGGCGGGAGACGGCCTCGGCGTGCTCGCGCGAGAGCGAGGCGAGGGCGTCTTGCGTCTGCGAGTGCTCGCGGTTGAGCTCGTCGAGCTTCTGCTGAAGGGCGTCGGCGGCGATGCGCGAGGTAGCGAGGGCCGCGCGCTCGCGGTCGAGGTCGGCGGTGACGCGGGTCAGCTGGTCGGCGAGGCCGGCCTCCGACTGCTTCGCGGCGTCTCTTTGGGCCTCGGCGGTCGCGCGGGCCTTCGAGAGGGCCGCCTCGGCGCCGGCGAGCAGCTGGGCCGACCGGGGCGGGGCGAGCGCGTCGATCTGCGCGGCGAGCTCGGGGCCGGCGGTGGCAACGGGCACCTCGAAGCCCGGGACGCTCTCGCCGAGCAGCAGCACGGGCACGTGGCGCGCCTTCGGATGCGTGACGCGCTCTTCGAGCACGAAGTGGCCCCGGCCGGACTCGATGCCCGGCGCGAGGAGGATGAGGGCGGGGAGGGGCGAGCGGTTGAAGGCGGAGATCGCGTCATCGACGGTGGCGGCGAGCTGCACGTCGCGGCCTTCGCGCGCGAGCAGCTTCCTCACCGCCGAGGCCCGGGCGGCGTCGTCGTCGATGAGGAGGATCACCGCGGGGATCTTGCCCCAGGGCCGGACGGCGGGTCACGTCACGGTGCTGCAGGCCTGTAGCGGTCACCGCCAGGCCAGCTCGCTGCGCACCGGCCGCATGGCCCTCAGCCGGCGAATTCGCTCCTCCGGCGCCGGGTGCGTCGAGAACAGGCTCATCAGCCCGCCGCGCCCGAACATCGGGTTCACGATGAACAGGCTCGCCGTCGCGGGCTCGACGTGCGCCGGAATCCGAGCGGCTCCGACATGCAGCTTCTCGAGGGCCCGGGCCAGGCCCTCGGGGTCCTGGGTGAGCTCCGCGCCGCGCGCGTCGGCGCCATGCTCGCGCGAGCGCGAGATCGCGAGCTGAATCAGCATCGCCGCGAACGGAGCGACGATCGCCATCAGCAGCGCGCCGATCACGCTGCCGCCGCGCTCGTCGTCGTCGCTCGAGCCGCCCACGCCGCCCAGCATCGCGCCCCACTGGAGCGCGTGGGCCACGTAGGTGATCGCTCCGGCGATGCCGGCCGCGACCGTCGCCACCAGCATGTCGCGGTTCTTGATGTGCCCGATCTCGTGCGCCAGCACGCCGCGCAGCTCGCGCTCGTCGAGCAGCTCGAGCAGGCCGCTCGTCACGGCGACGACGGCGTGCGAAGGGCTGCGGCCGGTCGCGAACGCGTTCGGCTGCGCCTGCGGCACCAGGTACAGCCGGGGCTTCGGCAGCTCCGCGGTCTGCGCGATGTCCTCGACCATGCGGTGCAGCCACGGCGCCTCGCCGGGGTCCAGCGGCTTCGCGCGGTGCATCGCCAGCACGATCTTGTCCGAGAAGAAGTACATGACGAAGTTCATCAGCACCGCGAACGCCGTGAACCCGTACAGGTAGCCCGGGCCCAGCGCGCCGCCGATCGCGATCAGCAGCACCGTGAGGCTTCCGAGCAGCAACACCGTCTTGAGCTGGTTCCACATCATGATGATCAGGTAACGCAGCGCGGCGGCGTGGCAAGGCTGCTAAGCCATGGCGGTTGTTCCCGATCGTCATCACAGTGTTGCTGAATACGGCGGACGGCGGGTTCGAGCGGCCCGGCGCGCTCGGGCAGACCGGCGCGCACTTCGCGTTCGCGGGCGGCGTGGTCGTCTCGAGCCTCGCCGCGGTCGCGCTCGTCTACGCGCCGGGGCGCATCTACTTCGATCACGCCGGGCGCCCCGAGCCGCTCGTCGCGAGCACCGCGCTCGTCTTCGCGGCCGGGCTCAAGCTCGCGGCCACGTACTTCCTGCTGCCCGAGCTGTACCGAGCGGGAGGCGGCGAGCCCGACATCGGCGCGACGCGAGAGGTGATGTGGAGGTGGATCCGCTGGCCCGCGCTCGGCACCGCCCTCAGCATCACGCTGCTGCTCGTCGGCAGCGCGCTCGAGCAGGGCCAGTGGGGCCGCGGCCAGGTGGCGCTGATCGCCGGCGCCGCGGGGCTCACGCTGTCGCACGCGCTGTTCGACGTTCTCTCGATCGTCGGCAGCAGCCGGGGCTACCGGCGATGAGCCTGACACGCCGGGAGGTCAGCATCGCGCTCGCGTCCGCCGCGCTCGTGCGCTGCGGCGGCAGGCTCGTGAACCCCTCGCCGAAGGAGTTCCCGCTCGGCGTCGCCTCGGCCGACCCGTCGCCCGGCGGAGCGCTCTTGTGGACGCGCTACGACGGCGGCGAGGCGCTGAGGGCGGTCGTCTGGCCCGACGGCTCGGACACCGCGGTCGAGGTGCCCGCGACCGGCCGCTGGGCGCTCGCCGAGATCACGGGGCTGACGCCCGCGACGTGGTACCGCTTCGCGTTCGTCGCCGGCGACAAGCGCTCGAGCGAGGGCCGCTTCCGCACCGCGCCCGCGCCGGGCACGAGCCCGATCGTCCGCCTCGGGGCGACCTCGTGCTGCAAGGCCGGCCACCCGTTCGACGTGCTGCTGCGCGCCGGCGAGCGCACCGATCTCGACGCCTTTCTCATGCTCGGCGACACCGTCTATGCCGACGGCGCGGGCTCGCTCGACGAGTACCGCGCCGCCTGGGAGGACCCGCTCTCGACGGCCGAGCACCAGCAGCTGCGCGCGTCGACGGCGCTGATCGCGACGTGGGACGACCACGAGGTCGACAACGGCTGGGGCGGCGACAACGTCACGCCGGAGCAGCTGGCGGCCGCGCGGCAGGCGTTCTTCGAGCACATGCCCCAGCGCACTCCGAACGGCGCGCAGGTGCTGTGGCGCTCGGTGCGCTTCGGCGACACCGCCGAGGTCTTCGCCGTCGACTCGCGCAGCGAGCGCGACGAGGCGGCAGGCGAGTACCTGTCGCGCGCGCAGATGAGCTGGCTGAAAGACGGGCTCGCCGCGAGCCCCGCGCGCTTCAAGCTGGTCATGACCTCGGTGCCGATCGCCGAGTACGCGGTGCCGTTGTTCGCGCCGTTCAAGGACGATCGCTGGGAGGGCTTTCCGGCGTCGCGCGCCGAGATCCTGAAGCACGTCGAGGACGAGGGCATCGGCGGCGTGCTGTGGGTCGCGGGCGACTTCCACCTCGCGTGCTCGGGGCGCGTGTCGCTGAGCGGGCCGGGGCAGAGCGCCCGCGAGATCCTGGTCGGGCCGGCGGCGCAGCTGCCGAACCTGTCGCCGAGCTACCCCGCGGGGCCGCAGTTCGAGTGGTCGTCGGGGCTGAACAACTACGCCGAGCTGGAGCTCGACCCGCTCAGGCCCTCGATCCGCGCGCGGTGGCTCGACGGCCGCGGGCGGGCGATCAAAGAGCTCGAGCTGGCGGTCTGATCGTCAGCTCGTCGGTGACCAGGCCGAGCCACGAGTCGTCGGGCCACAGCCAGGCGACGACGGCGAGCATGATGGCGTGAACTCCGATGGCGATCAGGGCGCCTCCGCCGAGGGTCATGGGCGTCTCGTCGTGCATGCTGCCGACCACGGCGGCGAGGCTGCCGCCGAGCGCGAAGGCGACTCCGACGCCGCTCAAGATCGCGGCGCGGCGCTCGACCTTCTGCATGTGCGGGCTGTCGAGCGGCGTCGACGCCACGGCGACCGAGAGCACGAGTGAGCCGATCGAGGCCATGCGAGGCTCGAGACAGCAAGGCGCGCGCCAGCAGGGCAGGGCCGCGGGATGTCTGAGGGGGCACGCCACGAACGTGGATGCCGCGAAACGCCGGGTGCTGTCGTCAGCCGGGCGAGGCCACATCGATGCGTGTTTCCGATCGGCAACACACTGCGGACTAGGATGCTGAGCATGAGAGGGCTCCTTGCGTGCTGCGTGATGATCGCGTGCCAGCACGGGGCTGCCAGCCGCGCACCCGAACCGCCGACTGACGCGCACACAGACAGCCTTCGCGCCTGCACGGCTGCATCCGACTGCGTCCAGATTTCGCTCGTGCCGAACGAACACCACAGCGGCTGCTCGATCTCCGTCAACCGTGCGCACGTCGATGAGTGGTACCGAGACGTCTTCGAGCCGAACGCGGCGCTCTTTCGCGAGCTCGTGGTGCTCACGAACTGCGGACGCGGCCCGCGCCGTACGGTCTGCGTCGACGGCCGCTGCTGCTTCGAGACGTCGTGCTGACGGCGCGCGGTGCTACTTCGGGCCGGCGGGCTTCTTCGTGCTGCGCGCCTTCGCGTGCTGCTGCTCCAGGAACTGGGCCCGCTTCAGGTGCGCCCGCACCAGCGCCACCAGCTCGTCGGGCTGAAACGGCTTGCGGATGAAGTCGTCGCCGCCGGCCTCCAGGCCCTCGAGCCGCTCCTCGAACGAGCTGACGGCCGTGAGGAAGAGGATCGGCAGAAACGGCCGCTGCGTCGACATCTCGCGCAGCTTCTTGCACAGCTGAAACCCGTTCATGCCCGGCATCACGACGTCGAGCAGGATCAGGTCGGGCAGCCGCTGGCTGCACAGCGCCATCGCCTCTTCGGCCGACCCGCAGTGGAGCACCGGGAACCCGTACGTCTCGAGGTGCGCCTCGATGAAGTCGCGGCTGATCTCCGAGTCGTCGACCGACAGCACGATCGCGCCCTCGACGGTCGGCTCCGACGCCACCACGTCGAACGGGCTGCGCTGCTCGGGCAGGTCGCGCAGCCGCATCACGCCCGTGGGCAGCCGCCCGAACGCGTCGGTGCCCGACTGGTGCACCTCGCCGAGCGGAGGCGCCTTCTCGTTCGGCACCACCGGCGTGGGCTCCTGCAGCTTGTTCGCGGCGGCCTCGAGCTTGTGAGCCGGCGCCTTGTCGGCCGCGAGCTGGAACAGCGCGCGCGTCTGCGCCATCGCGTCGGTGAACAGCTCGCCCATCAGCGCGCTCGCCTCTTCCTGAGTCGAGATCAGCGAGGGGATCGCGGCCTGCAGCGCGCGCGCCATCTTGATCGCGCTCGGGTAGCGCGCTTCGGGGTTGCGCTGCAGCGCCGTCATCACCGCGTCCGACAGCGCCTTCGGCACCCCGGGGTTCATCGAGATCGGCGCGGGAATCTCGTCGCGCAGAATGCCGCGAAAGGTCGCGAGCTCGCTGTCGCGCAGGAACAGCGGCCGCCCCGTCATCAGCTCGTGCAGCACCGCCGCCGCCGAGAACAGATCGCTGCGCGCGTCGAGCGGAGCCCCGCGCGCCTGCTCCGGGCTCATGTAGCCGTGGCTGCCCTTGATGTTCCCCGTCATCGTGCGCGACAGCGAGTTCGTCGCCTTGGCCACGCCGAAGTCGATCACCTTCACGACGCCGTCGTACGTGACCATCACGTTCCCGGGCGACACGTCGCGGTGGATGATCGGCGCGCGCTCGCCGGTCAGCAGCTGGTGGTTGTGCGCCGCGTCGAGCGCCTTGCACAGGTCGCGCCCCACCATCGCGGTGAAGCCCATCGGCACCGGCCGGTTCATGCGGTGGCACCGCCGCAAGATCGCGGCGAGGCTCTGGCCGGCGATGAACTCCATGGCGATGAAGAGGTCGTCGCGCTCCTGCCCGAGCTCGTACACCTGGGCGATGTTCGGGAACTGCAGCGAGGCCGTGATGCGCGCCTCGTTGACGAACATGTTCACGAACTCGTCGCGCTCGCGCAGGTCGGGGAGAATGCGCTTGAGCGTGACCAGCCTCGTCGCGCCCTCGGAGTCGACGTAGCTGGCGAGGAAGATCTCCGCCATGCCGCCCACCGAGAGCCGCGAGAGGATCTGGTACTTGCCCAGCCGCCGCGACGAGGTGCTCATGTGCGCCTTTGGCTTCGGAGTGTAGACTCGCCGCGGTCATGCGCACAGTTCTCCTCCTCGCGGCCTTGACGCTCGCGATCCCCGCGCGCGCGCAGTACGCGTCGCTCGACACCCTGACCCCCCGGCGCATGCTGCTGGGCGGGGCCGAGGGCCAGAACCCGGTGCGCGACTTCAAGACCAGCCTGTTCCTCGTGGGGCTCGGCCTCACCGGAGCGGGCCTCGTGCTCGGCGGCGCCGGCTTCGCGATCCTCTACCTCTGCCGCGAGGGCACCTCGTGCTACGGCGATCAGGGCCTGCGCACCGCCGGCTGGGTCCTCGCGGCGCCGGGCATCATCCCGCTCGCGGTAGGCCTGGTGCTCATCTACATCACGGTCGGCGGCAGGAGCGGGGGCGGCGGCGCCAAGATCCACGGCGCGGCTCCGGTCTCGCTCGGCTTCGTGCCGCTGCCGGGAGGCGGCGGGTTCGCCACGGGCGCATTCCGCTTCTGACGGCGAGCGGGTAAGAGGCACCGCGTGAAGAAGAGCGGCGTCTTTTCCCTCACGGTCGTCGTCGCGGCGCTCGGCTACTTCGTCGACATCTACGACCTGCAGCTGTTCAACCTGGTCGCGGTCAAGAGCCTCAACGGCATCGGCATCACCGACCCGGCGCTGATCAAGGCGTACAACGACCGGCTCTTCCTCTTCCAGATGGGCGGCATGCTCGCGGGCGGCCTGCTGTGGGGAATTCTCGGGGACAAGCGCGGCCGCAAGTCGATTCTCTTCGGGTCGATTCTCCTCTACTCGATCGCGAACATCGTCAACGGGCTGGTGCAGGACATTCACCAGTACGAGGCGGTGCGCTTCTTCGCGGGCCTCGGGCTCGCGGGCGAGCTCGGCGCCGCCATCACGCTCGTGTCGGAGGTGATGGACAAAGAGAAGCGCGGGTGGGGCACGATGGTCATCGTCACCGTCGGAGCGCTCGGCGCCGTCGTCGCGAACCTGCTCACGAAGAACCTCGACTGGCGCGTCTCGTACTTCGTCGGCGGCGGCCTCGGGCTCGCGCTGCTCGCGCTGCGCGTCGGCACGTTCGAGTCGACGATGTTCGCGAAGGTGAAAGACAGCGCGGTGAGGAAGGGCGCCTTCCTCATGCTCTTCCAGTCGAGAGAGCGCGCGATTCGCTACGTCTGCTGCATTCTCGTGGGGCTCCCGGTGTGGTTCGTGATCGGCATCCTCATCAAGTTCGCGCCCACGTTCTCGAAGGCCGCCTCGACCGGCGACGCCATCATGTACTCGTACATCGGGCTCTCGGTGGGCGACCTCTTGTCCGGCGCCGCGAGCCAGTGGGCCGCCTCGCGCCGCAAGGTCGTCATCGGCTACCTCATCAGCTGCGCGCTGCTCACGCTCGTCTACGTGGGCGTCGAAGGCCTCTCGCTCACCGCCTTCTATTGGCTCTGCTTCCTGCTCGGCGCCGCGACGGGCTACTGGGCCCTCTTCGTGACCATCGCCGCCGAGCAGTTCGGCACGAACATCCGCGCGACGGTGACGACGACGGTGCCGAACTTCGTGCGAGGCGCCGTGATCCCCATCACGCTCTCGTACCGCGCGATCGAGCCGAGCCAGGGCCCGGTCGCCGCCGCGCTCATCGTCGGAGGCATCTGCATCGCCCTGGCGATGGCCTCGATTCTGACGCTGAGAGAGACGTTCGGCCGCGAGCTCGACTACGTCGAAGAGGAAGGTCCGGGTGTCGCAGCCAGCGGCAGCACCAGCACCTGAAGGCCGGGCGGCCTTGAGCCGCGACGTCGTCGTCTCGCTGCTCGTCGTCTACGTCGTCTGGAGCTCGACGTACTACGCGCTGCGCGTCGCAGTGGAAGAGCTGCCGGCGCTCCTCACGGGCGGCGTGCGCTACCTCGTCGCCGGCTTCATTCTCTTCGCGTTCGGGCGGCTGCGCGGCGCCCGCTCGCCCAACCCGAGGGAATGGCTCGCGGCGCTGCCCTCTGGCGGCCTGCTGTTCCTCATCGGCAACGGCTTCGTCGCGCTCGCCGAGATGAAGCTGTCGTCGGCGGTGGCCGCGGTGGTGGTGGCGACGATGCCGATGTTCGCGGCGGCGATGGCTCCGCTGTTCAAAGAGAGGTCGCGCGGAGGCGAGTGGCTCGGCATGACCCTGGGCCTGCTGGGCGTGATCGTGCTGTCGCTGAACGGCGAGCTGCAGGCCGAGCGGGCGTCGGCGCTGCTGTTGTTCGTGGCGCCGATCGGCTGGGCGCTGGGCTCGATGCTGTCGCGGAAGCTGCCGGCGGCGCCGGGCATGCTGTCTGCGGCGGCGCAGATGATCTGCGGGGGCGTGCTGCTCACGATCGCGGGGTTGGCGCGCGGGGAAGAGTGGCCTTCGCACGTCACGCCGCGCGGAGCGTTCGCGGTCGGGTACCTGATCGTGGCGGGCTCGCTCGCGGGCTTCACGGCGTACGCGCACCTGCTCAAGTCGACGCGGCCGGCGCTCGCGATGAGCTACTCGTACGTGAACCCGCCGCTCGCCGTGCTGGTCGGCGTGGCCCTCGGCAAGGAGCGCGTGGGGCCCGAGATGGTGGCGGCGGTGCTGCTGATCGGGGCGGGGACGTTCGCCCTGATCAGAACTGCTCGCAGGTGACCTGTAGAGGTCAGCGCCTGCTGCTGCGCACGCGCACGGGAACCGGCTGCCCGGCCTGTGCCTTCAGCCCGAAGCTGATGAACACGACCATGCCGGCGCACAGCCCCATGAGCATGAAGAAAACAGTGCTGTCGATCGACGTCATCCCGTGTGCTCCCTTGAACATCCGCGAGGCGATGGTACCGGCCCACGTCGCGGTGAGACCCGCGTGCGCAGCGCTCAGCATGACCCTGGGCCTGCCCGTCGCCGATGAGAATGCGAGCAGCGCAGCCACGCCGCACATGATCATCCACGGGAGTGGATGATCCGGTCTCAGGATGCCCGCGAGGAGGGCGCCTGCGGCGTAGACGGTTGCGAAGGCACGCATCGGTACGAATGCTACGCGATCTGGTGAGCCGCTTAATAGGGGCGGCGGCCGACGACGTTCCCCGGCGGGGCGTAGTCGCACACCCACATCACCCACGGGTTCGCGTTCGCCCCGAACGGCGACCCCGTGTCGCACACCTTCGAGGCGCAGCCGACGCCCACGCTGTCGCGCCACACGATCTGCGTGTAGTGCCCGCAGGCCATCGCCCTGCACGTGTTCGTCATGAGGTCGTAGTTTCGCGCCTCGGAGGCCCAGCTCTCGACGACCGCGGTCGCCGACGGCCGCTGGTTGTACGCGGCGTAGATGTTCTCGCCGTACATGCCGCCGAGCCCGGGGTTGTGCGCGAAGTTGCAGCCCGCGACCCACGCGCGCGCCGTCGCCGCCGCCCCCTCGTGCCACGTCATCGGCGGCAGCGCCGGCATCGGCGCCGGCATCGCCCGCGCGCGCACCGCGTTGTGGGCGATCACGATCTCGCTCTCTCCGGCGTCGGGGCGCGGCGTGCCCGCATCTTCCCCCGCATCGGTGCCGGCATCGAGGGCGAGGGCTCCGCCGCAGCCGGCGAGGGCGATGAACAGCACCGCTCTCATTCGACCGGTACCGGCGCGGGCTTCGGCGCCTTCAGCACCTCGTACGAGGCCTGCTTGCCGTTGATCGTCATCACCGCCGCGAGCCCGTACGAGGTGCTGCCGTCGTTCATCTTCCACGGCAGCGGGTTCGCGGAGCCCTGGTTGACGTACAGCGCAGCCGCCGGCTTCTTCGGCGCGATCGGCTTGCCGCCGAGATCGGTGGCGTGACCGCCCGCCTCGAGAATGTGCCCGAACACGCCGAACGGCACCTTCATGCGCTTCAGCAGGTCCGTCAGCTTCTCGTCGCCCACGTTGCCCGCGCCGGGCACGAAGTCGAGCGCGGCCTTGCCGCTCTGCCGCGGAGGCCCGTGCACCAGCATCACCACCGGGTCATCGGCCGCGCGGATCGCCGACTCGGCGTCGGTGAGCGCCTGGTCGTTGTAGATGCAGCCGCCCGTGAGGTGCAGGTAGCGCTTGTCGTGGTACCCCGAGATCGCCACGACGTCGAAGCCCGCTCCGTCGTAGCGGCGCTGCAGCCCCATGTTGATGAGGTTCAGCGACCCCGCCTTGCGCGCCTTCGCGATCGCGTAGTTGTGCGCCCCCGCGCGCTCGGTGTTGCCGGTGATGGCGACGATCGGCCGCTTCGTCTGCTTCGGCAGCCAGGCGTAGACGGCCTCGAGCACGTCGGTCTGCTCCGCCGTGTCGCCGCCCACCACGATGAGCTCGACGTCCTGCTTCTCGAACTCGGCGAGGAAGCGCTTCAGCGTGCCTTCGGTCTCGGGCTCGAGGTCCTTGATTCCGGCGAGCAGGCCGAGCCGCGACGTGCTCTTGCCGCCCCCGTCGCGCCGCACCTTCACCCACGCGCCGCCGTACTCGTAGAGCCAGCCCTCGTACTTCACCGACGTCGGCTGCTCGATCAGCACCCACGGCGCGTTGCACTCGAACTGGTACGCCTCTTCGAAGGCTCCCAGGTCTTTCACGGCGTCGGCGGCGAGGGCGAGGAGGATGAGGGCGGATGTGTGCATGTTTTCGGGGGCCACCATATCTGGCCGCACGCCGCCTTCGCAGGCAACATGAGGGCTGCACATGGGCGTCACCAGCGCGCACGACGTCGACGTCGGCCTCGCCGTCGAAGAGGAGCAGGTCGGAGTCACCGTCCACTCGCCGAAGCTCGGCGTCTTGAAGGTCGCGGTCGAGCTCGACCCGAGCGGCGCTCCGAAGCTGGCCGCGCTCGAGCGGCTGCACGGCGGGCGCACACACGCCGCCGCGCTCGACGCCGGCACGAAGCTGCTCGGGCTCGAGGCCCAGCTCGCGAAGGCCGAGCTCGCGCTCGTGCGGTTCGAGCTGCACGACATCGACGTGCTCGCCGAGGCGGTCACCGCCCGCGACGAGGCGCGCGATCGCGCCGCGGCGCTCGCCGAGCAGCTGAAGTCGCTCGAGGCGGCCGGCAGCGAAGAGACGGGCGAGCTGCAGCGGCAGCTCCACGCGGCGAACGCCGCGCTGAAGATCGAGCGCGAAGAGAAGCTCGCCGCGATCGCCGAGCGGCAGAAGGCGCGCGAGGCGCTGGAGGCCGAGGTCGAGGCCGTGAAGGCGAAGCTCGCGCGCGCCGAGGCGAACGCCGCGGAGCTCGAGTCGAAGGCGCAGACCCTCGAGCTCGACCTCGCGGCCGCCCGCCTGCGCGGCGACGACGCCGAAGAGCGCACGGTCGCCGCCGAGGCGAAGCTGCGAGAGGCGGAAGACCGCGCCTCGCAGGCCGATGCGCGCATCCGCGAGGCGGAAGAGAAGGTGCTGGCCGCCGAGGCGAAGGCCTCCGACGTCGAAGGGCGGCTCGGGGGCGAGACGTCGGCGAAGGCAGAGCTGCAGGCGAAGCTCTCGGAGCTCGAGCTGAAGGTCATCGATCTCGAGGCGAAGCTCGCGATCCAGGCAGACGCCGGGGTGAAGGCCGCCGAGCTCGAGGCCACGGTGCTCGAGCGCGACCGGCGCATCGGCGAGCTCGAGGGCTCGGTCAGCGAGCGCGACGCGCGCATCGGCGAGCTCGAGGTAGCCGCCGCGAAGAAAGACGCCCGCATCGGCGACCTCGAGGAGCGCGCCGTCACCGCGAACACGCGCGTGTCGGAGCTCGAAGAGAAGGCCTCGGCCTCGGAGCGGGTGGTCGAGCTCGAGGCGAAGGTGCTCGATCGCGAGACCCTGCTCGCCGAGCTCGGCCAGAAGCTCGCCGACGCCGAGTCGAACGTCTCGGAGCTCCACGGCCGGCTGAAGACCGCGGAGCAGGGCGCGTTCGAGGCCGACACCCTGCGCGCGCAGCTTCAGGAGAAGGAGCAGGCACTGCTCGACGAGAAGGCGCGAGCCGAGCAGCTCGAGGCCGACCTCAAGGCCGCGAGCGGGCGCGCCGCCGAGCTGCAGAACGAGGCGACGAGCCTCGGTGACGCGTCGGCGCGCATCGCGACGCTGACGGCCGAGCGCGACGAGGCCCGGGCGCTCGCCCGCCAGCTGCAGCAGGGCTCGACGAAGCTGCTCTCCGAGCGCGACGAGGCCCGCAGCATCGCGCGCACGCTGCACGGCCAGGTCGAGCCGCTGAAGGCCGAGCTCAAGTCGCTGAAGGAGCGCGTCGCGAAGGCCGAGATGGAGACCGGCCAGCCGACGGCCGTCAACCGCGCGAAGGTGCGAACGGACCCCGCGTACCCCGGGGCCGAGCCGACCGCGGTGCGGCCCGTGCTGCAGCCCGCCGATACGTCGCGGCAGCCGACGGTGCCCTACAACCTGCAGAAGATCCGCGCGGGCATGCCTTCGTCCGAGCCGCTGGGCTGGGGCGAAGAGAACACCATCACCGAGCCGCTGACGACGCCGGCCGCCGGCACCGATCCTTCGCACCCCGCGTACAAGCCGAAGAAGTAAGAAGCGGGCGACGTGCCTGTCCGCTTCGAGCTGCTCGCCACCACGCCCTCCGGCGCCCGCGCCGGCCGGCTCCACACGCGCCGCGGCGTCTTCGACACCCCCACGTTCATGCCGGTCGCCACGCACGCCGGCTTCCGCCACCACACGATGGACGAGGCGCGCGAGAGCGGCGCCCAGATCCTCCTCTCGAACACGTACCACCTGCTGCTCAAGCCCGGCCCGCGCATCTTCGAGCAGGTCGGCGGCATCCACCGGTTCATGAACTGGCAGGGCGGGGTGCTGACCGACTCGGGCGGCTACCAGATCTTCTCGCTCGCGCACGACCGCCACGTCTCGGAGGCCGGCGCCACCTTCAAGAACCCGCACGACAGCCACCACTACGTGCTCTCGCCCGAGGTCAGCATCGCCACGCAGCAGGCGATCGGCAGCGACATCATGATGGTGCTCGACGTCTGCATCGACAGCACGAGCTCGCTCGAGGCCACCCGCGACGCCATGGAGCGCACCCACCGCTGGGCCCTGCGCTCCCTCGAAGCGCACCACAAGCGCCCCGGCACCGGCCAGGCGCTGTTCGCGATCGTCCAGGGCGGTACCTTCGAGACCCTGCGCGACGACAGCGCCGCGTTTCTCACCCAGCACCCGTTCGACGGTTTCGCGATCGGCGGCCTCGCGGTCGGCGAGCCCCGCGACGTGCTCTACGCGATGACCGGGCACGTGGCGCAGCGGCTGCCCGCAGGCCGCCCGCGCTACCTGATGGGCGTCGGCACGCCGATCGATCTCATCGAGTGCGTCGCCAAAGGCGTCGACATGTTCGACTGCATCATCCCCACCAAGATGTCGCAGCAGGGCTACGCGTACACGTTCGAGGGCCAGCTGCGCCTCTCGCGCACCGAGTACCGGTTTCAAGAGGGGCCGCTCGACCCCACCTGCGACTGCTCGACGTGCCGGCAGTACAGCCGCGCCTACGTGCAGCACCAGGTCAGCGGAGGCCACGCGCTCGGCGTGCGCCTCCTCGGCGTGCACAACCTCCGGCACTACCAGGTGCTGATGAAGCGCCTGCGCGACGCCATCGTGCAGGGCCGGTTCGACGACGAGGTCGCGAAGCTCAAGGCGTCGGTCGCGCCGAGGCCGAAGCTGCCCGTGCCCGTCGGCAACGCGAAGCTCGGCGACGTCGAGGTCGTGAAGCTCAAGACCGGTGAGCGCGCCATTCGCCACCGCGGCCACGGCGAGGTGATGCACCCCGTCGGCCCCTGGGAAGAGGCGAACCGCCTCTACGGCGCTCTCGTGAAGCCCGGCGCGCGGGTGCTCGACATCGGCCTCGGGGCCGCCGCGAACGCGATCGCGGCGCTCGAGCGCGGAGCGAAGGAGATCGTCAGCCTCGAGCACGACACCAGCGCACTCGAGCTCGCGCTGCGCGAGGGCTTCGACTACCTCGACGCGTGGCGGGCGATGGCCGACGCGCTCCTGCGCGACGGCGTCTGGGAGGGCCGCTGGCGGCTGCACCGGGGCGACGCCCGCTCGGCGCTGCCTGCGGGCCCCTTCGACGTGATCTTCCACGACCCGTACTCGCCGGCGAACAACGCCGAGCTGTGGACGGTCGAGTGGTTCGAGGCGCTCAAAGCACGCGCGGCGCCCGACTGCCTGCTGGCGACGTACAGCGCGGCGACGGGGACGCGGGTGGCGCTGCTGCTCGCAGGCTGGTTCGTCGGCGCCGGGGCGTCGACCGGCACGCGGGGCGAGACCACGGTGGCGGCGACGCGGCTCGAGCTGCTCGAGAAGCCGCTGGGCGAGCGCTGGCTCGAGCGGTGGAGGCGCTCGACGTCGCGCGCCCCCCACGGCGTGGCGCTCACGCCCGAGATCGAGCAGCGCGTGCTCGCGCACCCGCAGTTTCAGAACGAGCGCGCGGCGCCGCCGCCGAGCAGCACGTCGATCGTCTGAGCCAGGCTCGCGCGCGCGACCGGCTCGCCGTTCACGAACAGGCCCGGCGTGCCCGACACGCCGCTGCGCACGCCGCTCATGAAGTCGCGCTCGATGCGCGCTTGCCACCGGTGCTCCTGCGTCTCGCGCGCGAACCGCGACAGCTCGAGCCCCAGCTCGTCGGCGAACGAGAACAGCGTCTTCGGCTCGAGGTCCTCCTGGTTCTCGAAGAGCAGGTCGTGCATCTCCCAGAAGAGGCCCTGGGCGCCGGCGGCCTCGGCGGCCTCGGCGGCGGCCATCGCGTTCGGGTGCAGCTGCGTGAGCGGGAAGTGGCGGAACACGAGCGCGACGTCGGTGCCGTACGCGTGCAGCAGGCGCTTCAGCTCCCAGTAGGCCTCGCCGCAGCGCGGGCACTCGAAGTCGCCGTACTCGACGAGCACGACGTGCGCCTCGCGCGACCCCTCGACGTGGTCGTCGACCGAGATGCCGGCGCGCAGCTGCGTCACGGGTGCAGGCTCGTGACCGGCTCGTGGCGCCCGAGCCGCTCGAGCGCCTCGAGCACGCCGTCGGCGCCGGGGTTCACGTTGACCGGCGAGAGGTGGCTCCACGCGATGCGGCCGTCGCCGTCGATGAGGTACAGCGCGCGCTCGCTGGTGCCGTCTTCCTCGCGCCAGGCGTTGTAGGCCTTCGCCACCGCGCCCTTCGGGTGGAAGTCCGACAGGAGCGGGAAGGTCAGCCGCCGCTCGCGCGCGTACGCCATGTGGCACCAGACGCCGTCGACCGAGACGCCGAACAGCTTCACGCTGCGGCGGTTGAAGATCGGCATCAGCTCGTTGAAGACGGCGAGCTCGTCTCCGCACACCGGGCTGAAGTCGGCCGGGTAGAAGATGAGCACCACCGGGGAACCGAGCCAGTCGGCGAGCGACGTCGACTTCTTCGGCGTGACGGGAAGGGTGAACTGCGGCGCGGCGATCCCCACCGGGAGCGGCGCCGCCTCGACGGACGATCTCATGTGGACTCCTGTCGTGAAACCTAACGACAGGGCCCGGTCACGGCACGATGAGCCCGCCCGGTGACGTCTTCGCCGGCGGAGCCTGCTGCGGTTGCCGTTGCGCCGCTGCGCCCTGCTGTTCCGCGATCATCACGACCTTCTCGAACAGCTTCTCGAGGAAGCGCGAAGGGGCCTTCGCGTCGTTCGCGAGCAGCCGCGCCTCGGCGCGCGCGATCGCCGCCTTCTCGGGCCGGCCGCTGGTCTCGAAGAGCTCGGCCATGCGCCACAGCCGGTGCGCGTAGATGCTGCGCTCGGCCGCGTTCACCTCGTGCGCGGTGAGCCCGGCCTTCTGCAGGCGCTGCTCGTGCTTCTGCGGCTCCGACAGCTGCAGCGGCGAGGCCGCGACCTCGTCGAGCCGGGCCGAGAGAATGCGCAGGTGCTTCTCGCCGGGCAGCCAGCCGGCGATCTCGCGCTCGTCGTGCAGCGAGCCGGCGCGCGCCTCGAGCCCTGCCTCGACGGGCTCGCGGGGAATCGCGGGCCACGCGTCTCTGAGCTCGACGCCGAGCCGGCGCAGGTGGTTCTCGGAGTCCGGCGGCATCGGGTTCTTGGTGCGCACCGAGACGCCCCAGGCGACGCCGAGCTCGTCGAGCGCGCGCTGCAGCGGCACGTGGAGCACCGGCGGCTCGCCCTTCTTCAGCTCCTCGAGGTGGCGGCGGTACTTCGAGCGCGTGCTCTCGCCGCGCTCGAGGTGCACGAGCCCGGCCTCGTCGTGCGTGACGGCCTGGTACGTGTCGATGCCGCCGCCGGCCCTCGCCTTCGCGATGAACACGGCCCGCTCGCCGGAGCCCGAGATGGCCGAGAGCAGCGCGGGCAGCTCTTCGGGTTCGCGCGTGAGCTTCGGCTGCTCGCCCTTCGGGGCGGCGGGCGCTGCGACGGCGACCCCGCTCGACTTGAGCTGGTAGAGCGCCTTCTTCGCGGCGCGCGCGACGGCCTTGTTCTTCGACTGCGCGAGCGCCTCGGGCAGCGCGGCGTCTTTGGCCTTCACCGCTGCGGCGAGGGCCTCGGCGAGCTTCTCTTCGCTCAAGCGTTCTGCTTCCTGTGGGCTCATCTCATTTCTTTCTGACCAGCCAGAAGTCGCCCTGCTGGGCGGCGATGTAGAGCTCGCTGTCGAGCAGCTGACCGAATAACTGCCTCGGGTGTGCTCCGCGCACCACGAAATGGTCGTACCAGCGCCCGTGCTGCTCCCAGCTCATCTGGTCGGGGCGCCACTCCGAGGGGAACGTCGGCGGCGGGGTGCCGCGGTACATCACCGGTGAGTGCGGAGTCAGCGCGAAGCTGAAGTTCGTCACCCCGCCGCGCGCGCGCGCGATCACGGTGGAGGCGTGGAGGAAGAGCGGGTGCGTCACCGAGCGCGAGCCGGTCGCGAAGATGAGCCCCATGACGCGCGGCTTCTGGGCGGCGTGCTCCGCGAGCGCCGTGAGCTGCTTCGCCTCGTCGTCGAAGCGGCTGAAGCCCCGCGCCAGGTTGAAGCCCGCGAACGCCGCGGCCGCGGCCGCGAGCGCGAGCATCGTGCGGTGCAGGCTCTTTGGCAGCACCGGCACGGACGCGAGCACGAGCGGCGCGGCGAGGTGCGCGTAGCGCGTGTTGAGGTAGTACATGTACCCGCGGATATCGAAGGGCAGGGCGAAGTAGAGGACCAGCGCGAGCGCCGCGAGGCCCACGATGCGGAAGCGCTCGATGGGGCTCTCTTCGTTCGCGGCCGTCTTGTTCATGCGCGCCTGCAGGCCGAGCAGGAGGCCCAGCCCGGCCACGAGCGCGACGCCGTAGACGCCGTTCAGGTCGCTGCCGTCGGGCAGCATGTTGGCGAGCGTGGGGACGAGCTCCTGCTTGTTCTGCTCGTACGTCTTCCACGCGAGGTTCTCTTTCGAGAGCAGCGGGCCCCACGACTTCCACGGCTGCCCCGGAGCGATCTCGGCCGGCTGCCCGAGCCGCAGCCCCACCCACGCGATGAACGTGGCGACGCCCGGCACCACGCCGAGCACCGCCGCCTTGCGGCCCGGCAGGTCGCCCTTCGTGGTGAGCAGCAGGAAGGGGAGCGCGAGCCCCAGGTACGCGAACGCCTGCACGTGGAACAAGAGCACCGCGACGAGCGAGAGCCCGAGCGCGATCGCCCAGGTGCGGCGCCGGGGGCCGTCTTGAATCGTGCGCACGAAGAAGCCGCAGGTGAGCAGCGTGAGCGGCAGCGCCGAGATGTAGTTGATGAAGCCCCACGCGAAGCTGTCGCCGTACGCGAACGGCACCGCGAGCAGCGCGGGCCACGACGGGCGCTTGAGGCTGCGCAGCAGGAACGCGAGCGCGAGCGGGAGCCCGGCGACGTAGGCGGAGAGGAACACCCGGTTCGCGAGCTCGAGCGGGAGCAGCCAGTTCAGGCCCGAGACCAGGTAGTAGTAGCCGAGGTACGGGGTGAGCTCGGGCCGCCGCGCGAAGAGCTCCGGGTAGAGCGTCGTCGGGTCGTCGAGCCGGTGCAGCACCGAGATGAGGTGCAGGTGCTGCGGCAGGTCGACCAGGGGCAGCTCGGTGGTCACCCAGAGGGGGCAAACCCCCAGCACCAGGGCAGCCGCCCAGAGGATGCGCTCGACTCGAACGTCGGGGGTCATGCGGGTTGAAAAGGCCCCAGGCAGGGTGTATGGGGACGTCGCACTTAGCAGGGGAGAGTGGATATGGCGCTCAAGAACGTGATGGTTGCGGCGGTGCTGGCTCTTTCGATGCCGGCCTTTGCTTCATCTCGCGTCGACGAGGCGCTGTCGCTCAACTCGGTGCCGGTGAAGAAGACCGAGAAGCAGAAGGCTCCGAAGACGAAGGTCTTCGACAGCTTGAACACCAGCGAGACGCAGAAGACGGAGCTGCCGAAGAACGCCCGTCACGACGCGACCGCCGGCGTCTTCATCTGAAGCCTGCGCTGACTCGACCGGCGGCCTAGCATGCAGCCATGCTGGTGCGCGCCGTCACGCTCGCCGTGGTGCTCGGGCAGGCCGTTGCCGAGCCCGAGGAGCTGAAGACGCGCACGACCGAGTCACTCGTCTCGCGCCGGGAGCTGCTGCGCGAGGCGATGCCCGGGCTCGGCGCGCCGATCACGCTCACGACGCTTGCGGCGTTCCACCTCGCGGCCGGCATCTTCCTCGGGGTGCTGCTGAACTCCGGCCCGCAGAGCGACGTGAGCTTCACCCAAGCGATCACCGTCGTGATCCCCGTCGCCATCGTGGTGCAGGCTGTCGCGTTCGCCCTCTGGGGCGGGGTGCTGTGGGCTCAGCGCGATCGCGAGCAGCGGGCGTTCACGCGGGAGCTCGTCGCGCTAGAGGTCGAGCTCGAGCGGCGCTCAGAACTGCAACCCGCCACGCAGTGACCCTTCGATGCGGAACACCTCCGGCCTCAGGAACACGAGCCGCTGCGCCGGCCCCGACACTGGCCGGCGTTCCTCCACCAGAGTCGAGAGCCCCGCGTCGACCACTGCGAGCAGCGTCCACTGCTCCGTGACCTGGCGCCGCCACCCCACGCCGAAGAGGCCGCCGAGCGCGACCGGGGCCCAGGTGCTGCTACCCAGCAGCTGCACGGGCGTGGCGCCGGGCACCGGCTGCGCGCTCCCCATGATCCACAGCGACGCCGTCGCGCAGAGCGACACCGTCACGGCGCTCACGTCGCTCGACCAGACGGTCAGCGCCGGCCCGATCGCCAGGCCCAGCGAGCCGTGACGCCACGCAGCCAAGAGCGGAAGGGCGCCGGGGCTGAGGCCGTAGACGAAGCGGCTGGCGCCGAACAGGACCCTCGCGTCGATCGCTACCGCCCACGCCCTCGACAGCGCGAGCCGGGCGCCGGCCGTGACCGCGCCGTCGACGCCCTCGCCGGTTCCGACCGAGACGCCGGCGGCCACGTGAATCGCCGTGCGCGCGAAGGGTGTGACGCACGGCGAGACCACGCACTCGAACGCCGCGACGACCTCGGCGGCGGTACCCGAGAGGCTGCCGCGTTGCTCCGCGCCGGTGCGCGACAGGTAGCGGACCTCGCGGGGCCCGGTGACCTCGAGCACCCAGTCGGCCGGCGCCGCGGGCTCGGGGTCTCGATCGGTCACCAGAGCGACTCGAGCGTGCCCCCTCAAGAGCGAGTCGAGCTCGCTCGTGAGCCGGTGCACCTCCTCGGGGGCCGAGTTGAACGGCGTGAGCAGCAGCACCGTCACACCGCCCACGACCGCCGCGCTCACGGGCGCTCGGCCCGGAAGATGAGCATCGGCGGCGTGCGCACCCGCTCGAACCGCTGCAGCCCCGCCGCCTCGACCGCGCGCCGCAGCTCGGTCTCGCTGCGCGCGTGGAAGCCCATCGCCGAGTACGCGGCCTTCGTATACGGCGGCAGCACGAACCCGCTGCCGATGTACGCGCCCTTCGGCTTCAGGCACCGCAGCACCTCGCGCAGCGTGCCCTCGAGATCCGCGATGAGGTGGAACGAGCCGACCTGCAGCACCGCGCCCAGCGATGCATCCTGGAAGGGAAGCGATGGCGCCTCGGCGCGGATGAAGTCGATGTCCGTCGACGCCTCGCGCGCCTGCGCGATCGCCTCTTCGATCATCGGCTTCGAGACGTCGAGGCCCACGATCGGCACGCCGAGCTGCTCGGTCGTCAGCCGCCGCGCGAAGATCCCGGTGCCGCAGCCGAGGTCGAGCACGGGTCCGCCCGGCTTCCCGATCAGCGACCTGTAGACCAGGTACTCGCTGTCGCGATCGAAGCCGCCGCGCGTCAGCACCAGCTCGAGCGACGGCCGCACGTACTTCTCGTACGAGCGCGCGAACCACGCGGCCTCGAGGCGGCCCTGCAGGCCCTTCGGTGCGCTGCGCTCCTCGCCGACGAAGTCGAGCAGCCCCTCGCCGACCGGGAAGCGCGCGCCGCAGCCCAGGCAGATCACCGGCCCGAACGTCATCTTGTTGCCGGCGACGTCGCGCTCCGGCTCCAGGCGGCCGCTCTTGCACTTCGTGCAGCGGAGAATGTCCAGGGTCGCGCGCTTCACCGAGCGCCCCTCACCCCGGCCCTCTCCCCTACGAGAGGAGAGGGAGGCTCGCTTCTGAACGCTTTCACTCGTTCGAGACTAAGACCGGCCAGCCGCGGGCCATGGCCTCGCGAAAGAAGTCGGCGATGCCGCGGCGGTACGCGTTCACGTGGGTCTGCCCCATCTCGGCGAGGTTCTGCTCGCCGATGCTGTTGCCGATCTCGAAGTCGACGGTGCGCCCGCACCGCTCGCAGCGAATCGCGACGGGGCGGATCAGCGCCACCGGCACCGCGTAGTGCGTGCCGCAGTCGCACCGCCACACGCGGGCGCGCTCGCCGGCGTCTTGCTGCGCCAGCGTCAGCAGCTGATCGGCGGTGCGCAGGAGCGCGGGAAGATCGTCGGGCGGCGAGGCGAACAGCACCGGCCCCTTCTGGCTGTTGAGCAGCTGGGCGATGTGCTCCAGCGCGAACGCGCCGCGGTACTCGGCGCGGGCGAGCGCCCGGTCGACGGCGTCGGGCGACTGTGGAACGTCGGGGTCGAGCCGGTCGGAGGCCTCGGGCTGCTTGCCGCGCTTGTCGCGCGGGTCGCGGGTCAGCACCCAGCGGGGAACGGCGTGAAAGCGGTACATCAGCTCCACTCCAGCATGCGCTGCAGCGGGGCGAGCGCGGCCTTCTGCAGCAGGGGGTTCAGCTCGAGCGACGGCGACTTGTCGCGCATGCACAGGTACAGCTTCTCCATCGTGTTGAGCTTCATATGCGGGCACTCGTTGCACGCGCAGCCGTTGTCGGGCGGGGCGGGGATGAACTTCTTCTGCGGCGCCTGCTTCTCCATCTGGTGGATGATGCCGACCTCGGTCACCACGATGAACGTGCTCTTGGGCGAGCTCACCGCGTGCTCGAGCAGCGCCTTCGTCGAGCCGATGAAGTCGGCGTGGCGCAGCACCGCCATCTCGCACTCGGGGTGAGCGATGACCTCGGCGCCCGGGTTCTCGGCCTTGAGCCGGAGGATCTCTTTCTCCGAGAAGATCTCGTGGACCATGCAGCTGCCCGGCCAGAGCACCATGTCGCGGCCCGTCTTCTTCATCACCCAGCGGCCGAGGTGCTGGTCGGGGCCGAAGATGATCTGGCGCTCCTTCGGGACGCGGTCGACGATCTTCACCGCGTTCGAGCTGGTGCAGATGACGTCGCTCATCGCCTTCACGGCGGCCGACGAGTTCACGTAGCTCACCACGAACGCGCCCGGGTGCTTGCCCACGAACGCCTTGAACTGGTCGGGCGGGCATCGATCCGACAGCGAGCAGCCCGCCTTCAGGTCCGGCAGCAGCACCAGCTTCTCGGGGTTCAGGATCTTCGCGGTCTCGGCCATGAAGTGAACGCCGCAGAACACGATCACGTCGGCCTTCGTCTTCGCCGCCTGCTGCGCGAGCGCCAGGGAGTCACCCACGAAATCGGCAACGTCCTGAATTTCACTTTCCTGGTAGTAGTGGGCCAGGATCACGGCGTTGAGCTTCTTCTTGAGATCGACGATCGCTGCCTCTGGGTCCACGACACCGGTGTCCACGGCGGGCAAGATAACGCGCGCGGCCTTCGCCGTCGCGGTCGCCGTTTCGCTCACCGGCTGCGGCTGCGGGCGCAGCCCGGGCAAAGAAGCTCCGCGCGACAACGGCGAGGCGTGCGACGACGACATCCAGTGCAAGAGCGGCCTGTGCGACCTCGTCCCGCCCGACGCCCAGAAGATCTGCCTCGGCAAGTGCGCCACCGGCTGCGAGCTCAACGAGGTCTGCCTCAACGTCGGCGTCGGCCGCTTCGGCTGCGTGCCCGAGCGCGAGGGCCTGTGCCGAAGCTGCACCGGCGACGGCGCCTGCCCGTACCCGGGCGACCGCTGCATCGCCGTCTCCGGCCAGCAGGTCTGCGGCCGCGACTGCCAGTTCGACGGCAAGTGCCCCAGCGGCTACACGTGCGAGAACGCGTTCACCGCGACCGGCGACCAGGCGCCCGCGCAGTGCATCCCCGTGAGCGGGACGTGCGAGTGCACTCCGGCGACGAACGGGCAGACCGTGCCGTGCCAGCGCATGAACAGCTTCGGCACCTGCATGGGCGTGCAGACGTGCATGCAGACGAAGTACTCCGACTGCGCGGCTCCGATTCCGATGGCCGAGGTGTGCAACGGCGCCGACGACGACTGCAACGGGCGCGTCGACGAAGACCTGGGCGTCGTCACGTGCGGCCGGGGCGAGTGCCGGCGCACGGTTCCCGTGTGCTCCGACGGAGGCACCGGCCTCACCTGCACGCCCGGCGGCCCCACCCCCGAGGTCTGCGACGAGAAGGACAACGACTGCAACGACGTCGTCGACGACGGCGTCGACAAGCAGAACGACCCGATGAACTGCGGGCTGTGCAACCGCGTCTGCACGGCGCCGCACGTCGCGCAGGCGGGCTGCGACGGCGGCGCGTGCGCGATCGTGCGCTGCGACCCGGGCTACGGCGACTGCAACACGACGTTCCCCGACGGCTGCGAGACCGACCTCATCACCAGCAACGCTCACTGCGGCACGTGCGGCCGGCGCTGCGACCTGCCCGGCACGAACGGCACGTGCGTCGCGGGCAACTGCCAGGGCACGTGCCTGCCGGGGTTCGTCGACCTCGACATGAACCCGGCGAACGGCTGCGAGTACGCGTGCACGTTCGTGTCGGCGACCGACCTGCCCGACCTTTCGTTCGCCGACGCGAACTGCGACGGCATCGACGGCGAGGTCGCGAACGCGATCTTCGTGTCGGCGGCGACGGGCAACGACGCGAATGCGGGCACGCGGGCGGCGCCGAAGCGCACCGTGCAGGCGGGCCTCATCGCGGCGGTGAGCTCGAGCCGGCGAGACGTCTACGTCGCCGCGGGCACGTACACCGAGCAGGTGCAGGTGCCGGCGAGCAAGGGCCTCTACGGCGGCTACCTCGGCACGACGTGGGCGAGATCGACGCAGAACACGGCGACGGTGACCGGCGTGCTGACGCCGCTCACGATGCCCGGCGCGAACGGCGCGACCGTGCAGCTGATGACCTTCATCGGCGCGACGCCCGTCGGAGCGGGGCAGACGTCGTACGGCGCGTGGATCACGAACGCGACGGGCGTGACGCTCGAGGCCGTCACGATCCGCTCCGGGGCGGGCACGCCCGGCTCGGCGGGCAACGCGGGGCCGATGGGTGCTTCGGGCGGAGCGGGGCAGACCGGCCAGCCCGGCGCCGAGAGCTCGAGCCTGGCCTGCACGACGGATCCCCAGCCGCAGGGCGGGCCGGGCGGCACGAACCCGACATGCAGCCGCACGGGGGGCCGCGGCGGCACGCCGGGCAACGGCACCAACGCGGGCAACCCGGGGTTGCCGGGAGTCGGGCCGACGCCGGGCGGGCAGGGCGTGCCGGCGGGCGGCGGCAACAACATGCCGGGTCCTCCCTACATCGGCGGTGACGGAGCGCAGGGCGCCGCCGGCGCCCACGGCGTCTCGGCCTCGGGCTTCGGCTCGGTCTCGATGGCGGGCTACGCGCTCGCGACCGCGACCATGGGCATCGGCGGCCTGCACGGCAACGGTGGAGGCGGAGGCGGCGGCGGAGGAGGCGGCGACGACAACTGCGACAGCTACGGCGGCGGCGGCGCGGGCGGAGGCGCCGGCGGCTGCGGAGGCTTCGGCGGCTTCCCCGGCATGAGCGGCGGGGCGTCGATCGCCGTGTTCCTCTTCAACGCGAACGTGACGGCGACGCTCTGCCGCATCGAGACGCTCAACGGCGGAGACGGCGGCCGCGGCGGCTTCGGCGGAGCGGGCGGCATCGGCGGCGCCGGCGGCGTCGCCTCGAACGGCGCGGGCAACGAGTACGGCGGCGGCAGCGAGCAGGACGACGGGAGCAACGGAGCGCGCGGCGGGCGCGGAGGCAACGGCGGCCGAGGCGGCGACGGAGGAGGTGGAGGCGGCGGCCCGTCGCTCGGCGTGCTGCGCGGCGGCACCTCGAGTTGGACCGACACCAACTCGACCTACGTGCTAGGTCTGGGCGGGGCGGGAGGAGCTTCTCCGGGCGGTGCGGGAGCCAACGGCCTGCGACAGAACGTCTACCCATGAGCTGATGCCATGAACGATCCTGCGAATCCGAATGAACCGGTCGTGTACGTGAAGTCCGCGCGCGGGCCGTGGGCGCTCTTGATCCTGGTGCTGATCGCGGTGGGCGCGCTGGGCTGGTACGGCTGGGGGCTCTTGCAGAAGGCGCAAGACAGCGCGGACAAGGCGCTGCAGACGCGCGACGAGGCGCAGCGGGCGCTCGAGAAGGCTCAAGGAGACGCGAAGGAAGCGCAGAAGAAGCTCGACGAGGCGAACGCGGCGCGCGACGAGGCGATCGCGAAGTCGAAGACGCTCGAGAAAGATCTCGAGCAGACGGAAGCGGCGCTGGCGAAGCTGAAGGCGACGACCGACTCGCTGAACGAGAAGCTGCAGGCCGAGATCAAGCGCGGCGACATCAAGCTCTCTCAGACGGGCGATCGCATTCAGGTCGACCTCATCGACAAGGTGCTGTTCGACAGCGGCGACGCGTCGCTGAGCAAGCGCGGCGAAGACGTGCTCGGCAAGGTCGCCACGGTGCTGAAGGGCATCGAGGACAAGCAGATTCAGGTGTCGGGGCACACCGACGACAGCCCGATCACGAACCCCGAGATCAAGAAGTCGTTCGCGACGAACTGGGAGCTGTCGGTGGCCCGCGCCGTCAACGTCGTCCGGTACCTCTCGGAGACCGGCGGCGTGCCGGCGAAGAACCTGCTCGCCGCGGGCTACTCGCAGTACCGGCCGGTGGCCACGAACGCGAACCCGAAGGGGCGGGCGGCGAACCGGCGCATCGAGATTCTGCTGACGCCGGTCGTGGTCGCGGCGAAGAAGAAGTGACCTCGCCCGCTGCCACGCGGGAGCTTGCGGGGAGCTACTCGTCCGACTCCTCGGCGGTGAGCTGCCAGCTGTCCTGGAAGTTCGCCTCGCGGTTCTTCAGGTCCCGCACCTCGAAGACGTAGACGCCGGGCTCCAGCGAGGCCTTGATGACCTCCGACGCATCGGCCTTGCCGCGGTCGGAGGTGCCGACCAGCTCGAGCTTGCCGTCCACCACGCGGTGGAGGAACAGCGCGACGTCGACCTTCAAGATGCCGAGCAGCGTCGCCTTCACCGGCGTCTTGACCGGCCGCGAGCTCAGGTCGAGCTTCAGGTAGTCGAGGTCCTTCTTGGGGAAGATCGTGCCGCGCACGGGCTTGCCGAGCTCGATCACGGTCGCCGTCTCGGGCGTGTTGTTCGGCTCGCGCTCTTCGCCGCCGTCGTCGGGCACGACCTGCGCCGTGATCCGGTACGCCATGTCGCCGTTCTCGTCGTCCTTCACCAGCTTGCCGTCGACCTTGCGGTACGCGGCCTCGACGCGGAACACGCAGTCGGGGTTGCACGAGACGTTGTTCAGCATCTCGGGCTCCTTCACTGCGCCGTCGTTCGCCTTGAGCAGCGTCTCTTCCTTGTCGCCCGGCTTCACCACCGACAGCTGCAGGTCGACCTTCTCGACGCCCGACACGCTCACCTTCGCCAGCGACGGCCCTCCCGTGCTCAGGCGGAAGTAGTCGACGTCTCCGCGCGGAGCGATGAAGCCCTCGCGGTACCCGTCTCGCGGCAGCTCGGTCGCCTTCGCGGCCTCGTCGTTGGGCTCGAACTCCGCGCTCGAGCCCGCCTCTTCCGGCGCCACCGTCAGCGTGTAGTACGTGTCCGCGTTGAAGCCCTTCTTCGCGTCCTTGCCGGTGCCCACGGCGAGCGACCTGATGACCACGTAGATGACGCGGTCGCTCGTGCGCACGCCGACGTTGCGCAGGCTGAGCCCCGCGCTCGCGTTCGACTTCGCCGAGAACAGCACCGCCTCGGCCTCGGTCAGCACCGAGAGCTCGAGCCGCACGTTCTCGACCCCGCTCACGTCGACGCGCAGCGCCAGCTTCTCGGGCTCCTTCGCGGCGACCGCGCCGGCATCGGCTTCCGCGGCGCCCGCGTCGGCCACTTCGCCGGCGTCGGCGGGCTCCTCCGGCAGCGGCTCCGAGCTCGGCAGCTCGTAGCGGTACCAGTCTTGATCCTCCATGTGCCCGACGTACCCGCTCATCGCCTGCCCGATCGGCACCGGCGTCGCGTCGACCTTGCGGTCGTTCGGCTCCTGCTCGAAGCCGGGCACCCGGTCGTTGATGATCGCGGTCAGTGAGTACGCGCCGCCGGCTCCCTTCTTGAGCGCCACGACGCGCAGCAGCACCTTGCCGCTGACGTTCAGGTTCCCGACGCGCTCGGCGGAGCCCGCGCCGCCCGAGTTCACGGTCGCGAGCACGCTCTTCGCCTCGTCCATCACCTCGACCGCGATGTCGGCCCCCGGCGGAGCCGTCACCGTCACGTCGGCCGTGCGCGGCAGCGCCGACTCGAACCGGTACCAGTCTTCGTCGGGCGCCTTCGGGTCGGCCCCCAGGTTCGCGTTGACGATCGACGAGCCCTTGATCGCGAGCGCGGTGTCGGGGCCGTTGTTCGGCTCCTTCTCTTCGAGCACCTGCGGCCCCGCGTCGACGACCCCGGCGTCGATGGCCGCCGGCTTGTCGCAGTCGCACGCCACGCACACCAACAGCCCGGCCGCCGTGAGTAAACGTGTCATCGCTTGCGTACATGCCATGGTGTGGCAACCTCCGACAGCATGATTCGCGCGATAACGGGGGCGGTACTCGCAGCATTTCCGGCGTTCGCCGGGCCGATCGGTTACGCGCAGGCGACCGGCTACTTCAAGAAGGACTCGCGGCCGACGCTGTACCAGCCGCTGAACCTGCTCGACGGGCGCGACAACACCGCGTGGTGCTCGCCGACCGCCGACACGCTGAACGATCACCTCACGTTCGGGTTCAAGGCGATCGAGCAGATCAGCGAGCTGCGCATCAGCACGGGCAACAACTTCAGCGCGGACACCTGGGCGCAGTTCGGCCGGGCGAAGAAGCTCGAGCTCAAGACGAACCGCACCTCGAAGTCGTTCGAAGTGAAAGACGAGCGCGGCATGCAGACCATCACCTTCGACCCGCCGATCGAGGGCACGTACTTCACGCTCGAGGTGCTCGATCAGTACCCGGCCGATGATCCCGACAGCCCGGTGTGTCTCACCGACGTCATCTTCGTTGCGGGCGGCAAGCCGGCGAGCGGCGCGTACCTGGGCACGAAGCTCAAGTACGACAAGCAGACCGCCCAGGTGATGGGCACCTGGTTCGCGGGCTACGACGACAAGCCCGACCGCTTTCTCTCGTTCTTCCTCGACGGAACGTTCCGCTACTCGTACGAGCCGTACGACACGCAGAAGTACCAGCCGAAAGACGTGACCGGCGAATACGACGTCTCGCCCGGCCGCATGACGTTCCAGATCGGCAAGACCAAGAAGAGCGCCAAGATGAACCTCGACGCGAACACCAAGAAGGGCGGAATGATGGTGGTGTTCGAGGGCGAGCTGCCCGAAGACCTGAAGCAGACGTTCCGGTCGGTGCCTTGAGAGTTGGCAGTCAGCAGTTGGCAGTCAGCAGCTTCCGCGTCGCCTGAACTGCCGACTGCAGACTGCCGACTGCCGACTGCCGACTCGATCAGGCTGCTCCGGCCTTGCGCTTCGACTTCGTCGACGACCACGCCTTGAAGAAGGCGACGATCTCGTCGACGGCCTGCTTCGCGTCCGACGCGTTCTTGAACTCGGACTCGAGGAACATGCCTCCGCACGATTCACAGGAGTCGTAGTGGAGTGGGTGCTGCCGCTCTCCACCGACGACCGTCACGAGGTCGACCTGGCAGTCGGGGCACTGGCCAGAGTCCGCATCGGGGTCCATCTTGCCGCCCAACGACTCGAGGCCCGGCAGGTTGTTGTGCAGCAGCAATCGGTTGAGGTCGGCCACATCAACCCAAAGTCCACCGCACTGACCGCACTTGCGAAGCGTCAGGTCCTCTCCTTCGAGAGAGGCCATTTCGACGCCGCAACTGGGGCAATCCATAAAAGAAGAACGACTCCTGTGAGGGTGATTTCGAAATGGTAAGGCCGTCAGAACACGGCGCGCAACTCATGATGTACGACTGTTACCGAATCATCCCTTGACTCGCTTGATGTCGGCACCGAGCGCAAGGAGTTTTCGCTCCAGGTGCTCGTAGCCCCGGTCGAGGTGGTACACGCGGCTGACCGTCGTCTTGCCTTCCGCGCGAAGACCGGCCAGCACCAGCGACGCCGAAGCCCGCAGATCGGTCGCCATCACCGGCGCCCCCGACAGCTTCGCCTGCCCGCGCACCACCGCCACCGAGCCGTCGACCGTGATGTCGGCGCCCATGCGCAAGAGCTCGGCCACGTGCATGTAGCGGTTCTCGAAGATGTTCTCGGTGATGACGCTCGCGCCCTCGGCCGTCGTCATCAGCGCCATCACCTGCGCCTGCATGTCGGTGGGGAAGCCGGGGTGCTCCTGGGTCTTGATGTCGATCGCCTTCACGCGCGCCGGCCCTTTCAGGCGGATGCCGCCGCCCTCGGCCGTCACCGCGCAGCCCGCCTCGCGCAGCTTGAAGATCAGCGCCTCGAGGTGCTCGGGCACCGCCTCCTTCACGAGCACGTCGCCGCCGGTGATCGCCGCCGCCACGAGCAGCGTGCCCGCCTCGATGCGGTCGGGGATGATGGCGTGGTCGACGGGCTTGAGGTCGTCGACCCCCTCGACCGAGATGAGATCGGTGCCGGCGCCCGACACCTTGGCGCCCATCTTGTTGAGCACGCGCGCGAGCTCTTCGACCTCGGGCTCCCGCGCCGCGTTCTCGATCAGCGTGCGGCCCCTCGCCAGCGCCGCCGCCATCATCACGTTCTCGGTGCCCGTGACGGTGATGAGATCGAACCCGAGCCGCGCGCCGGTCAGCCGCTCGGCGCGCGCCTCGACGTAGCCTTCGGCCAGCTCGATCTGCGCCCCGAGCGCCTTGAGCCCTTTCAGGTGCTGATCGATGGGGCGGGCGCCGATCGCGCAGCCGCCCGGCATCGAGACGCGAGCGCGGCCGTGGCGGGCGGCGAGCGGGCCGAGCACCAGCACCGACGCGCGCATCGTCTTCACGAGCTCGTACGGGGCCTCGGGCTGCACCGTCTTCGGCACGCGAATGCGCACCTCGTGCTTCTCGGCCGACCAGTCGGCCTCGCAGCCCATCGCGCGCAGCACCTTCAGCATCGTGCCGACGTCGGCCAGGTCGGGCACGTTGCGGTACAGGTGCTCGCCCGGCGCCAGCAGCGAGGAGGCCAGAATCGGGAGCGCCGCGTTCTTCGCGCCGCTCGCGTGCGTCTCTCCCTTCAGGGGGCCGTTGCCCCTGATGACGATGGCGTCCATCAGCGTTTCCCGAAGGCGAGGCGATCGAGCCGCGCCAGGTCCTTCTCGATCACGACATCGTGGTAACCCGCCCGCATCAGAATGTCCCGCACGGAGTCTCCCTGGCCATCTCCGATCTCCAGTGCAAGTGACCCGCCAGCCTTGAGCCAGGCCACCGCCTCGGTCGCGATGCGGCGGACCACGTCGAGGCCGTCGGGGCCGCCGTCGAGCGCCAGCTTCGGTTCGCGCTGCACCTCGCGCTGCAGCGTGGCGAGCTCGCCCGACTTCACGTAGGGCGGGTTCGAGACGATCACGTCGAACTTCGCGCCTTGCGGCACCGCGGCGAACAGGTCGCCCTCGAGCACGGTGACGCGGCTGCCGGCGCCCAGCGCGTCCGCGTTCGCTCGTGCGACGGCGCAGGCTCCACCGCTCACGTCGGTGGCCCAGACGGAGGCCTCGGGCAGCTCGCACGCGATCGTCACCGCGATGCAGCCGGAGCCCGTGCACAGATCGAGCACGCGCTGGGGCTTGAGCCGCTTCACGATCGCCTCGACGAGCAGCTCGGTCTCGGGGCGGGGAATGAGCACCCGCGCGTCGACCTGGAACTTTCTGCCGTAGAAGTCCTTCATGCCGGTGAGGTACTGGGTCGGCTCGCCGCCGATGCGCCGCTGGATCAGCGCGCGGTAGGCGGCCAGCTCGTCCTTCTCGAGCGGGCGATCGAGCTCGGTGTACAGGCGCACCCGATCGAGCTTCAGCGTGTGCGCGAGCAACAGCTCGGCGGTCAGCCGCGGGGCGTCGACCTCGGACTTCTCGAAGTGCTGCGTGGTCCACGTGAGGACCTTGCGGACCGTCCAGGTTTCCGAAGACAAGGAGCGCGCATCTAGCACGATGCGGGCTGCCTGAAGTCGTGCTTGAGTACCCGCCCGCATGCCCGTTCTGCTGTTGTCGTTCGCGTTCCTCGTCTCCGGGAAGCTCGAGATCGAGGAAGAGCCCATCGAAGCGAAGGTCCCCAAGATCACCGAGAGGCCAGACGTCGCCGTCAAAGAGGCGCTCGAGGTCGTGAAGAAGCCGGCCTCCGACGCCGCGCTGCACGAAGCCGCGCGGGTCTGCGCGCTGCTCAGCATCGACGTCACGCTGCTGATCGCGGCGGCGAAGTCGGGCCCGCCCGAGGGCCTCGACAACCGCCTGCTCATCATCGGCGACGTCTACCTCGGCCTCGGCGACTGGACGAACGCCGAGCGCGCGCTCAAGGCGACGAAGCCGAACGCCGGCATCCACGAGCGGCTCGGGCACGCGCTGCGCGGCCAGAACCGCTTCGCCGACGCCTCGAAGGAGTACACGGCCGCCATCGACAAGAGCTCCGGCGCCGAGCAGGACCAGATCGTGCGGCGGGTCGCTCCAGTGATGGCCGAGTGGGTGCTCGACTACGAGGCTGGCCACGCCGCGGTGATGAAGGGCTCCGCGAAGCCGGTGCTGACCGCGATGCTCCCGCACCAGGCCGGTGAGCCCTCGGAGACCACGAAGGGCCTGCTCGCCCGGCTCGAGGCGCCGCCCGACAAGTCGTTCCGCTCGTCGCTCACGGCGACGCGGCTCAAAGACGCCCTCGCGGTGCAGGTGCCGGCGCTGCGCGCCTGCTACGCGCGCGCCCTCGTCAAGGAGCCCGATCTCAAGGGCAAGCTCGAGGTGAAGCTCACGGTCGAGCCCGGCGGCAAGATCTCGTCGCTGACCACCGCCACGAACACGAGCGGCTCGAAGCCGCTCGCCTCGTGCCTCGAGCCGCGGCTCAAGGCGCTCAACCTCGCGACGGACACCGGCGCCGACGTGACGATTCCGTTCGTGCTGACGCCGCTCTAAAGGCGCCGCGGGAACAAAAGCCCCAAAGAATGGCCGCCCGGGCGCGAAGGTGGGCCGAAGGTGGGCCGGTCGGCGATTCTTTTGGGCTTTCGTTCCCACAGCAGGGCGACAGGGACTTCGGCTTCGGTCGGCACCTCGATCGTGGCCGCCGGCGGACGTGCCGAGCGTTCTGCGGCGTTCGTCGAGAGGCATCGCGAAGCTCCGGGAGCCGGTCGGGGGGCGCTGCCTGAAGCCTGCGCCGACGCCCCTGAAGCTCACTGCTGCTGCTTCAGCGCCTCCGACTGGAAGAACGTTCGGCACGCCGAGATCACGTCGTCGATGTCACCGGCCATCGCGGCGGGCAGGTTGTGGCGCGTGTACCCGATGCGGTGATCGGTCAGCCGGTCTTGCGGGAAGTTGTACGTGCGGATCTTCTCGCTGCGGTCGCCGGTGCCGACCTGGCCCTTGCGCATCGAGTCGCGCTCGGCGCGCAGCTTCTCCTGCTCGGCCTCGTAGAGCCGCGCGCGCAGCATCTTCATCGCCATCGCGCGGTTCTTGATCTGGCTCTTCTCCTGCTGGCACTTCACGACGATGCCGGTCGGCTTGTGAATCAGGCGCACCGCCGAGTCGGTCGTGTTGACGCTCTGACCGCCGCTGCCGGTCGAGCGCATCACCTGCATCTCGATGTCGCTCTCTTTCACCTGCACGTCGACGTCGTCGGCCTCGGGCATCACGCTGACGGTGATCGTCGACGTGTGCACGCGCCCCTGCGCCTCGGTGACGGGCACGCGCTGCACGCGGTGCACCCCGGACTCGTACTTCATCTGCGAGTAGACGGCCTGGCCCGAGAGCATGAACGCGCCCGTGTCGAGCAGCTCGACGGCCCACCCCTTGCGCGCCGCGTAGCGCAGGTACATCTGCATCACCTCGTCGGCGAAGAGCGACGCCTCTTCACCGCCGGCGGCGGCGCGGATCTCGACGATGACGTTCTTCTCGTCGGCGGGATCTTTCGGCAAGAGCAGGATCTTGAGCTCGTCTTCCAGCGCGGTGCGCTGGGCCTTCAGGGCCGGGAGCTCTTCTTTCGCGAGGTCGCCGAGCTCGCCGCCGAGCAGGGCCTCGTTGCCGGCGATCTCTTTCACGACCTTCTTGTACTCGCGGAAGCGCTCGACGAGCTTCTCGATGGAGCTGCGCTCGCGCGCGACCTTCTGCAGCCGCGTCGAGTCGGCCAGCACGGCGGGGCTCGAGAGGTCGGCCGTGAGCCGCTCGAACCGCTGCTCCACTTCTTCCAGCTTGTCGATCACCGCGGCTGACGTCTAAGAGACGCGTCCCCCACAACGCAAGGAACAACCATGGCCAAGGTCCGCTCCAACCGCACGAAGAAGAAGCTGAAGAACCGCGCAAAGAACAAGCGGGGAGTCCTCAAGCGGCGCCGCATCCGCGCCCGGAAGGCGAAGGGCAAGTACTGAGCTTCCTGCGGTCGTCTCTGACGGTTCTGGCCTGCGGCGGCGTGGCATGCGTGTCTCCCGGTGCCCCCGACGCAGGTCGCGACCTTTTCCTGCCCGACGCCCAGACGCCGCTGTTCGAGCGCGGCGTCCTGGCGCCGGACTGGTCGATTCCCTGCACCCCGGCCGACGGCGGGCCGCCGCAGACGCGGTGCAACCACCACGGCTCGACGGTGGTCGAGCTCGGCGACGGCACCATCGCGATCGCGTGGTTTCACGGCATCGCCGAGAAGTCGGTCGACTCGCGGCACCTGTGGTCGAAGAAGCCGCCCGGCGGCGCGTTCTCGGCGCCCGAGCTCTTCTACGACGACCCCGTGCGCAGCGAGGGCAACGTCGCGCTGTGGCGCAGCGAGACGGGCACGCTGTTCGACTTCTTCGTGAACCTCGACGACGGGAAGGGGTGGGGCGAGGCCCGCATGCGCCTGCGCACCTCGACCGACGAGGGCGCGACGTGGTCGGAGCCGAAGACGCTGCTCGAGGAAGACTGCTTCATGATCCGCGCGCCGCCGGTGCGGCTCAACGGCGGGGAGCTGCTGTTGCCGACGTACGCCGAGTGCCTCGCGGTGCCGACGTTCGTGCGCTCGAAGGACGACTTCGAGACCTGGACGGTCGAGAAGACCTGGCACCAGGGCACCTGGTTCCTGGATCACGTCGGGCAGATTCAGCCGGTCGCGGTGGTGCGCGGCGACGGCCGCGTGTCGATCGTGACGCGCGACGGCACGATGAAGAACCGCGTGGGCCTGATCGTGTCGACCGACGCGAAGGCGACGGCGTTTCGCCCGACCCGGGCGATGGTGCTGCCGAACCCCGGAGCCGCGGTGGCGCAGGTGCGGCTCGCCGACGGTCACGTCGTCGTCGTCTTCAACAACAGCCCCGACTCGCGGCACCCGCTGTCGGCGGCGGTGAGCGACGACGAGGGCGAGACGATCGTGGCGATTCGCGACCTGGTGACCGACGAGTGCCTGACCGACGAGTGCTCGTATCCGGCGGTGACGCAGTCGCTGAAGGACGGGACGATCTGGGTCTCGTACACGCACAACCGCAAGACGATCGGGTGGGTTCAGTTCAACGAGGCGTGGCTGAGAGAAGGTATGCAGCGCCCGCAGGTGACGTGCCCGCTCGGCGAGACGTGCACGGCGGGGAAGTGCTCGGGGTGTCAGGGCGAGTGCTTCGAGCAGTGCATCCGGTAGCCTCAGGCCTTGATCGACTCGCGGCGCCCCGACGCCTGCGATCGCGCCGCGGCGTCCAGCACCGCCTGCACCTTCGCTCCCTCGCGGAAGCTCGCGAGCTTCGACATGTCGCCCGCCAGAAACGCGCGAGCGGCCGCCACGTGCGCCTCGGCCCACGGCTCCCGCTGGTGCGCGCGCGGGTCGACGCCCGGCGCCACGTCGCGCCACGTGCCCTCGACGCACGCGCGCGGCGCGCTCACGCGCCACCCGCTGAGCGACGGCTGGTACCCCGCGAAGAACCCGGCCTCGAAGCCGTCGCCGGCGATCGACCAGCTGCCGTGAATGCCCGGCTCGACCGTCGGCCGGTGCACGAGGTTCAAGACGCCCCCGCCGCGGAGCGCGACGTTCATCGCCACCGACCGCCCCGAGATCGACGCCGACACCGACTCGGCGTCTGCGCCGCTGAGCCACAGCGCCGCGTCGATCACGTGCGAGAAGCCCCCGAAGTCGCCCGAGCCCTCGAGCGTGGTCACGAAGCTCGACCGCAAGGTCACGTCGATCTCGCGCACACGCGGCAGCCAGCGCCTCAAGCCCACCAGCGGCGGCAGCTGCCTGTACGGGAAGCTCACCGCGCAGCGGCGGCCGCTCGCCTCGGCGGCGGCGGCGAGATCGTTCGCCTCTTCCAGCGTCATCGCGAGCGGCTTCTCGCAGAGCACGTGGCGGCCGACGGCGAGCGCGGTCTTCACGTGATCGCGGTGCAGGGCGTCGGGGCTGGCGACGACGACGAGCTCGACGTCGCGGCACAGCGCGGCGACGTCGTTCGTGGCGATGGCGATGCCCTCGCGGGCCGCGATGGCGCGCGTCTTCTCGAGATCCCGGCCGCACAGGGCGGCGACCTGGGCGCCCGCGGCGCGAAACGCTCCGACGTGCATTCGCCCCCACCCCGTACCGACGATGCCGATGCGCATGGGCGCGCCTTCTACTTCGGAGCGGTGCGCAGCGGCTTGGAGATCGTCTCCATGTGCTGAAGCACCGCCACGCCGGCGTCGCCCTCGGCGAAGTAGGGCTGCACGGGCACCTCGGGGTACTTGTCGCTGAACGCGGGAAGAAAGCGGTGCCCCGCGAACGCCCCGCCGCGGAACTTGAGCTCGAGCAGCCCGGTGCGCTTGTCGCCGGGGTTCCAGTTGCCGCCGAACACGAAGTTCCCCAGCGAGTACGCGATGACCGCGCCCTTGTAGACCTCGATGCCCTGGAGCACGTGCGGGTGCGAGCCGATCACCGCCGCCGCCCCGGAGTCGATCGCCAGCCGCCCGAGCTCGACCTGGTAGGGCTCGGGCTGCTGCTTGCCCTCGCGCCCCCAGTGAAAGAACGGAATCACGACGTCGGCGCGCGCCTTCGCGGCCGCGATGTCCTCGGCGAGCCATTTCTTCATCAGCTGGAGGTCGTCGTGGTGGCCCGCGACGCCCGGCGTGTCTGCCGTCGCGATCACCGCGGGCGGCTCGATGTTCCGGTCGCCCAGGAAGAAGTACCCGAGGAACGCGAACCGCACGCCCTTCACGGTCACGATCGCCGGCTCGCGGGCGGCCGCGAGCGTTCGCCCGGCGCCGAAGTGGGCGATCTTGGCCGCGTCGAGCGCCGACAGCGTGTCGAGCAGGCCCACCTCGCCGTAGTCCATCAGGTGGTTGTTCGCGAGGCTCACCACGTCGACGCCGCCCGCGAACAGGGCCGCGATCAAGGCCGGCGAAGCGCGGAAGTTGAAGTTCTTGGGCAGCTTCTCGCCGCGCGAGGTGAACGGGCACTCCAGGTTCACGACGAACAGGTCGGCCTTCGTCGTCACCGGCGCGACCTTCTGAAAGCCCCAGCCGTAGAGCGCGTCGCGCTTGCCGCCCTTCTCGATCTGCTCGTTGACGTACTCTTCGTAGTGAAAGCCCAGCGTCACGTCGCCCGAGAAGAGCAGTGTGACGACAGCAGTGGCGACGCCCGCATCCAATCTGTTAATTCCTTTAACCCAGGGTGGCGAAAGACAAGGACACCGTCTCACAGTCCGACGAGCACAACGCTCGCGGCATCGAGCTCGCCGACCGCGGCTGGCTCGAGGAAGCCATCAAAGAGTTCAAGAAGGCCATCGAGCTGGACCCTACCTCGGCTCACGCCCACGACAACCTCGCAACCGTCTACGCCGAGAAGAAGCAGTACCGCGACGCCCTGGCCGAGTACCTCACGGCGCTGCGCCTCGAGCCCGACTCGGCGACGGCGCACTACAACCTCGCCTGCTTCCTCTCGACGCACGGCCCCGACATGGCCGTCACCCAGTACAAAGAGGCGATCGAGCTCGACCCCGAGTACCCCGACGCCCACCTGAACCTCGGGCTCACGCACGCCGACCTCGGCAACACCGAAGACGCGATGAAGGAGCTCAACACGGCCATCGAGCTCGACCCCACCGACGCGTTTCCGCGCCACGAGCTCGCGGCGCTGCAGATGGACTCAGGCGACTACCGCTCGGCGATCGCGCAGCTCAAAGAGGTCGTGCGCCTCGAGCCCGACAACTTCGAGGCGCACCTCGACCTGGGCATCTGCTACGCGCAGAAGGGCTTCTACGCCGAGGCCGAGCGCGCCTACGAGCGCGCGAAGCAGCTCAACGGCGAAGACCTGCTGCTCACCTACAACCTGGGCGCGCTGTACGCGCTGTGGGACCGCCGCAAAGACGCGCTCCACCACCTCGAGCGCGCGATCGCGATCGATCGCAACAAGGTCGCCGGCTGGCTCGCGACCGACCCGATGTTCGACTCGCTGAAGGGTGACCCGGAGTTCGAGGCGCTGCTCTGACGCATGGAATGGGCCGCGCTCGCCGCAGCGGTGCTGCTCGTGCTCGCGAACGGCTTCTTCGTCGCGGTCGAGTTCGCCCTGGTCAAGGTCCGCAGCACGCAGCTCGAAGCGCTCGCGGCCGAAGGGCGCGCCGGCGCCGCGACCGCGCTGTCGATGCGCAAGAGCCTCGACACCTGGCTCTCGGCCAGCCAGGTCGGCATCACGCTCGCGTCGCTGGCGCTGGGGTGGGTCGGCGAGCCCGCGTTCGCCCGCCTGGTCGAGCCGCAGATCATCAAGCTCGCTCCGGACACCGACTCGGCGAGGGCCATCGCGCACACCATCGGCATCGTGTTCGCGTTCGGCACGATCACGTTCCTCCACATCGTCGTCGGCGAGCAGGTGCCGAAGACGATGGCCATTCAGCAGGCCGAGCGCACGGCGCTGCTGCTGTCGTTCCCGATGCGCATCTTCTACCTCCTCTTCTTCCCGGTGATCTGGCTGCTCAACCAGGGCACCCGGCTGGTGCTGAGGCTGTTCGGCCTCGAGCAGAAGAGCGGCGAGGGCAGCGAGGTCTTGAGCGAAGACGAGCTCAGGCTCATCTTCACCTCCAGCGCCGCCGCCGGAGCGATCGCCGGCGCCCGCGCCGAGCTGCTCGAGCGCGCGCTCTCGATGATGGAGAAGACGGCCCGCCAGGTGCTCGTGCCGCGCTCGCAGATGAAGGTGCTCGACGTCGACGCCACGCTCGACAAGAACCTCGAGGAAGCGCGCAACGCCGGCCACACGTGGATGCCCGTCGTGCGCGGCTCCCTCGATCGCGTCGAGGGCATCGCGAACGTGAAAGAGATGTACTTCCTCCACTCGCGCGGAGAGCTGAAGTCGATCAGCCAGGCGCAGAAGCCGGTGTTCTTCGTGCCCGAGTCGGTGACGCTCGAGCAGCTGCTCGGCGAGTTCCGCCGCCGCAACCGCCAGCTCGCCGTCGTCGTCGACGAGCACGGAGGCACGAGCGGCCTCGTCACGCTCGCCGACGTCGTCGCCGAGCTCGTGGGCAACATCGCGAAGCTCGGGCGCAAGCTCGAGCCGGTGCGGGCGCTGCCGGGCGGCCGCATCGAGCTGCCCGGGTCGGCGCAGCTCGACGATCTGGAGCACACGCTCGAGGTCGAGTTCGACGTCGATCACCAGGAGGTCACCACGGTCGGCGGTTACCTGATGGCGAAGCTCGGCCGCGTGCCGCTGGCGGGCGACGTGTGGACGCTCGACGAGTACCGCATCGTGGTGGTGAAGACGGAAGGGCCGCGGGTGCAGACGGTTCGCATCGAGCCGAAGAACGCGCCGGTGCCGGCGCCGTCTCCGCCCGCGGTGCAGGTAAAATGATGAGCCGCTTGTCCCACCTCGCGGGTCTGCATGCACACATGAGGGTCTTGCTCGTCGCCCTGTCGCTGACGCTGGCTGCGTGTCCCCCGAAGTGCCCCGCCGGCCAGACCGACTGCGACGGCACGTGCCGCGATCTGCAGACCGACCTCGACGCGTGCGGCACGTGCAGCACCGCCTGCCCGCGCGGAGGCTCGTGCACCGCGGGCGCGTGCGGCTGCCCCCCGGGCATGCCCGACACGTGCGGCGCGCAGTGCGTCGATCTGCAGAACGACGTGAACCACTGCGGCGCGTGCGGCCACGCGTGTGGCCTGGGCACGTGCACCGCGGGCGTCTGCGCCTGCGCGAGCACGCCGGCGACGGTGCGCAGCTGCATGGGCGCTTCCCCTCAGTGCGTCGACATCGCGAGCGACGCGCGGCACTGCAACGGCTGCGGCATGGCGTGCACCGGCGGCAAGGAGTGCGCGATGAGCGCGTGCAGCTGCCCCGCGGCGAAGCCGACCGAGTGCAGCGGCACGTGCACCGACCTGATGAGCGACCCGGCGAACTGCGGCGCCTGCGACGCCGGCTGCACGCGGCGCGACGGCGTGTGCACCACGGGGGCGTGCGCGTGCCCGGCGGCGAGGCCGACGTACTGCGCGGCCCAAGACGCGTGCGTGGACACGGGGAGCGATCTCGCGAACTGCGGCGCGTGCGGCGCGCCGTGCACGCGCGACGGCGGGGTCTGCGCGAGCGGGATGTGCGGCTGCCCGACGAGCGCGCCGGACTTCTGCCTCGCCACGAACCAGTGCACGAGCGTGCAGCGGGACCCGGTGAACTGCGGCTCCTGCGGCTTCCGGTGCGCGCCGAACGCGACCTGCTCGAGCGGGGTGTGCTGCTCCTCCGACGGCGGGGTGGTGTGCTCGGGGGCGTGCTGCCGCGGCTCGGAGTGCTGCGCCGCCGGCACGTGCCCGAACGCGCACTCGAACGGCCTGGGCGGGCAGTTCTTCGACTGCACCCCGCTGATGACGTGGACGCCGGCCCAGCAGCGCAAGGCGGCCGACGCGTGGAAGCCCGGAACGGACACGCCGGGGTTCCCCTGTACGAACACGATGTGCCTGAGGCGGCAGGCGACCGATCAGTGCGCGCTGTTCTGCGACAACGGCGTGGTGACGCTCTCGCAGCAGGGGTCGATCGTCTGCCTGTGCCGCGAGATGCTGCCGGCGTTCATCAGCAGCTGGAACTAGGAGTCGGCAGTCGGCAGTCAGCAGCCGGCAGTTCTCTGGCGTCGCAGTTACTGCCGACTGCCGACTGCCGACTGCGAGCTCAGCGGCACTCCCGCCGCCTCCAGCAGCCTCAGCGCGTTCGTCGTCTCGACCACGCCCTCGCGCAGCCGGTAGTCGAACACCATCTGCCCCTCGCGAACGTCGTCGCGGAAGTGCACGTTCTTCACGCCCGGCGTCTCGGTGAGCATGAGGTCGTGCGTCGTCACCCCGCCGATCGCCCCGGCGTCGCGCAACAGCTCGAGCAGCCGCCGCGACGCGATCTGCCGCTCCTTCGTGTTCGTGCCCATGAGCAGCTCGTCGAGCAGGAACAGCGCCAGCCCCTTCTTCGCCTTCGCCGCGTCCAGCACCGCCTTGATGCGCTGCACCTCGGCGTAGAAGTACGAGACCCCGCGCTCCAGCGAGTCCTTCACGCGCATCGACGTCAGCGGCGCCAGCATCGACAGCTTCAGGCTCGCCGCGCACACCGGCATGCCGGCCAGCGCCATCACTGTGTTCAGCCCCACCGCGCGCAGGAGCGTCGTCTTCCCCGACATGTTCGAGCCCGTGATCACCCAGACCTGCTTCGTGAGCGACACGTCGTTCACGACGGGTTGCGAGAGGAGAGGGTGGCCCAGCCCGCTCGCCTCGAACACGCCCTCCTCCGCCACCACTTGCGGGAACGCGTCCGCCGGCCGCTCGGCCGCCCACGTCCCGATCGCCGCCAGCGCCTCGAGCTCGGCGAGCGCGTCGAACCACTCGCGCACGTTCTTGCCTTCGCTCACCCGCCAGTCTTCGAGCCGGAACAGCCAGTGCAGATCCCACAAGAGCAGCACGTTGATCACCGCGTGGTACTGCCCCGACGAGCGCAGCTCCGCGAACGAGAACAGCCGGCCGAAGCGGTGCAGCTTCTCCGACGCTCCGGCCTTCTCGCGCAGGCCTCTCAGCCTCGCGCCCTCGAACTTCTGCGCCGCGACCTCCGCGAACGTGCGCTCGTACCGCACGAACCCGCCCTGGCCATCGGTCAGCGACGCGTAGAACTTCGAGCACGCCGCCCACGTCACGCCCGCGACCGCGAGCTGCGCGAAGAACGACAGCGCCGTGTAGAGCGGCGTCGGCAGCACGTCGTACTGCGTGAGCATGCCGAGCGTCAGCGTCACCACCGGCAGCACGTACGCGAACGGCCGCGCCCACCGCACGCTCTTGAGCAGCGGCGGCCCCTCGACCCACGCGACGAAGCGGGAAGGGTCGGCCCGGTCTTCGCTCGCCACCCGCGCCTCGGTGAGCAGCGCCTGGCGGAAGTCCACGCGCTTCGAGAGCTCCGCCGCCGCCTGCTGCCGCGACACGATCTCCCCGGCGCTCGGCGCTGGAGCCAGGAGCCACGACGCCAAGAGCCGCTCGCCCGCCTTCGTCGCCGTCTCGTCGAGCCGCTGGAACAGCGAGCCCTGCCCGAAGACGTCGAGGTCGGGCGTGTAGAGGTGATCGCTCGAGAGATACGTGTCCCCGCGCGCGGGAAACGCCGTCCACTTCCCCGCCAGCCGATCGAGCCCCCGCTGGTTGAGCACGGCGGCCGCCTTCGCCCTGCGCTCCTCTTCGATCACCCGCGAGTGCCACGTCGCCAGCACCAGAAAGACGAGGAACGCGGCCCCCGCCACCGCCCAGCCCCACGACTCGATCTTGTGGAACGTCGCCGCCAGCGCCAGCCCCGCCGCGACCAGGAAGAAGAGGAGTCGCCCGTTCGCCAGCGCCGCCGATCGGCGATCGAGGGCGCGCGTTCGCTCCTCGAACTGTTTCAACCTTTGACGATAGGTCTCCTCCACGCGAGGCCCTCTCATGCCAGACCCCGAGCGGTTTCGCTCGCTTGAAGCGTCAGCAACCCGCGCCCCTGAACGGGCGATACCCACACTCAACTACAAGCGTCTTAAGTCCCCATCGCTTTTCGGTAACGAGAGAGCTAGATCGCCCCACCCCAATGTGCCTGATGTCAGAACGCGAGAGGATTCGGCGGTTTGACGACAAGGGCCGAAACAGGCACATTGCCCGCGCGCGAGGAAACTAACACATGAACTCGATTCGACTTCTGGCAGGCGTGGTGTTCCTTGGGATCATCGCTGGCGGCTGCAGCTGCGATCGGCCGGGCGGGGGCACTGCGTTCGGCGAGATCGCGGTGGTCGTGAAGAACGCCGAGGGCATGGACCTAATCGCCAAGGACGGCACCCTCGACTTCGGGAAGGTGCCGATGGGCACGTCGCCGCACCTCAAGCTGACGATCCGTAACGTGGGCCGCGGCGCGCTCGACCTCAAGTCCGTCGAGAAGGTGGAGGGCGCGAACGTGAAGCTCGGCGAGACCCTCAACGAACCGCCGCCCGTGTTCGAGGTCGGGTTCACCACCGCCACGATCGGCTCGGCCGAAGAGATCTCGTACGACGTCGCGTTCAACTCGCCGCTCGAGATGGACCCGACGATCCTCCAGAAAGACTGGCAGGTCGTCATCAAGATGACCGCCGACAACGCCATCGCCGACGGTGATGTCTCGACGATCACCATCAAGGGCACCGCGATCTCGGGCTCCTGCGTGTTGCCGAACCGCATCGACTTCGGCGCGGTTCAGCTGAACGACACGGCGAAGCAGAAGGTCACCGTGAACAACACCTCGATCGTCGAGGCGCTCGCGACGGTCGGCCAGATCACCTCCGGCTCCGGCGACGATCTCGCGTTCGGCTTCGCCACCGAGTCGATCACCGGCACCGCCACGATTCCCGCGGGCGGCGCGCGCGACGTCGTCCTCACCTTCAAGCCCACCCGCGTCGACGACTACCTCGCCATCGTCAAGGTGAAGGCCGCCGATGCGTGCCCCGAGGTCAACATCACCCTCGTCGGCAACGGCGTGAACAGCGTGCTCTCGTGCGACCGCGATCGCATGCCGATGGAGAACAAGTCGCCGCTCGACTTCGGCTACGTCACCCCGACGCTCACCGTGCAGAAGGAGCTGATCCTCACGAACGAGGGCCTCGCCCCGATCGCCCTCACGAACGCGGTCGCGAAGGTCGGCACCAACGCCTCCACCGAGTACAAGCTGCTCGGGCCGACCGACGTCATGGTCCCCGGCGCGACGCGCGTGAACAACATGATGCAGCCCGGCGTGCTGCGCCTCCCGATCACGTTCACCCCGTCGCAGCTCGGCATCCGCAACGCCGCGCTCGTCGCCAACACCTCGCTCTCGCAGCAGCCGATGCTGTCGTGCCCCTTGAAGGGCCAGGGCGGCGGCCCCGACATCGACGTGAAGCCCACGATGATGAACGCCGGCCGCATTCCGTACTTCATGAACGCGCCGGCGCCGTTCTTCGTGAGCCGCAAGGTCACCATCCAGAACCTCGGCACCGCGCCGGTTCCGCCGGACGCGAACGGCAACCTGAAGCTCGGCATGCCCGGTGGCGGCATGGTGTGGAACGTCGTCCCGAAGAACGGCATGTCGGACGTGAGCATGATCTGCGTCGGCGCCTTCGACGAGGCGACGAACACCTGCTTGAACGCGCTCCCCGCGGGCTACGACCCGGCCGTCGGCCTCGTCGCGATGGCGGGCCGCAACTCCATCGACATCCCCGTGCGCATCACCCCCACTGCGCCGAACTTGATGCTCGACTACGACATCACGTTCTTCTCGAACGACCCCGACGAGGGCTCGGTGACCGTGAACGTGAAGGGCCAGTCGGTCGAGCTGCCGCCCTGCAACTACACGCTCACCCCGACGGCGCTGAACTTCGGCCTCGTGACGCCGCCGAACTACCGCGATCTCGCCTTCACGATCCGCAACGACGGCGCGAACATGAACGAGACGTGCCTCATCACGCACGTCGGCATGAAGCCGGGCTCCGACGCGATCTTCACGCTGCCGGGCGGCGAGCTCGACCAGATCGAGCTGCAGCCGGGCCAGACCCAGAGCGTCACCGTCCGCGCCTGGCCGACGGGCTCGGCGAGCACGACCGTGCAGCAGATCATGGGCGCGGTGACGTTCGGCATCAGCGACCCGAACATGCCGCTGCGCGAAGTGCCGCTCTCGGCGTCGATCGCGACCTCCTGCCTCGCCATCACGCCGAACGACCTCAACTTCGGCACGGTGAAGAAGAACTGCAACTCGCCGCGCCGCAACTTCAGCATCTACAACACGTGCACCACCTCGGTGACCGTGAACCAGTGGGGCATGCTCGCCTCCTCGATCGTCCCGAACGGGCAGCACGGCTGCACCAACCCGATGGGCTGCGCCGAGTTCTTCATCGACGGCAGCCCGTCGTTCTCGAACGGCACGGTGATCACGAACGCGAGCGGCGCGCACTCGTTCTCGATGCGGTACCGCCCGCTCAACGACGGCCCGGACACCGGCGCCTTCCTGCTCAAGGTCACGCAGAACGGCCAGATGGTCGACTACGTCGTGACGGTGCGCGGCGTCGGTGACAACTTCGGCCTCAACACCGACACGTTCCGCCAGGACAGCAAGCCGAAGGCCGACATCTACGTCATCATCGACAACTCGTGCTCGATGAGCGAGGAGCAAGCGGCGCTCGGCGCGAACTTCAGCTCGTTCATCGGCTACGCGCAGCGCGAGGGCATCGACTACCACCTCGCCGTCACCTCGACCGACAGCAGCGATCGCGGCGTGATCGTCGGCAACGCGAGCAACCCCAAGATCCTCACGCCGACGACGACGAACGTCGCGACGCTGTTCGCGCAGAAGGTGGCGCTCGGCACCAGCGGCTCCGGCTTCGAGGAGCACAACTCGATCGCGGCGATGGGCCTCACCGCTCCGGTGATCACGAACGAGAACGCCGGCTTCCTGCGGCCCGACGCCGTGCTCGCCATCGTCGTCGTCAGCGACACCGGCGACAACTCGCCGCTGCAGCCCACGCACTACGAGAACCTGCTGCGCAACATCAAGGGCGCGCAGAACACCAACATGATCTCGTTCAACTTCGTCGGCCCCACGCAGCCTCTGCCCGGCCCGTCGATCCCCGGCTGCGGCTATGACTCCGAGGCCGGCAACGCGCACCGCACCATTCAGCTCGTCACGGCCTTCCACGGCGTGCTCGCCGAGATCTGCTCGCCGAACTGGGGCACCTCGCTCGAGAACATCGGCAAGGTCGCGTTCGGCTACCGCACGAACTTCTACCTGACCGCCGAGCCCGATCTGTCGGCCGGCCCGGTCATCGTGAAGATCGATCACGGCGACGGCGCCGGCGCGGTGGTGCTCGACCAGGTCGACTCCCGCGGCGCTCCGGTGTGGCGCTTCGACTCCGTCTCGAACAGCGTCATCTTCGAGCCGCTGTTCGTCCCGGCCCCCGGCGACGTCATGACCGTCACGTACAACGTGGCCTGCCTCTGAGTCGGCAGTCGGCAGTTGGCAGTCGGCAGTCGGCAGGGCCCGGTCTGATGTCCGGAAACTGTCGACTGTCTGTCGAGTGACTCTTCCAAGTTCCCGCTACAACTGGCCTCTTTGAAGGTCTCTGGGGTGCATGGTAGAGGCAGTTCGCTCCGGGTGGCCGAAGGCCCGGAGCATCGAGAGAGGCTCCCTCCGCAATGTCCACGCAACGCGCGGTCATGGCCGTCTTGCTGGCGCTCTGCGCCGGCGGATGTAGGTGTGAGGGGCAGCAGCCGACCACGCAGCTCGGTGAGCTGAACTTCGTCTTCGACCAGAACGGCGTCACCATCACGGCCCCCGACGGCGACTTCAACTTCGGCAAGGTCGCGATGGGCACGCGCCGGCCGCTGAAGGTCGTGGTGCAGAACCGGGGGCAGGGCGCGCTCGATCTCGTCTCGGCCGAGAAGCTCGAGGGCGCCGCGGTGAAGATCGGCGAGGCCGGCGACGAGAACCCCGTCTTCACGTTCGCGTTCACTCCGCTGCGCGTCGAGGCCGGCGGCGAGTACGAGCTCGACGCGTTCTTCGACGCTCCGGCCGAGAGCGACCCCGCCGTCACCACCAGGGACTTCGAGGCGAAGCTCGGCATTCGCGTCACCAACGCCGTCAGCGAGCTCGGCGAGCTCACCCTGCGCGGCACCGCGGTCTCGGGCACCTGCCTGCTCCCCGACATGCTCGACTTCGGAGCCGTCGCCATCAACGACTCGTTCAAGCGCTCGTTCACCATCGAGAACAGCTCGCCGCTGCCCGCCGAGGCGAACGTCAGCGTGATCAGCTCGAACTCCGGCGACGATCGCAGCTTCCTCTTCGCGCCCGAGAGCGCGAAGGGCCCCACGTTCATCGACACCGGCCTCAAGCGCGACGTCGTCATCAGCTTCAACCCCACCGAGCCCCGCGAGTACCTCGCGATCGTGAAGGTGCGCGCCGCCGAGCAGTGCCCCGAGGTCTCGATTCGGCTCCTCGGCCAGGGCGTCGAGTCGGTCGTCACCTGCTCGCCGAACCCGGTCGACTTCGGCTTCGCGACGCCGGGCCTCACCGTGCAGAGCGAGCTCACGCTCGAGAACACCAGCCTGTTGCCCGTCACGCTCACCGGCACCCAGCCGCGCGCCGGCACGCTCCCCGCGCCGGAGTTCAAGCTGCTCGGCTCCGACGCCCTCACCGTGCCGGCCGCGATGCGCGTCACGCAGCCCAACGGCAACAAGCAGCTCGTGCCGGGCAGGGTGACGCTGCAGCTGACCTTCTCGCCCGGCAGCCTGGGCCCCAAGGTCGCGACGCTGACCGCGCAGACGTCGCTCGTGGCCCAGAGCGAGCTGCGCTGCCCGCTGAAGGGCGCCGGCGGCGGCCCCGACATCGACCTGACCCCCAAGGGCACGCTCAACGTCGGCCGCATTCCGTTCTTCGCCACCGCCCCGAAGCCCTTCTGGGTCACGCGCCGCTTCACCGTGCAGAACGTCGGTACCCTCCCAGATCCCCCGGACCCCCGCGCGAACCTGAAATTGGGGCAGCGCGACGCCGCCGGCAACTACGGCCGCCCGTACTGGCGCATCGTGCCGAAGAACACCGAGACGCTCGAGTCCGAGATCTGCGTGGGCGACTACGACGAGGCCGTCATCGGGCAGCCGTGCCGCAACAACCTGCCCAGCAACGGCGTCGGCCGCTACGACCCGCAGATCGGCATCGTGGCGCAGGCCGGCACCTCGCTGCTCGACATCCCCATCCGCATCACGCCCGCGGCGCCGAACAAGAACCTCGAGTGGGACATCGTGCTCTACACGAACGACCCCGACGAGCCCGAGGTCACGCTCAACGTGAAGGGCCAGTCGGTCGTGCTGCCGCCCTGCATCTACAAGGTGACGCCGACGGCGCTGAACTTCGGGCTCGTGTCGCCGCCGAGCTACCGCGACCTGTCGTTCACCATCGAGAACACGGGCACCGACGTGTGCCTCGTCACGCACCTCGACATCGACAGCGGCTCCGACCCGCTCTACTCGCTGCCGGGCGGCCCGCTCGATCAGCGCGACCTGATGCCGGGCCAGTCGGTGAACGTGCTCGTGCGCGCGTCTCCGACCGGCGTGGTCGGTACGCAGGTGGTGAACGCGACCGGCAACATCTTGTTCGGCATCAGCGACCCGCTCATGCCCGAGCGCCGCATCGGCTTGAGCACCTCGGTCGCGACGGCGTGCCTCACCATCGCGCCCGACGATCTCGACTTCGGCGTCGTCGAGAAAGACTGCAGCTCGGCGCGCCGCACCTTCAGCGTCTACAACACGTGCACGACGCCGGTCGTCGTCAACGCGTGGAGCGTCATCGCCGGAGCCGGCATCCCCGCCGGCAGCGCGCCCACCTGCCCGGGCCCCGCCGCCTGCCCCGAGTTCGTGATCGACGGCACCCCGAGCTTCACGATGGGCACGAACCTGCAGCCCGGCGCCGCGATGCCGGCCACCTTCGCGCTCAGGTACCACCCCCTCGACTTCGGCGCCGACACCGGCGCGTTCGCGCTGAAGGTGACGCAGAACGGCCAGGTCGTCGACTACGTCGTCACCCTGCGCGGCCGCGGCGACAACTTCGGCTTCAACGTCGACACGTTCCAGCAGGACCCGCGGCCGAAGGCCGACATCCTGCTGGTCATCGACAACTCGTGCTCGATGGCCGACAAGCAGACCGCGCTGTCGAACAACTTCCAGTCGTTCATCGCCTACGCCCGCACGGCGAACGTCGACTACCAGATCGGCGTCATCACCACCGACCTCACCTCGCTCACCGAGGGCCAGCTGATCGGCGACGCCGCGGGCATGAACCCGAAGATCTTGAAGCCGACGACCCCGAACGTCGAGATGATCTTCACGAACCGGGTGCGCGTGGGCATCTCGGGCGGCATCGAGGGCATGGCGCAGCCGGCGGTGAAGGCGCTGACGGCTCCGCTGATCACGAGCACGAACGCGGGCTTCTTGCGGCCCGACGCGGTGCTCGCGGTCGTCGTCGTCAGCGACGCCGGCGATCAATCGCCGCTGCCGCAGAACGTGTACGAGAACCAGCTGCGCAACATCAAGGGCGCCCAGCGGCCCTCGCTGTTCTCGTACAACCAGATCGGCCCGTTCAACATGGAGGTCGCCGGCTGCATGTACGACGACTTCCGCGACGTGACGATGAACAGCTACCTCATCGCGCGGCTCGGCGGGGTGCGCGAAGAGATCTGCGCGCCCGACTGGTCGACCACGCTCGAGAACATCGGCAAGAACGCGTTCGGCTACCGCACCGCCTTCTTCCTCACCGCCGAGCCCGACTTGACGATGGGCCGCATCATCGTCGTGAAGATCGACGGAGTCATCATGCCCACCACGAGCCCCCAGGGCGGCACCATCTGGAGCTATGACCCCGTCGCGAACGCGATCAACTTCGAGCCGCTGTTCGTGCCCGAGCCGGGCAAGACGCTCACCGTCGAGTACTACGTGATCTGCCGCTAACGAGAGAGACCCACGCTTGAAGACCCGCCTCGATCTCTGCACCGCCGTACTCTGCACCGCCGTGCTCCTCGCCTCGGCCGGCGCGCACGCCCAGAACTACATCGTGCAGAGCCAATCGCTCGCGTTCTCGCCGATCGTCGGAGGCACCCCGGTGCCCTTCGCGTCGTGGACGCCGACGGAGCTGGGCCTCGCCCCCGACGACGAGGGCACCTTCTCGCTGAACCTCGGCTTCGTGTTCCCGTACTACGGCGGCAGCTACACGTCGGTGAACATCCACACGAACGGGTTCGTGACGTTCGGCTCGCCGTGCTCGAGCGGGTGTTTCCCAAACGCCACGATCCCGAGCACGGCGAACCTCTTTCACAACTTCATCGCGCCCTGGTGGGACGACTTCGACCTGGGGCTCGGCGGCCAGGTCATCTACCGCTTGAGCCCCGGCCAGGCCGAGATCGAGTGGCGCTCGGCGCTGCGGTGGACGGCGTCGGGCAGCGCGACGTTCAAGATCACGCTGACGGCCAGCGGCGTCTTCCAGGTCCACTTCGGCACCGCGACCGGCAGCAGCCTCGCCGCGGTCAACGGGTTCGAGAACGGCTCCGGCAGCGACGGCCGCACGTTCTTCGCCTGTCCCGCGTACGTCTTCCCGCCGCCGGCCTTCCGGTGCACGAACGCCCAGTTCCCCTCGAACACGCTCTACACCGTCGGGGTGCCAATGCAGCCCGACCTCATCGTCGAGCAGGTGAGCCTCGGCTCGATCGTGCGCAGCGGGCCCGACATGACCGTGACCGTGACGCCCACGTTCCGCAACTTCGGCATGGCCGCGGCGACCGGCTTCACGTGGAAGGCGTACCTCTCGACCGACCGCTTCTACCAGGCCGCCACCGACATCCTCATTCTGACCTCGACGGCGCCGCTCACCGTCGGCGGCGGCGCGACCGGCACCGACACCGCGGCGGGCACGATTCCCGCGCCGCCGACCGGCAACTACTACGTCATCGTCGAGGCCGATCAGAGCAACGCCGTCGCCGAGGGCTCGTTCGGCGAGAGCAACAACTTCGGAGCGACCATCACCTACTTCACCCAGGGCGTCGACCTCGTCGCCACGTCGATCAGCGGCCCCGCCATGAGCGGCCCCGGCAACCCGATGACGGTGAACCTGAGCTACTTCAACCAGGGCATCGACCCGGTGCCCAACGGCGGCGCGATGGGCTACCGCCTCTACCTGTCGAGCGACACGACGTGGGATCCGAACGACTACTCGCTGTACCCTCCGCCGGGCCATCCCGACGCGGTGAAGACGATCGCCGGCGGCCAGACGGTCAGCGAGGCCATCACGTTCACCGTGCCGCAGTCGGTGCCCGGCGGCGAGCGCTACTACATCCTCCGGCTCGACCCGGCGGGCACGATCCCCGAGGGCTCCGAGACGAACAACACCGCGGTGTCGGCGGCGAAGGTCATGATGCGCCAGTCGGACCTCGTGCTGAAGAGCGTCGACCTCGTCGACCCGGGCACCGCCGTCTCGACGCGCCGCGGCCTCATCGGCCGGCCGGGGCTGCTCAAGCTGCAGGTCGCGAACGAGGGCGGGGCCGACGCGCGCGCCTTCAAGGTCGGCGTCGTGATCTCGAACGACGCGAACCTCTCGCTGCTGCAGGACACGTTCGCGATCGAGCTCGACATCGCAGAGGTGGTGCAGGGCGCCATGGTCACGCTGGACGTGCCCTTCACCTGGCCGGTGAACGACTCGACCGGCCGCCCGTTTCCCACCGGGCAGTACTTCATCTACGGGCTCCTCGACTCGCGCTCGCAGGTCACCGAGCTCTCGGAGACCAACAACAACGGCCCGGTCGGCCCCTCGCTCGGCATGCCGTCGCCCGTCATTCTCGTCGCCCCGGCGCCCGATCTCACGGTGCTGCGCTTCGACGCTCCGTCGGCCGTCGGCGTCGGCGAGATCGCGCCGGTGCTGCGCTCGTTCAAGAACGTCGGCACGGCCCCGTCGCCCGAGGTGAAGTTCCGCTACTACGTGTCGGCGAACCCGCAGGTCACGACCGACGACACGCCGGTGATGCGTGTGCTGGGCGGCGCGATGAGCGACTTCGGTCTCATCACGCTGATGGAGAACGAGAGCTCGGTCGTGACCGAGTTCCTGCAGATCCCGCCGCAGCTCACGCCCGGCACGTATTACCTGGGCGCGTTCATCGACAGCGACAAGCAGGCGGTCGAGATCGACGAGCTGAACAACGGCCTGGGGTCGATGGCGGTGCAGGTCGCCCCGTCGAGCCTGCGCGTGTGCACCGCGGCGCTGCCCGACGCGGTCACCGGCCGGCCCTACGCGATTCAGCTGACGGTGTGCGGCGAGACGCCGGGCATGCCGACCACGTGGGCGATCGACATGACGCAAGGCAACCTGCCCGCCGGGCTGACGCTCTCGGGCACCGGCCTGCTCGGGGGCACGCCGTCGCAGGAGGCCGTGGCCGGCGTGACGGTGACCGCGACGAACGCGGGCCGCACCGCCGTGGCGCGCCTCGTCGTGCGCGTGCTGCCGACCACGACGCAGGTCGAGATCACGACGCCGTCGCTGCCGGCGATCGTGAACAGCCCGATGCTCCAGTACGAGACCTGGCTCGGAGCGGCCGGTGGCGTGAAGCCCTACACCTGGCGCGTCGTGCCGGTGGCGGGCGAGCTCGACCCGAACACCTCGATCGGAGTGCGCTTGAGCTCCGACGGCAAGCTGTCGGGCGTTCCGCGCACCGGCATCATGTCGAAGGTGTACCCGGTCACGTTCGAGGTGCGCGACTCGCTCGGCACGACGTCGCAGCGCCGCTTCAACCTGCGCGTGGTCGACCCCGGCGCGATCATCTTCACGAACCTCGCGCTGCCCGAGGGGCTCGTCGGCCAGACGTACCTGACCGACATCTCGGTGCGGAACTTCGACATGTCGCCGCTGGCGACGCCGATCGAGTTCCGCATCGTGGCGGGCGGGCTGCCCGACGGCCTGCGCATGGTGCGCGAGGGCAACGTGGCGCTGCTCGACGGAGTCCCCACGGTGGCGGGCACGTTCGCGTTCACGGTCGAGGTGGAAGACGCGAAGGGCCGCAACGACTCGGCCGACTTCCTGCTGCGCATCTACCCGGCCCGGCTGAAGCTCGGAGTGAACGGCATGCTCGACCAGTACCGGCCCGGGGACCCTGTCGACTTCAACTTCGTGGTCGCCGGCAGCACCGGAGTGACGTATTCGCTGTTCTCGGGCACGTTGCCGCCTGGGGCCTCGCTGAACGCTGACGGCCGCGTCACCGGGACGATCGACGCGGACAAGAGCGACGCGACCTACAACTTCGTTGTCGAGGCGCGCGACGTGAATGGTGCGACGGGCATCGGTGCGTTCTCGGCGCAAGTGAAGCGGGATCCGGTGGGGAAGGGCGGCTGCAACTCGAGTGGAGGGCTTGCAGCCTTTTGGTTGGCCGTGTTTGCGCTAATCCGCCGCTCAGTGAAAAACATGGAAACCAGGAGTATGTTGTGAACCGCAGTAATGCCGTTCACTCATACTAGGAGGCCGATGTGAAACCGTGTTCCTTGTTTGCAGTGCTTGTCATGGCTTCAGCCGCTGCATGGGCGCAGCAGGACTTGAGTTGTCCTTCGTCCAACACATGCAGCGTCGGCAGCGGCGCGTATGCGTACACGCTGACGAATACGAACGCAGCGGGCTTGGGCCTGAAGGTCGAGAACCAGTCTTGCGGGGCGACACTGTTTCTTCACCAAAACTACGCAAGTGCGTGTGGGAACCCGGCGGTGACCATCACCGCAAAGGGACCTGGAATCGAGCTGACATCAGATAACCACCTTGCGCTTTACGCGAGTGGCGGCACCGGACCGGGCGTGTTCGGATACAGCACCGACGACTACGGCGTCGCGGGTACAAGTACTGACAGTTATGGCGTCACTGGATCGAGCTCCACCAACTACGCCGTCTACGGAGTCAGTAGCTCAAGCACAGGTGTCCACGGGGTCGGCGGTTCATCCGGCAACGGTGCGGCCGGTATCAACTCCAACGCCAGCGTTAGCGGTGTCTACGCGCAGAACAATACTGCCAACGGGTACGGGGTCGCCGGGCGCAACACTGCGTCAACCGGAAGCGGCGCGGCCGTGTACGGCGACGCCAACAACAATGGGTCGGGGAGCTACGGCGGCTACTTCAATGGTCGTGCTCACGTGGTGGGAGCGCTAAGCAAGGGCAGCGGGAGCTTCCTGATCGATCATCCCCTCGATCCGACCAACAAGTACTTGGTGCACTCGTTTGTCGAGTCGCCGGACATGAAGAACATCTATGACGGAGTGGCCGTGCTGGATTCCAAGGGACGAGCAAAGGTCCAGATGCCCACCTGGTTTGAGGCGCTCAACATGGAGTTTCGGTATCAGCTGACGTGCATCGGTGGCTTCGCCCCGGTGTACGTAAGTCAGGAGATCGAGAACAACAGCTTCTCCATCGCCGGCGGATCACCGGGCCTGAAGGTCTCATGGCAAGTCACTGGCACGCGCAACGATGCTTTCGCGGCCAAGTTCCGCTTGCCGGTCGAGTACGACAAGCCCGTCGGTGAGCGCGGTCAGTATCTGCATCCCGAGGCTTTTGGTTTGCCGAAGGAAATGGGAATGGCGGGGCGGCCGATCACCCCGATGCCGCTTGGCAGGGAACAGCAGGAAGCCTTCAGACGGACCACGATCAGAAACGAAATCCGCGCACCCGCCGAAGTGACATTGACGGAACGCGCGGGTCGTAGCGTTGGGGTTGGACGTACCAGCCTGCCTGACGGTAGAAGGCAGCAGCCCACATCCAAGTAGGCCGAATCAAGAAGTGAGTGCCGACGGTCAAGCCCAACGACGACCGTCGGCACTCCGGAAGGACGGAAACGCTGATGAGGACGATCCTAGGGAAGCAATCGAGCCGAGTCCTTGCACTCGGCGCTGTCGCCGCGTTCCTTTGGGTTCCAGGGCCACACGGAGCGATGGCCCAGGATTACCAAGTCACGGGCCCGACCGCGTTCGGGTTTCAGCCACTGCCACAGCCGACCACGGTGTCGCCAGGGACGATGGTTCCGATTCCGTTTCCGTTCAAGTTCTTCGGCAACACGCTGACGAGCGTTCTCTTCACCGAGTTCGGGTATCTGACGACGACGTCCACCCGAACGTCGACCAACCAAGTCGTACCGCACAACAGCGCTTCCTTCCCGGCGAATTTCATCGCTCCATGGTGGGATTTCCTGTGCTCCAACTCGGTCTGCACCAACCAGTCGCTTCGTTATCAGTCGCTCGTTGAAGCGACGACGGGGCGGAGGTTCATCGTTTTCGAGTGGAACAACTTCGGTGCTACCAACAGCGCGACGGCTGCGCGGATCAACTTCCAGGCACAACTGTTTGAGGGGACCAATGAGATTCGCTTTTCCTACGGTGGCTCCACGCCGACTGGCACATCGGCGTCCGTCGGTGTGCAAAAGGACCTCGGCATCGGCGTCGCCGCGCTCCCGTGCTCGACCAACACGCTCTTCTGCAGCAGTTACGCGTCGGGCACGCTAATTCGCCTGCAACTGCCTCCAGATCTCGTCATCTCCAGCACCTCGATGGACCAGGTCGGCTACGCGGGCGTGCGCTTCAATGCGACGGCGCAGGTCGCTAACCAGGGCGGCCGCGACGCCGCCAACACGGTGGTGCGCTACTACCTGTCGGAAGACCCCGTGCTGACGATCGGCACCGACCCCGTGATCGGCGAGACCGCGGCCACGACGTTCCCCGCCGCGTCGACGACCACGATCAGCGCCCGGCCCGACGCCGTGATCCCGGTGGGCACGATGCCCGGGCCCTACTACGTGCTGTCGATGGTCGACCCCGACAACACGGCGCCCGCCGAGTCGAACGAGATGAACAACCTCGGCATGCCGCAAGCGATCACCGTCGGCAGCCCGCTGCCAGACCTCATCACCCAGGGGGTCAGCGGGCCAATGACCGCGACGCCGGGGGCGACGGTCGCGCTGGGACGTACGTTCGGCAACGCCGGGAACGCGCCGTCGGGAGCGTTCAAGTACACGTGGTTCCTCTCCGAGAACTCCGTGGTGAGCATCTCGGACACGGTGCTCGGCCCTGCCCTGCAGGGCGCGGAACTCGCCGCGATGATGTCGAACACCGCCACCGACATGGTCGCGCTGCCGGCCACGCTGCCCGCCGGCGCGTACTACGTCGGCACCTGCGTGAACTACGACCCGCAGGGGTCGCCGCAGTTCGCGATCACCGAGATCAGCCAGGTCAACAACTGCAGCCAGTCGAACACGCCGATCATCGTGTCGAGCGGCCAGCTCAGCGTGATCACGCCGGCGGCGCTCCCGCAGGCGGTGCAGCACTCGCCCTACGGCCTGCGGCTCATCGCCGCGGGCGGCAACGGCAGCTACAGCTGGGCGCCGGCCACGGGCACCACGCTGCCGCCCGGCCTCACGTTCAACTCGATGGGCGATCTGCAGGGCACTCCGTCGGTCGCCGGCACGTTCAGCTTCGGCGTCACGGTGAACAGCGGCATGGCGCAGCAGAGCCAGACGTTCATGCTCACGGTCTCGCCGGGCAACATCCCGCTCTCGATCGTCGATCAAGATCTCCCGGCCGCGGAGTTCGGCCGCGCGTACAGCGCCGACCTCGTCGCGGTCGGCGGCAAGCCGCCGTACGTGTGGAAGATCAAGATGGACTCGCGCCTGCCCCAGGGCCTCGCGGTCTCTGACGAGGGCGGCATCGAAGGCCGCGCCAACGAGGCCGGCGACTTCATGTTCGGCATCGAGCTCACCGACTCGGCGACGCCGATGCCGACGAAGGTGACGAAGGACCTGCGCATTCGCGTGGTGATGCCGACCACGATGCACATCGCGACGTCGCGCCTGCGCACCGCGTACCTGAAGCAGGACTACTCGCAGCAGCTCGTCGCCGTCGGCGGCCGCCCGCCCTACACGTGGACGGTGCTCAACTTCCAGCCGCTGCCGCAGAACCCGACCGAGAAGCCCGGCGACGCCGGCATGGCCTTACCCGACGAGCTCGGCATCTTCATCGACGACCAGAACCTCGACTACCTGCGCGGCGAGCCGAAGAAGGCTGGCCTCTACATGGTCACGCTGCGCGCGGTCGACAACGCGAGCGCCGAGGACTTCACGACGCTGCTCCTGCAGGTCAGCTACACCGAGCCGCTCGCGATCATGACCACGTCGCTGCCTGACGCGTTCCAGGGCAAGGACTACGGCGTGAAGCTGAGCCACAACCGCGGCCGGGAGTCGTCGGGCGTCGAGTTCAGCCTTCCCTGCGTCTACCAGGCGGTCACGGCGACGCGCTTCGAGTGCGCTCCACTCGACGAGAACCAGAAGCTGCCGCCGGGCCTCAAGCTCGCGGCCGACGGCACGCTCTCGGGCGCGCCGACCGACAGCGGCGACGCCGACAAGGTCTATACCTTCCTCGTGAAGGTCACCGACGAAGCCGGCCGGCAAGACGTGCGCAGCCTGTCGATTCGCGTGCGGCCGAGCGCCGCCACCACCGGCGGAGGAGGCGGGTGCACTTCCGCCGCCGCCCTCGCGCCGCTCGTCTTCGGCGCGTTGCTCCTTGCTCTGGCCGGCAGCCGTCGTAAGAGGTCCGCTCCGTGAATCGCCCGCTCGTATTGACCGCTCTCCCGCTGCTCCTGTCGCTGACCACCTGCAGCAGCGGCAGCACCGACCTGTGCACGTCGCGCAGAATCGTGTGCGAGAAGCCCGCCATCTGCGACCCCGATGACGGGGTCTGCAAGTGCGGCGGCCGGGGCGGGGTCGTCTGCCAGAAAGACTTCGTCTGCGACGCCGACACGAACACGTGCCTCTCGAGGCGCGGCATCGGCGTCGACTGCTCGTCGAAGCCCGGCACGAGCTGGGACGCCTTCGATGCGGTGTGCAAGTGCGGCGGCACCGGCGGCATGGTGTGTGGCGCCACCGAGACGTGCGAGCCGGCCTCGAAGCGCTGCCTGCCCACCATCA
>Ga0268299_1000784_pt1 | contig 79662 bp, 69 predicted proteins | sample NOBtaG_FD_193484 | JGI IMG/M metagenome (GOLD analysis project Ga0268299, IMG submission 193484) | Activated sludge microbial communities from bioreactor in Nijmegen, Gelderland, Netherland - NOB reactor | ecosystem: Engineered > Bioreactor > Aerobic > Activated sludge | place: Netherlands... | reverse complement strand
CCGTCGCTTGAAAATCTGTTATGAGCGAACCGGCCAACACTTCCAAGCCCTTCACGAACTTACCGCTTCTCTAATCTGCGCTAAACGACTACGCTGGACATAGAGACGTTTTGAAACAGCTTCTTAGTGCTGGCGAAAACGCAGAGCCGGGCGAGGCGACGGCCATCTGTAGATTCCGCATCGCCGGCGGCAAGCCTGGCGCAAGGGTTTCGTGGGAAGTCAAGGGTGTTCGCAACGATCGTTGGGTCCGGCAGCGCGGCGCGCCGGTCGAGATCGCTAAGAACGACCAGGAAATGGGCGCCTACTTGCACCCTGACCTCTACGGCCAGCCTCCGGAGAAAGCTTCGAACCATCTGGCGAAGCGGCCGCAACCTGTTGCGGATCGCCACCTGTCGCAATCTCCCGAGTCAACAGCAACCTCTGAGACAGCAATTGATTGAAGGAGGCAACCATGCACATGCAGACCCTCTACCCAAGCGAGCGCATCGTTGTTGCGGTCGTCCTTCTGGTCTCCGCACACGCTTTCGGACAATACCAGATTCCCTGGCATACCGTCGATGGCGGCGGCATGAATAGTGTCGGTGGGACTTTTTCGCTTGCCGGCACGATCGGCCAACCGGATGCACAGGTCGCGCCCGTTATGGCCGGCGGGGCCTTTGAACTCGCGGGCGGCTTCTGGGTCGTGTCGACGGGATGCACCTGCTCCGGCGACATGAATGGCGATGGACTTCGCAATGGCGCCGACATTCAGAGATTTGTGCACTGTTTCACCGGTGTTGGCGTTTGCACTTGCGCTGACATCGACGGTACCGGCGGTGTCAATTCGACCGACGTGAGTGTCCTTGTGACAAGCCTGTTGGCCGACGCAACGTGTCCCTGACAGGCAAGCCGAATCTGAAAGCAGGTAGAACGCGCCCAAGGCTGGATGCGAATGTTGTTCGGGTCCAGCACGCCCCGGAGAATCTTCTTGTATGCCATCGATAGCGATGGGGTTCGTCGGATCATTCTCGGTGAGCACCTACACGATGTCGCGAACGTTTCGCACTGAACTGCGTGCGTTTTGGCTTCCGCAACCCGAGGGTGGATCAGCAGCCGAGATCCTTGACGAAGCTCGAATCTGCCCGAACCTTCTCCAGCGGCACTCCGAGTATGTTCGCCGTGATTTCCCGTACTTCATCCAGCACGCGTTGCTCGGCCGCGAGGCGCTTCCCATAACCCGTTGCGTGCAATTCCACCGGCACCATCTGGCGGACGACGTCGCCGACGGTGCGGACGTTCGCCGGGAAGGCAAACGCCAGGGTTGCGAGTAGTTTAGACACGACGACGACGCCGGTGAGCCCAGCCATGGCGGCGATTGTCGGGGCAGCACAACCTCCCAACGACGCCCACAGCACGGGCCAAAAAAGCAGGAACGTCGACGCGAAAATAGATATCATCACGAGAAGTATCATGTCCATGGATGCCGGAACGACGAGTCGCGGGATTCGCCCATCTTGCGAGCGGAGCGTTTTCCACGTTCTCCGGGTGTTTGCAGAAAACAACTGCGTCAAGGGCGTGCTGGGTGTGACCTTCCGCCGCTCAAGACCGGCTTCGGAAACGAGCAGCCTTCGAAAGGCGTAAAACGCGCGGGCCGTCGGGCAAATGCCCTGCGGTTTGGCCAACTTCGAGATGACCAAGACCGCCAGATCAGCGACGGTGCAAACGCGACTGCACTCGGCGTCGGGCAACCGGACATTGAACCGGTCTTCGACGGTCATGACGAGTTCAACGAGATCAAGACCCATGCCATGATCTTACCTGCGTGCATTTGCGTTCGCGAATCCCGGCGACATCGGTGACGTCAATCATCATCGATGGTCCTCACGAGGTTCTTCACAATCGCCTTCAGGTCTTTCTCCCGGCGCTTAACCTCGGTCAACCTGTTAAATATCGCCAATCGCCGACCATCCTTGTAATCGCCCTCAAGCAGGCCGGACGGATCGGGCGCCGTCGCGCCGCGCAGGAAAATCAGCCGGATGCAGTCCTTCTTGAAGAAGTTGAAGCCGACGATGAACCGCCTGTAGGTCTTCGGCTCAAACGGCTTCATGCCGCCCGTGTAGTAGAATGCCGGCGCATTCCAGTACACGCCCTCTCCGACGCGTTTGTCGACACTCAGGATCAGCGTTCTCAACCGCTGAGCGGTGTCGCGCAATGGATGCTTCAACCTTTTCATGTACGCATCCACGGCGTCGGGCTCCGACGTTCCCGTGAACAGTCCATTTGGCTGTTTGGCCATGCGGATCCTTCGGATTGAATTGGTTCGTCAACGCATCTGCGACTCACGAGAGAATCGATGCAGCCTCACATCGACGCTGCAAGCAGGCCGTCCAGCATCTCGTAACCCGCCGAGACGCCATGCTCCATTCCTGACGCCGCGGCGCCGTCGCGGGCCTCTTTCGACGGAAACAGCAGCGTCATGACCAGGTCGGTGCGTCCATTGCGCTCGGTCAGTTCAATGGTGGCCAGAAGCTCCCACGGGTCGCCGCCGGAGCAGTCTGACCCGCACATTCCGGAACCGGGGCCCATTTCCATCAACTCGGTGTGGACGATCTTCGCGGGCGGCGCCACTTCGCGATGCTCGCCGGAGATGGTCATGGCGTGGGTGCCGTCCGGCGCATTCCAGACCCAGCGGTATTTTCCGCCGACGCGTACATCCATTTCGCATTCGGCCCAGGCCCAGCCCGGCGGGGTGAACATCCATCGCTTCATCAGCTCCGGCTGGGTCATTGCGTCCCACACGAGACGGCGCGGCGCGTCAAAGGTGCGAGTCATGACCAGGGTGGTGTCGGTTGGCGTGGTGACTCGTAATGCATGCTTCATGGCGTTGCTCCGTTAGTTACGTGTTGTGTGTGCGTGTTTTTCGTTGGCCTTCATCTCTTCGAGCACCGCGTCCAGTCGCTCAAAGGTGCCTTCCCAAATTCGGCGGTATTCCTCGAGCCAGGCATTGGCCTCGGCCAGCGGCTTGGCCTCGATGCGGCAAAGGTGCGTCCGCCCCACCACCCGCCGACGGACGAGTTTCGCTTGCTCCAGCACGCGAACATGCTTCGAAGCGGCCGGAAACGACATCTTGAGCGGGGCCGCCAATTCGCTGAGATTCTGCTCGCGGTCCGTCAGACGTCGCAGGATCGCCCGGCGAGCCGGATGGGCCAGCGCATGAAACACGCGGTCGAGGCGTGGGGAATGATCTAGAACCATATGGTTTAATATACAAGCGCTTTTCTCCATTGTCAACCATTTGGTTTAATAATTTTTGGCAAAAAAAAAAAAACCCGGGGACCACAGTCCCCGGGCATGTGCTTCAGGTTCAGAGATTCGTGGCGACTGAGACTTACGACGCCAGCAGCAGATTCAGCGGGTTTTCGAGGAACGACATGACCGTGCGGATGAATCGCGCCGCGTCGGCTCCATCGACCGCGCGGTGGTCGAATGTCAGGAACAGCGGCAGCATCTTACGGATGACGATTTGGCCCTTGCGGACCACGGCCTTCTCCTCGAGCTTGCCCATGCCAAGGATGGCGACTTCGGGATAGTTGATCATCGGCGTGGACATCGTGCCGCCCAGGGCGCCGACATTGGTCACCGTGAAAGTACCGCCGCGGAGTTCATCCACGGCAATCTTGAACTCCCGGGCGCGATCGGCGAGGTCTTTCATCTCCTTGCTGATGCGCACCAGGCCCTTGCGATCGACGTCGCGCAGGACAGGCACCATCAGGCCGCGCGGCGTATCGACCGCGACGCCAATGTGGTAATAGTCTTTATAGACAATCTCGCCGGATGCATCGTCGAAGGAGGAATTAAACTGCGGAAACTGCTGCAGGGCGCCGGCCACGGCCTTGAGCATGAAGGCGGTCAGGGTGAGCTTGGCGCCCTTCTCGGCGAACATCTCGCCCTGCTCCTTGCGGAAGATCTCCATGTCGGTGACGTCCACCTCGTCGCCGTGGGTCACGGCGGGGATGGTGAGGTAGGCACGCACCATCTGGCGCGCGATGGTCTTGCGCATCTGGCTGATCTTCTCGCGGCGGACCGGGCCCCACTGCGAGAAGTCGGGCAGGGCCTCGGCGCCGGGTAGCGGCATCATGCCGGGCGGCGCCGATGCGGGAGCCGCGCCGCGTGAAGGCTGCGGTTCGGCGCTCCGCGCGGCCGGCGCTGCTGATCGGCCGCCGCCTTGATTCTGCAGGTTGTATCGCTCGACGTCTTCACGCACGATGCGGCCGCCGGGGCCGGTGCCGTGCACTTCGTGCAGGTCGACGCCGGCCTCACGGGCCATTCGGCGGATGGCCGGGGCGGCGGGAATCGGACCTGAGCCCGATCGCGGGGCTTCCGCCACCGGTTGCTCGCGCCGCGCGCTGGCGGCGGCGGCGACAGGCTCTTCGCGCTTGCGCTCGGGAGCTGGCGCGGGCTTGGCCGCGGGTACAGGGGCCGCCGGCGCGGACTTCGCCGCCGGCGCCTGAATGTTGGCCGCGGGGGCGGCCTTGCCGCCGCCGGCCGAATCGACCGACAGCAGCACCTGTCCGACGTGAACCGTGTCGCCGTCCTTCACGTTTAATGACGAAATGACGCCGGCATAAGGCACGGGCAATTCAACCGCGGCCTTGTCGGTTTCGACTTCCATGACCATCTGGTCGGCTTTGACGACGTCGCCTTCCTTGATCATGACCTTGATGATTTGTGCCTCGTGAATGCCTTCGCCGAGATCCGGTAGTTTGAAGTCTTGTGCCATAGGAGAACCAGTTGTCAGTAATCAGTGGTCAGTTGTCAGTAAAAAGACGATTAGAAACTTGCGACTTCGCGGGCCGCCGAGACGACTTTCTTCACATCGGGCATGTAGTACTTCTCCAGCGCGAAGAATGGCATCGTGAGGTCGTATCCGGTGACGCGCTTGATGGGCGCTTCGAGGTACATGAGGCTGTCTTCCACAATGCGCGAGATGACTTCGGCGCCGGGGCCGCAGCTTCGCGGGGCCTCGTGGACGATGACCGCGCGGCCGGTCTTGCGGATGGAGGCGTTGATCGTCTCGGAATCCATCGGGGCAATGGTCAGCAGATCGATGATTTCGGCGTCAATGCCGTGTTCGTCGGCCAGTTCCTCGGCGGCATCGAGCGTGGGCCGCATTGAGGCGCCGTAGGAGATGATGGTCATGTCGGCGCCAGGCCGAACCACTTGCGCCTTACCGATCGGCATGGTCTCCGGCTCGTCGGGCACTTCTTCGCGGAAGGCGCGATAGGACGCCTTCGGCTCGTAGAAGATGACGGGGTCGGGGTCGAGGATCGAGGCCCGCAATAGGGCTCGCGCATTGCGTGGCCCGGACGGAATGACGACTTTCAGACCGGGCAGGTGCGCCCAGATCACCTCGCGGCTCTCGCTGTGATGTTCGATGGCGCGAATGCCCGCACCATAGGGCATGCGGATCACCATCGACATGGTGTAGCGGCCGCGCGTTCGATTGCGGAAGCGGGCGACGTGATTCTCGATCTGATGGAATCCGTGGTAGCCGAAGCCGGAGAATTGCATCTCGCAGATCGGCTTGAAGCCGTTCATGCACAAACCGACCGCCAGTCCGACGATGGCCGACTCGGCAACGGGCGTGTCGATCACGCGATTCTCGCCGAACTCCTTCCACAGGCCTTCGGTCACGCGAAAGACGCCTTCATCGGGGCCGACGTCCTCGCCGATGATCAACGTCGTCTTGTCTTCAAGCATCGCCTCGCGCAGGGCAAGGTTAAGCGCCTTCACCATTGTCAGTTGTGCCATGGGATCGTCCGTTCGAATATCTGATATTGGTCGGCGATGACCGAATCTGAAATCTCAGATCTCAGATTGCAAACTTCATTTTTCAAGTCTCAGACTCAAATCTCTCGCCGCTCTCACTCGTCCAAAGATCAATCAATGATTCCGCGTCAGTTCGCGCGATTCCTCATTCGTCGCCTGCGGCGCCTCGCCGTTGTCGGCCATGTACGCGTTGAACTCGTCGAACTGTGTCTTGAGGTACGGCGGCATCGTTGCAAAGCAGTTGTGAAAGGGCGACGCCGGATCAGCTTGATAGCCCTCGGCCCGCTCGATCGCCGCGTTGATGTCGGCGGTTGCCTCCTCTTCGATCAGGTCGCGGGCCTTCTCGTCGAGGACCTTGCGCTTCTTGAGGTACTTCCAGAATCGCACGAGCGGGTCCTTCGGCTTCCAGCATTCGACCTGCTCTTCGGTGCGATATTTCTTTGGGTCGTCGGCGGTGGTGTGCACGCCGATGCGATAGGTGACGGCCTCGATCAACGTTGGGCCGCCGCCGGATCGTGCCTTGGCCACGGCCTCCTGGGTCGCGGCGACCATCGCCAGGATGTCGTTGCCGTCGACCTGAATGCCGTCGAACCCGTAGGCGGCCGCCTTCTGTGCGATGGTGCGGGCCGCGGTTTGCTTTTCGCGGGGAAGGCTGATCGCCCAGTGGTTATTCTGGATGACCATGACAAGCGGCAGTTGATACACGCCGGCGCAATTCATACCTTCGTGGAAATCGCCTTCGCTCGTTCCGCCGTCGCCGCAGAAGCCGATGGCGACATTTTGAGTGCCCTTCAACTTGCAGCCCCATGCCACGCCTCCGGCATGCAGCACCTGGGAAGCGACCGGCACGCAGATCGGTAGATCGTTCACGCCCTCGGGAACGTTGGAGCCTTCCTCATTGCCGCCCCACCAGAGGATGATCTTGTCCATCGGCCAGCCGCGCCACAGCATGCCCGCGGTCTCGCGAAACGATGGAACGAGCCAGTCGTCCTTCTGCAACACGAAAGCCGGGCCGAGCGAGGCCGCTTCCTGACCCAGGCAGGGGCCATAGGTGCCGATGCGCCCCTGTCGCTGCAACTTGAGCAACCGCTCGTCGAAACGGCGTGCCAACACCATCGCTTTGAACAACCGCCGAAGATCGGTGTCGCTCAACTTGGGATCGAGCGCTTCGTCGGCGTTGCCCTCGGTGTCGAGGATCGACAGCGATTCCAACTTCATATCCAGTTTGATTTTTTCGCGGGGCACGATGCCTCCTTCGTCTCGAATCTCATTTGCGCGAACGCGTTTGCGCCGGCGTCGGGCCTTCGAGGGTTGCGGCCATGCGTCCGGCGGGCTGCTTCCCAAGGGTTGCCATTATGATGGAAAACGTCCACTCGGAAAAGGCGGCGATTTCGCCCGCGGGGTCAGGGCGCGGGCGGATTGGCGGCAAACCGAATCAGCCCCGCCTGCTGCCGGGAGGCATCGGTCATGCCCTGCCGTGCCTTGTCGAATAGCTTGTCGGGCCAGACGAATGACGCGAGCACCAGGGCGACGCAGACCGCAAGCGACGCCGCAAGGGTCGCACAACGCGACGGTCGAATCGCCACGGTTGCGGGGCGCAGATACATGCAGGCCACGATCTTCAGATAGAACGCCGCGGCGATGGCGGAGTTGATCACCCCGATGATGACCAGGGCGATCATGGCCTGTTCATGCGGGCTGCCGTCGGATGCCGACAGGGCCGCGCTGAAAAGATACAACTTGCCCAGAAATCCGCCGGTCGGCGGCAGACCCATCAGCGACAGCACGCAGACGGCCATCGCCAGCGCCGCCCACGGATGCCGCCGGGCGCAACCGGACAGGTCATCCAGCGTTTCGGCCGAGTCCTCCCCTTCGTCGCCATCCTTTCGGAAAAAGGAGAGCGCCGCGAATGCGCCGAGATTCATGACGCCATAGACAACCATGTAGAAAAAGACGGCCGTCAGACCATTGCGCATCGGCGACGTGGCGTCACCGGGACCGGGACCGGCGGCGAATCCCACCAGCATGTAGCCACTGTGCGCAATGCTGGAATAGGCCAGCATGCGTTTGACGTTGTTCTGCCACAGGGCCAGCGTGTTGCCGACTGTCATCGTCAGGGCCGCGAGCAGCCAGAGCACCCAAAAGACCGCGTCGCCCATCGCCCAGCCCCCCAGCGAGAGCAGGCGCGTCAGCGCCAGGAAGCCCGCAAACTTCGGCACGAAGCCGAGCATGCCGGTGACCGGGGCGGCGGCGCCTTGATAGACGTCGGCGACGTAGAAGTGCAGCGGCACGGCGGCGATCTTGAACGCCAGCCCTGCAAGCGTGAGCATCACGCCGAGGATGGTCAGGTCATGATGGCCCATGCCCACTTGCGACAAGGTGGTGGCGATGGACGGGCCGCCGATGTCCTCGGAGAAGAGCCGCATCGTGCCGGCGGCGGCGTACAGAAATGAGAATCCGTACAGCGTCAGGGCGGCGGCGAGCGCGCCAAGGAAAAAGTACTTGACGGTCGATTCCTGGGCCCGGGCGTCGCGCCGCGAGAGGCCGATGAGAATGTACGTCGGCACGCTGACCAGTTCGAGGGCCAGGAAAAGCAGGATCAGATCATTTGCAATGGCCACGAGCAGCACGCCGGCCAGCGAGAACAGGGCCAGGGCCATAAACTCGCCCTGTTCGCCATCCTCGGGGACGTGGCGGTTGACCATCAGGATGAGCAGCCCGACCGCCAGCACGACGATGCGCGTGAACCAGACCAAGGAATCGGCCGAGATGGAGGGATCGCGCTCGGGCGGATTGGCCGAGACGTACCACGTCGCCAGCACCGCGCCCACGAGCGTCAGCAACGTCAGCGCCCAGCAGGTCGCGCCGCGATTCTTCGACGGCGAAAGCCCGACGATCAACAACAGCGATGCGCCGGTGACGAGCACCAATTCCGGCAGCAGGCCGAGCAGGATGGGTGGGAGCGATGACAACATGCTACTTTGCCCCTCCCGTGTTCATCAGCGACGCGTCGGCCCACTTGTGTGAGACGTCTTGCGAGTCGGCCACGCGATCGGCATTGGCCCCGGCCTCTATCAGCGGGCTCATGACGGCCTGGTCGATGGCCGGGGTCATCATTCGCATGGCCGGACCGGGACAGACGCCGAGCCACAGGCATGCGACGGCGAGCGACGTCAAGATGCCGATCTCTCGGGGCGTGAGATCCTGGGTCAGCCCGGTGGACTCGTCCGCACCGTGGCCCGGCTCGCGGACCGGCCCGAAGAGGATGCCGCGGGCCATGTGCAGCATATAGACCGCACTCAAGATGATGCCCAGCGCGGCGAAGGCGGCGTAAGGGACGCCGAGATGGTTCTTCGAGTTGAAGGTGCCCAGCAGGACGAGGAATTCGCTCACGAATCCATTCAGCCCCGGCAGGCCCACGCTGGCGAATGTGAAGACAATCAGGAAAAATGCCATGATGGGCATTTTCTTGGCCAGACCGCCGATCTTCGACAATTCGCGCGTGTGGTAACGCTCGTAGATCATGCCCACCACAAGGAACAGCGCGCCGGTTGCCAGGCCGTGGTTGACCATGTAGAGCAGTGAGCCGACGAGCCCCACGGTGTTCAGGCTGAACATGCCCAGCAGGCAATAGCCCAAGTGCGACACCGATGAGTAGGCGACGAGTTTCTTGAAATCACTCTGCACCCAGGCGGCGACGGCGCCATAGACGATCCCGACGATGGCGAGCACGCCGATCAAGGGCGCGTATTCAATGGCCGCATGCGGCAGCATCGGCAAACTGAGCCGGAGGAACCCGTAGGTGCCCAGTTTCAGCAGGACGCCGGCGAGGATGACCGATCCGGCGGTGGGCGCCTCGGTGTGAGCCAGGGGCAGCCAGGTGTGCATCGGGAAGAGCGGCACCTTGATGGCGAAACCGGCGAAGAAGGCGAAGAACAGTATCGCCTGCGTCGATGGCGCCAAGTGGCCCTCCGACGCAAGGCGGTACAACACATCGAGATCAAAGGTGAACAGGCGCGTCTGATTGGGCCCGATTGGGAATTGCGAGGCCAGCCAGCCGAGGTAGAGCACACCGGCAAAAGTGAGCATGCTGCCTGCCAGTGTGTAGATGAAAAACATGTTGGCGGCCTTCTGCCGCTGCGCGCCGCCCCAGATGCCGATCAGGAAATAGAGCGGCACGAGGGTGAACTCGAAAAAGATGTAAAAGATGAGCAGATCGCGCGCACAGAAGACGCCGATCATCGCCGAATGGAGCAGGAGCAGCAGCGCGTAGAATTCCCGCGCCCTTTCCTGAATGGCCGAGAAACTGCCCCAAATGGCGAGCGGCGTCAAAAAGACCGTCAGCAAAATGAGCGGCAGGCTGATGCCGTCCACGCCGAGGTTGTACTCGATCCGCAATTGCGCGACGTCATCCCATGTGCGATCGACGCTGCCGATCCAGGTGTGGCGTTCGATCAATTTGCAGCCGTTCAGTTCGGCGCGGGCGAGGTAGGACCGATTCTGGGCAAAAAGGCCGAGGGCCATCACGCCCAGGAGGAGCGTCAGCAGCGACACGCCCAGGGCGATTCGGCGGCTCGACACCGCGTCGCCGTCGATGCGTGCGAAGACCAGCGCGGCGCCGGCGAGCGGCACGACGATCAGCATCGTGAGGATGTGCTGCGAGAGCCAGTTGTCGCCGAAGAGATCCATGTACCGCGCTTCGCTCCGTTCTTACCGCGCTTGCCCACTACGCCTTGATCAGCACCCACAGCACGATGGCAATCACGCCGACGACCATGCCCGTTGCATAACTCTGCATGCCACCGGACTGGAAGCCGCGGAGGCCGAACCCAACTCCCCGGGGGATGGCGCTGATAATCCACAGCAGGCCGTTGATGACGTATCGATCGATGCCAACGCAGACGCCGCCCAGCTTCCGAAGCGGACTGACGATCGCCATCTCGTACAGCTCGTCGACGTAGTACTTGTTGTAAAGCAACTTGTGCAAAGGCCCCGAGGCGACGGCCGCGGCGTGGGCGATGGCCGGATGCCGCAGGTAGATGTAGCGGGCCGTCAACATGCCGACGAGGAACAAACCGCCGGAGAGCCACATGAGCCAGTGGCCGCCGTGGGCCTCGGCATGCGCGGCGGGAAGCAGGTGCTTCGCCGGATCGATCACACTCGACAGGAAATGATGAAACGCGCCGTGCGGCTCAAACACGCCCATGAACCCGCCGGCCTTCATCGTCACGCCGAAATAACCCGCGCCGATCGCGCCAATGGTGAGAAGCATCAGCGGCACGGTCATCCATTTGCCGTTCTCGTGGGCATGCTCGACGCCGGCCGGCAGCCGCTCGCGCCCATAGAAGGCCAGAAAGATCATGCGGAATGTATAAAACGCGGTCAGCAGCGCCGTCGCCAGGGCCATCCAGCCGAGCCACGGCATGTTGGAGCCGAGGGCCGCGTGGACGATCTCGTCTTTGCTCCAGAAGCCCGCAAGCAGCGGACAACCGGCCAGCGCCAGACCGCCGATCAGGAACGTGTTGGCCGTGATGGGCATGGCCCGGCGCAGGCCGCCGAATCGCCGGATGTCGATCACGCCGTGCATGGCGTGCATCACGCTGCCGGCGCCGAGGAAGAGCAGTGCCTTGAAGTAGGCATGCGTGAACAGGTGGAAGATGGCGGAGTCAAACGCGCCGACGCCCAATCCGAGGAACATGTAGCCGAGCTGGCTCAGCGTCGAAAACGCGAGGATGCGTTTCATGTCGAATTGCGTCAGCGCGATGGTCGCGGCGAACAATGCCGTCACGCCGCCGATGCAGGCGACCGTGGTCATCGCGATCGGACTGCTGGCGAAGATCACGCCGCACCGCGCGACCATGTAAACACCGGCCGTCACCATCGTGGCCGCGTGAATGAGCGCGCTCACCGGCGTGGGGCCTTCCATCGCGTCGGGCAGCCAGACGTGCAGGGGAAGTTGGGCACTCTTGCCCATGGCGCCGCAGAAGAGCAGCAGCGCGATGGCCGTGATGCGCTGAGGCGAAAGGTTGTCGCCGCCATGGGTGATGCCGGCCAGGACATGCTGAAAGACCGTGTCGTAGTCGAGCGATTGAAACGTGTTGTAGATCAGCAGGATGCCCAGGCCGAAACCGAAATCGCCGACGCGATTGACGATGAAGGCCTTCTTCGCGGCCGCGGCGGCTTCGGGCTTGGAATAGTAGAAGCCGATCAGCAGGTAACTTGAGAGGCCGACCAGTTCCCAGCCCACGTACAGGACGAGGAAATTCCCCGCCAGCACGAGCACGCACATGGAAAACACGAACAGGCCGAGGCAGGCAAAGAACCGCTCGTAACCGTGCTCGGCGTGGCCGTGGTGGTCGCGCATGTAGCCGACGGAGTAGATCACCACCAGCAACGAGACCGACAGCACGGTCAGCAGCATGACGCAGGTCAACGGATCGATGCGAAAGTCGACGTTAAACGACCATTTGTGGTCGCCGGCGTTCATCCAACGGTAAACGGAGAATTTCGCCGAGGGCGGCACGGTGACTTTTTTGAGTTGCGAATGACCCGGTGACGGCGGCTCGGCCGCGCCATGTATCACCGGCGTCCCACTGCCTGAATGGGTCCAGCCCGGATCGTTGCGAACCGTGCCAAAAATGCTGATGGCCGCAATCAGTGCCGCGGCGACACCGGCCAGCACCAGCCAATGCGATTGCGATCGCAGGTTGCGGAGTCCGATCGCGCCGACGCCGATCGCGCCCAATAGCGGCGCGGCGACGACGATGATGGCGAGTGTTTTCAAGTCCATTCGTCAAACTCAGGGGAGAACAAAGCTCTGCTTTGTCGCCCTATTCGCAAAGCGGAGCTTTGCCCTATCCATTTACCCGCGCATCGTCGCCCAGCGATCGGCATCCAAAGTGCCGCGCCGCCGGAAGAGCATCACCACTATGGCCAGGCCGAGGCCCGCCTCCACCGCGGCAATCACGAGTACAAACAGGCCGAACACCTGCCCCTGAAGGTTGTTCCACATCCGGCCCGCGCCGATGAGATTGAGCAACACGCCCTGAAACATCACTTCGGTGCAGAGAAACATAATGATCAAATTGCGCCGGCACAGAAATCCGACCACACCGATCCCAAACAGGACCGCGCCCACCACCATCAATCCGACCGCGCTGTTCATATCATCCATCTCGTAGCGTCTCCCCTCCGTGGGGGACGACGCGCGCTTCGACCTTCGTCGTTCCCCACGGAGGGGGAACGCTACGTCAAAACGGCTTGGCCCTTCGACCGGACTCACCCGGCGCCGGCCCCTCCACATCGCCGTCCACTTCCGACACCACCCGCCGCCGTGAGAGGGCAATCGCCCCCACCATTGCGACCATCAGCAGCACACCGGCCAGTTCGACGCTCACCGAGAAATCCGAGAGCATCAGCCGGCCGATGGCCAGCGTGTTCTCAGCATCCGCCGCGGTCGTCTCTGCAACCGCCTTCATTGGTCTGCCGACAATCACACCGGCCAGGGTCGCGGTCAGCACGAATCCCGCCAGCACGGCGGCGACCGGCTCGCGTGCGACGGTGTCGTAGTTCAACGCGCCGCCATAGCGACTGCCTTCCAGATTGCCCGGCTGCTGGGCCAGCATGATGACGAAGACATAGGTCACCAGAATGGCGCCGGCGTAAACGATGATGAGTCCGGCTGCGAGGAACTCCGCCCCGGCCGTGACGGCCATGCCCGCCGTGCCGATGACGACGAGCACGAAATAGAGCGCCGAATAGACGGGCTTGGAATGGGTGACCACCCGCGCCGCCGATGCCACCACGATGAGCGACAGCACCACGAAGGAAACCGCAATCGACTCGCCGATCAGGGCATGCAACAACCAGACGAGCGAACCCAGGGCAGCCGCGCCCAATACGACGGAGGCGCCGCGCACCGGTCGCTTGCCGCGCGGCAGCGCGAAGTACACGGCCAATGCGCCGATCGCCGCCGCGACGTAACTGCCATATACCAGATACGAATCCACTCGCCGTCCTTCGTCCGCCGTCAATAGCCGGTCACCGCGGGATTCTTCCGCGGCTTGTCCGCCTGCGTCCGGTCAAAGACCATCAGCAGTTTTTCCTTGTCGTAGATCATTTCCTCGCGCGACCCGCCGACCAAGTGGTACTCGGGGGTCAATTCGATTGCATCGACCGGGCAGGCTTCTTCGCACATGCCGCAATAGATGCAGCGTAATTCGTCAATATCGAACTTGATCGGGTACTTCTCGCGATCGGGCCACGGGCTCTCCGCGCCTTCAATGTGAATGCAATGGGCCGGACACGCGGTCTCGCACATGAAACAGGCCACGCAGGCCACGCGGCCCTGTTCATCGCGATTCAGGCGATGCACGCCGCGGTAATTCTCTTTTCGCAGGACGCGCTTCTGCTCGGGATATTGCACGACGGTCTGCGTGCGTAACTTGCGTTTGAACATGTGCCGCAGCGTCGTGCCGAGGCCTGAGAGCACCTGCGGCAGGTAGAGCCGTTCGGAGGCCGTGAGTTCCGGCTGATCGACGTTGATGACGTCGGTCTGGGTCCAATGCGGTCGCATCGGCGGCGGCGGATCGGGATTCATCGCGGCGGTGTCAACCACGGCTCACCATCGCTTTCAAAGGAAGGCTCTGCTGCCGGCCGGTGATCGGCTTGCGGGACACGCCCGCCACAATCAACGCGCCGACGATGATCGCGGCGTTGCCGGCGGTCGCCCACCACTGGTTTACGCCCAAATAGACAATGACGCCTTGAAGCGCCACGAGGGCCATCGAGATCGGCACGAGTCCCTTCCAGGCCATCCGCATCAACTGATCGAAGCGGAACCGCGGGATCGTCCAGCGCACGGCCATGTAAAGGCTGATGAACAGCGCGATCTTGCCGCCGAAGACCAGCGAGCGCAGGAGCATGGCGGTGAAGGTCAATTCGCCGTTGACGATCGCAGCACCCGGGAACCACGACGGCAGCAGATAGCCGCCGAAGAACAGCGCCGTCATCAGGCCGCTGGTGGTGATCATGTGGGCGTATTCGGCGAGGAAGAACAGGGCCAGTTTCATGGCGCTGTATTCGGTGTGGTAGCCGCCGATCAACTCCTGCTCGCTCTCGGCCAGATCGAACGGCATGCGGTTCGCTTCGGCCAGCGCCGCGATGAACAACAGCAACGCCGCGACCGGGTGGTACATCACAATCCACGGACCGGCGGCCTGTTTCGCGACGACATTTTCGAGCCGCAATTCGCCGGTCGTCAAAATGACCGTGAGAATGGCCATGCCGAGCGGTACTTCGTAGGAGAGCATCTGAGCGGCGGCGCGCATGCCGCCGTAGAAGGAATACTTGTTGTTGCTGGCCCACGCGCCCAGAACGACGCCGTACACGCCGAGCGAGGCAATGGCCACCATGTACAGCAGGCCGATGTCCACCGACGCGACCTGGCATTGAAGCAGCGGCGCATCGGCAGGCATCCAACTCCAGCGGAACATGCCGCCGATCGGCAGCACCGCGAAGCCGACCATGGCCACCACGAAGATCATCCACGGCGCCAGGAGGAACAACGCCCGATCGACGTGACGCGGAATGATGTCTTCCTTCAGGAGGAATTTGGCGCCATCGGCCAGCGGTTGCAGCAGACCCATCGGGCCGACGCGATTCGGGCCGAACCGATCCTGCATCCAGGCGGAGATTTTTCGCTCCAGCAGGATGCAATAGGCGACAGCGGTCATGATCGCGCCGATCGAGGCCAGCATCAGCAGCATGCTGAAACTGAACTGGTTGCTCAGGATGGATTTGGCCCACTCAATCAAGTCGCATCGTCCCTTTATGCTGACTCCGCGCTAATGCGCATGTTCCGGTATCGGCGGCGGCACATGCGGCGTGGCAAACTCCGGCATCGTCGCCGCCATTTTCTCGCGCACCTTCGCCGCGCTGTAAATCCCAATCTCTCCCGCCAGCGCGTAAAGATACTGTCCGTCGCGCTGGCAGCCTTCCTGGGGCGCGATGCCCGCATTGAACGGCTGCACCTTGCCCTGCACATTGATGAAACTGCCCGATCGCTCGGCCCACGAACAGGCGGGCACGATCACGTCGGCGCGATCGACCAGGTCCGACGGCAGGATGTCCTGAAGGAAAAACGTCTCCAATTTGTCGGCGGCGGTTGTCAGTTCCTTGGTGACCCATTCCGCGGGGTATCCGCCGACCACCCATGCGGCTTTGATCTCGCCGCCTTCCGCCCTCTTTACGAATTCGTCAAACGTCGCGATCGAGCCGCCCATCGCCGCGAGGATCCGCTCGATTCCCTTGCGGTTGGGGCACTTCTCGGCGCGGATGACGAACTTCACCGGCTTGCCGTTTCCGTTGCCCGATCCGAGTGGATAGTTCTCATCGCTGCCGACGGTCGGCACCGGCCCCATGGCCAGCACTGCATCGGGCGCGATGGATCGAACAAACGAGGCCAGAAGCCAGGCTTCCTCGCAGGACATGAAAGGCGAGAGCACCGCCCCTACCGACTTGCCGCCGTGGGATTTGGCCGCCGATTCAAACCGCGACCGCGCCAGGTCCGGCAGCGCGCTCCAATCCGGCGACTCGGTCTCCGAGCCACGTCGAATCGTCAAGCGCGTCAATCGCTTGGGATCGTGCACGTACTTCCAGCCGAAGCGGCCCTCGTCGCAAATCCACCAGTCGTTCACGCCGGGGTTGAATCGCGGCTTCAAGCGATAGACGACGCCGTTGTTCTGTTCGACCGTGATCGTGCAACCGGCCGAGCAACCCGCGCAAACGCTGTTGGCCTCCTTAAGGAACCAGACGCGCTGGTCCATCAGGAAGTCCTTATCGAGCAGGCTTCCGACGGGACAGATGTCGACGACGTTGCCTTGTAGTTTGTTTTCGAGCGGCTTGCCGGGGAAGACGTCGATCTCGGCGCGATAGCCGCGATTCACCACGCACAACTCGCCGGTGCCCGCGATCTCGTCGGTGAAGCGCACACAGCGCGTACACATGACGCAGCGATCCTGATAGAGCAGGGTCTTGCTGCCGACGTCTTTCTTGGGATTCTTGTTCTTGGGCTCGACCATGCGGCTGACCGGCTGGCCGAATTTTTCGCTGTAGTCCTGCAGATAGCACTCGCCGGCCTGGTCGCACACGGGGCAATCCAGCGGGTGGTTCAGCAGGAAGTACTCCATGCAGTGCTTTTGGTTGTCGCGGACCTTGTCGGAGTCGAAGCGAACTTCCATGCCGTCCTTGACAGGCGTCTGACAACTCGGCACGAGACGCGGGGTCCAGACCATCTCCTTGGTCTTGGGGTCCGGCATCTTCATTTCCATGAGGCAGAGGCGACACGAGGCGACGATGGCCAGGCCCGGGTGATAGCAGTAATGCGGCACGTCCCAGCCGGCCTCGAGCGCGGCCTGCAGCACGGGGACTTTGTCCCGGCATTCGATCTTGCGGCCGTCGATGATGATGCTCGGCATGTCCCTGCCAACCCTGTCCGCGTGGCGGAAGTCCCTTGCCCACCCCTATCGGACGCTCCGACGTCTATTCAGCCGGGGCAAAGGCTCCAAAAGTTCGTGAAAAATATCACAGAGTCGTCCGCGATGCTAGTGGATTATTCTCGATGTGGCGAGTCCCTACGGCCCGCTTGGGCAACAAGTTAGGTGTTAATCGTCCTCGGGAATCCGGTCCAGCGTGGGTTGAATGCGAGCGAACTCCGCCGCGGACAGATCCTTTTTCGCGCGGGCGACGATGGGCGCGGCGGCGGCCTTGCCCTTGGCGCGAAGCGCGCGTTTAGCGAGGGCTTCAAATGTCCGCGGAGCGTTGTTGAAATCCAGAATGGTCGTCGCGACGCGATTCGCTTCATCCAACTTCTTTGCCCCGACCATGCACTCGTAAAAATGGCAAAGTTCATCGACAAACTCGACCATCTGACGCTCCATGAATTCCTCCATGCCCGGGAATTTCACCTGCGCCATGGCCTTGCCGCGTTCCTTGAACTCCTCGATGCGTTTCGAGACTTCAGCGGCCGGATCCGTGACATGTTCGGCAACATCCTGATAGCGGCGGGCCTCAACCAGTTCGGTGAGTACCGCATCAAAGAGTTTGGCCATCGCCTGCGGGTCGGGCTTCGGCTTTTTCTGGCGCAGCGAATCGAACAACTTCAGGTTGCTCTCTTGATCGTTCAGTGTCTTGTTCAGCGAGGTGAAGTCGTGGATCTTCTCGAAAAGCGGATCGCGTCCCGGCTGCATGAGCGGGGGCTTCGGACCAGCCTTTTTGGCGTCGAAATCCAGCACGAAGGCGCCGGCGTCGTCGCGCCGCTTCTTCAGTGCATCCACGGCGGGCGGGTATTCCTTGCCCAGCTCCATGACGTAGCTCAACAGGAATGACAACCGCACGCCGTAAAAGGCGCGATCGTTCTCCAAGCCGTGGTCGAAGCACCACATGTATTCTTCGAGGGCCTTGTCATACTGTCCCTTGTCCTTGAACGCCTTACCTACGTGCATCCGGGCCGAGGCGGAGTTCTTGCCACCAACGGCCTTCTTCCGGGCGCGTTCGACCGAATCCTTTCCGGCCAGCGCATCCTTGATCTCGCCGACCATGTCTTCAGCCGAGCGAAAACCCGTGATGCGGTCGTATTCCTTTCCGTCGGCCTTGACCAGCAGGATGGTCGGATAGGCGTTGACTTTGTATTTGGCGGCGGTCTTCGTGTCCTTTTCGGCGTCGAGTTTGATGGACACGAACTTGTCGGCGAGCAGCTTCTTTACGTCGGCGTCGGGCCACGTTTCTTTGTCGAGTTTCTTGCAGGGCGCGCACCAGGTGGTGTAGAAATCAATTAACACCATCTTGCCGTCCTTCTCGGCCTGGGTGCAGGCTTCCTCAAACGTCTTATTGACGAACGGCTCCTCTGCGCGGGCGGTGGCGACGAACGCCAGCAACAAGCCGGTCAACGCGAATCGCTGAATCGACATGGCGGTCTCCCAATTTAGGCGCTGCCGGCAGCGCGACGCCCGAGGATCGGCAGTTCGTAGATGGCGCGATTGGTCTCTCGAAGCACGTGCTCGACTTTGCCCGGTTCCTGGCGGCGAATGTGCTCCTCGAATTCGCCGCGGAACTTCTCGACAATCGTACGGATCGGGAAGGCGGCCCCGTCGGGCAGGCCGCAGATCGAAAGGCCGCCCATCATGCCCATGTTCTTGGTGACCTCGATGATCAGATCGAGATCGGCAATGCGACCGGCGCCGGCGGCGATCCGCTTGGCAATCTTGTACACCCAGTTGGTGCCCTCGCGGCATTGGGTGCATTGGCCGCAGCTTTCGGAAGAATAGAAGCGGGCGATGTTGGCCAGGACGTGCCGGATGTCGGCATCGTGCGGAATGACAATGGCACCGGCAGTGCCGAGGCCGAGCAGGCCGTACTTGCGCACGTCGTCGAAGTCGAGCTTGCAGTCCAATTCAGGCTCGGTGAGTACGCCGACGCTCAGCCCGCCGGGGATGCAGCCTTTGACCTTCTTGCTCGGGAGCATGCCGCCGCCAAAGTCGTCACTGAAAATGAGATCGCGACAGGACAATCCGAGCGGCGCTTCGTAACAGCCCGGCTTATTGACCGGCCCGCTGATGGTGTACAACTTCGGCCCCGCCGAATTGGGCGTGCCGATCGATTTGAACCAGTCGATGCCCCGCTCGACGATGTGCGGCACGCAGCAGAGCGTCTCGACGTTGTTGACCACCGTCGGACGGCGGAATAATCCTTCAATCGCCGGAAATGGCGGCTTGATCCGCGGCCAGCCGCGCTTGCCCTCAAGGCTCTCGATCAATCCGGTCTCTTCACCGCAGACGTACGCCCCCGCCCCGCGATGGACGTAGCAGTTCATCGAGAAGTCGGTGCCGAAGATTTTGTTTCCAAACAAGCCGGCGGCATAGGCTTCATCCACGGCCTTTTGCAGCACGTGGAACTGTTCGTGAAACTCAACGCGCATGTAGATAAACGCCGTCGTCGTGCGCGTCGCGTGGCCTGCGATCAGAATGCCCTCGAGCAGTTGATGCGGGTCCTTCTCCATGAGCACGCGGTTGTTAAACGTGCCCGGCTCGGACTCGTCCGCATTGACGCAGAGGTAGGTGATCTTGCGATCGGGCGGCAGAAAGCTCCACTTCATGCCGCACGGGAAGCCCGCCCCGCCGCGTCCACGCAGGCCGCTGTTCTTGACGAACTCGACCGTCTGATCGGGCGTCCATTCGCGGATGACCTTCTCGGCGGACTTGTACCCCCCGCGCGACCGGTAGGTCTCCAGCTTCGCTGAGTCGGGCACGCCGACATTCTTCAACAGGACCGGCTCAAACTTCGCCATTCATCACCCTGGGCATCGTGCCGCGCGTCTCCGCACGCGGCTGAAATCTCACATTCGGAACAATCGACTGGAAATACAGCAGGCTCCATGCAATCAGCGTCGCCGAAATCCACGTGCGCCGGCCGCCATGCGTAAACGGCGCCGCAACGAGGAGCCAGATCGGCAGGAAATCCAGCGCAAACCGATTGTATCCCAGCTCCAAATAGCCGGGACTATGGTAACACAGAAGCCCCAGCATGACAGGCAGCGTGCCCAGCATCAGCCACCGTGCCTCGCGCCGCCGCCACCACTGCCGCACCGATACCAGGACCCAGATCGCCATCGGCGTGGTGATCCAGAAACTCGTGCCGTAGGGGTTATCCTCCTGAATGTTGAGGCCGGTCATGGAGACATCAACGATGCGCGGCGGCGCGACATGCAGGTAGTAGGCATTCGGAGGAATGAAGTGCGGCGAAAACGCGCCGTGGGCGAGGCAGTTGACGGCCATTTCCTCGGTTTCGCGGCCGACGTAAATATACCGATAGCCGAAATCCAGCGGGTTGCCGAACTTGAGATAGTTCAACGTACAGAGCGGAGCGGCAATGGCCGCAAGCCCTGCCGCGCACCAGGCCGCGGCGCGCGGCCCGTGCCGCCGCCATGCCGCCCACAACAGCACGACGCCATACAGGCATGTCAGTTGTCGGGTGCATGTTGAAATCAGCAGACCGATGAGCCCGGGCCAGATGCGCTGCCGGCCGAGGACATCGTCCGCGAGGATGAGCAGGCCGACCTGCGACACGACATGATAGATCTGCGCCAGTTGTCCGCCCTGTGCGGCATGCAGATTGGGGAGCACGGCGCTGCCGCAAATCCAACCCAGCGTGAGCACCGCCGCCCAAACTGGGTCGCCGACGCGCCGATTGAAGACGACGAATCCTGTTACTACAAGCGGCAGGTAGATCAAATAGACCAGCGATGCCGCCGGCCAGAATCCCTCCGGAAACCCGAGCACGCGATGCAGCGGCGTCATAATGACCGTTGCGATCGCGGCGAGCGGCGGGAAGACGTTGTAGATTCGATCGCGGGTGGCGACGAAGGCCGTGTCGTGCAGGCGTCTCGCTGGATTCTCCGGATTCTCGCCGGAATCCGGGTACGACCAGTCCAGGTGACCATTGACGACCGGCGGCAAATCGAGCCGCCCTCGCAGCCAGGCCTCGCCCTCGGCAATCCCGGCGTTGCTGTCGGCCGTGGCCTCCCATTGCGACAGGCGTATCTTCGGACCGGCCACGAGTTGGATCGCAGCGAGCAGGAGCGCGAAGCACACCCATGGCTGCCACCGCGCCACGAATCGTGCGGGCTTGGCCTGTGGCGTGGTTGGCAATTCGCTTTTTGTATCCACGCCGATCACGCTCCAGGGCACGCTATGCAACTAGGGAAGCAGGTTGAAGTAGAGGCAACTCCACGTCAATGCGGCGATTGTCCACGGGGTGCGCTTTCCCTGCCACATCCACGGGGCAATCACCACGAGCCAGACGGGAATGAAATCCAGCGCGAATCGATAGAAACCCGGCTGTGCATAGCCGGTGCTGTGGTAGCAGAGCAATAGGCCCATCAAAGCGAATGATGCCAGCATCCAGCATCGCCGCGATCGGTCACGCCACCAGCGCCGCGCGTCAATCAACACATAGGCCAGCCACGGCATGGTCCACCAGATGCTCGCGCCATTCGAATCCGGCAGGAGCCGCAGCCCGCCCGCGTCGATACGAACGGCCGGAAAGGCCACGTTCATGAACCACGCATTCTTGGGAACATGCTCAATTGAAAACAGCCCGACCGCCGCGCGTTTCGCCAGTTCGTCGGTGCGCCCCTGGTAGATGAGCGCGTAGCCTGTGTCGAAGGGCGAACCGAACTTGAGGGCATTCAGCGTCATGGTTACACCGATGACGATCGCTGTCGCAATCAGAATGACCGACAATCGAAGTGTTCGCTTCGCCTCACCGATCATCCAGGCATCGTGCAGCAACGGAAGCGTCAGGATCAATGTCTGCGGGCGGGTGAAGCCCGCGATGAGCACGCCTGCCGCCGCCGCGATCATGTTGAACGCCGGCCCGCGTGCGCCGAGCATCAGCATTAGTCCGGTCTGCGACAGGACGTGATTGGTGCTGCTCATGCCGCCGGTTCCGGCGCTTTCGGCGCACGGGAGCAGCGGCGTGCCCGCGATCCATACAAGCGTCAGTAATGCCGAACGGGCCGAATCACCAGTGACGCGCCGCAAGGCCCAGAATCCCACGAGCGGAACTGGAAGCGCGACCATCGCCACGTGCCATGGCCGATAGAGCGGATCGACCGGGTAGTTCTGCCAGGCCTGCAGTGTCGCGGACACATAGCCGAGCATCGAGAACATCGGCGGGAAGACGTTGTACGCCCGGCCGTCCTTGAAGGCGGTGTCGTGCGTTCGTTCGCCGATGTCGAGCCGGCCCAGCCGCCAGGCCATCGCCTCGGCGATGTTGGAATTGGTTTCTGATCGGACCGACCATTCGCCCAGTTGAATGCGTGGCCCCACCGCCAGATGCAGCGCTGCCAGGAGCAGCAGCAAATAGCCCGCCGCACGCCAGGGCGATTCCCCGGTGTCGCCGCTTCGGGCCGAAAGGCTGCGTTCGTTCACGCGTTTTTCATCTCGTCAATATCGGAGGTCTTGCCGATGCCGGCGTCGGACTTCGGCGCAGGCACCGCCGCGGGGCCGTCAAACAGATCGCTGCGCGGCATGTCGATCGTGGCGTTCTTGGCGTCCTTTACGATCTTCTTCACGTCGTCAGGCTTGACCGACTTGTGCAGCTTTTCGCCGACCAATACGCACGGCGCGAAATCGCAGGCCGCCAGGCACTCCTCGGTCAGCAGGGCGTATTGTCCATCCTTGCTGGTGCCGTGTTCCTTTGCGCCGAGTTCCTGTTTGAGCGCGTCGAGCACGGCCTCGCTGCCCATGAGCTGGCACGACAGGCTGCGGCAGGCCACGACGACCTTGCGGCCCTTGGGATGATCCCAGAAATGCGTATAAAAAGACATTGTGTCGAGCACCTGGCTCGGCGGGATCTCCAGTACTTCGGCGATCTCGAGCATGGCCTTCGGGCTGACGTGGCCCAGGGCGTCCTGCACGACGTGCAGCGCCGGCAGCAGGGCAGCCCGCTTGGTCTCATAGCGTGGGAAGAATGTGCGAATCTTGTCGCGAATCGCCTCGCTCAAGACAGCCGGCGACTTTTCGTCCACCACCGGCGTGATTCGATCCAATGCCTGCCAGGCCATGCGTCCTTCCCGTGGTCATGGCGGGTTGCCCCGCGTGTTTATTCTGTACAACTGAAAGGCTATGATATTGTTGATGGCTGCAACTATCCAGAACCCGACTCCCAGCCGCGTCTGCGAATCCCCAAGGCCCTACAAATGGTCGCGCGACGAGTACTATCGCCTCGCTGACTTGGGATTATTCGATGGGCATCGGGTGCAACTGATCGATGGAGAAATCTTCGAGATGAGTCCTCAGGGAAGCCCGCACTACGTCGCCCTGACGCTGGTCACCGAGGCATTGCAGCGCGCATTCGCTGACGGTTATTGGGTTCGTTCCCAGGGACCGTTGGCGGTTTCCCAACATTCCGAGCCCGAGCCAGATGTCGCGGTCGTCAAGGGTTCGCCGCGCACGTTGATTGACCATCCATCCACCGCTGAACTTGTCGTCGAGGTAAGCGATTCATCGCTGTCGTTCGATCTCGGTCCCAAAGCGCGCCTCTACGCGCGTCACAGTGTGCCCGAATATTGGGTCCTCGATTTACAAGGCCGCAATCTGATCGTCCATCGCCACCCTGTTGCCGACGCGAGCGTGGCGCTTGGTCACCGCTACGCCGACATCCGTACGCTTGCGGCAACTGACAAGATCGCGCCGCTCGCCAGGTCGGATTCGTTTGTGCAGGTCTCTGACATTCTTCCCTAAGCTTCAGATTTCTCTCAAGGCGCTCGCTTATTACCGCTTCGTAAGCCCGAATTCATCGCCGCCACACCTTGTCCGCTGATAATTCTTCTGTGCCGCCCGTCGGGCGCTGCATCACTCCGCCATGACGTTCGCGCGGATGAACCCAGAAGGAGTGCATCATGAAATTCAAAGCCAATCCACCTCGCAGCAAATCCACTTCGGCCGACAAGCCGATCACGCGCAAGCAACTGATCGAGCTGCTCAATGAAGACCTCGCCCGCGAGTATCAGGCCATCATCGCCTACATCAATTATTCGCAGGTCCTCAAGGGCGCGGAATACATGAACATCGCCGATGAACTCAAGGTCCATGCCGGTGAGGAACTTCAGCACGCCCTGATTATCGCCAAGATCATCGACTACCTCGGCGGCATGCCCACGGTCGTTCCCAAGCCGGTCAAGACGTCGGAGAAGGCCGAGCAGATGCTGCGCTTCGACCTCGAAAATGAGAACGAGACCATTCGCGAATACCGCAAGCGCGTGGTGCAGTGCGACCAGTTGGGCGAGTATGCCATCGCCGAGCAGATCCGCGACATCCTCGTGCAGGAGCAGGAGCACCAGATCGATCTGGCGACCGCACTTGGCATCGATGTGCCGGATGTGAGTTGACGACGCGGCGGCTGGCTCGCGATCAACAAATACAAAAAGCTACTCGTCGTCGTCCGGCGACCCCGCACCGGCATCCGCGGGCTTTGTCGATGCGTCGTTTCCCGACATGTGCCGCGCTCGCTCGGTGGCCTTTTCGAGCGTGGCGGCGGGAAGAATCATCATGCCGCTGGTCAGGTTGTCCAGCACGGCGTCCGCGTCGGCGTCATCGGCATCGGGCGTCTGAATGACAAACAAGCCGACGAACGTACCGTCCGGCATGAAGACGGGGTCGCCCATGGCCCCAACGACGCCACCCGGGGCGAGGAGTTCGCGCGGCTTGGTGAGCACGGCCGAGATGCGACCTTCCAGCACTTCCGGCGCGCGATCGAAGAACTTGCCCAATCTCGACAACGTGAGCAATCGCTGTCCGGCTCGAACTGAAACGTGCCTGGCCGGATCGATCGCTTTGAATACACGCTTGCCGGGCTTTCGAATCCGCACCCAGGCGAGATCAAGTTCCTTGTCGCGGGCCACCAGGGTTGCAGGCAGGCCCTCGGTGTCGTCGCCGATCACCACTTTGCAGTTGGTCGCCGTCATGGTCAGGCCGTCCATGCTGAAGTTGCCCAAACCGGTCGACGAACAGACGACCAGTCCGCTGGGGTCGATCATCACGCCGACGGTTTCGTCATCCTCTTCGGACTCCTCGCCACCCATCGCGATCTTCTGCACATAGCGAACGACCACGAGCGCGTCGGCATGCGACTTTATCACGTGGGCGTATTCTTCAATGTGGGGATCAGGCCCGCCCCGCCGGTCGCCCGGACCAAAGCCGACAATCGCGGCGATGACGACAAGCAACAGGACGCCGAGGTAACGCATGTTGAACGCACGCATGTTGAAAGCACTCCGATTGATTTGCCCGCCCGGCCCCGCAATTCGGTCTTACCAGTCTCATCGGCCGCGAGTCGAAACAAAATCGACACAACGGCACCATCCGGGGAGAGGCATTATGATGCGTCGCGATGCTGCTGACCATCGGCACAACCCACGCGCCTGCGACCGACTTGGGATTTCTACTGCATAAGAACCCGGCGCGGGTGCAGTCGTTCCCCGCGACATTCGGAACGATCCACGTCTTCTATCCGCGTGCAAATGAGCGTGAATGCACGGCGGCGTTGATGATCGATGTGGACCCGATCGCCCTTGTGCGTGACCGTCAGGGGCCGCCTGGCCGGCGATACCTTCTGGAAAGCTATGTGAACGACCGGCCCTATGCTGCGTCCAGCTTTCTGAGTGTCGCGATTGCCGAGGTATTTGGCACCGCGCTGGGCGGCCGCTGCAAGGAGCGCCCGCAACTGGTGGACGTCGGCCTGCCGCTGACAGCGCGCGTGCCGGTCATGCCGTGCCGCGGTGGCGAACCATTGCTGCGCGAGTTGTTCGAGCCGCTCGGGTACGCTGTGACCGCCCGACGCCTGCCGCTTGACGAGACCTTTCCCGACTGGGGCGAGAGTGCCTATTTCGAAGTGCAACTGGAGGCGACGATTCGTATGCAGGATCTGCTGGCTCACTTGTACGTGCTGATTCCGGTGCTGGATGACGACAAGCACTACTGGGTCGGCGACGATGAAGTCGAGAAATTGCTCAAGCACGGTCAGCGATGGCTGACCGCGCACCCGGCGAAAGAGTTGATCACGCGCCGATATCTGAAGCATCAACACCGCTATGCCCGCGCCGCGCTGGAGCAGTTGATAGATGACCAGACCGGCGATCCCGATGAGTCGGCGGCCCAACAGGATGCCGAAGAGTCCGAGGTCGAAAAGCGCGTCAGCCTGAATCAGCAGCGGATGGGATCGGTGGTCGCTTCGCTGCGAGCAAGCGGCGCGCGCCGTGTATTGGACCTGGGTTGCGGCGAGGGACGGCTGATTCGCGCACTTCTTGATGACAAACAGTTTGAGCAGATTGTGGGTGTGGATGTGTCGCACCGCATGCTTGAGATTGCCGAGGAGAAACTGCGGCTTGAGCGCATGCCGCCGATGCAGCGCGAACGGATTCGCCTGCTGCACGGTTCGCTGGTCTATCGCGACGAGCGATTGAGCGGATTCGACGCCGCGGCTGTTGTAGAGGTGATCGAGCATCTCGACCCTCCCCGACTGGCGGCGTTTGAGCGGGTGCTGTTCGAACATGCCCGACCGCAGACCGTGGTCATCACCACGCCGAACGTGGAATACAACGTGAAGTGGGAGACGCTGCCGGCGGGCAAGTTGCGGCATCGCGATCATCGATTCGAGTGGACGCGGGCGGAATTCCAGAGATGGGCGACGCGCGTGGCGGAACGGTTTGGCTATTCTGTTCGCTTCCTGCCCGTTGGACCCGTGGATGAGATTGTCGGATCGCCGACGCAGATGGCGGTGTTCAGTCGATGAAGATCGCCATCCCCAACCTCTCTCTCGTTGTGCTCATCGGCCCCTCGGGCGCGGGGAAGTCCACGTTTGCGCGGAAGCACTTCAAGCCAACCGAAGTCCTCTCATCGGACTACTGCCGCGGGCTGGTTTGCGATGACGAGAATGATCAAACCGTATCGAACGAGGCGTTCAGCGTGCTGCATGCCATTGCGGCGCAGCGGCTGGCGTTGGCGAAATTGACTGTCGTCGATGCGACCAATGTGCAGCCTGAATCCCGCGCGCCGCTGGTTGCACTCGCCCGGCAATACCACTGCCTGCCGGTCGCCATCGTCTTCCGTCTGCCGGACGATCTCTGCCACGAACGCAATCGCGAGCGGCCCGACCGCACGTTCGGTCCGCACGTGGTGCGTCAGCAGAATGCCCAGCTTCGACGCTCGCTCCGCGGTCTGCAGCGCGAGGGCTTCCGCCACGTATTCGTGCTCGATTCCGCCGATGCGGTCGAAGCTGCGACCATCGAGCGCACCCCGCTCTGGAACGACCGCCGTCATGACAGCGGGCCGTTTGACATTATCGGTGACGTGCACGGCTGCTACGACGAGCTGGCCGCCCTTCTGGACAAACTGGGATATTCCCACACCGGCCCCGCCGGCGCGTGGTCCCATGCGGAGGGCCGACGGATGCTCTTCGTCGGCGACCTCGTCGATCGCGGACCCAGGGTGCCCGAGGTTGTTCGGCTTGTCATCGACAGCGCGAAGGAAGGCCGCGCGCTGTGCGTACCGGGCAACCACGACATCAAGTTCATGCGGGCCCATCTGGGGCAAGAACGTACAAGTGACACATGGCCTCGCCGAGTCGCTCGAACAGTTCAAGGCCTACGAGGAGCATTATCGCGGTTTCAGCCACGTGGCCGCTGAGTTCATCGACAGCCTGGTGAGCCACTATTGCCTCGACGGCGGCCGGCTGGTCGTGGCTCACGCCGGATTGAAGGAGGAGATGCAGGGCCGCGGTTCGGGAAAGGTGCGCGAATTCTGTCTTTATGGTGAGACGACCGGCGAGACCGACGAGTTCGGCCTGCCGGTGCGGTACCCGTGGGCGTCCGATTACCGCGGCCGCGCGTCGGTGGTGTACGGTCACACGCCGGTGCCGGAACCGGAGTGGATCAACAACACGATCAATATCGACACCGGGTGCGTCTTTGGCGGATCGCTGACCACCCTGCGCTGGCCGGAGCGCGAGTTGGTGAGTGTGCCGGCTGCAGCAACCTATTGCGAGCCGGCCCGGCCGTTTCTCGCGCCCGAGGCCCCAGCGCCCGCGCTGTCGTCGCAACATCAACTTGACGACACGCTCGACCTGGCCGACGTGGTGGGCAAACGGATCATTTCCACACGGCTGCACCGCAACATCACTGTCCGCGCGGAGAACGCGGCCGCGGCGCTTGAGGTCATGAGCCGCTTCGCGGCGAACCCCAAGTGGCTCATCTACCTCCCGCCTACCATGTCACCGTCGGGCACCAGCCGCGAGCCCGGGTTGCTGGAGCATCCGGCAGAGGCATTTGCCTATTTCCGCCATGAGGGCATTGCTCGCGTGGTCTGCGAGGAAAAGCACATGGGCTCCCGCGCCGTGGTCATTGTGTGCAGCGACGACGAAACCGCCCGACGACGATTTGGCGTGACGGATGACGGAAGCGGCATCTGCTACACACGGACCGGCCGGCGTTTTTTTGACGATGCCGGGATTGAGCGGGGCCTGCTTGACCGCGTCCGGTCAGCGGCGGATCGCTCGGGGCTCTGGAATGAATTGTCAACGGACTGGCTTTGCCTCGACTGCGAATTGATGCCGTGGTCCGCCAAGGCCCAGGGCCTGTTGCGCGAGCAATACGCACCGGTCGGCGCGGCTGCGCGGGCGAGTCTCGCGGAGGCAAGCCGCCTGTTGGATGAGACTTGTGAGCGTCAGGCGGAGGCGGCAGCGCTTCGCGAGAAAATCGCTGCCCGGCGCGTCACGGCTGATCAGTTTGTCGCCGCCTATCGCCAGTATTGCTGGCCGGTCGCCGGATTGGACGATCTGAAGCTTGCGCCCTTTCATCTGCTTGCGTCCGAAGGCGCGGTTCACGTGGCCAGGGATAACGCGTGGCACATGGACACGCTGGCGAAACTCTGTCGCGCCGATGAATCTATTCTCTTGGCAACGCCCTACCGCGTGGTTGATGTGACGGATGCGGCATCCGAAGCTGCGGGTACGGCGTGGTGGCTGGAGTTGACGGCGCGCGGCGGCGAGGGCATGGTCGTCAAACCCCTTGATTTCATCGCTCGGAATCGCGGTGAGCTGATTCAGCCGGCGTTGAAGTGCCGGGGTCGCGAGTATCTGCGAATCATCTATGGCCCCGAGTACACCCAGCCCGAGCATCTTGATCGCCTGCGCTCGCGCGGGCTGGGCCTGAAGCGCTCGCTTGCGGCCCGCGAGTTCGCGTTGGGCATTGAAGGGCTTGAGCGATTTGTGAGGCGCGAGCCGCTCCGGCGCGTGCACGAGTGTGTGTTCGCCGTCATGGCGCTCGAGAGCCAGCCGGTGGATCCGAGACTTTAGGTCGCTCAATTTGCATTCTCAGCCGCCCTTTCGTTAGAATTTCGCATGGCGAACGTCTCCCGCGGCAGCCGGTTCGGCGCGGGGCACTCCGAACACCTGGCCCAGGATGCCGCGCTGACCCAGACTGCCGAATCCACGTTTCTCAGCACGCTGCGTCACTCTTTACCTTGAGGGGATATTCACGCCATGCGCACTGTACTTGCAACCTTTGCATTGATCGTCATTTGCCTCGCCGGGGCGGCGCCAACCGCCTCCGCACAACTCGTCTTCGGAACAACAACGCCGACCACGACCAATGGCGCAGCATTCTATATGGATGTCAACACGCACGCCATCACCACGCTGTGGAACTCCGCCGCCAACAAGAAGGTCAACGGCATGGCCTATGACCGGGCGACCGGACGCTTTTACTGCAACGATGCCGCGCGCTTGAACTTCTGGGATCAGGGCAGCATCGGCATCGTCCCCACGTTCATCGCCGGCATGTATCGCACCAACGACAACGTTACCTTCACCGCCACCGGTGTCGACGGACTCGCCTGGGCGAACGGAAATCTCTACGGCGTGACGCAGTTTGGCAGCACGACCTACAAGCGCGGCATCTATCAGATTGCCACGACCTCCGATGGAATGCCGACGCCCCACTGCGTCATGACGCCGCTGTGGCTGGACCCGACCGGCGTCGGCACGCTCAGCGGCACCATCGAGATCGGCGGGCTGGAATACAACCCGGACAACAACTTGTTCTACCTGACACAAAAGGCCGACACGGTCGGATCGGGCGGCATCTATACGCCGGGTATTTATACCATTGACGCGTTCGGCGGCGGCGAAGCCGTTCACATCAAGAACTTTCCGGAGGGGCACACTCGGACAGACGGTCTCGCCCTTGGGAATGGCATCCTGTGGATGACCGAGCAGGATCCTGCAGGCTCACAGGTCAATATCTTTCCGCTTGATCTGGCGACATTGGAATACGGCAACACGATCACCGCACCGCTCGTGGACGGCGTCAATCGCGCCAGCGGCGCCTGCTGGGCCCCCAATGCGCTCGTCACCTGCAAGCCCGGCGACATGAACAACGATGGTGTCGTCGACGGCCGCGACGTCGCTGGCTACGTTCGCGTCAAGACGGGCGGCGCGGCGAACACGGTGGAGCAGTGCGCCGCCGATTCGCTGGACATCGCCGAGTTCATTGCGCTGCTGATGCCTGCGTAAGCCGATGACGGCGATCCACGATTTCGCAATACGTGCCAAGAATCCCCGTGATGTACTCCATTCGCCGGCGTTTACGCTGTTGTCGCGACCTGGAGCGTCGTCATGAAATGGAAGACCCGTCATACCGTCGGAACCGTTCTTGCCATCGCCGGATCCGCGTTTTACGTCTATTTCCTTCACCGAACGACTGAAGTCAAGAACGCTGACGGCTGGCGCGTCGCCTTTTCCTACCAGCCCATTCACTGTCGCGTTTGCCTCGGTCAAGTGGAATCGCTCACCTACCGAGATTCGCCAATCGCAATTCCGTCGTGGAAGTGGGTCAGCTCATTTGAAACGCCGAAAGTCATCATCAAGACTCCGGTGGGTGAATATTGTGCTTTCCAGCATTCAAAATTCTGGGGCGCCATGCACGGACCCTTCACAGTGAATGACATTGAGGAAACACCGACCGCCACTGAGATTGCCCAGGGATGGTATGACGCGACGGGCGGTCAGCCGCGTGAGTATTCGGGTGGCCCGTTTGTGCGGAAAGCCGAGGCACCTGCACATTGGTGTCTGCTCGCGACCGGGGATGTGGCTCGCTGGGTCGCGCCGGAGCGCATCACTCAACTGGCGTGGTGAATTGGTTGTTGGCACGGCTTGGTGCCCTGACCTATCCCATCCTGAAAGAAAGCGTCTACCAGTACGTTCGCATGAACAGGCGGGCGTGAGCCTGCCGGGACTGTCCTCTTTTTTGGAGTCCTGAATCATGCAGCGACGACAGCTGGGTCTTGCAGGAGGGATCGCGTTTACATTGGCCGGAATCGCAGTTGGCTATGACACGTGGATCGGCTTCCCGCGGCCCGTACCCACGCCCGTGTTCACCGGTCGCGTTTCGGTGCTCACGTACAACCTGCAGGCCGATCGGGCTCCGTCGGAAGAGACGGAGCGCGTCATTCGCGAGGCCGATGCCGATGTCGTGTGCCTGCAGGAGGTCGGGCCGGCGTGGCATTCGTTTCTGCGACGGCGGCTGCGCGACCAATACCCGGCCATGCTGCATCGCGATTTTCGCGGCGGATACGGCGGACTGGCGTTCTATTCGAAATATCCACTCCGCGATTTGCAGTGGCTTCCGCCGCCGCCGGGCGCGTGGTATCCCGCGTGGGTGATCGAAGCCGAAACGCCGGCCGGACCCGTGCAGATCGCCAATCTGCACTGTCGCGCGTTAATTGCCGATGTCGGCGGCCGGGCCGTCGGCTATTTCACCATTCCGCGACTGCACCGGCGCGAAATAGACGCCATTCTCAATGTGCTGGCCCCTGACAAGCCGACGCTGCTGATCGGCGATTTCAATGGCAATGAGGGCGACCCCGGCGTCAAGCAGGCCCGCCGCGCCGGCTTCGCGGACGTGCTGCCGGCGTTCGATCGAATCTCACCGACGTGGCGTGGACGGGCATTCAAAGTGCCCATCAGCGCCCGGCCCGATCACATCCTCAGTTCGCGGCATTTTCGCGCGATGTCGGCAAGCGTGCTCGATTGCGGCGGATCGGATCACTGTCCGGTGTGGGCCGAGTTGACGCTTGTCGAATAGTTGGGGACGATGTCGGCAAGGTAGATCAGCGTCGTATCAGCGGATTCACATCGAGGTCTAATCGGATGAATCGAGCCTTGACGTCGTGTATCGCGTTGATCGGATGGACCACTCTCCACCTGGGTTGTGCTGCCAAGCCTGAGTTCTCCGGTCGACTCAAGGTCATTACCTACAATGCCAACGATTCGGCCGAGCTTGCGCCGGATGTTGAACGGGCCATTCGCGAGGCCGATCCTGACCTGGTCTGTGTTCAGGAAGCCCGCATCAGTTGGTGCCACTCTTTCAAGCATCGTCTTGGAGATCGTTATCGCACGGCACGATTTGCGGATGGCGGTTTTGGCGAAATAATCAGCTCTGCCCTGATGCTAAGCGGAGAGCGTCCGGCTTTCTTCTCGAAATACGCCATTCGAGAGATTGGGTATCTTCCGCGAGCCATTACTGGAACATCGGACGCCATGTGGTCGGATGTCTGGCTGGTTGAAGCGGAGACGCCGGCCGGCGTGGTCAAGCTGGTCAGCGTTTCTCTGGACAGCCACCACTCGAATCTGGATGAAATCGTCGCGGCTGTGGGTGGACAATCGCCCGCGCTGATCATGGGAGAATTCGGCGAAGAGCGAATCGACACCGCGATGGCCAAGACCCAGCGCGCCGGGTTTACCGATGTCCTGCCGAAGTTCGATCCGAATACGCCCACGTGGCGCGGGTGGCGTCGCATCTGGCCGAGACACGCTCAGCGGGACCACATTCTCTGTTCGCAACATCTTCGTCCGGAGGGAGCACGGGTCATTAGCACTCGCGCTTCAAAACACTCGCCTGTTTTTGCGGAAATGACATTGATCGAGACTCCGACCACCGCACCCGCGGTTGCCCCGAGATTGTGGCGATGACACCCAAGACGCGAAAGCGACGGACTGTCCTGTTGGCATCGGTGATTCTGCTCTTGCTCTGGGCGGACTGCATGATGACCGGCTACGTGCCGGGCCTATTCCACCATCCGCGCGAACGATGGGGCGAAGCGGCACTGGCGATCTTGCGCGAGGCAGACTCGGTCGAGGTGATCCGACTCGACCAACCAACATCGATGCCCCGCGATTCTGCAAATCAACCGTATTACGGCATGACGGCGAAAGGCGCGCCGATCACTCCGCCGGACGAGTGGGTTTCACGGATGCGCGACGCGGTCGACGATTCCTGGAACTACGAGTGGTTGTGGCACGCTCGCTGCCTGCCCCGGCCGGGCGTCTGTGTGCGGTTTCGACAGGGCTCGCAGGTCGTGGACCTGTTGTTCTGCTTTGAGTGCGATCTGGTTTCGCTCGCCCCGACCGGCCAGCTTGGGGAACGCATTCAGGATCGATGGATCGACTTCCGCGTGAAGCGCTCGCCGTTTACGGAGTTGGTCAAGGAGATTTTTCCAAACGACGCGGCGATTCAGGGGATTGGAAATTAGCATGCAAGCCCGGGAGAACCACCTGTGAGGTTTGCAGCAACCTGCATTAACTGCAACTACGATCTTCGTGAGCTGCCTCCCCAAGCCACGGGCGAATGTATATGTCCGGAGTGCGGCCGTGCATTCAATCCTCAAGACAAGTCCACGTATCGCAGTTCGCATGTCTTGATCTGCTGGCGTGCATGGGCTCGATATCCATCAGTTGTAGAAGTTACAGTCGCCATCACGGCCGCCCTGATTCACTGCTATGCGTACAGCGCGCCCGGCGTACCATACACGACGGTACCGCAATTCGTCGGTTTTATGGCGATGTGTTCATGGGCGATACTACTGGTCGTTCCGTTTGTCTTTTTCGGCCGGCTCGCTGCCATGCTGCGTGATCGCCATAGAGCGAGATTGGATCGGCATCCGTTTCAAACCCGTAGTCGTTGGCGCATGATACTGTTCGGATGCGCAATGCTTCTGGGGACCGGCAACATCTTTACAAACTGGTCGTTAAGACTTTGCTTTGCCTTGAGTGAGAAATCGTTGAACGTGGCGATAGAACGCTATCAGCAGAATGACAGCACGACGGCAGGTTATGTCGGATGGATTGGATTATTTCACATCGAAGACGCCTGGGGAGATTCGACTGGCGAGAATGTCCAGCTGAAGATCGTCGGCAGTGACCCGGCCGGGATCTGCTACTGGCCACGCGGACCAGTGGGCGGTCGGTACATTCACATGAAGGGGCCGTGGTATGCCGTGGAGTTTCGCCCGCCGTAAATTTACTAACAACGACCGGAATCGCTTCGATGTGCCGCTTGACAAGCGAACAAATCGGTCTGCTGATCCTTGTCCGGCTCCGGAAGGCCCTCCGCATCAACGCTACACCTTAACAACTCGTCGATAAGCCACACTCGGTCTTCGGGACTGAGTGTCAAGGCGTGCTGGAGAATGACGTCTCGGCTCATGTCAACATCATAGGACGATTCCTGCGCAACGGTCAAACCGCAAAGGTTGGACTGTAGGCTTCAAGAAGCGATTCGGTCGTTTGGAAGGCTTCCGCTGAATCTGGATCACCATTCGATCAGCTCCACGGTCTTCGAATCCGGCTCACCGTCGAAATACCGGTCCAGCGCTGCCTGAAAAATCGCTCCGTCCGACGCACACGCCTGAAACAGCGTCATCGACGAGCGGAACTTGAGGTCGTCGGGCGAGCCGAGGATCTCGTTGATGTCGCGATCGCGCACATTCAAGACAAGTTGCGTGCATTCGCGAAGCCGCGCGCCCAATACGGTGTGATTCAGATATGCCGCCGCCTCGTCGCGACCGGAAATCGCGTAACGCTGCGACATTTCGCTGAAACCCAGCCCCGCGATCTGCGGGAAGATATACCACATCCAGTGTGATCGCTTTTGGCCCGCCGTCAGTTCGGAAACGACAGCTGGATAGACGCTTTTCTGTGCGTCTACGAATCTGTCGAGATCAAAAGGACCGGCGCCTGACTTGCGGATCATGGCTTACGGCCTATTGTCATGCTTACGCCTTCATGAGATTCCGCAGCACCATCGGCAGAATCCCGCCGTGGCGGTAGTAGTCGAGTTCGATCGGCGTATCGATGCGCAGCGTCGTGACGAATGTCTTCGTTTTGCCGTTGGCGTCGGTCGCCGAGACGGTCACATCCTGTCCGGGCTTCATCGCATCGCTGACGCCGGCGATGGTGATGGTCTCCTCGCCGGTCAGGCCCAGCGTCTCGCGGCTCTCGCCTTTCTTAAATTGCAGCGGCAGCACGCCCATGCCGACGAGGTTGCTGCGGTGGATGCGCTCGAAACTCACCGCAATGGCAGCCCGCACGCCCAGCAGCAACACGCCCTTGGCCGCCCAGTCGCGTGAGGAACCGGTGCCATACTCCGCGCCCGCCAGCACGATCAGCGGCGTGCCGTCAGTCTTGTATTTCATGGCCGCGTCGAAAATGCTCATCTGCTCGCCGGTCGGCAGGTAGCGGGTGACGCCGCCCTCGGTGCCCGGGGCCAACAGGTTGCGCAATCGCACGTTGGCAAAGGTGCCGCGGGTCATGACGCGGTCGTTGCCGCGCCGGGCGCCGTAACTGTTGAAATCAGGCTTGGCGATGCCGTGATCCTGCAAGTATTTGCCCGCGGGGCTGGCCGCGGCGATGTCGCCGGCGGGTGAGATGTGATCCGTCGTGACGCTGTCGCCGACCATGACGAGCACGCGCGCCCGGTCAATCGGCGTCAGCGCGCGCGGCTCCCGCGGCAGATTCACGAAGAACGGCGGCTCCTGAATATAGGTGCTCTTGTCGTCCCATTGATAGACGCTGCCCTCGGCGGTTTTGATCCGCTTCCACTGTACGCTGCCATCCATGACCTGTGCATACTGGCGTGTAAACAACTCCGGGGTGACCGTGCGGCTGACGACGTCGTCGATCTCCTTTTGCGTCGGCCAGATGTCGGCCAGCAGCACCGGCTTGCCCGATGCATCCTTGCCGAGCGGCTCCGTGGTGAGATTGATGTCCATGCGCCCAGCAAGGGCATACGCCACCACGAGCGGCGGTGAGGCCAGGTAATTCGCCTTCACATGCGGATGCACACGACCCTCAAAGTTGCGATTGCCGCTCAGCACGGCGGCCGCGACCAGGTTGCCTTCGCCGATTGCGGCGGTGACGGCGTCCGGCAGCGGGCCGCTGTTGCCGATGCAGGTCGTGCAGCCGTAGCCGACGGTCTGAAATCCGAGTTTGTCCAGATAAGTCGAAAGCCCGGCGTTGTCGAGGTAGTCCGTCACCACCCGCGAGCCCGGGGCCAGGCTGGTCTTGACGTAGGGCTGCACTTTCAAGCCGCGCTCGACCGCCTTCTTGGCGACGAGACCGGCGGCGACCATGACGGACGGGTTGCTCGTGTTGGTGCAACTGGTGATCGCAGCGATGACCACGGCGCCATGGTGCAGGTCGGCGCTCGACCCGTTGTTCTTGAAGTGTCCGACCTTTTTCGTGTCCGCGTCTGACAGGCCAAACCCGCGGTCCTTTACCGGTGCGGTCAGGCCCTTGATGAATGTCGGCTTGACGTCGGACAGGCGCACGCGGTCCTGCGGGCGCTTCGGCCCGGCGAGGCTCGGCTCGACCGTGCCCAGTTCCAGCACGAGCGTGTCGGTGAAGATCGGATCAGGCATCCCGTCGCGACGGAAGAGGCCCTGTTCCTTGCTGTAGCGCTCGACGAGATCGACCTCTTCGGGCGTGCGGCCGGTGCGAGTCATATATCGCAGCGTTTCGTCATCGACCGGGAAGAAGCCGCAGGTCGCGCCATATTCCGGCGCCATGTTGGCGATGGTCGCGCGATCGGCAAGCGACAACTGGGACAAACCGTCGCCGTAGAACTCGACGAATTTCTCAACCACGCCCCGCTTCCGCAGCATCTGCGTGACGGTCAGGACGAGATCGGTGGCGGTCGCGCCTTCCGGCAGACGGCCATTCAACTTAAAGCCAATGACCTCCGGCGTGACCATGTAGATCGGCTGGCCGAGCATGACCGCCTCTGCCTCGATGCCGCCGACGCCCCAGCCCAGTACGCCGAGGCCGTTGATCATCGTCGTGTGACTGTCCGTACCCACGACGGTGTCAGGGATGGCGGTCATCACCGCGTCGTTCATGCGCGTGCAGACGACCTTCGCGAGGTATTCGAGGTTGACCTGATGCACGATGCCGGTCGCCGGCGGCACGACGCGGAAGTTGTTGAACGCCTTCTGCCCCCAGCGGAGGAATTCGTAACGCTCGCGGTTGCGGCCAAACTCCATGTCGGCGTTGATGCCCAGCGCGTCGGCCGAGCCGAACGCGTCGACCTGCACCGAGTGATCGATGACCAGATCGACAGGCACGAGCGGGTTGATCTTGTTCGGGTCGCCGCCCATCTTGGAAATCGCCGACCGCATGGCCGCGAGATCGACCACTGCCGGCACGCCGGTGAAGTCCTGCATCAGCACACGGGCAGGCATAAATGGAATCTCGACGGGCGTCGGTGACTTGGCATTCCACCCGGCCAGCCGCTTCACGTCCTCCTCGCGGGCGATGCGTCCATCGCAGTGACGGAGCATGTTCTCCAGCAAAACCTTGATGGAAAACGGCAGCCGGTCGACGCCAGCGACTCCGGCTTTGGTCAGACTGTCGAGCCGGTGAATCCGCATGGGACCGGCCTTGGTTTGAATCGTGTCGAGTGCTGAGAAAGGGGTTGCCGCGCTCATGGTACTCCTCGGATAGCTGAAATGAACTTACCGCCAGATTGTAGTGCAAATGCAGCAAGTCGGACAGGGAGCGACACGGAGCGATTGCGTTTGGAGGGCTGACGAATCACTTGCTCATCCGCCTTGACGCCGCCGGCGGCGGGCTGGGATTGTCGAACTCGCACAGGAACGGTCCAATTGCAAGGTAGCGGAATCGCGCCGATCGCGCGCCGCGGATCGCGTCCAGCGGCGTGCAAATAATCGGCTCCTCGTGCATGTTGAAGGACGTGTTGATCACGGACGAGAGCCCCGTCTTTTCCTTGTAACACTTGAGCACGCGGTGCGTACTGGCATCCAGATCGGGCCGAACGGTTTGCGGGCGCGCGGTGCCGTCGATGTGCACGACGGCCGGACACGTGCGGGTCATCTCCTCGGTGCAATCGAACGTCATGGTCATGAAATTGGCGGGATGGGTCGCGCCCTGCATGTTCTTGTACATGCGCGAGGCGTCTTCATCGAGCGTGACCGGCGCGAAGGGCATGAACTCGGTGCGATGCAATCGTTCGTTGAGCCAGTCGTTCACCGTGGGATCAGTCGGTTGATAGAGGATTGATCGGTGACAGAGTGCACGAGGGCCGAACTCCATGGCGCCCTGGAAGCGGGCGATCAACTCGCCCTCGGCGAGAAGCGTGCCGATGGTCACGTCGATATCCGCGGGCCGGGTATGACGAACGCCCTCTTTCTCGATGATCTTCAGGATCTCGTCGTCGCTGAAATTGGGACCCCAATAGACGTCGTGAATCGGCTTGGGCTCGTAACGCCACTTTGAACCGAGCGTTTTTTCCTGCTTGCGGTGCCAGGCCCACATGGCCGCGCCCCACCCGAGGCCGCCATCGGCCATGTGCGGGAAGATGAAGGTGCCCTCGACGCCGGGAATCTCATGCAGCTTTTGATTGACACGGACATTGGCCGCGACGCCGCCGGCGATGCACAGATTCTTGATACCCGTCTTTTTTAAGTAGGGCGTGACGTATCGAACCATCACGTCCTCAAGGGTGTGCTGGTAGGCATAGGCGAGCATTTCCGGGCCTTTTTTCTTGATCAGCCGTTTGAGCCACGGGTAGCTGCCGTAATTGAGCGGTGCTTCGAAGGAGCCGTCAGTGTTGTACAGTCCGGCCCGGGCGAAGGCCATGCACTCTTCGTCGTGATGGCCGCGCGCCGCCAGGCCGGTGATCTTGCCCTCGTGACGGAACGGGCGATAGCCGGCGGCCTTGGTGATGGCGGAATAGAAGATGCCCGCCGAGTGCGGCAGCAGCACTTCATGGACCAGTTCGAATCGACCGTGGCGGCAGGCATAGAGCGTCGCGGTCTTGCCGTCGCCCCAGCCATCCACGGTGAACGCCAGGGCCTCCTCAAACCCTGATGCATAGTACGCACATGCAGCGTGCATCAGGTGATGATCGGGCCGCTCAATCTTCGTTCGGTCAACGCCGCGCTCTTTCGCCCAGTCGAGAAGGCGCTGATTCTGCACGGCACTGAGATTCTGGCGATTCTTGAAGTTGCGGAACCGCCAGACGCCGTAATTCGCGATTCGCCAGCTGAGCGGGCCGCGCAGGGACATCCATTTCACGCTGTCGAGTTGCTTCTGATCGTGGGAGACTTCCGCATCCACGTCCTGTCGCACGCAGAGTATTTCGTCGACGTCGTGGATCGTCGCACCGGCATGCTTGAGCATCCAGTCGATGGCCTGAGCCGGGACGCCGTCCTGCTGCTTAACACGGGAGAAGCGTTCCTCGTTGGCGGCGCCGAGGGTGACGCCATCCTTGATCAGGGCGGCGCCGCTGTCGTTGTCCAGTTCGCTGATACCGAGAATGAGCATGAACAAACCCTCGCATCGATCTACGGCTATTTCCGATTGTGGCGCGCGCACCGGACTGTGGCCGCTCGGCCGGCCCGAAACGCTGCGCGCGTTTGATGGGAATCCGGTGCGGATATTATTGGGGATTTGGCGAATACAAACAAGCTTTGAGGCCCTCGCAGAGCCGGCAGTCAGCAACGGCTTTTCAGGACCTCAGTGGCTTGCGCGCGCAGAAGGAGGCTCCGACGGATTGGTCGCTTCGACGCCCGTTCCACGCGAGCAGGGTCTGCCAAAACGTGCGGTGAAACCACGACGGGCGCTTGGATGGACCGGCCCCGCGCGGCCGCGAAGGCAGACGCTTTGAGATGTCGGCGACCGCGCCCATGAGCCGGTGTAGACTTGTGGCCTTGCGCTGTGACGGTAGCGATTCTTGAAGGTCGGACAGGGCCTGCATGTAGCCGACGAACTCGCGCATACGCAGCGGTGGCGAGGAGCCCCAGTACTCGACGCCGAGTTTGTCAAACCAGGAAAGCAGTTCGGCGTAGCTGTGTTTGCTTTCGATGGGAACGCAATATCGGTCGACAAACTCGACCATCTCCTGCGGCGCCATTTGTTCGATTGGCTTCGACCCATAGAGACGGTGTGCAGACAGGACCTGCTCGCGCATTTCGGCGCTCTTTGCGCCGCGGCGCACACGCCAGCGCTGAATGTCGTGCCGCCAGTGTGCAAAAGGGTTGAATACAAAGAACGCAACAAACCCGCCCGGCTTGCATACCCGAATCATTTCCTTCAGACCGCGCACCGGGTCGGGCGTGCAGTGCAGGACGCCCCAGCAAACTGCAAGGTCAAAGGTGTCGTCTGGAAAAGGCATTTCAAAAAGGCTGGTGGCGATCGGTCGAAACTGGGAGACGCCTTCATCGGCGGCGACACCCTTGGCGTAGTTCAACGAAACCTCGGATTGATCGATGCCGACGTAGAGTTTCGGCCCATAGTGCTTCGGCACTGCCATGGTGCGGCCGGTGCCACACCCGACATCCAGCACGCGACCTTTCCAGGCCTCTTCGACACCCAAGGCGCGGTACTTTGCAATCTGATAGGGCAGGATGGCCCGTCGCATCTCAGGCGTGGTTTGCGGAAAGGGGTAGTTTCGATAGAGATCGAATACCGATGACTCAGTCGCCTGGGTTTGGTGCATGTCGCGCTTCCGAGTCCTAAAAACCGGTCCCCGATCGCCTCCCCTTCGATGCCGATTGCGAAAATCTCCTTAACAGCGACGAGATTACTCACTTTACTTGATGCATGGGAGCCGAACAAGCGAATCAGGCACGCTTCAAGCACGCTGTTCAGTTTCTTCCGACCCGCTGGGCCGCATTCAGACTCTTCGGAGTGAGTGTCACGCCCAACACCTGCTCGATGACTTCGCACATGGGTGCAAACTCAAATCGATTGATGAGGCCGACGATTTTCTGTTCGACCGTGTCGCGATTGCGCAGCTGCATCCAGTGCAGCCGCCGCACGCGAGCCGCGGCCTTGGCACTGAGTCCGCTCGTGTCGGCCTCGCCGGCGTCGAGTTCGATTTCATAGGGATGGGCGTAGAGTATCGCCGGGCGCTCGCGCTGAACCCGGTTCAATGCCCAGCGGCTGACCCACGCCGGAAAATGACGAATGTATCCACCGCCGCACGCCGGCCATCGGCGTCCGAGCATTCGAACCGTCGATAGCGGCGCTTCGATGATGGATCGTCCGTTTGCCAGGCTGATCTCGTGAATATCGGGGCGGAAGCCGGGCCAGCCGTATCGCCGTCCGGCGATCGGAAAGATGCTGGAATCGTATCGAAAGCCCTCGTCAACCAGCACATCGAGGGCCCAGCTCGTGTGCGGCATGATTGAAAAAGCCGGCGCACGATGGCCCAGGATGGGTCGTCCGATCAGATCTTCTAGAATCCGCTTGGCGCCCGAAATCTCCGCGCGAAATTCGTCCGGCGTCAATTTGAACACCTGGCGATGGTAATACCCATGCACGCCGATTTCGTGGCCGGCGGCGTGGATGTCGCGAATCAGTTCAGGGTATGTTTCGGCGACGTCACCCAGCACAAAAAACGTGCCGCGCACGCCCCGGGCCGCGAAGCGATCGAGGAGTTGGCGCGTGTTGCGAACCACCTTTGTCGTGGGGGTCATTTTTTCGCCCTTCCAATCGCGCGCTGAGACGCTGTGGTAGTCCTCAACGTCGATGGTCAGGGCATTCAGCATGAAAAACGCGTTTCCTTGGCCGCCGCGACTCGTGTCTCCCGACACCATAAGAATAGGTGCCGACAGGTCGGGGCGACCAGGCCGCATTCGCTCGGGGGCGTCGAACGCATCCGGCACGGCCTCGTTGCGACCGATCTTCCTGGTAATCAATGTAACCGATCTTTCGACTGACGAGTCGGCAGGTCAGCGCGAGTGCGGAGCGGAAATTGCTTGACCGGTCTCTGGTGCAACGATACGGTCCGGCGGCTGTAGACAACGTGGGTCCGTCGCCGTGCTCTGGTCGATTCCGCCCGCAGCCCTTCAATTTCGGGATCGGCCTCGAACGCTCGTTACGCATCCGTTTCAGCCCCTTTGGGTTCGATGGTTCAGAATTGAATTGAAAGGAGTTTGTCATGTCCCACCGCCGCCTGTCCTTCGCCATCGTCGGATTCGTCCTCGTCATGGGAGTCGGGCTTTCGAGCATGGCCGGAGACGCCAACGCGCCGGAGAAGACGGTCATGCCCGCTGTCCAAATTGTCGGTCACAACAGCAAGATCACCGACAAGCGCTTTGTCCTGGTGCAGGACGAGCGCACGTGGCGGGAACTCTGGTCCGAACACACCGGGGTCGCGGCGGCCGGGCCGCCGACGCGTTACGAGGTGCCGATGGTGGACTTCGCGCGATACATGGTCGTGGGCTCTTTCAACGGGGCCGGCACCAACACCGACGGGCAGATCGTGCAGAGCATTACGCCCGGCGACGGTGGCGTCCGCATCCGTTTTGAAACCTCCAGCTTCCAGACCGCCAGTTTCGGCCCTGGGCCGGACAAGGGCGTCAAGACCAGTTGCTTCGGGCTGTGGGTCATCGACCGAACCGACAAGCCCATCATCCTGGAAAAGGCCCGACAGGGGTTGAAGGCCGATCCCGTGAGATGGGTCGAAGTGAAGCGTTTTGAAGGGAAGTGAAATCGATTCGACCGCGGCATCCATGATCGGTGAAGGACGCGCCGTTGAACCTGCAACCCCTGCCATTTTTCGCTGGCTTAGACGAATACCAGCGACAAGCGGAGCAGTTGCTTGAGGGCCACCGGGCTGGCGATCCCGATGCGATCCGCACGCTCAAGGAACGCCTCCCGCGTTTTCTCCGATCGGATGCCCCGTGGTTGTCGAAGAACCTCTCTGACGCTGAGATTCAAAAGGCGTCGCTTGGAATGGTCGACGCTCAACTCGCCATTGCGCGTAGCCACGATTTCAAGGATTGGTGCGCCCTGGCGGATTTCGTTGAATCCGTGACCCAATCGAACTCGCCGGTATGGCAGTTTGAGTCCGCAGTCGAAGCCGTCATCTCTGGCCATATCGCCACGCTCGAGCGCCTTTTGAGTGAGCATTCCTCGCTGACGCATGCGCGATCAACGCGCGTCACGTGTTTCGATCCACCGGCGCATCGCGCCACACTGCTTCATTATGTCGCTGCGAACGGCGTGGAGGGCCATCGCCAGAAATCGCCAGCGAATGCTGTTGAGATTGCAAAGGCCCTCCTCGTCGCCGGCGCCGAAGTGGACGCACTGGCCGACCTGTATGGCGGTCAGTGCACGACCATGAGCCTCTTGGTATCGAGCGAGCCTCCGGCCAGGGCCGGCGTGCAGGTCGCGTTGGTCGACATGCTGCTGGACCACGGCGCGGCCATTGAAGGGCACGGATCAGGACAATGGGGCTCACCGCTGATGACGGCGCTGGCGTTCGGATACCCTGCGGCAGCGGAGGCACTGCTTCGTCGTGGCGCAAGGGTCGATCACCTCGCGGCGGCGGCCGGTCTCGGGCGGGTTGCCGACGCACGTCGATTACTGCCCAAGGCCGACAGCCAGTGCAGGCATCGGGCTCTTGCGCTTGCCGCGCAACTTGGACACGTGGAGGTGGTCCGCCTGCTGCTCGACGCCGGCGAGAATCCCAACCGGTTCAATCCCAAGGGTAATCACGCGCACAGCACGCCGCTGCATCAGGCAGCACTGGCCGGAAACAGCGCGGTCGTTCAACTGCTGGTCGAGCGTGGCGCACGGCTCGATATCAAAGACAAAATCTATCTGGCAACGCCAAGGGACTGGGCCGAGCACGCCGGGCATTCATTCCTCGCGGAGTTCCTTCGCGCGCATGGCCGGCATTCGTAACTGCTTGTGCGTGAATTGTACGTGTACGTTTCTCACGCGCGATGCGGTTATCTGTTTGCCAAGTAGATCGCCGTGGCAATCAGCGTTAACCCCGTGAGGACGAGCAGCGTGATCTTGGCCGCGCTCCACGGGCGTTCGCCCTGGACCTCGCCGGTGCGTGCATTAACCAGAAACCGGAAAACCCGATCTCGATAGCGATAGGCGCTGATCCAGACCGGCAGGAGCAAGTGTTTGAACTTGACGCGGTGATACTGCGTGTTGATGGAATCCACTCGCTGCTCGTCGCCACCGATGTCGGCGCAGACATCGGCGTGTATCGGCGGCTTCATCATCTCCTGAGCCGTGGCGAAGCCCGCGTCCAGTTCGACCTGATACCGCTCGGCCAGGAATCCACTCAGGTAGTCATCCGCATAGGGCACCAATTCGCCCAGGTCCCACGGCTCGAGTTGATGGGCATACTTCTCCGGCAGCGATCGGCTGGCCAGCACCAGCAGATCGTCGAATGTACGCTGCACCATGCCGCTGGCAGAAGTCCATCGCGTGTGCCGCACCTGCCGCGTCCGCGTCACGGTCTTCCCATTTTCGACGGTCGTATACGTCTGCGTGACGTAGTAATAATCACCCCGGCTGCCGCTGTACTGGCTTGTGGTGTCGCAGTCATAGGTCCAGGCGGGCATGTATAGGCCGTCGATTTTCGATTCTCCGCGGGCGTATTTTTTCAGTCCGCCCGGAGCAAACCACAGCCCGCCGATCCATGTGCGAAACAACGCCACCGCCTGCTGCCGGGTGACCTTAAATGGCAGCAACGAGCGCGGCCTGATCGTCTGCCGGGAACCGCCCTGCATCACGATGTCTGACCCGCAGAAGGGGCAACTCATCGCCGTGATGTTGGCCGGACGGGTGACCTCCGCTGCGCAGGCCGAGCATTTGACGAGCGCCGCGTCAACGGTTTCCTGCTGTTCGGCGAGTCGGCTCAATTGCGCGTGAAAGTCGAGTTCTTCGACGGAATCGGCGGCTGGTCCGATCGGATTCTCATGGCCGCAATGTCCGCAGCGCAGCAACTGCGTACCCGGCGCGAACTTGAGTTTTGCGCCGCATTGCTCACAGGGGAACCGGCGATCGTTGGCGATCGCGGGCGACTCTGGCTGATCCATCCTGGATTTCCCTGCGAAGAAACGAGGACTGTTCGAGCGTGAACGGGCTGTTCGTTCTTGACGCCACTCTCGCATTCGCACTGGCGGACGAGCCGCCAGTGGCACCCTTTCAATTGCGGCCTACTTTGGCAGCGGGGGCGGGACGCTTCCGAGCAGGTTGGTCAACTCAGCCACTTTGCCGGCGGCGCTCCACTCGGCCATGCCCTGCTTCCAGACAAGCGTCTCGGCCTTGAGCGATCCTAAGCGCACCTTCGCAAGCAGCGCATCGGAATCCAGCGGGCCGACCTGCTGTCCGGCCTCGACGATGTAGAACGAGAGCCGACCTGGCACTGGTGGCGGCGTTGCGGCCGCGCCACCTGCCATGGCCTGTCCCATTGCCTGGGCCATGCCGAAACCCATGCCCATGCCCATTCCACCGGCCGCCATGCCGCCGGGATTCTTCGCGGCCTCCTCCATCGAGTTGGCTGCCTGGAATTGCGTGTAGGCCTGGAGGTTGCCGATCACGCCCATGCTGGTGCGCTTGTCCATGGCCGCTTCGACTTCCGGCGGCAGCGAGATGTTCTCGACCAGGAGCTTGGCGACTTCGAGCCCGTAGTGACCGAAGTCCGCGCCGATTCGCTGTGTGACGAACGTGCTCAATTCGTCGTAGTTGGCCGCGAGATCGAGCACCGGGATTTTGCTTTCGCCGAGCACGTCGGTGAACTTGGACACGATCAGATTGCGCAATTGCTCGGAGATTTCGTTGGAATCGAAGCGTCCCTCGGTGCCCACGATCTCGCGGATGAACGATGCGGGATCGCTGACTTTGATCGTGTAGGTTCCGAAGGCCCGCAGGCGCACCGGACCGAACTCCGAATCGCGGAGCATGACCGGGTTCTTGGTGCCCCACTTCAGGTCGGTGTACCGCCGAGTGCTGACGAAATAGACTTCGGCCTTGAATGGGCTTTCAAAGCCGTATTTCCAGCCCTTCAGCGTGCCGAGGATGGGCAGGTTCTGGGTGTTCAGGGTGTAGGTGCCGGGCAGGAAGACGTCGGCCAGCTTGCCTTCGTTTTCGAAGACCGCGGCCTGTCCCTCGCGCACGACCAGCTTGGCGCCGTTCTTGATTTCGTTGTTGTAGCGCTCGAAGCGATAGACCATCGTATCGGGGCTGTCGGACAGCCACTCGATGATGTCGATCAACTCGCCCTTGAGTTTGTCCCAGATACCCATTCAACACCTCCAGTCAGAATGATACTTGAGAGTGGCAGGACCGCTATTCTAATTTGACCAGCTATTTCTAACCACCGACAATTCAATTCCGCTACAATTACCCCATGACCGCTGAAGGGCCACTCGGCAACAGGCTGCAAACGCAAGGCGCTATCGGCTGCTTCGTTTTTCCATCGCTCGTTCGCATCTGTACGAATCCGACGCTTGAATTGCTCCTATTGGTCTGCTGTTTTTTCAGCGGTATTACGTATTTCGTTGGTTTGCAACAGAGGCGCCACGCTCGCTGATTCCTCACTTCCCCTTGTATTCCGCCTTGCGCTTCTCGAAGAACGCCTTCATGCCTTCCTTCTGATCTTCCGTGGCGAAGAGCATGTAGAACAACTTTCGCTCGTACTCCAGTCCCTCGGAGAGCGGGGTCTCGAACGCCTTGAGCACGGCCTCCTTCGCCAGACGTACAGCAATCGGCGGACGCTCAGCGATCTCACGCGCGAGGTTCACGGCTTCCTCGACGAATGTCTCCACCGGCACGATTCTCGTCACCAGCCCGACGGCGTGCGCCTCTTGCGCGGTCATGAACCGACCGGTCAAGATCAACTCCATCGCCCGGAACTTGCCGACCGTGCGACTGAGCCGCTGCGTGCCGCCGGCGCCCGGGATGACGCCAATGTTGATCTCCGGCTGACCGAATCGGGCTGATTCGCTGGCGATGATGATGTCGCAGTGCATGGCCAGCTCGCAGCCGCCGCCCAGGCAGAAACCGCTGACCGCCGCGATGATCGGCTTGCGAATCCGCTTGATCTTCTCCCAGCGGGCAAACTGGTTCCGCTCGTACATGTCCACGACCGAGGCCTCGGCCATATCGCCAATGTCGGCCCCGGCGGCGAAGGCCCGGTCGCCGGCCCCATGCAGCACAATGCAGCGGATATTCGGATCGAGGTCGTGTCGCTCCAGGGTCTCGACCAACTGGATCATCAGGTCCAGCGACAGGGCATTGAGCACCTTGGGCCGGTTGAGGGTCACGATGGCGACATGGCCGTCGGTGCGGGTCAAGACGAGGTCGTCAGGCATGGGAAGGCTCCGAGTGAATGCCGGAACAGCCATGGTCCGGTTTGCTCCGGTACTGCAAGGATTCTCCTTGCCGGCTGGTAGGGCAAAGATACCGTTTGCGGGTGCTTGGGGCGACCTACCGTCGAGAAACCAGGGCAAAGAGCAGAACGTCGGCCCTACCCTCCAGCAAAGTGGATCTTTTCTGCACCACGACCCACCGGAACAATGTGGAACTTTGTTCTCCCGGAAATACTTGGCCAATTGGCCCCAATACCCCTCCAGACCGGACTCGGCTTGTCCAGCCGCCGGAGACTTGAAGGGAGGTTGTCACCCATGGACCCATACGCACCGGCACTTCGGCACCAATGCAAGCGCGGGTTTTTCTCGACCGTGGCCTGGGGCATTTCCATGACCGCGGTTACCGGCATCGTCTGTGCGACCGGGCTTGGCATCTACGGACTACGCATCGTGGATAACAAGTCGGACAGCATTCTCGACTTTGCCGAAAATACGGTCCGCAGCCTCCCCGATATCCAGAAGAACCTGCCGCCGGTCCTGGCCGACGCCCTCAATGACGAACGGCGGCCCGACTACGTCGGGAAGATCAAGGTGAGCGCCGAGATCGTCTCAGGTCCGGACAAGCGCGGGAACATCCGCCCGGCGATCGAAGTGACCAACACCGGCGACGAAGTGGTTTCGATGCTGCCGCTTCGGATCACGCTCACCACCGCAAAGGGCGGTGGCATTGCGCAGCGGACGCGCATGGCGGCCACGCCCCTCGGCGTCGCCGATGAAGACTGGCCGGGCCCGCTGATGCCGGGCGCCACGCGCAAGATCGTGCAACGGTTTGATATTGATCGCGGCAGCAACCCTGGCGAGGCTTCAGACTACAACATCGAGTGCGAAGTGTCCGACGTTCGCGTATGGAAGCCCGCCGCGGCACCGGCTGAAAAGGTGGTCGCAACCGCGGACGATTCGTCGGACTGATCGTGGGCGGCTCGCCAGATGGCTCCCGCGGCACTAGGATTCGCACGATTGCCGCAGAGGAGAGCACGGCCGCCTCATGTCTGACAGTTTGTTACATCGTGTCGCATCCGGCGACCAGGCCGCGCTCGAATCCTTCATGGATCGATTTGGAGCGCTCGTCTGGTCGCTTTCGCGCCGATTTTCCCGTGACCGATCGGACGCCGAAGAGGCCGCGCAGGATGCGCTGCTGGCGATCTGGCGTGTCGCGGACCGGTATGACGCAAGCAAAGCGTCGGAAGAGACCTTTGTCGCCATGATCGCCCGGCGAAAGCTGATCGATCGCATGCGACGCCAATCAAACGCCCCCATCGCTGTCGATTTGCCAAGTCTGGCCGACGTCGGCACGCCGGCTGCATCATTCGCCGAGCGCTCCGAAGACGTCGCCCGTGCCGGACAGGTGCTGGCCGACCTGCGAATCGAAGAGCAGCGGGTCATTCGCATGTCGGTGCTGCAGGGCCTGACGCATGCCGAGATTTCGGCGCGTCTGGGCATGCCCATTGGTACGGTGAAGACCAACATCCGCCGCGCGCTGGCGCGGGTGCGCGATGTGATCATGGGCAAATTACCGCCCACGCCCGCCAGGAGGCCGCCGGTATGAGCGATACGCCCGGCAACAACCTCCAGCGGCTGCACGATTTGCTCGCCGAACAGGCGACGGCGGGTTTGACTCGCGCCGATCAGGTTGAGCTACAGAAGCTCCTCATCGAGAACGCAAACCATCAGCGTGAAGGTTACGAGTTGGCGGCCGCCGCGGTGGACATGGCCCTGGCCCCGCCGGAGACCGAGCCGCTTCCTGCCGCGGTCCGAAAGGCGGCGTTGCTGAAGAATTCGATGGAGACCGATCCGGAGCCAGAGCCTGAACCGGTCGTCTATGAAGTGGCGGAAGAGCCGCCCGCCCCTCGCCGAATCAATGCACCTGCACAGACGCCAGCCGCTATGCCGACTGCGCCGGTTCAACTGCCGCCGGTTGCGCCGGTACACGATTCAGAAAGCGAACCCGAGCACGAGTCCGAGATGACAGCACCTGTCGGTCCGCCGGAGTCGTCGCGCGGCACCGGCTGGCTCATCGCCGCGTCGATGATCAGCGTCGCGGTGCTGATGTACGTTGCAGGTCGAACCGGGTTGACCGGCGGGCCGCCGAATCAGTCGCCCGATCAAGGCGCGGTTCAGCCTATAGATCCGCCGTCGAACGTGACGCCGCAACCGAAAGTCATCGCCGACAAGCCCACATCCGGCTGCGACAAGATCAAGTCCGACGACCCCGATGCGCTCGTGCTGGCGTTCAATCCGATTGATTCAACATTTGGCGACGTCGTCGGCGAAGTCAGATTCAGCACGAAATTGCAGCAGGGTTGCATGACGTTGCGAGGCCTGCCCAGACTGCCCCCCCAGCAGGCGGTCTATCAACTCTGGGTGTTCGATGCAGACCGGCAGGGACCGCCCATCGACGCCGGGACGTTCGAAGTAACGGGCGACGTTCGAATTGACGAGCGCGTCGAGTTTCAAGCCAAGCAATCGATCACGCGGCCGGTGGTGTTTGCAATTACGCGCGAAGCGCCGGGTGGCGCTGTCACCAGCGTCAATCCACCGATTCTCGTGGCCAAACTGGGCGTGTAGTGGTCCGCCGCAATCAATCGTCGTTCTTTGTGTCACCCCGGGCAAAGATGCTGGCCACGTAGTTAAGCACGTCCGTCGCGCTGGTCTCGTTGTAGCCGAAGTATTTGATCAGCCGCTGCTTGACCACGTCGATCTTGGCCTGGGTGTCGTCGTCCACGACGCCCGAGACCACGTTTTTCAACTTGATCGTGTCGCGCTGATCCTCGAACAGCTTCAGCTCCAGCGCCTTCTGCAGGCGGGCGTTGGTGTGATACTCGAACTTCTTGCCATCGAGCGCAAGGGCACCGATGTAATTCATGATCTCCTGGCGGAAGTCGTCCTTTCGGCTGTCGGGGATGTCGATCTTCTCCTCGATCGAGCGCATGAGCCGCTCATCCGGCTCCTCGTCTTTGCCGGTGTACTTGTTCCGCACCTTCTCGCGCTGGGTGTAGGCCCGGACGTTTTCGACGTAATTCGCGGCCAGCCGCTGCACGGCATCCTCGTCCGCCGAAATAGCACGCTGCACTTCGCCCTTGAGGATGTCTTCATACTCCTCACGGACGACCGCGAGCAGATCCTTGTAACTCTTCTTCAATTCCTCATCAGCGATGAGCGAATGGTGCGACAGGCCGCTTTCCAACTCATTCATCACCATGAACGGGTTGATAGATTTCTCCTGGATGGCTTGATCGCTGACCAGGGCGTTGGAGACTTTGTCCTGGATGTAGCGCGGACTGATACCCTGCATGCCCTCTCGGGGGGCCTCCTCGATCAATTCGCGCAGGCTGTCCTCGGTGTAGCCCGGAATGCTCTTGCCATTGTAAAGTTTGAGCTTCTGCATGCGGGTGAGGCCGGCCTTCTTGGGCTCCTCCAGCCGCGTCAAGACGGCCCACATGGCCGCGACCTCGATGGTGTGCGGGGCAATGTGAATGCCGCGAATTTTGTCCTTGTTGAAGTCTTTCTCGTAAATCTTGATCTCGTCAGCGAGCCGAATGTTGTACGGCACGTCGATCTTGATCGTGCGATCGCGGAAGGCCTCCATGAGCTCGTTGTTCTGCAGCTTCTTGTATTCCGGCTCATTGGTATGCCCGATGATGACCTCATCAATGTGCGTCTGGGCGAACTTCTTCGGCTTGATGGTGTGCTCCTGCGATGCACCGAGCAAGTCGTAAAGAAACGCGACATCGAGCTTGAGCACTTCGATGAACTCGATCAAACCGCGATTCGCGACGTTCAATTCGCCGTCGAAGTTGAACGCCCGCGGGTCCGAATCGGAACCATATTCGGCGATCTTGCGGTAATTGATGTCGCCGGTCAGCTCGGTTGAATCCTGATTTTTTTCGTCCTTCGGTTGGAAGGTGCCGATGCCGCGGCGGTCCTTTTCGCTGAGGATGAGCCGCTTGACCACGACGTGGTTGATCACCTTCTTCCAATCGCCGTCGTAATGCCGCATCAGGTCGTCGTAGACCCGGCGGCAGAAGGGATCGAGATCGCCTTCCAGGATCACGCGCCGCTCGGGAGGCTGGTTCTCATTGAGCATGGCCAGCACGTCCTTGCGGGCCGACGCCGGAATGAGCTTGAGCGGCTCTTCGTGCATCGGGCAGGGATGGTTCTCGACATGCTGATCGCCCGTGTCCGGGAGTTTCCAGTAGAAGGTGTACATCGCACCTTCGTCCAGCCGCGAGTAATACTCCAAGCCCTTTTTGAGCAGACGGGCCATGGTCGACTTGGCTGAGCCGACTGGTCCGTGGAGCAGCAGGATGCGGTGCTCGGTGCCGTAGCCACAAGAGGCCGACTTGAGGAAGTCGACCAGGTGCATCAGCGGCTTTTCGAGGCCGTAAATGGCGTCGTCGCCGTTGCCAATGGGGTCGCTGAAGAACTTGTAGCGAACGAAGTCCTCGCGGAACTTGGTGTACCGCTCGGAGCCGAAGTGCAGGATCATGTCGTAGATCCGCTGGAACGAATTCCGCGCGACGCGGGGATCCTTGGTCACGATCTCGAGGTAGTCCTCAAACGTGCCCTCCCAGTTCTCGTCGCGGAAACTCTGCGTATCAATCTTCTTGTCGACAATCTCCAGGATCGAGTTCCGCGTGGCCATGTCTGCCTCCTGCGTTCACGTTAAGCCCGGGGAAACAGTCATCCCCCGGCGGGTGTTCTTGGTATTCATCGGCTCGGTTCGAGCCGCCACGTCAGGATCATACGCCGCCAAGGCCGCTGTTTCATGCCGGCCCGGCGCCGAATCGGCGTGATTCGGTCGCTTGGGATTATGCAGCGCGTCTCCGGTGAATGCACGCGCAAAGTTCCCGTGGCGCACAATCCAGCGCCCGGCCCGGCGCGGTCGCAGCGTTTGCGCGTGATGCCGGCCCAAAAATTCCGATTAATTTCCCGGGTGAACTATGGATTTTCTCAAGTTGGTGCTGTTTGAAAGCCCGATCTGGCTGGGCGGATTGTGCTTCTGTCTTTTTGGCATCGTCCTGCTCATGCGGCCGCGCATGAGCGACGCAGCCCGCGCCCGAAGCCTGCCGGTCGTGCTGGCCATTATTGTTGCACTGTTCCTTCAGCAGTGGCTGATCGTTACCGATCGCGAGAAGATCCTCGCCCAACTCGACGCGTTCGTTGCCGCCATCACTGCGGAGGACCGTCCCGCCATCGAACGCCTCATTGATGACGACTACAGCGCCGACGGCATGAATCGCGAGGACGTGATCGCGTTCCTCGCCGAATCGCTCGAGCGCGTGGACATTTTTGACACACGGCTGCGCCGCCGCGACGTGACGGTCACCGGTGACACGGCCGGACTCGACCTGGGCGCGATGGCCACGGTTCGGATCAAGGGCGGCGTGGGCGAGTTTCACCATTGCCGCTGGCGGATCGACTGGCGGCTGCGCGACGCCTGGCGCATCACCGCACTGACCCCGGTTGAAATCGACACGATTCCCTTCAAGACCTTGCAGCAGGTGCGTGGGCAGATTCCGTAAGTCCGGCGAGGCGGCATGCGTTGATCACGACCAGCCGCGCGGCCCGCGGGCCTCGGATGGCAGGACAAACGCCAGCAGTATGATGGCCAGTCCCACGCCGACAGCGATGCCCGGATTCGCTGCGATCAATGTGTAACCGGGCAATCGGCGAAGCGTGTCATCGGGCACGTCAAAGCCGACGAAGGCGTTCAACCCCCCCAGCGCGGCCAGTACGGCGCCCAGTACGATCGACGTCATCCTGAAAAAGCCAAACAACTGAACTCCCCCACCGATCGCCGATGCGCGCGGACCGCGACCGAGAGAAATGCGACGGCCTCCAACTCAACTGTACGAAACCGTGCAAACTGGGAAGACTGGGAAAGCACAGCGTCCGGTATTGATCCGCGCGGGTGGATTCTTGAAGCATTGCCTTGCAGGGGTACGTCCGCATTTTGAAAGGATTTCAACCAGTGCGGTCCATGAAGCGGGCTTCAACGATTCGTCTCAGCGCGATTTGATGCACACCGCTCGATGACATACGCTTCGCGCCAATTCGCGATTCGCCGCCACTGATCCGGTCCCCACCAAGGAGCTTCCAAGATGGCGTCGCCCACCGCCTCTTCGCCGTCCGGCGAGCCGGCTGCCCCGCTCGATCCGCCGCCCGCGGGCGCGTATGGGGCCGACGTTCCAACACTCCCGGATGACGCCACGCCCGAGGAACGCGAAGCCCATTGGTACAAATACGTCTATCAAGGCGACCGCGTGCCGCAGTTGACCCTGCGCGCCGTCCTCATGGGCGGAATGCTCGGCGGCATCATGTCGGTCTCCAATCTATACACCACGCTGAAGGTCGGCTGGGCCTTTGGCGTCGCCATCACCTCGTGCGTCATGTCGTACCTGCTGTGGAATCTCTTTCGCGGGATCAGCGGCGGACGCCTGACCAGGATGACCATTCTCGAAAACAACTGCATGCAATCCACCGCATCGGCGGCGGGTTATTCGACCGGCACGGCGCTGGCGACGATGTTCGGCGCGCTTCTCATTCTCAGCGCCACGCCGGAGAACCCCAATCCGAAAACGTGGGATACACAGCCGATCCTCGTGGTTGCATCGTTCATCATGTGTTGCGCGTGCCTCGGCGTGTTTCTCGCCATCCCGCTCAAGCGCCAACTGATCAACCGTGAGCAACTTCGATTTCCCTCGGGCATTGCCGCGGCCGCCACATTGCGCAGCCTCTACAGCGCCGGTGCCGAGGCCACTCGCAAGGCCTACGCCCTGGTGACCAGCCTCTGCATCGGGGCGCTGATCGGACTGCTCAACACCACGCACGGCAGCCTCGGCCTGATCGATCGCATGTTTGCCTGGGTGGAACGAACACTCAACATAAACATACGCCTGCCTGAATTGTTGCCCGCCCAGGGTTTTGCCATGATCGACAGCGCGGGCCACCTCACCCGAACCGGCGGGCGTCAGATCCCGCCCCTGGGCTTCGAGCCGAGCGGGCTGCTCATCGCCGCCGGGATGATCACAGGATTCCGCGTGTCGTGCTCGATGCTGATCGGTTCGGCGCTGCTGTACTTCGTCGTCGGGCCCCATGTGATTCAAATGGACATCGCCAATGCCGCGGTCGAGGGATACGTCCAGTCGATTCATTTGAACCCTTCGGGCACGGCCTTTCGCCTCATCCCGTGGGCGCTCTGGGGCGGCACATCGCTCATGGTCATCGCCAGCCTCACGTCGATGGCGCTGCAGTGGAAATCGATCACCAAGTCGTTCCGCGTCTTTCGAGGCGCCAGCGCCGACCGCAACCGCCCCGCCGCCTATCCGGATATCGAGGTGCCGTCGTCATGGCTGGTCATCGGCCTGATTCCGATCACCCTCGCCATGGTTGCCGTGCAGGTCATCGCCTTTCACACCGCCTGGTGGACGGGGCTGATCGCCGTCGCCGTCTCGTTCCTGCTGGCCATGGTGGCCGCGCGGTCGACCGGCGAGACCGACACGACGCCCGTCGGGGCGATGGGCAAGGTCATGCAACTCATGTTTGCGGTGCTGCACCCCGGCAATGCGCGGATCAATCTGGCTTCGGCGGGCGTCGCGGCGAACAGCGCCATGGCGGCGTCGGACCTGCTGATCGACCTCAAGAGCGGATACCTGCTGGGCGCGAATCCGCGAAAGCAATTCATCGCGCAATTCTGCGGCATCTTCTTCGGCGTTGCGGCCATCGTGCCGGCGTGGTACCTGATGGTGCCCGATAAAGCGACAATAGACTCTTATCCCCTGCCGGCGACCCAGCAATGGGTGGCCGTGGCTCAACTTCTCACCCAGGGCGTGCACATGCTGCCGGCCAGCGCGCGGACGGCGATTCTGATAGGAGCGTTGCTGGGCGTCATGCTGCCGATTCTCACGATCGTACTGCCCCGCAACACGGCGAGATTCGTTCCATCGGCCATGGGTCTGGGCCTGTCATGGGTGATTCCGTTTTCAAGCGCTTTTGCGTTTTTCATTGGCGCGACGATCACCGAGGTGTGGACGCTGGTTCGGCCCAAGCATGCCGACCAGTACAACATTCCGGTTGCCAGCGGGCTGATTGCCGGTGAATCGCTGTTCAAGGCGCTGATTGCGATGAGTGCGACGGCCATCGGCATGGCGCAGACCCGGGGCTATCTTCTGGGCTGGTGAATGTGTTGTTGCGTTGCACGCTGGGGCGCGCCGCGGCAATCAGGCCGTCGCAACGGGCGTGTGCTTCAGCTTCAGCCCCGCCCTGAGCCAGTTCCGGGCAAGCCACAGCCCGATTGGGCTGATCAGGGCGATCAGACCGTAGATTCCCCACAGGATGTCCGTCCGTCGCTCGCCGGTCTCGGGACAGAATTTGTCCAGCATCCAACCCGCATAAAGACCCGTGGTGAATTTCGCGATGAGCCAGGGTATGTTGGCGGCGGCCATGTACGCGCCCATCTTTCCGGGCGGCGCCAGATCGGCGGCGAATTGGTAAAACCGCGGCTGCCAGAGCGCCTCACCGATCGAGAAGATGATCATATACAAAAGCAGGGTTTCCCAGTGCTCGCCCAAACACAGCAGGAAAGTTGGCAGCGCCGTGACCAGCGTGCCGACCAGCATCAGGCTGAGCATGCTGACCCGCGCGGTGAAGAATGCGACGAGCGGAGCGACAACAAATACGACGAGCGGGTTGACCGTGTTGGAGAATGTTTCGTTCCAATCCTGCACGCTCTTCGGGTACGCCCGCTCGATGTACAGCGAGATCGTGTGAATCTGATGGGCAAAGAGCGTTCGCGCCGGCAGAAGGATGAAGATGAAAAACGTAAACCGCGCATCGCCGAATGGACCGGCTTGCAGCCGCGTGAGAAAAGGCAGTTCGGCCTCGTACCTTCGAGATTCAGCAACGACCCCTTCGTCATCCGGTCGCAGTTTCTGAGCCTCTGCGGCGCGGCTGAATGTCGCCATACACGCCAGCGTGGTGATTCCGGTGACCGCCGTGCACATGGCGAAAACGGCCACGTTGCCGCTTTGCGTCAATTCCGCAAGCCATCCCAGGAACGTCGACGGCAAGGGCTGCGTCGCGGTCTTCATGGCAAGCAGATCATCCACCGGCACGCGCACAAAGGGCGACAATAGTCCAACGACCATGATCCCGACTTGAAATAGGCCGTAATTCCAGGCGAAGGCGGTCGCGCTGGTCTCCTCGGTGCTGTATTGCTTGATGCCCGAGTAATTTGCAGTCTGCAAGACGCCTTCGCCGATCGCCATGACCACCAACGAACTGATCGCCATGGCGACCTTGGCGGCATGACCCGGCATGAACGGCGCCAGACAGAGCATCAACCTGCCGATGGTCAGGATGAAAAAAGACGCGATAATCGATTTGCGGACGCCGAAGCGTTCGGAATACGAGCCAAATCCGAACATGAATAACGACACAGCCGCGGCAAATGCGCCGGTCATGATCGTCGTGTAGGTCGTCTTGATCTGAAGGTCGTTTGTGAAACTATTCGTCAGACGAATGAGGATGCCGAAATACGCAAAGCCGTCGAGCGCGTAGACTACATTGATCAACCAGAACGCCCACGGCAGAGCCAGCAATTGCCGAAGCGTCTTCAAGCGGTCGCCTGTCGATGTCATCGATGGGGGTATCCAAGCAGCGCGTTACCGGCGAACGCGGCATCATCTCGCCGCGATGGGCCCAATGCAATTGACGCGTATTCGTTAGGGCCGCACGAAATTCCGCGCCGGTCCGATATGATTTTCTTGCGAATTTCGGACCTTGTGGTAGAATCAGGCCCCGGCCAGGGACTCGGTTCCCCGCGTGTTCCCCCCAGCACGCAGCCGGGCCCTGGCCACTTTTTCACCACCCTTTGATGCACGCCGTTTTTTGCCGCGATTTCGGTACCGATCGTGCAAGTCAATTCGCCATTCGCATTGGACCGGCGATTCAACTTCCGTTAGAATAACCAGTCCCGCACGCGACTTTGACCCGCCACCCTATTGGGGACTTGATCATGATTTCCGACCTGATTTACTACATCGGCCCGTACTTTTTATTTGATCTCCTGGACATCTTCGCGAACGCCCTGCTTGAGTTCCTCTACGCGTTCTACGATCTGCTTCCGTATTGACCTCACAGGCCAGCCGAAAGCCGAATTTGGGCCGGGCGTGTATCGATCGGCTCCGGGCGCGTAATCGCGTGGACTCGCTCGTTGCCTTATGCTTGAGCCGATGAATTCCGCGACCCAATCCGTGCCCGCTGACCGCCGCAATGCCCTTTCATTCCCGTCCGCAGTCGCTCCACCAATGACCGTGCTGGCGGCGATCGATGGTTCGCGCTCACCGGTCATTTTCGGTCACGTTGTGCCGGATGCCGATTGCCTCGGCGCCGCATTGGCCCTGGCCACCATCCTCACGGATGGCGGCGCGGCGCCCGTCGTCGGCATCCCGGACGACACCATCTCCAAGCGGCTCGGCTTCATGCTCGAACTGGCCGACGGCTGCCCACGGCGAGCCACGCTGCCCGAACAATTCGATGCCCTGATCGTGGTTGACACGGCCAGCGAAAAGCGGGTCAACTTTACCGATCGTCCCGTATTCGCAGACCATCCGGTCACGCTGAACATCGATCATCATGTCTCCAACACCGAGTTTTGCGGGATCAACTGGATCGACGCCGCGGCCTCGAGCACTTGCGAGATGATTGCACGCATCGCGCTGGCGCAGGGACGACGAATTACGCCGAATGCCGCATCGCTGCTCTACGCCGGTCTGATCGGCGATACGGCCGGTTTCAGTCTGCCTTCAACGACCGCCGTCACGCTTCAGGTGGCGGCGGAACTGGTGCGTGCCGGTGCCGATGTATCGCTGATCGGCGAACGACTGTGCCGCTCGCAGGCCCGCGAGGACTTCGATCTGCTGCGCCGCGTCTATGATCACACCGCCCTCGCCCTCAACGGACGCGTCGCTTACAGCCACCTGTCGCACGAGGACATTGTTCAAGCCGGATGCGGACCGCAGGACATCGATGATCAGGTCTCGGTCCCCCGCGCGCTGGCCGGCGTGCGCGTCGCCATGCTCTTCTCCGAAGGTGAACCCGGCGTCATTCGCGTGAATCTCCGTGGCGAGGGACGAACGTCGGTGCTGCCCATCGCCCAGCACTTTGGCGGCGGCGGCCACAATCAGTCGGCGGGCATTCGCATGAAGAATCGCACCATGCAGCAGGCCATCGACGCGGTGATTGCCGCGACCGCCGCGCATCTCGACTCCGATGGCGGCACGGCCACCTGAACATGGGCCGCGTGAGCCGAGCCGCCCGTCGCTCAGCCCGATCGACGTCAGCCGCGCACTACCCTTTCCCTGTACGATGACGCATCGTTACGCCTGCGTGAGGACACGCCGGCTCGGGTCGTTGGTGCCTTGCTGAAAGCAGCCGCATGCTCGAACACGCATGGACAATTATTTCATTTGTCTATGCCATCGGCGTATTCATCGCCATCGACCATGTTCTGCGAACCCGGCGCGACCCGCGCGGCATGATGTCATGGCTGCTCGCGCTCATCTTTCTGCCCGGCGTCGGCCTCGTGCTGTTCCTGCTCATCGGCAAAGTTTCCGTTGATCGCCGGGTGCGGCGATGGAGCAAACGCCGCCGGCGCATCAGCCCGGCCTTGTCCGATCGCCGCAAGACGCTCGACGAGGCCCACGACGCGCTTGACATTCCCGATCTCGAACCCAGTCAGCGAATCCTGATGGACATGGCGTCCAACATGTGCGACGCCCTGGTGACCACCGGCAACGAGGTCTGGGTCGATCACGATGCCGAGTCTTCGTTTCTCAACATGAGCCTGGCCATCGAGGCCGCCGAATCGCACATCCATCTCGAGTACTACATCTTCGCCGACGACGACACCGGTCGCGCCATGCGCGACTTGCTCATCAAGAAGGCGGCGCAAGGTGTGGAGGTGCGTCTGCTGCTCGATGAGATCGGCAGTTGGAAACTCAGCCGCTCGTTTGTGCGTTCGCTTCGCGAATGCGGCGTTAAGGTCGCCTTCTTTCTGCCGTGGGGCGTGTCGGGGAGGCGCTTGCATATTAACTGCCGCAATCATCGCAAGATCGGCGTGATTGACGGCCGCGTCGCGTTTCTTGAAAGCAAGAACATTGCCGACGAATACCTAGGCCGCAAGAAGAAACTCGGCCCGTGGCGCGACACCAATCTCCGCATGCGCGGGCCAGTCGTCGCACAAATCCAGGAGATATTCGTCGACGACTGGCACTTCACCACCCAGGAGGCCCTGACCGCCGATCGCTATTTTCCGCAACCGAAGATCGAGGGCAACCGGATCGTGCAGATCGTGCCGTCGGGCCCGGACGGCAAAGCCCATTTGATGTATCAGTTGCTCTTCGCCGCCATGTCGGATGCCGGGCAGACCATCTCGATCATGACGCCCTACTTCGTGCCCGACCCGGCGATGATTCTTGCCCTGCAGTCCGCGGCCTACCGAGGCGTCAAGGTGCGGCTCTTGCTGCCTTCCCAATCAGATCACTACATCGTCTTGTGGGCGGGTCGCGCGACGTATGAGGAACTGTTGGAGGCAGGCGTCGAGATCTATGAGTACGCCGCGGGCATGATGCACTCCAAGGTCGTCGCGGTCGACCAGCGCTGGGCCATGGTCGGCTCGGCCAACATGGATGTGCGGAGTTTTCGACTCAATTTTGAAGTGACCGCCATCCTGTACGACAATTCGATCGCGCACGGCGTACATCAGGAATTCGAGGCGCTGATGCAGCAATCGAAACGGATTTCGATTCAACAGATCAAGGACTGGAGTTATCCGGAGAATCTGGCCGCCGGCATCGCTCGACTGGCTGCGCCCCTGCTTTAGTCGGAGTTTGAACTCGAATCAGCCGCGTCAGGTGCGCGGGGCTGACAGGACACGTCGAATGCTGTCCGCATTGACCGGATGGATGACGCCGCGCTCGGTGATGATGCCGGTGATCAGCCGCGCGGGCGTGACGTCAAAGGCCGGGCTGTAGCAGGTCACATTCGCCGGCGCCGTGGGTCGCCCGAATCCGCGGCGAATTTCGTCGGGATCGCGCTGCTCGATGGGAATGTCCGCCCCGCCGGCGATTTCCAGGTCAAATGTCGAACTGGGCGCGGCGACGTAAAAGGGAATCTGGTGTGCCGCAGCCAGCACCGCGACGCCATAGGTGCCGATCTTGTTGGCCGTGTCGCCATTGGCGGCAATGCGGTCGGCGCCGACGATGACCACGTTGACGCGCTGCTGCGCCATCACCACGGCCGCCATGTTGTCGCAAATCAGCGTCGTGTTTATGCCCTCGCGAAGCAACTCCCATGCCGTCAGCCGCGACCCTTGCAGCAGCGGACGCGTTTCATCGACGTACACGTTGAAGCGCCGTCCGCGCTCGTGGGCCGCATACATGACCGCCAGGGCGGTGCCGTACTCGCTCGTGGCAAGCGCGCCGGCGTTGCAGTGGGTCAGCACGCCGCTGCCGTCGCGAATGATATGCTCGCCGGCCGAACCGATGGCTCGGCACATCGCGGCGTCTTCATTACGGATGGCATGCGCCTCGGCGAGGAGCGCCGCCCTCGCATCGGGCCAGGTGCGATGGCCTAGTTGATCGGCCCGGCGGCGCATTCGCGCCAATGCCCAGAACAAATTGACCGCGGTCGGACGGCTCGTGGCCAGATACTCGCAGGCCTTGCGTGTCGCGTCACGCCAGGACTGATCGTCGGGCTGATTCTGATCGAGCGCGACGATCACGCCGTAGGCCGCCGCGACGCCGATGGCCGGCGCTCCGCGCACCTGCAGCGTTTTGATGGCATGCCATACTTTTTCCGCCGTGTCGCAAACGACGTGAATGGTCTCGCCCGGCAGCCTGGTCTGGTCAATCATGACCAGTGCGCCGGTAGGAGATTGCTCGGTATCCCACCACAAAGGCTGAAGGGCTTTCTTCCGCGTCGCGGGCACGCTCATGCCGTGGCTCCGGTGCGCAGTTCGGCGACCATCTCGACTTCCACCGTCGCATCCAGCGGAAGCTCGGCCGCGCCCACGGCTGCACGCACGTGTCGACCGGCATCGCCGAAGACCCCGATCATCAAGTCGCTGGCCCCGTTGGCCACTTTGGGTTGATCGGTGAACCCCGGCGCGGAATTGACGAACACGGCAAGGCGGACGATGCGGCCGACGTTGTCGATGCCGCCCGCGATATCGGCGACGATTCCCAGGGCATTCAACGCACACATCCGTGCCGCGGCCTGCCCCTCTTCAAGGGTTCGTTCGGCGCCGACCTTGCCGGTGAACGCGATTCTGCCATCTGCCAATGGAATCTGGCCGCTCGTATAGATGAGATTTCCCACGCGTGTACCGGGCACATAAGACCCGACCGGCGGCGTCAGCGCGGGAAGGTTGATTCTCAATTCACTCAGTCGCTGCGATGGTTTCATGATCCCGCCTCTTCGTCGTCGCCGCCGGGCGCTGCCCCAGCCTTCAAGACCGCATCGATGTCAACATCGGTCTTGATCAAATCCAGGTCGGCAAACGACTCAGCGTCGTCGTCATCTGTTTCGGCCACAGCGCCGCCGCCATCCGCCTCGTCATCGTCGTCTTCGTCCGCGCCGGCCATTCCGATGTCGCTCGGTCCGGCCGCCACGTCGGCAAACACCTCGCCCCCCGCTTTGGGGCGATTCTCCCACTCGTCGCCGATCTCGATGGGGTCTGCCGAGAGCAGCGTGACGTGAATCGCCGCCGCCGTATGCTCCTGGCGGATGCGCACGCGCTGCTGGCGCATCAATTCGAGCAGCGCCAGGAACAACCCGATCATCTCGCTCTTGGTGCGATTGGTGAATATCTCTGCGAACTGCATCTCGCCCTTTTCGCGTTGCAGGCGATCGACGATGTCCACGGCGTGCAGCGCGATGGGCGTGTCGTCGAATACCACGTCGTGCGTGGTTGTCCGCACGCCGATCGAGGTCATGAGTTGGTTGAACGCCGCGACAAGATCCCAGATCTGCACGTCGTCCATGTCCACTTCGCCGGCAGGGGCGGGCGCGACTTTCACCGGCACGCGCGGCCACTTCGCGGCCTGGGTCTCCGCCGCCGCCGACAACTCGAACGACGCGTCCTTGAACTTCTTGTATTCCAGCAATTGCCGCACCAGTTCCAACCGAGGGTCGGAAAGATCCTCCTCCTCGCCGCTGTCCGTCACCGGTCGAGGCAGCAGGGTGCGGCTCTTGATCTCGAGCAGCGTGGCCGCCATGACGAGGAACTCGCCGGCGACGTTGGGGTCGATGGTCTGCAGGACGTTGACGTACTCGACATACTGCCGCGTGATTTCAGCGACGGGAATGTCGTACAAATCCACCTCATTGCGGCGGATCAGGTACAACAGCAGGTCCATGGGACCGTTGTAGATATCGGTGCGAACCAAATACTCGCGCATTCGGGCTATCGTAACGCCGGCCCTGCGGCGGGACCAGACACCAACGGCGTGAATTGTGACGGCGAAACCCCGACTGCGCGGATGCTATTCGATTTCCACGGTGTGGCACATCAGGCAATTCGGCGGGTCGAGTTGAAAGGCCGGGTGATTCGGCGGCTGGGGAAACACGGGATCGTCGCCGACGTGACACCGCACGCACGTGTTTGCATCGTTGGTGTGCGTTGGACCGCGATAGGCGTCCACACGGTAGTTGAGCATGCCTCTCTCGGTGTTGGCGGTCAGGTGACCATCCAACTCCTGAATCAAACCGAGCAGTGCGCGATCCTCTTCGCGCCCATAGACCTGGGAGTCAGACGTGAGATCGGCCAGTCCGGTCTCGGTGTAGAAGTTGACCGGCAATTGCCACTGCGAACCATCTTCCAACTGAAATAGAGCCCGCCATTCGCCGCATCCGCATGTGGCCAGAAGAAAGTCGCCGGTTTTCCCATCGATCATCCGCTCGATCTTTCCGAAGAACGGGCCCTGGTTGGGCAGCCCGCCGATGACAACTTTCTGATTGGCCGGAGGATCCTTCGGGACGACCGAGAACCAGGAATTGCAGCCGGTCAGGAGCGGCAAGACAACAAGAAGCCCGTAACGCATGGACATGCTCCCGTGAAGACGTGCAAGGCAGGCGACGGTTCAAATTCAAGCCAGGCCGGACAACCGCGCGCTCGCCTCATCATATGGCACGACGCGAACGGGATTCAACGAATAGCGATAATCGGACCGTGCCAATCGAATATTCCCGTTGGCTGCGATTGGATTCGCACGCACGGCCGTGGCGGATTCATTTTACCAGACGGTAATGCCAGAGATGAGCCTTGCGGACCTTCGTCGGCGATTCGATTTGTATGGCGGCCCATTTCGCGGGACGGCCACCATGGTTGATTGGCGTCTGGATGTCACTCGACCGGTATTCCGATAATTCAATCGATGATTCGAATTGAAAGCGCGCCGTGTCGATTTTCTGACTTGGCTGCCACGCGCACGAGCAGGCATCCGCGGAAATCCGCGCACTTGTGCCCGGTTCTTCCGTTGACTCCCGCATTGCCGCGTCTGTAAGATCATCGGTGTAATTACGGCCCGCTCGGGTCGCGCGCGTCGGAGACGCGTGTCTCTGGAAAACATGGTTGGGGCTGCGACGGAGCGCGGCGAAGGGTGGGTTCATGAAGACAAGATGCAAAAAGAGTACGGCGGCCGCACTTGCCGTCGTGATGACCATTGCCACGGCTTGCAACAACGGCATCGGCTTTCTCGGTCTGCAGGACTACCAACGAGATCTGCTGGGCATTTTTATCAACGGTGTCGGCAACGGCGGCGCGCTCGCCGTCGCGTTGCTTGGGCTGCTGACCCCCGGACCCGCCGGCCCTGCCGGGCCACAGGGAGTTCCCGGTGCGCAAGGCGTTCCCGGCGCCGATGGCCTGCCCGGCCCCGCCGGTCCTGCCGGTGCTTCGGTTCCCGGCGCTGACGGCGCAACCGGTCCGCAAGGTCCAGTCGGCCCGCAAGGCCCGGCCGGCCCCGCGGGTGCGGATGGAACTAATGGCACGAATGGGACCAACGGCGCCGACGGCGCGCCCGGCGCCCAGGGGCCGCAAGGCGTCCCGGGACCGCAAGGCGATCCGGGTCCGATTCTCTTCGATCAGTTTGTCGAAGACTTCTTCGGCACGGTCCCGGTTGCCCTCGGCAGCCAGACCGTTCAAGTGGTTCTGCTTCGCGAGCCGACCATCGGCATCAACGTTCAGACCGGCGATCTCGATCGAGTTGCATTCCGCTTTGCAATCCCGCGCACCTATCAGGGTACGAACCCCGTCGTATTGAGACTGTTTGTCCGCCGCTCCGGAGCGCTGCCCCCGGCAGGTACTCCGTTCACGACGCGCGTCTACGGAAAGCGCCTGGTCAACGGCGCTGCCGCGGTGAGCGACTACATTGACGGCGCCGGACGCCAGGTTGCCTTCAATCCAGTCGCGGCGGCCACCGAGTTCAAAGTGATCGACCTGCCGCTCATTGGCCTCGTACCAAACGGACTGGGCGGACTCGGACTTGCGGCCGGTGATTTCATCGCCATCGAGATCGCGCCGGACGCGACCAATGCCGACACCGGCACCTATCACATTCTCGGAGCAGAGTTCTACGAGACCCTGCCCGGCGACGCGGCAGCCGCCGCGCCGGCCGGTGCGACCATCAACTGACTTGCGGTCTTCAGCCGCTGAAAGGCATTCTTCGTGGCCCGGCGTTCGCCGTTCGTCTCGTAGCGACGCCGGGACACGAAACGAGCAGCTGTACACGGCGATCCTGCACCAGGTGTGCAGGGTCGCCGTGTTCGTTATTGACCCGAAACCCCCGAGTCATGCCGCTCCTGTCGCATGCCCGCAATTGATTTAAGTCCCTGTCCGGCATACAGTAAAATGCGTGGCGGTGTCGTCGGCCTCCTCCGACACGCCATGTCCTCAGCGAAAAAGCCCACCCTCGATCGGCGAGCCTGACTGCACATGGCGAGTGAACCCCTAGCATCCGCAACCGCGACCGACGCCGCCAAGTCGGACTCCCGCGCTGATGCCGACCTTGGCAAGCAGGTGGTCGACAACCGCCTTGCCACGGCCGACGAGGTCCAGGCCTGTTTGTCGCGTCAGCGCAAACTCAAGGCCTCCGGCGGGGACGCGTCGCTGGCCGACATCCTCGTCAAGAACGGCTTTATCACCGCCTCGCAGCTGAAGCGGCTGGCAAATCCGTCTGACGACTCGATGACCAAGCCGCTGCAACAGATCCCCGGTTTCCAGATCATGAAAAAGGTCGGCGCCGGGGCGATGGCGACTGTCTACAAAGCAAAGCAACTCTCGCTCGATCGCATCGTCGCCATCAAAGTGCTGCCCAAGCGCCTCAGCGAGAATCCCGAATTCGTCGAGCGGTTCTACAAAGAGGGCCGCGCCGCCGCCAAGTTGAACCACAACAACATCGTGCAGGCCATCGACGTCAGCGAGAGCGCCGGATACCACTATTTTGTCATGGAATTCGTCGATGGCTCCACGGTCTATGACGAACTGGCCAAGAGCCGCGTCTACGACGAAAAGAAGGCCGTCGACATCATTCTGCAGGTCGCACGAGCACTGGAGCACGCCCATGCCCGCGGGTTCATTCACCGCGACGTGAAGCCCAAGAACATCATGATCACGGCCGATGGAACCGCCAAACTCGCCGACATGGGTCTCGCCCGCGAGGCCAATGACGCTGAGGCCGCCGAGCAGGAGGCCGGACGCGCCTATGGCACGCCCTACTACATCTCGCCGGAGCAGATTCGCGGCGATGTGAATATTGACTACCGTACGGATATCTATTCGCTCGGCGCGACGTTCTACCACATGGTTGCAGGCAAGGTGCCCTTCGACGGCGGCACGCCGGCCGCCGTCATGCACAAACACCTGAAAGAGGCGCTGGTTCCGCCCGACCACGTGAACAGCGTGCTGTCCACCGGACTGGCCGAAGTCATCGAGCGGATGATGTCCAAGGATCGCAAGACCCGCTACCGCAATGCGACAGATCTGATCGTCGACTTGGAACGGGTCAGCCGAGGTCAGGCCCCGCTCGAGGCGCGACAGGGTCTGTCGGCCAACGTCCTGCAGAATCTCTCGACGGGGCACGAGCAGGAATACGACCATCCCTCGCCGGCGGCCACGATGGCGGAGAGTCAACCGCGCTCGGGCTCGGGGCTGCTGGTCGGGCTGATCATCGTCGGCGTGCTGGCGATGTTGGAATTGCTCATCATCGTCGCGCTGCTGATCAAGTAGATATCTGCAAGAAATCGCCGCCGGCTTCACTCCCTGAACGGGCCCGACATGCTCGACAGTTCACGTGCCTTAAGACTCCAAATCGCCAAAAGCGAATCGGAGAGGAAGGGATTCGAACCCCTGGGAGCCTTTCGACCCCGCCGGTTTTCAAAACCGGTGCCATCAACCGCTCGGCCACCTCTCCAGGTTTTCTGCCGGCCCACATTGTAATTGCAATTCGCCGTCGCCGCAGCCGCGCTTAGTTTATTTTGGATTGGCAACGGTCAGCGTCTGACAAACGCCGTGAACGCGTGCTTGTCGCCGACGCGCGGCTGCCAGCGGGCCGGCGGCGCATCGTTGGTGCCGTGGATGAATAGGTAGCGCGGGCTGTCAAGCGGCTCGTTGAACCGAATGTCGAGCACAGTCGGGAAATCGCCCTGCACCTGCGACACCGTGACCACGTAGTCGTTTGCCCGAAACGTCTGACCGACGGTCATCCGCGTGCCGCGCGGAAGACCGAAACTGCCCAGCAGCGTGGTGAGGAAGCGATCGTCGCGACCTGTCAAGCGCAGCGTATGCGAATCCTCGGCGGTCGCGTCTACGTCCGGCAGGTCGCAGAGATACTCAATTCGCGGCGCATCAGGTCCCAGCACGTGTTGCGCCCGGTCGCCGGCCCAGATCGCGTGAATTGCCTGCACCGCATTGACGACGAAGACCACTGGCTGATCCTGACCTGTTGCCTCTGCGGCGTTGGCCATTTCACGCATGTCTTGGGCCGCGCGGGTTTCGAGTCCACGAATGGCGGCCGCGGTCACGGCACTTGTGCAAATCGGCAGAATGATAAATAGAAACAGCGGCAGTGTTCGAAGCACCCGCTGACGTGCAACGCCGGGCTGGTAGATCGGCGCTCGCAGCAGACCTGCCGACAGAAACGCCAGCCCGATGGACGGCAGCGTCATCAGTCTATCGTCCGGTAGTGCGCATGCCAGCAGGGCCACAAAGGGCAGCGGCCACATTGCGAACAGTGCGTCGCGTCGGAGTGATCGCGAGTGCTTCATAAAGAACCGTATGGCAGCAAGCAGCGCAATCGCACCCAGAACCATGAAGCCGATCAGCAGCGGGCGGCCGGACGAATGGTAATAAAAGACGGCCGGATTGATCGGAATCAACCACGAACTCAGATAGACCAGGATGCGGCCCGGGGCCTCGGCGAGGTACTCCATGGGCCGGGCGATGGGATCCAGCAGGTGCGTCGAATTGATGCCCCCGCCGGAAGTGCGGTGCCATGCGAGCCAGGCAATGCCGCACCCCATTAGCAGCACGAACTGAAGGGCGATGCGTCGTCGAGAGGCGTTGCGATCGCTCAAAACCTGGGATGAGTGTTCATCTTCCGACGGGCTGTCCTTCGTCTGCTCGCCTTGCCGGGCGATCAGCGCCGCCAGCAGGAACGACGTGAATCCGGCCCAGGCCACTTCCTTTGAAAGCAGTGCTCCGACATAACACGCGATGCTGGCCAGGGCCCACGCTGGATTTCCACTGCGGACAAATCGAAGCCCCAGCAGGATGCAGCCCAGCGTACCCACGAGCGCCAACAAGTCGCACCGCGCCGCGATGAAGACAACCGGAATCGCGTGCGATGAGGCCACCGCGAAAATCAATGCGGCCCAACGCGCCCGTCGCTCGCCGACGTGAACGGCGCGAAACAGCGCGAGCACCAGCAACACGCTCGCCGCGTATAAAATGATGTTTGTCAACCGTTGACCCACGGGCGAGTCTTTCCAGAGGCAATAGTCGAGATAGAGGCTCGCCTCCGCCAGGGGCCGCTGGTAGCCGAAGCGAAGGTCGTCCATCACCCACCACGGCGCCCGGCCGGCGGCGCGCTCGGCGGCATTTCCCTCGGCGCTGCGGAAGAATGCGTATAAATCGAGCTTGTCGCGCGAGCCGGCGGCGTACTCGGCCAGCAGCCGCTGATTGCGATAGTCGTCAATAAAGAACGGCATGGCCAAAGTCGGCAGGAAGATGGCCAGCACGACCGCGACAAGGATCAACCGTGGGGATGCGTGCAACTCGTACCAGAGGGCGATCCGCGAAACAGGACGCGGTCGCAACTGGACAATGGCGGGAGGAGGAGCGATGGCCTCGGTCAGCGACTGGTGAATGGCGAGCGCTCCTGAAGCAGACACAACGGGCTGATACGAGCCGGCATGGCGGGAGCCCCGTTGGCCCACTCACCCATTGTATGACCCATCCCCGGCCGCCCACATCGCCTTTTGTCGACGCCGGCCGGGTTGGAAGCGGGAAGCGTATCGGGAATCGTCATTCGATTCCATGCCCCAGAACCAGGAATTGAGCGGTTCTAAGAATTACCAGCCTGAACCGGCATCATTGGAATTCCCACGCACTTCCCACGTTGCCTGAATCAATGTCGGAAGGATTCCAAGGTTTGGGCCAGCGGTCTGGCACGGCAAGGCACCTACGCCGTTTCCTTGCCCCATCCCGCCGCCAGCGCCACCAGCACATCCGCCGCCTTCTGCATCTCCTCGACGCTCGTCCACTCCAGCGGACTGTGCGGATTGTGCTCGCCCGTCGAGAGATTGGGCGTCGGCAGGCCCAATTCCGTCAGCCGGGACCCATCGGTTCCACCCCGGATGATGGTCTGCCGCGGCTCCAATCCGGCGGCCCGCGTAGCCTCCAGCGCCTTCGCCAGGGCCCGCGGTTCCCTGGTCAATCCATCACGCATGTTGCGGTATTGAGGCGTGACTTTCACCTCGATCCGGGCCTTCGGGTGCCGCTTGCCGAGTTCGGCAGCGATTTCCTCCAGTAGTTTCGCATGGTCCGCCAGTTTGGCCGTCTCAAAATCCCGCAGAATGATCCGCACCGAGGCCTTCGCCACCCCGCCTTCGATTTGATAGGGGTGCAGGAAGCCCTCGCGGTCGCAGGTCGTCTCAGGACTGAGCCGCTCCCATGGCATCTTCGCGATAAATGTCCCCAGAATCCGCAACGCATTGACCATGGAATCTTTGCCGACCGACGGATGGGTGTTGATTCCGTGGACCGTCACCACGGCCAGATCAGCCGAAAACGTCTCCGCATCGACCGCTCCCTGACCGTCCCCGTCCAGCGTGTAGGCACAGACCGCCCCGAGTTTCTTGAGGTCGAGCTTGTCGACCCCGTGTCCGATCTCCTCGTCGCAGGTGAAGCAGATCTTGATCGGCCCGTGCTTGATTTCGGGGTGGGCCATCAGGTGGGCTGCGGCCGTCATGATCGCCGCGATGCCGGCCTTGTCGTCGGCGCCGAGCAGGGTCGAGCCGTCGGAGGTGATGATCGTGCCGCCGATCAGGTCTTTGAGCGCCGGATTCTCGGCGACGCGAATGATCTTGGTGGTGTCGCCGGGCAACGGGATGTCGCCGCCCTTGTAGTTGGCATGCACGAGCGGCTTGACGTTGGTTCCGCTGTATTCCGGCGAGGTGTCGACATGGGCCACCCACGCTGTCGTTGGGGCGGGCACGTTTCCGGGGATGGTCGCCAGCACGATGCCCCACTCGTCCATCGTTGCATCCGACAGCCCCAGTGACTTGCACTCCTCCAGCAGCAGCCGAGAGAGGTCTTTCTGCTTGTTGGTGCTGGGGTACGTGGTGCTGTGCTCGTTGGCTTGGGTGTCGATTCTTGCGTAGCGAATGAATCGGTCGAGAAGGGTGTCCATGGCGATCCTTTACAATGGTTTCAGACTCATCAGAGCCCCGACCGTAAGGGACGGGAATGCGTGAATCAAGGCGGGCTGTGGCTGCCTGATGCTGGCCCGCAACGGGAGTAATCATGACAACCATCGATTTACTGATCGAACGACTGAGCGCGGCCCGGCGCTGGACATGCACCCTGCTGGCCGACACCGAGGAATCCCGCTGGTTCGACTGCCCCGCACCTGGCATTCAGCACATCGCCTGGCAGATCGGGCACCTTGCCGCATCGCAGGCCGTACTGATTCACAACCGTTGCCTGAACATTCCCGTGGCCGAGGTCGTGCCGGAGTCCGTCACGAAACAGTTCGGCCGCGGATCGAAGCCGGTCGGCGAGGCAGCGGCCTATCCGCCGATTGCCGATATCCGCAAACTGTTTGACGGCGTTCAGGCTGACTGCCTGACGCGAATTCGTCAGATGACGCCGACCGATCTGGAACTCCCGGCCTACGGCGACCCGCACCCGATGTTTGCGAAGCGCGGCGAGGCCGTGGCGATGGCGGTCATGCACGAGGCCTTTCACGCCGGCCAGATTGCCCTGACCCGCCGGCTCTTCGGCAAGGCGGCGCTGCGTTGAACAATTCGCATGGCAAATTGCGCATTTCAAAAGCGTCGCGCCGCAGCGGCGAGCCGTGGCTGGAATTCCTCCGCTCGAAATCCACGATTGCGACCGCCGAGCAATATGACGAAATGACGGACGTCTGGGTTGTCGGCAATGAGCGGGGCTTCCGATCATTCGCGAGGGCGCTCAGCCGCGCCGAGACTGCCGCCAAAACAGTCGTTTTCCAATTGTCGGACGCCTCGCCCAACAGCATGCACGTCGTGATCGTGCCAGTCGAGAAGCAACCGGCTCAGGCACGACTCCGACTGTGGGAACGAGCCGTCTTCATCAAACGCGAACTTCAAATGGAATTGGTCATCTATGGAAACGTGCCGGCCTATCGCCGACTGGCGCGAATCGCGGGTGACGTCTCCGTGATGCCACCTGGCTACGACCACGAACACGTTGACTGGGACCTGGACTGGGTCGTTCAACGAAGCATCTCGCTCAACTTTCGCGCTCCGTTTCGCACGCGAAGAGAAATGGCCGATCAATACGGCGTGATCGCCGCCAGAAATCAAAACCCGAATTTTCTACCGAAGGGCCTCGAATATCTGACGCCAGAAAACCATCCGTACCAGACAATCACACTTGCGACGGCCCGCGCGCACTTTCCCCTCTCCAGCCGGCGGATTCAGTCGCATTCTTAGCAACGACGGTGCGAGCCAGCTTCAGCCCAGGCCAACGGCCTGGGTTGTGGTCATTCGTAGATATTGAGGGCTGAAGGCCCGACCCAATGGCCCGGCACACCGTGATACAGGGCGTTTGAATCGGGCTTTCAGCCCTGGGTTGCGTCTCCTGCCGGCGACCCAGGGCGGCGCTTCGCTTTGCCCTGGGCTGTGGCTGGGCCGGGGGCTTTGCCCCTCAAGAGCGAATTGGAAGTCGACCCGGATCGCTTGTCACAAAGGACGGTTGCTACGGCGCGAGCAGCGCCGCCATGAACAGAGACACATCGGCTGCATCGACGACGAGATCGTTGGTGAAATCGCCGCGGGCGATCGGATCGAGCGTCGGGAATGCGGTGCGATATCCTGCGATGCCTTGCGTCATCACTCGCACGAACCAATGGATGTCGCGGCCATTCACCGCGCCGCTGCCATCCATATCGCCTTTGGGCAGACCGGGGTCATTGAGAATCGCCTGAAATCGCCCCAGCGGATCGCCCAGCACCACGTGCTGCCAGCTCAACACCGGGATGCCGCTGTAAGCCGCCTCGGCCCAAGTTCGCTGGTTGACCAGCATCCGCTGCATGATGAACTCGTTGTCGGCGACCGCAAATGACAACGGCTCCCAGACCTGACCGACGGCAAACGTGCCGCCGGCGCCGATGAAGTCGCCCACCTGGCCCTGGGGAATCGACGGATGCTGGCCCAGACCGTTCAAGTCGCGCGCGCTGTACGACTCCAGTGGATTGAAAATCGCCCCGCGTGCATATCGATAGCCCGCCGTGGGATAGGTGCCGTTCCCCGCGGGATTGTCGCCCGCGCCGAATAGACTGTGATTCTCGCCATATGTCGCGAAGCCGATCAGCGTGCGTGTTTCCTCCGTCGGATCGACGAAGTTTGTCGTGGTGTCGTAGCGCACCGTCCAGCCCTGGCCCTGCATGATCGTGCGCGTGTCGCTGTAATCGAATCCGGCATAAAACGGGTCGCCCGAAGTGAAAAGGGTGTGGTTGTCGAGCGCGCCGTTGGAACCCGCCAGCGAGGCGTCGTATGCGTCGAGCAGAATGATCTGCGTGGCCTTGTTGGCGTAGAGATTCTGCGTTCGCGCGATCGACGCCTGGGCCGCGGCCAGTGTCGGAGCATCAATTCGGCAGACCAAGTACAGATCGCCTGAGGTGAGCAGCGTGCCCCCGGCGCCATTCGATTGCCAGCTCAGCCCGGCGCCGAAGTGCGTGGTGTACACCTTCTGGGTCTGAATATTGACGCGACTGAACAACTGAATCTCGCTGGAGACCGTGTGATACGGGTTGTCGATCAAGTTGTCGGACTTGCTGTCCATCGTGCCGCCGGCCTCGCCACTGTCGAGGTTCTGCCAGAGCAGCACCAGTTCCGCATCGACCGATGCGCACGTCGCATCGGCCTGTCCGCCATTTCCGGGCGGCAGGAATTCGGCGACCAGCGCGTTGGGGCTGTCGCCGACGGTCAAATTGTCGGTATCCCAAATGCGGTGCGGAATCGGCCGCATGAGCACGATCGAAATGATCGATTGCAATTCGGCGGCGCCGAGTGCGTTCAGGTGGTTTCGAATCGGATTGCGGATTTTGGAGACAAAATCCGCATAGGTGATCTGCGAAACTAACAGGCTGGCGTCGTTCAGATTGAAAACGTGATTCGCCGGAATGCCGGGATGCGCGGCAAGATAGCTGTCCTTGAGCGCCGTGCCCTCGGGCGAGGCGGAGTTGTAAACGACCAGCACTTGCGCTTCGGTGATCGCGCCCAACGTCGTCGCCGGCGCCAGCAGCGCAATCGTGGCGCATGCGATCACCAGCATCAAACCGCGAACATGCCGGGCCGCGCCCGACGGTATCTCAAATTTCATCCATCCCACTCCAGGTCTCCCCCTCGCATGGCACGCCCGCCGAGCCGCCGCGCGCTTTATCGGATGGCGCAGGCGACGCCACCCTATTGTACGCATCGGCCGGGCCGATCTCGAATCAAAGCGGCCCGAAAAAAAAGCGATTTCATCGGCCGCGCGGACGCGTCAGCAACTCTTGAGCCGCTGTCCGACGGGGTCGCGGTCGGGTGTCGAACGGGGTGTGCCAAGTTGCACGAGATGTGCCGGGGCCTCGGCCGCCAGCGTGATCCGCACATGCTTGTACGCCGGCGTGCGCGATTCGGGGTCGGCATGTCGCGGAACGAGCACGTTGGCTTCGGGGCAGTACATCGCTGCGTTGCCCGCGCGAATGGGGAACGAGCGCACCAGGATGCTCGACATCGCCCCCGACTCGCTTCGCACCGTCACCGGCTGGTCGACCTGCAGCCCCATCGCGGCGATGTCGTCGGCATTCATCAGGATGACGTTGCGGCGGTCCTGCCCGCGGTAGAGGTCGTCGTCTTCATAGACGACTGTATTGAATTGTCCTTCGCTGCGAATGGTCATGAGTCGCAGCGTGCCCGGCGGCACGGCGATGTTCGGAATGGGCACGGCGTGAAACTTCGCCTTGCCGCTCGGCGTGTTGAAGATCGGCTGGTGATACGTCCGACCGGGGATGTGAAACTCCTTCTTCGTCTCGTCGATCGCCCCGACCTCTTCGTATCCGGGGATCGTCGCCGCGATGGCCGCGCGAATGTTGCGGTGCGTCTTGAACGCGGTCCAATCGACTGGCGTCTTGCCTTTCATCGCACGCTCGCCCCACTCGGCGATGATCTCCACCTCGCCGCGCGGACCCTCCAGCCGCGCCTCCCCACCATCGGACATCCGCACGAAGCTGAACATCGACTCCTGCGTGGTCGGCTGGCTCTCTTCGTCGCGGGCCTTGACCGGCAGGATGAGCGTGTGCTGGCCGCGGCCCCAGGCGTGTCCGGTGTTGAGCGTGGTGCTGAGATAGACAACAGACTCTAATTTGCCGAACGCCTGCGTCGTCCATTTCGCATCGGGATTGCTGCCGAACAAATTGCCGCCGAGGCACCACGCGTTGCGAATCCGCCCCGCGTGCATCGCCTCCATGCAGGACAGTGTGTCCATGCCCGGCGTGGTCGGCAGCTTCACGCCGAAGTGCGACTCCAGCCGCTTGAACACCGCGTCCTTCAATGCCGGCGTCACGCCGACGCTGCCCATGCCCTGCACGTTGGAATGCCCGCGAATCGGCAGCAGTCCCGCACCCGGCTTGCCCACCATGCCGCGCAGCAGCGCGAGGTTCACGATCGCACGCACGTTGTCCACGCCATGTACATGGTGCGTGATGCCCATGGTCCAGGCGAAGACGGTGCGCCACGAATCGCCATACACATCGGCAATCTCGCAAATCTGTCGAAGCGGAACGCCCGCCTTTGCTGCGAGGTCTTCCAATCTCAAATTCGAAATCTCAGATTTGAGATCATCGAACCCCTCGGTATGCCTCAAAACGAACGGCAGATTCAGCCCCGGCCAGTTTCTGGTGTCCATCATCGAACAGTCTTCATCATCTTCATCGATGATGCTGACTTCGCGCGACTGCCCATCCGGCCCGATGCGTGGATCGCGCTCGGCGATGATCTTCGCCATCGCCGTCAGCAGCGCAATATCCCCACCGATGTGCGGCTGCACGTAATGCGTCGCAATCTCGCTACCGCGCAGCAGGCTCTTCCAATCCGACGGGATGCTGAAGTTCACCAGCCCCGTCTCCACCATCGGATTGATCACCACCACCTTGCCGCCCCGCCGCCGCAGGTCCATCAGCAGCCGCATCAGCCGCGGATGGTTGGAGGCCGGGTTGCCGCCGATGAGGAAGACCGTGTCGCAGGCCTTCAGGTCTTCGAGCTGGATCGTGGCCGTACCGGTGCCCAACGCACTGCCCAGCCCGACGCCGCTGGCCTGATGGCAGTAATAGCTGCAGTTGTTGACGTTGTTGGTGCCATAGAGCCGGGCGAACAGGTGCAGCAGGAAGCCCGCCTCGTTGGATGACCGCCCGCTGGCGTAGAAAAAGTTCTCATTCGGCTGCGTCACCGCGAACCTTTCGCCACACAGCCGCATCGCCTCATCCCATCCGATCGGACGGAAGTGCGTGTCGCCCGGCCCGGCAAAGACCGGCTCGGCCAGCCGCCCCATGTGCTCCAGGTCGCGGGGCGACATGGCGCGCATTTCGTCAATTGAATATTTGCGCCAGAACTCGCCGGTGATCCGGCCCTGCATGTCCGCCGCCATGGCCTGCATGGACTTCTTGCACACCTCGGGCCATCGCCCGGCCTCATCCCGCATCCCGCCAGCCTGTCCGCCCATGCCCAGGGCACAGGTCTTGCAGGCATTGCGGCTGGCCAGGGCCTTGTAGAACTTGCGCAAGCCCCCGACCCGCCGGGCGATGCGGAGCGAATAAGCAATCGCCCGCCAGCCCCCGCCGGTGGTGATGGGTTTGATCTTGGATGGAGGGCGGTCGGCCATATTGAGATTGTAAGCCCCGACGGGGCGATCCGAGTGTAGCCACGGGTGAAGCGAAGTCCGCCGCAAGGCGGACGCCGCGCAACCCGTGGGAAGCCGTCAGGCGTGATTCTTAAGCCCCGAAAGGGGCGATCGGAATGTAGCCACGGGTGGAGCAACGATCGCCCTCAGGCGATCGGTGCGCAACCCGTGGGAAGAGACGCACTCATCATTTCTGCCCCGACAGGGGCAGCGGAGCCTCTCAATCGCGCGGAACTCAGTCGAACACGTATTTCTCATCGAAATCGACTTCATGGGCGCGCAGGAGTTTCAACAATTCAGCCTTGAAGTCCTCTTTCGCGTGATGATCGTGCTGACGGGCAATGTACTTCTTCAACGCCTCCTCTTGCGACTTGCTCACCGAAAACACGCTGTATCCTTCCTGCCAGGCAAACCCATGCAGTCGCGGGAACGTTTCATGCAACCAACTGGACGACCGCGCCTTCACCGTGCCCATGAGATCAGACACCGAGACATCCGTGCGCCATCGCAGATACAAATGGACATGATCCTCCACGCCTCCAATGTCATAGAGCGTGCCCTTCTCCGCTCGAATGATCCCGCCGACGTATGGATATAGACGATCCGCAATTTCTGGAGTGATCCACCGCTCCCTGTGTTTGGTGCTGAAGACGAAATGCAGCAATATTTGAGAGTATGTGCCAGGCATGCGATGGCTCCTGCAATGACGTGCGTCCCACCGCCCCTCCAGGGCGGAAAGATTTAGAGAGATCTGGATCCCACGGGTTGCGCAGCCTACCGCTTCGCGTCACGCTGCTCCACCCGTGGCTACATTCCGAGGCCCCATTCGGGGCTGAGACGCTTGACGATATTTTTAGGCCAATTGTCAATAATAGAATTGGGACGTTGAAGGCAAAAAAGGCACGAAGCCACGGAGCCACGAAGCCACGGAGGGAAAAAAGGGACAAAGAGACAAAGGGACTGAGGGACAACGGGAAGGAATGTCTGAACCCCAGCTTGGTTACGCGGACCTTGCCCCTCGCAGCCGATAAGTTGCCCACCCGCGCGGCTGAAAAACTGCGAAGCTCCGTATATTCGACTTGAAGCGCGACATTTCTGCCTTGTGGCGCCGCGCTTCTGCCTTGCGGCGCGGCGCAAATGCCTAGTGGCGCCGCGCTTCTGCCTGACGGCACGGCATTTCTGCCTTGCGCCACCGCGCTTCTGCCTAGCGGCACCGCGCCGCTGCCTTGTGGCGCCGCCGCGCTGATGAGTGGCGCGACGCTGCTGCCCGAAAGATCAGGGACGCCAATAGTCGCGGCCGTGCCACCCACCCGTTGCTTCGTCCGAGGATTGCCGAGTTGTCCGACTCCGTGCACATGGCGATACAATCAGCGTTTCGACTTCGTAGAGTAGCTGCGCAAGACCTGAGACTGAAAGGTAGCGAAGATCGTGCTTTCCTTCATGCCTTCCGAGAGCTATCGCGAGTATGTGCTAAAACTGTTGCGCCTCCGCGAACCCGAGGACCGAGCACTTCGGGTCAAGCTGGAATCTATAGCCCGGGACTATCAGGAACGCGGCTTATTTCATACCACGTTGTATTTTTCTGATGCGTTCGAAGCCTATCGTCAATACCAGCACAAGATAGCTGAGATTGCCCAAGGCGAATTGAAACGACTTCTAATCGCCGACAGGATCAGACTGGACGAAGCGTCGAAAAGAGAACTCTCGGCTTCTCGGGAAACTGCGTTGCGCAGTGCGCTGGAAGAGAGATTGACGGACTTGAATCATGAAATGAGCGCCCTCGGTCTGCCATCGCTTACCGGGCAATCTATCCGAATGCGAATCGATCAGGCTGTTTACGCTGAGGCGGTGCAAGCCGTCGAGTTACTTGCGCTAGAAGTGAATCGGGCCATTTCAGAACTGGAACCGAACGAAAGATCATCACCCACGACGGCAACGGAGGCCTCCGACATGCGCAAGGTTGTCGTGCTAATCGCATCTCCCAATGACGTTTTACCCGAGCGCGACGCCGTAGAAGGTGCATTGAACGATTGGAACCATGAGCATACCGAGGATCTAGGCTTCTTCTTCCTGCGCCGACGATGGGAGAAGGATGTGGTGCCCGCCGTTGGCGATCGGGCACAGGGCGTTGTAAACGACCAAATCGTCAAGAAATCCGACATGCTTATCGCCGTATTCTGGACGCGGCTAGGGACGCCCACTGGAAAAGCAGATTCCGGAACCCTGGAGGAAATCGATGAGTTCATCGCTACAGGGAGGCCAGTTCAAATCTACTTTTGCACGAGGGCAATTCCTCAGGACGCGGATCACGAGCAATACGCACGTCTGCGCAATTGGAAGAAAACCATTTCGAAGACCGCGATGATCGGCGAGTTCGACAATCCAGATAGGCTACGCCAAACGATCAAAGATAACCTTCTAAAGTGGGTACGAGATCAACGAAATGCCGCGAGTCCTAAGCAGACTCCTTCCGGCGCGCCAGTCGCGAAATCGCCACCGGGAGTACCCGTTCCTGAACTCATAGCGGAGGACAGGAATGCGGTCGTCGACGCGAGAATCAACCCGACACGAGAGAAGGGACAGCGGCGTCAACTTGCGCAAATCGTTGCCTACAACAGGGGTCCCGGGCCCATCCTAATTGACGGATGGTTCGGAGTCGTGGGTGATAGAGAATGCCATGCGTCGATGCAATGCGTGCGCGGGCACCTTCCTGTTAGGCTCGAAGAGAAGTCAAGGCTGGACATTACCGTGGCGCTCGACTTCGAATGGGAAGAACTGGTGAGATTTGGTGTCGAGGATGCCGAGCGCCGTCCACATGAAGTGAAGAAGGAAGATCTGAAGCGGTTTATTGCTGTTGCGCGCCAACACATGCCACCGCCCTAGAGAAGCAAATCAGGCAGATTGGGTCAGCGCCGCAACTGTTCGGATGCGACGGCGGCTTTGTCCCCGCACTCGGGACAAACGCCGCTGGTGTTGCCGGTCAGTCGTCCGGCGGCGTGGCCGCACCCTGATGGATGAAAATTGGGGCTGCTGGATTAGTATAAGGTCGGCGATTTCGGCAGG
>Ga0268299_1000783_pt1 | contig 79940 bp, 83 predicted proteins | sample NOBtaG_FD_193484 | JGI IMG/M metagenome (GOLD analysis project Ga0268299, IMG submission 193484) | Activated sludge microbial communities from bioreactor in Nijmegen, Gelderland, Netherland - NOB reactor | ecosystem: Engineered > Bioreactor > Aerobic > Activated sludge | place: Netherlands... | reverse complement strand
TTGCCATCCTGCTCGCCGGCGCGGCCATTGTGCGCGAGCGCGAGCACGGCACGCTTGAGCACTTGCTGGCCATGCCGGTGCGCCCCGTTGAGATCATGACGGCCAAGACCCTTGCCAACGGCGCCGTTATTTTAGCGCTCGCGGGACTTGCGCTCGTATTCGTCGTCGAAGGCCTGCTCGGCCTTGAACCGGCAGGCTCGGTACCGCTCTTTCTCTTGGGCGTTGCAAGCTATCTTTTCTTTGCCGGCAGCTTCGGCATTTTCCTCGGCACAATTTCGCGCTCCATGCCGCAATTAGCGCTGATCTTCATATTGGTGGTGTTGCCGATGAACCTCTTGTCGGGCGGCAACACCCCACTTGAAAGCATGCCTACCTGGCTCCAGACGGTGATGCAGGCCTCGCCATCGACGCACTATGTCGCCATGACGCAGGCGATCCTGATACGCGGCGCTGATCTTTCGATCGTGTGGCCCCACTTTGCGGGCACGCTCGGCATTGGCGCGCTTTTCTTCGCCTTCAGTCTCTTCCGCTTCCGCCGCTTCCTCGCCTCCCAAGGGTAATCGCAGGCGCCTATGCCGGCGCAACCACACGCGGGGGCGTATCGACGCCTTTGCGGAAGATCATCCACACCAGATAAGACGACATGATCGCCCCGCCCATGCAGAAGACGGAAATGTAGGCGTAGGAGAAGAAGAAGTAGGTGATGGCAAGCACAAGCGTCACCAGCGCGCCGAAGACACGCGCCGCGCGGTCGCTCGAGACAATGAGCGGCATGATGATGAACACGAGATAGAGCAGATAGGTTGCTTCGCGCGTCATCAGCGCGTCGAGTAATTGGGTGTCGCCATAGCTGATGGCGTTCGCGAGGAAGGTCGTCGTCAGCCAGCCCTCATGGGTAAAGTACGGGATATATTGCACCCCACCTAGCATCGCGCCGCCGACGGCGAAGGCGATGTAGAGCGGCCTCCGGCGCGGGGGTTCTAGGAAATAGACCGAGACCGGCACCCAGACCGGCCAAGCAATCCAGGAAAAGAACATGTAGGCGAGCGAGAAACGCTCGACCCAAGCCGCGTCGGGGCCGCCGCCGGCGACCCAAACCATGCCCTCCATCGCCTGCTGAAGTCCAAACAACAATGGAAGCGCACAGAGCGGCGTATATTTGGGCGCGACCTTTGCCGCTCGAACCACTGCGAGCCCGCCCAGCGGAATCAACAGGGCGGCGGCGGTGAAACTTGCTTCGGCTGAAAAGCACATGGTGTTCTACCTCACCAGCATCGAAGCCGCGCGCGCGTCCTTGTCAAGGCGCGGCGCCAAATGCGCGCGTCGGCGCCCACTTCGTGCATATTATTTCGAGGGGCGAAGGCGGCGCGTGCGTATGAGCCTTTAGACCCTCACCACGCGAGAGCCGCCCATGAGCGATACCGCAGCCCCACCCGCCCAAGCGCCTCAAGCTTCACCGCGCCCTGGCGGCCGGCTCATCTTTATGGTCGTCGGCGCATTGATGATCGCCTTCGGCGTCGCCGCCGCCTTCGCGCCAATGCTCGCCACATTCGCCGCGAGCGTATGGTTCGGCGCGGCGATGCTGGCGGCCGGCGTCTCCGGCTTGGCGCTTTTAATCGTCGATTGGCGCGCCAAGGGCTTTGCGTGGCGCTTGCTCTGGTCGGTGGTCGCGATCCTCGGCGGAATCTGTTTGCTTCTACATCCCTGGCCGGGGGCGCTCGCACTCACCGTGATACTGGGCGCGGCGCTTATCGCACAGGGAGCGATCGCGATTGGACACGCCTTGGCGCATCGCACGCACACATCGTGTCCGTGGGGACGCATGGCCTTGGGCGGCGTACTCGCGATCGTTCTGGGCGGCTTGCTTATTTGGGCGCTGCCGCACTCAGGCATGATCGCGCCTGGCGTCTTCTTGGCGATCAATCTTATCAGCTTTGGACTTTCTCTCTTTGCAGCGGCGCCCGCGCGTCCGGCGCCATGAGGCTCGATCAAGTCCCGCGCAACTGCGTGCGCCGCCGGTTCATCGCAGCGCTCGCGTTGATGGCCCTCACGGCCTGCGCGCCCGCGCCGCGGCATGAGACCATGTTCGTCCAGACCACTGATGGGGTCACTGCATATCTGGGGGTTGCCCCCAGCGCGCTGATCGCAACGCACGCGCCAAGTCACGCAGAGCGGCGCATGCATGCGGGCGAGGGCGGCGGCAACGCACATGTCATGATCGCGCTCTTTGACGCAGACACCGGCGCGCGCATCGAAGATGCGGCGGTCGACGCGACCTTGCGCGGCGAACGCCACCGCGGTGCGCGCCGGTTGCGGCTTGGGCCCATGCACATTGAAGGCGCCCTCGCCTATGGCGGCTTCACGACACTTGCGCGCGACCGTTATCATTTGAGCATCGAGGCGCGCCGTCCCGATCAGCCAGTGGCGCGCCTGAACTTTGTCTATGACGCTGCCGCGCTGCCCTTGCCCGACTGATGCACAAAGAACTTGCCGCGGGCGAGCAGGTGAGGAACACGCGCGAAGAGGAGCGACCGTGACGCGGATCTGCGAAGAAGAGAGTGCGCTGGGCGAGACTGCGCATGCCCTCAACCGGTCATGCCTCTGCCAAACGCTTGACGAGACCGCGCTTAGATCGGCGCTTGAGCGCGAGCTTGATGGCGACGCGCTGCTGGGCGATCGCCCCCACCTCTTCTCCAACGTCGCGGTGTTTGTCTCGCGTTCCGAAATCGAGACCATGGGCGAGGTCGTCGCCGCGATCGAAAGTTTGACGCGCCGCCCCGCCTATATCGCCGCGGCTCTGGCCTGGGCGCCTGCCTTAGGGCGCCGCGACTATGGGCCCCGCGGGGTGCTTATGGGCTATGACTTCCATCTCGGTGCGGCCGGCCCCGCGCTCATTGAGGTCAACACCAATGCGGGCGGCGCTTTTCTGAACGCGGCGCTGGCGCGCGCACAGCGCGTCTGTTGCGAGGAAGCGCGCATCGCGCCGGCGCCGGCCGAACAATTCGAGGATACGTTCCTTGCCATGATCGAGGCGGAATGGCGCGCGCAGGGACGCGCGGGCAGCCCTGCTTCTATCGCGATCGTTGACGATGATCCAAGCGCGCAATTCCTTTACCCGGAATTCCTGCTCGCAGCGCGCGCGCTCGAACGCCATGGCGTCGAATGTATCGTGGCTGATGCGCGCGACCTTAAGTTCTCCGACGGGCGTCTCCGCGTCGACGGCCAAGTGATCGATCTTGTTTACAACCGGCTGGTCGATTTTTCTTTGTCGGAAGCCGTGCATGCGCCGTTGCGCGCCGCCTATGAATCGGGCGCGGCAGTGGTGACGCCCAATCCGCACGCGCATGCGCTCTTCGCCGACAAGCGCAATCTCACGCTGATGAGCGATAGCGCTTTGCTCCGCGCGTGGAACGTGCCTGAAGCTGACATCGCAGCGCTCGCGGCGATCCCGGGGACTCGCCGCGTCACGCCCGAAAGCGCGCCGGGGCTCTGGGCCGAGCGCAAGCATTGGTTTTTCAAGCCGGCCCACGGTCATGGCAGCAAGGCGGCTTATCGCGGCGATAAGCTCACGCAGCGCGTCTGGGCCGAGATCATCGCCGGCGACTATGTCGCGCAAACCATTGCCCCGCCGGGAACACGTGCGATTTTGATCGACGGCGCGCGCCAAGACCGCAAAGTCGATGTGCGGCTCTATACCTACGACGCCAAGATCGTGCTGGCGGCGGCCCGTCTCTATCAGGGCCAGACCACTAACTTGCGTACGCCTGGCGGGGGGTTTGCGCCCGTCTTTGTGATCTAGGCCCGCTACAGCCAAAGCGACGAAGACCAAGCCGCAACGCCGGGTCGCGGCCATCTCTGCCCTGCTTCATTTCGCGACTCTTTGCGGCGAACGATTTCCACCAGGGCGTGAACGGCCCGCCCGCGTATAGCCAGGTGAGTCCGGCGTCCATTTCGGGCAAGTCCTCGCCCCGTGGCCGCCAAGGAGGCGCCTCATGATCAAGTATCACCCGCTCCCCTATCTGCCGACGATGTTCGGCGCGTGCATGCTGTTTATGACCATCTATCTCGCGTGCCTTGCGATCTGGACCTTCATGCCGGAGCTTCCCACGCACGCTCTGCTCTCGACCATCTTCCCCCAATTTGAGCTGCTCACTTTGCCCAGCTTCTTCTACGGGCTCATCGCCAGCGCCCTTTATGGCTGGTTCGTCGCGGTCGTCTTCGTGTTCTTCTATAATCTTTGGGGCGCTATTGCCCGTGTCGTGGTCGGCGGCAAGGACGCGCAGGAGAATGCGAGGGCTGGCGCGCGCTGACACGCCGCGCGAGCAGAGGCTTTGTGCAACGCCAGCTTGCGACGTGCGGTTAGCGGCGGGCGCCGGCCAGATGCAACAGCCGGCCACCTTCCATCCTTCCGACGCGAAGGGACAAAGATGAAGCTCGCTGTGTTCGAAACTGAGCAGTGGGAACATGACGCGTGCCTGCGCCTAAGACCCGCTTATGAAGTGAGTTGCGTGCGAGATATTCTCGACGAAGCGTCCGCTCGCATCCATGCCAAGGCCGATATCATCTCATCGTTCGTCTATTCGCAGCTCGACGCGCGCGTGCTGGCACATTTTGCGCAGCTCAGACTCATCGCCACGCGCTCGACCGGTTATGACCATATCGACCTTGGCTATTGTCAAAGCCGCGGGATCATCGTCTGCAACGTACCAGGCTACGGCAACACGAGCGTGGCCGAACACGTGTTTGCGCTGCTACTAGGACTTGCGCGCAAGATCGCCGACGCCGCCGAGCGCACCCGGCGCGGCCGCTTCGATCAGGCCGGTCTTCGTGGCTTCGAACTGAAGGGTAGGACGATCGCCGTCATTGGCGCCGGGCGCATCGGCATGCGCGTAATTGAAATCGCGCGGGGCTTTTCCATGGATGTCATCGCGGTCGATGCCCGCCCCGACGAACTGGCGGCACAGCGTCTTGGCTTTCGGTACGCTTCCCTCGATGCGGCGCTTGGCCAAGCCGACATCGTGACCTTGCATGTTCCGGCAACGCCGGAAACGCGGCGTCTTATCGCCGAGCGGGAATTTGCGCTGATGAAGCCAGGCGCGGTGCTCATCAACACCGCCAGGGGCTCTGTAGTCGATGCGGAGGCGCTGGTGCGCGCGCTCGCCGAGGGGCGCCTCGCGGGCGCTGGCCTCGACGTCATGGCGCAGGAGGCCCAGCTACGCGACGAAGCCCAGATATTTCGCGCTGGCGCCGCGACCAACGCCGACCTTAGAGCCTTCGCCGCTAATCACGCATTGCTGGGTTTTGCCAACGTGTTGGTGACGCCGCACAATGCCTACAATACGACCGAGGCGCTCGCCCGCATCATCGATACGACGCTGGCCAACATCGAGGCGTTTGCGCGAGGAGCGCCGCGGAACGTCGTCGCCGCGCCTTGACCCCAGACGCGACGCTCGCGAACGCCCGCCCGCTTGCACCCGCGTCTTCTCGAATTATCACCTCCCAGGGGGCGCGGCATAGGCGCAACGCCCGTACCGTCCAGATGCGTCCCACCCCGCATGCGACCAGAGCACTCTCGCCCGGAAGAGCTGCGTCCACGCGCGGGTGCAGGCAAGCAGGGCTGATGAAACGCGGACAAGGCTCCAGGGGCGATCCGATCCGCTGCGTATCAAGAAATAAGGAGCGGCAAGTCCCGCCGCTCTCACAATGAGGTCGGTCATGGATTGGCTAGCCAGCAATTGGGCGTGGATTATCCTGATCATCGCCTTTTTCGCCCTTCACCTGTTTGGACATCGCCATGGCGGGCATCGCCACGGCCGTCGCATCACCCAACGCGCCGACGAGACGCCGGACGCGCACGCTGATCACGGCGGCCAACCGACATCGGACGCCGATCGCAGGCGCGGCTGCTAATCAGGCGCCATCGCTCCATTGCAGCGCGTGGCGGTTACGAAGGACGACTAAACAGAGGAGCAACCCGCATGTCGCACTCTCACGACGAGCGCTTCCCCGCTGCGCCAGCAGCACGCGCCGACATGTCGATCGATCTTGGGCTTCGCCGCTTTATGCTGGGCGTCTACAATAAGGTGGCGCTCGGACTTACACTGTCGGGGGCGCTTGCTTACACAACAAGCATGATCGCGCCTGTGCGCGATACCTTGTTTCGGGTGACACCCGAAGGCTCTTTCGCCGGCTACACGCCGATTGGCCTTGCTGTCGTTTTCGCGCCGCTCGTCGTGCTCCTGGGCGCCATGTTCGTCATGCGCCGCCCGAACGCCAGCGGCGCGAGCTTCATATATTGGACGGTCGCGGCTCTCATCGGGGCATCGTTGGGGGTGCTCGGACTTGTGTACACCGGCGCCTCGCTGGTCTCGACTTTCCTGATCACGGCCACGGCGTTCGGCGCCCTTTCGCTGTTCGGCTACACCACGCGGATGGACATGTCGGGCTTCGGGAGCTTCCTGCTTGTCGGCCTCGTTGGACTGATCATCGCAACTTTCGTCCAGATGTTCTGGAATCCGCCCGGCTTTTCGTTCGTCGTCAGCGCTGCAGGCGTCCTCATCTTCGCTGGCCTCATCGCCTATGACACCCAACGGCTCAAGAACGCCTATTATCAGCTTGGCGGCGATGCGGCCGCCTTGGGCGCGGCCACCTCTTACGGCGCGCTCAGCCTCTATCTCGACTTCATCAATCTTTTCCAATTCCTGCTCGCCTTCTTGGGCGAGCGACGGAGCTAACCTCGCTGAACCAATCGATGCACTACAAGCGAGATCGCGGCGCTCGTAGTCTTCTCGCCCGACAACTCGCGCCGAGCCAGGCCTCACCGCACCGGCGAAAGAGAATGGCTAGCGAACGCCCGTCTTCGGTTCAAGCGTCGGCTCCGGGGATCGTCGAGCCTCACGCGTATAGCTTGGTGGGTCCGCGCTTCGTCCCCGGCCGATCAGCGCGTTGTGGGCTCGCCGCCGGGGCTAGGAGTTGACGACAAATGTCATTGCGGGCGCCTCGTCACAACGAACCTCGAAAAGGCGGAGCAGGCTCTCAAACCTCCTGGTTCATGCTCTTTTTTACGTCAGCAGCATTTTGGTTTGTGCGCTATCTCATCGTCGCGCTCTTGATTTTCGCATTGCTCGGCGCGCTTGCTCACTACGCCATCGTCGAACACGGCGTGCATCTGCTGGTGGTGTTGCCGTTGCTGATAGTCGCAGCGCTCCTCTTGGGCGTTTATCCTTTGTGGCGGCGCTCGCGATGAGTGCGGTGGCGAGGACGAGCGGGCGCCAAGATCCAACTGCACCCCAGGCTCGCCTGCGCCCGGTCTCATCGGCCTCGCGCGTCACGCGGCGCTCTCCTGCAGCACGCGAAGGATGACGGGCATGACAAATCACATCACAGACGCGGCGCACATGCTTGATGGCAATCGCTGTGGCCACAAGGCGAGGCGCGAAGAAAGGATCAACGAAGCGTTGGACCAATCCTTCCCTGCCAGCGATCCGCCCGCTTTTCGCCCAGTCAACGGCGCAACACGAAGCCTCCAAAGAAGCCTACGGCTGCGGCACGAAGCCGTGAGAACCTGTGGGCCACGTTCGACTGCGCCGGGGCCGCTAGGGCGGCGTGCGTATAATCAGGATCAACATCGCGCCAAGGGAGATGACGGGCATGCATATATTGAGTTCAGGAGCGGTGCTGGCTCTGGCGTTTAGCCTCGGCGGCTGCGCCGGCATGGGCCATGGCATGCATGGCGCCCATCACGATGGCATGATGGGCGCCATGTCGGGAGAGCATGGTCGAGCGAACTGTCCAGGCGCTCAGCAAAGCGAACATGCGCCAGCGCCTGCGCCCTCCGGACAAGCACAGGGCGAGCATCAGCACGCCGATCCGGCGCCAGCGGAATGCCCGCCAGTTGCCGCCGACCCGCATCAACATGGCGAGACGCCGCAGCCGAACTGACGCCTGCGGGTGAGCTCCATGCGACAGCGGACGCGTGCTCATGTGCGCTGAGACGACAAGCGGCGTGTGTGCGCCAAGGCTTGCGTGCAGGCCTCACTCATTCTCGCATCTCGTCGAGAGCATCGCAGTGCTTGCCGAGGACGCCAGCATTGGCGAACCGACAAGCGTGAGCGTTGCCGACATAATGGCGGTGATCGGCCGGCGCTCCTATGGCCCATTGCTCCTGGTGCTCGGACTATTTTCCGTCTCTCCGGCCACCATATTGCCAGGCATGACTTCCGCTGCGGCGCTGGTGACGCTGGCGGTGTCTCTACAACTGGCCTTCGGGTCATCGCATCTTTGGCTGCCAGGCATGCTCTTGCGCCTGCGCATCGCTCGATCGTCCATTAAAGCGGCGACCAGTGACGGCTTGCGCAAGTGGGCGCGTCGGCTCGACCGTGTGCTTCAGCCCCGTCTTGTCTTTCTGTCCGAGACGCCGTTTGCGAACGCAGCGGGGCTCTTGTGCGCGCTCGCGGCGATCGCGACCTTTCCGTTGAGCTTAATTCCTTTGGCGCCGCTGATCCCCGGGCTTGCCATCACCGTGTTGGGTCTTGGGCTTTTTGCGCGCGACGGTTTCCTCCTCATTCTGAGCGGCGTCCTCATCGTGGCGGCAATTGGCGCGGCGCTAGCCGCCGCGTTGCCCGTGTGAGTTCGAGACGTTGCGTCCAAGTAAACTGTGGAGACGCCGGTCACGCGGGCGCCAGCAGCGCCGCTACGCTAATGGCGTTCGAAGCATGCGGCACGGTGTCTGTCGAAACGACGCGCTCGCACAGGCTCAAGAGCTCGGCGTAGGATTGATCGGCAAAGAGCGCATGCACGGCGACACAAGCTGGCTTGGCCATGCCAGCTGCGCTCAACTTGCGCGCGGTCTCGATCATGGTGCGCCCCGAGGAGACGATGTCGTCGACAAGAACCGCCCGCCTGGCGCGTAGAGCGGACAGATCCGGGAGGTCAATGCTCACGTCGCGGTCGCCGCGGCGAGTTTTGTTCGAGACGATGTGCGGCGCACCGGCCCGCCCGGCGACCGCAGCAACCCATTGCTCGCTCTCCGCATCTGGCCCCACCACGAGAGGGTCGCTCACATTGTCCTTGATCCAGTCGGCAAGGAGCGGCGCTGCATGCTCTACGCGCGTGGCGATAGTGAATATTTCGCCCAAATCGCGGCGGCGATGCAGATGCGGATCGACAGTGATGAGCCCGTCAAACGACCGCGACAAAAGTCGGGCGAAATGCACCGAGGAAATCGCCTCGCCGTCCTTGAACCTTTTGTCCTGGCGCATGTAGGCTAAATAAGGCGCGATGAGATTGACGCGCGCCGCGCCCATCTCGCGCGCAGTTTCGGCGGCGAAGATAAGGCTCAAAAACTGCTCGTCCGGCCGCGCCAGCGTGCAGACAATCTCAACCTCGCGGCCCTCGACCGCCGAGAGAAGCCGGACATAGGCTTCGCCATCGGGAAAGCGGCGCGTCTCGATCGCGCCGAGTTCGGCGCCGGCGGAGAGAGCAAGCGCACGGGCGATGGTCTCGTTTCCGGGCATGGGGAGGTAAAGGCGCGTCACGTTCAAGCCTCGATTTCGAATATGTCTGGGTTGGCCGCCGCATAGTCGAGCGCATAGGCGAGTTGCCCAGGCGCTTCGGCATGCACGGTCACAAGCGGGGCCCCGGCGACGACGCCATCACCTAACCGCACATGCAACACAATTCCGGCGGCGGGATCGTCGGGCGCGCCCGCGAGCTTAGCGAGGCGCGAGATCTTGCGATTGTTTATGTTGGTGAGAATGCCCGAACGGGCCGCCGCCCATGGGCGCGTGAGCGGCGCGCTCGGAGGCGTGCGCATGCCGCCCTGCGCTTCGCAGATGGCTTGAAACTTCGCCCAAGCGCGCCCGTCGTCGAGCGCAGCGCGCGCCAACTCATACCCTTGTCCGTCAGGCGCCGTTCCTGAAAGCTCAAGCACCGCGCCCGCGATGGCGAGCGCCCGCTCGCGCAAGTCAGTTGGCGCATCGGGAGCGCCGACAAGCACAGCGAGCACGTCCTTGGCTTCGAGCGCCGGCCCGATGCCGCGTCCAACGGGCTCCGCTCCATCGCTCAATACAAAGCGTGTCTCAAGACCAAACGCCTCGGCGACGGCGGTCATGTGCGCGCTCAGATCGCGCGCCGCCTCCTGCGTGCGGATCTTCGCTGTGAGCCCCACAGGCAGATCGAGCACGACGTGACTGGCGCCCGCGGCGATCTTTTTGGACAGGACCGAGGCGATGAGCTGACCTTCGGTGTCGATATCAAGCGCGCGCTCGATGCGGATGAGCACGTCATCGGCTGGCGAGAGGCGCACGGCGCCGCCCCAGGCGATGCAGCCGCCTTCGGCCTCGACGACGCGGCGCATTGCGGCAAGGTCGAGATCGACCGGCGCCAGCGTCTCCATCGTATCGGCGGTGCCGGAAGGCGAGGTGATCGCGCGCGAAGAGGTCTTGGGCATGATGAGCCCCAAGCTCGCAACGATAGCGACCACGATTGGTGTGGTGCGATTGCCAGGAAGGCCGCCCACGCAATGTTTGTCGACCACCATCGCCGAAGGCCAGGAGAGACGCTCGCCCACTTCCACCATGGCGCGCGTGAGCGAAGTGATTTCATCGACATCGAGCGGAAAGGCCGAGCACGCCGCGATAAACGTGGCGAGATGAATGTCGACATAGCGACCATCGGCGATGTCGCCGATGATAGAGCGGAACGCGCGCTGATCGAGGCGGCCGCCATACATGCGCCGGCGCACGTCAGCGAGGGACTCAAGCGGCGGCGCATGGCTGACGGCGATGTGTTCGCCGTCCGCCACAGCCAGGCGCTTCCAGGCCGCCTCCGACAGTCCGGCTTCATCGACAGCCAGCCAGTCGTTCTCAACCTGATAGAGCGTTGCGATCACCTGCCGGTCACCGGCGCTCAGAAGCACGCGAGCGCGCGCGGAAAGTCCTTCGGATTTGCAGACGTGACAATCGGTGCGCATCAGAACGATTGCATCGTCCTGCGAGAGGAGCATGAGGCGCTTGGCCTTAAGGTGCGAACTGTGCTCGCCCTCCCCCGTCGTTTGCACGGCGTTCATGAGAGCTCGTATCTGCGCTGATCGTCGACAACCGCCGCATCCCAGCCGAGTTCGCGCGCGATGCGCACGCGCAGCGCATCGGAAGCGTCCGGCTCGCCGTGCACTATGAAGGTGCGGCGCGGCGGCTTTTCAAAGCCGCTCAGCCAGCGGATGATCTCGCCGGCGTCGGCGTGGGCTGAGAGTTCAGGCAGATTGGCGATTTCGGCCCGGATTGGAACCCATTGGCCGAACATCTTGATCTCGGTTTCACCAGCAAGCAGACGGGCGCCTCGCGTGCCGACGGCCTGATAGCCGGCAAACAGGATCGTGTTCTTGGCCTCGGGCCCGAACGCCTTGATGTGGTGCAAGACGCGCCCGCCGGTCGCCATGCCGCTGCCGGCAATGACAATCTTGGGCATCGGATTTGACACAATGGCCTTGGAATCTTCGACATCGCGCACATAGGTGGCGATGGCGCAGGATTGCTCGCAGGTCTCGGCTGAAAAGCGATGGTCGTCCAAATGGCCGCACAGGAGCTCGGTCGCGTTGATCGCCATCGGACTGTCGAGAAAGATCGGCACGGACTTGATGCGTCCCGCGCGCTTGAGCATCCACAGGTGATAAAGGAGAACTTGCGTGCGTCCGACGGCGAACGCAGGAATGACGACGGTGCCGCCGCGGCGCACCGTCCGCTCCACGACCGCGCCCAAGGCTTCCATCGGATCGTTCTTGGGATGGATGCGGTCGCCATAGGTTGATTCAACCACGACATAGTCGGCCGCGTTCACCGGGGCGGGATCAGGCATGAACACGTCATCGTAGCGTCCCAAATCGCCCGAAAATACGATTCCGCGCCCTTGCCAATTGAATTCGACCGTAGCCGCGCCGAGGATGTGGCCTGCACGGCGCAGCTGCATTTTGGCGCCGCCTTCAACATTTGCTTCCGTCTCGAAGCCGATCGGCTTCAACTGCTTCAATGCGGCTTCAGCGTCGCGCACGGTGTAAAGTGGAAGCGCGGGCTTGTGCTTTGTGTGGCCTCTACGATTTGCGTATTCGGCGTCGTTCTCGGCGATTCTGGCGCTATCCTTCAACAAGATGTCGCACAGATCGGCCGTCGCGGAGGAGCAATAGACGGGGCCCCTAAAGCCGTCGCGCACGAGCTTCGGCAGATAGCCAGTGTGGTCCAAATGCGCGTGCGTCAGCACCACCGCGTCTATCGAATCCGGCGGGATCGCTAGCGGCGCCCAATTGCGCTCGCGCAGGACCTTGAGCCCCTGAAACATGCCGCAATCGACTAGAATGCGCCGACCGTCCGCCTCCAAGAGGTGCTTGGAACCGGTGACAGTTCCCGCAGCGCCGAGACTCGTTAAGCTCAAGGTCATGTTGTCTTCTTTCTACTGAGGCAGGGCGCGCAGGGTGTTGGGGTCGCCACGTCCGTCGAGCGCGCGCAATTCAGCGTCCGACAAGAGCTCTTCGCGATCGCAGCCGAGGATTTCGGCGGCGGCGCCGAGCACGTGGGCCCAAGTCGAGCGATTGGCGAACAGCATGCCGAATACGTCGAGCGTGCCGCCGCGATTGATAAAGCCCAACGCGCGCGTGCGCGCCGGTCCGCCATCAAGCCGGCGCAACGCGCCCAACATCGGTTCTGGGCGCGTATGGGTGAGCACGATCCGGGCAAGACCACCAGGAAAGAAGAGTTCGCACTGAGTTTCGTCCGCGCCATAAGCGGTCTCGAGCCCATCGCGGCCGGTGCGGAAGCGGCCAGGCTCCAAGAGAGCGGTGACGCAAGCTCTGCGTCCGCGCTCAGCAAGACGCTCGCAGGCTCGCAGCGCCTCCCCCGTCTGATAGGCGCCGATCGCAACCAATTGCAGCTCAGCTTGCGCAGCATCGCCCAAGAGGTGCGCGGCGCCGTGGGCGACGGCCTGCTCGGCCTGCTCGCCGCTCAGACGCCGAGGGATCGCGCGCTTGGGCGTCACCAGACAAGCGATCTGGCCGTGCGAGGCATAGATGCTGCGCAGGCTTGCAACCGCGGTATTGGGGTCGACGGGAAAGAGGACGCGGGCCGTGTCGGCCATCTCGCCGAGCAGCGCCTCTGGCAAGGTCGGATCCTGATGGGATTGTTCGTTCTTGGCGTTTTCCCAAGCGTGGGAGGTTGCGATCAGCGGCAGCGACAGCCATCCAGGCGGGCGGCCAATTTCGCGCTGGCGGCGGGCAAAGATAATGTCTTGGCGCAGCGCCCCCAGCATCTTCATGGCGAAGGCTTCGTAGCTGACGGCGAGATTGAGGCCGCCCTTGTTGCCGAGTGCTGCGCCGATCACCGCCTCTTCATTGAGCGCGGTGATGATCGCGCCGTCGACGGCTTCAGGCGCGTCAGGCTCCGGGACGTTTACGCGGTGGCGCAAAAGCTCAAGCGTCCGCCCCATGTGATTGCTTTTGAGTTCGTCCGGATTGCCGACGCGCACGCGCAGCTCAGAGTTGGCGCGAACGATTTCGACGAAATGCGCATCGAGCGCCTCCATGGCGCAGCTGGCGCCCTCCGGCGCCTCCCAAGACGGCGCAGGCATAAGAGGCGGCGCGATCGAACGCGTGGCCAGCGCGTGCTTGCTCTCGCGCGGGCGCTTTTGCGCCGCATGGACGGCGAACGCACGCGCGGCCGCGTCTAGGTCGGCTTGGGGCACAAAGAGCGCGCGCGCGCCTTCATTGAATTGCCAGCGCGCGTCCTCATCGGTGCGTGGATTGCCGGCAAGCGGCAGGTTATGCGCACGGTTTGAGCCGGCGCCTGGAAAGCCATAGCCTTTGACGCAGCGCGCGATCACGTAGGGCAGACGGGCCGGATAGGCGCGCTCAGACATGGCAGCAAAGCGCGTCAAGGCCGCTTCCGCCTCGATGATAGCCCAGGCGTAGGCGAGTGGATCGTGGCCGTCGATGATGATCGGGTCAAAGCCGCTCAGGCGCAGATGCGCCGCGAGCCACTCAGCGCCGCCCTCTTGGCCAATCTCAGTGCGCTGTTCGATGCGCCGCCCGTTCAGGATCATGACCGGCACGGCCAGGCCGCAATCTTCGGCCCGCCACCAGCGCGGCGACCAGTCTGAGCCGCGCTGTTCCTCGAACGCCCCGTCGCTTAGGAACGCCACAAGGCGTTCGCCGCGCAATGGCATGTGGATGTACTGGGTTTCGGCAAAGCCCAGATATCCGCCTTCGGAGATTCCACCGGCCGTGTGCGGATTGACATGGCTGCCGAGCGGCGCAGCGGGCCGCCCATCGGGCGTCAATGCGTACGAATAAAAGTCCGCACTAAGTTGCGAGAGACCCGCTTCGCTGCGGCCGTAACGTCCAAGTTGCGCGGGCGAGAGATCTTCCAGCAGCGCGTTGACCGCCTCGATCGCCGCCACGCAATGGCCCTGGCCCAACACCCAGGCGCGCGTTTCGCCGCTCAGCGCATTGGCGAGATGATAGCCGACAAAGGCGATCGCTGCATTGAGCGAGCCGCCCATATGGCCTTCGGGTTGGGCCTTGAACGCTTCAGCCGAGAGCTCCGCGCCGCTCAGGTCAACCCGCGTTGCATAGCTCATGTGAGCGACAACCCACATTGCCGCATTGGCGAGACGATCGGCGGCCGCGCACAGTTCGAGCGCGGTTTTGCGGTCGGCCAAAGCGCCATCCATCCAATGACGCTCCACGAGGTTTTCGAGTCTCTCGATCGTCTCGGGGCGATGGCGGATAACGCCGTACCCTTCCCGCCATGCGTCCCCGGCTGGTGCTGACATGACAATGATCCGCTTGGGGCTGGCGCGCGCCCTTCGTCCTCGCCATCAACCAATACGCGGGCCGCCGCCCGCGCCCTGACGCCCAAGTGCGTGGCGGCACGCTAGCGCAGCGCCATCATGAGTGCGCGGGTGTCACGCGCAATCTCGCCCTCTTCGTCGGCGGCCCGCACCTCGACGATCACCGGCGCGCCGGGGCGCGAAATCACCCCAGCGCTCGCCGCGTTGCGCGTCGCATCGAGTTCTACGCCCATGAAGGCCAGGCCTTCACACATAGCCATCCGCACGCGCGGCGCATTCTCGCCAATGCCGCCTGTGAAAACCAAGCGGTCGAGACCGCCCAGGAGGCCTGCGAGCCCGGCAAGCCAGCGCCGGCCAGTCCGGCAGAACACGTCCACTGCTTCTTCCGCGCCGGCGTCGTGCGAAGCTAGCAATTCGGCCATGTCGCCGCTCAGGCCTGACATGCCGAAGAGACCGGACTGGCGATAAAGCAGGTCCTCGACTTCGTCGGCGGAGCGGCCAGTGCGCATCAGATGCAACACAGCGCCTGGATCGATGTCGCCGCTTCGCGTCGCCATCGGCAATCCCGACACGGTTGAAAACCCCATTGAGGTCTCGATGCTGCGTCCGCCTTGGATCGCTGTCATCGATACGCCGGCGCCCAGGTGCGCGACGACGATACGTTCGCTGCCAATGTCGACCCGCTCGCGCGCCAGCGCAGCCAGGATCGATGCGATCGACAAACCGTGAAAGCCAAATCGGCGTAGGCCCGCAGCGAACATATCCCGCGGCAGGGCCATCATCGCCGCCGCCTTGGGCAAGCCGGCGTGAAAGGCTGTGTCGAAGCAAGCGACCTGGGGACAATTGGGCCACCGCGCCCGCGCCGCTTCGATGCCGGCGATGTTCGCGGCCTGATGCAGTGGCGCCATCGCGGCGAAGTCGCGTAGTCTTGCCTCCATGTGCGGCTCGACCAGCGTCGGCGCAACGAAGTCGGCGCCGCCATGCACAACCCGATGGCCGATAGCGGCCGGCGCAACCGCCGGCATGGCGCTGAAGAGCGCCTCAAGCGCCTGGCGATGATCGGCGGCCAGCGACAGTTCAGTCGTTGTCATTTCGCCAGCGCGCCAGATCGTGAGTTGCGCCGCTGTGCGCCCGATGCCGCTGAAATGCGCGCGCCATCGGACATCGGCTTCAAAGCACGCTGCGCGCACGCTCGAGGAGCCGCAATTGATTGTAAGAATAGGACCCGTCGTCAAGGCCGCCTCACGCGAAGACTGATCCCATGTCTTCAGGGCCAGCGCTAGCGCCGCGGCGTTGCGCGGCGCGCCATCTCGTCTGCGAGCAATTCCCGCGCCCGATGCACGCGATATTCGAGCGATTTGACTGAGCAGCCCAAGGTCGCGCTGGCGGCCGCTTGCGAAAGGCCATCGACGGCGGTGAGCATCAGCGCCTCGCGCAAGTGTTCGGGCAACGTCGCCAGCGCCTGGCGCAGCATGCGCAATTCTTCGCGGCTCGCTGTCTCCGCTTCGGGCGACGGCCGCTCGTCTGCAACGCGCAGGTCGTCGCCGTTGGGGCAGTCGCCCCAGAAGGCGCGGCGCGTGGTCGCCCGCCGCGCCGCGTCACGGCATTTGTTCAAGGCGATGGCGTGGAGCCACGTCTTGAACGAGCGCTCCGGATCGAAGCTGGCCATCGCGCTCCACGCCGCCACAAAAGCTTCTTGGACGATATCGCTTGCCGCATCGGCATCGGCGACGCGCCGGCGTACGAAGCGAAAGAGATCGTCTTTGTGACCGCTCATCAGCGCGCTGAACGCGGCGCGATCGCCCGTCCGGGCGCGAGCAATGACGTCATCGAAGCCGCCGGTGAAGGCGGCGCGGCGCAGCGGCGAGCGGACCTGCCCCAACGCTTGCGAAGGCTGCGCCGTCATGCGTTTCATGGTCGCCTCGCTGGCCACCAAGACCCTGGGCCAATGACAAGGTCGCGCCTAGCTTGCACGCGCGCTTTGCTTTGGATCAATTCCCTGGATTTGCGCCTTGGTCGTCTCATCCTTGCTCTGTCGCAGCCCGATAGGCTAGCTCTATCCAGGGCGCGCGCCGCCGCGCGCGTATAGAAGAACGTGATCGCCCGGAGGCTTCCCTGACCGACCTTGATCGCCAACTCGCCGCCTTGGGCCGGGTGGACGTCGACGCAACATTGGACGGACTGGAGAGCGATGTCTGGGCCCGGATTGACGCGCGAGAGAGATACAAGGCAGGCGCTGGCGCCAACGGCGCAATAGCCGGCGTCTGCGCCCTTGTCCTCATAGTCAGTTCCGCCATTGGCGTATCGACGGCCTCTGCGTCGGCTATGGTCGAAACTGGACCGTTTGCGCTCGATCAGCCCTACGCGCCCGCAACGGCGCTCGGCAGATAGATCATGTTGAAGGCCTGGAAGGTGCTCGCCCTGGCCGCGCTCGTCGGGTTCGGAGCAGGGTTGGGGGGCGTTTTTGTCGGCGCAGCGCTCACGCGTTCCCAAACCCATCGAGACACGCTCGATGCGACCGTGCACCGCCAACTTAATCTGACGCCCGAACAGGACCGGCGGCTGGAGGCGATTGAAGACAGGTACGCGACGCGCAAAGCCGCGCTTGACGCCGAGCTGCGCGCGGCCGCGCGCGAGATAGCCGCCGCCGTGGCCGAGGACCACACGCAGAGCGCGCGCCTCACCCAAGCGGTTGATCGCTTTCACAACGCCATGGGCCAGACGCAGCGCGAGGCCATTGCACACGTCTTCGAGATGCGCGCCGTACTCGATCCCGATCAGCAGGCGCGGTTCGATGTGATCGTGCGCGAAGAGTTGCTGCGCGGCGTGGACGAAGAGTGAGCGGGCCTGCCCGCCGCCAACGGAACGCTGACCGCAATAGTGGCGCCCACCGCGAAGCGGTTGTTGGGAATCGTGCGCGGCGGCGCGTGTGGAATTGAGCACACCCCCGCCCTCACCGGATTGCATTGTCATTGGCAAGCTTGGTTCATCATCTGCGTCCGAAGCCCTCAAGAAAGGACGCCGCCGCCCTCCGGTTCTTACAGAGCCGACGCGGGCCGGGCCCGCTACCTTGCGAGATCGAGACCCTACCCCCCACTCTGCGCGTTGTGCGGCAGGTGGGGGCCGGCTGCGGACCGGTCCCAGCCCTTACGCTGGAGCCCGCGAGACAACGGCTTCCAAGCCATGAAGTCTGACCTAATGACTTCTGGCAGAGGCCAGGCGCCGGCTGACGCCTCTTCGGCGCGCTCTAGTCTTCGGCGCTCGCCGCGACGGAGGGCGGACATCCGCAATCGTCAAAGCCGTGCGCGACACACGCCGCGCAGAGCCGCATGACTAGCGCCCGCAGCCGCGCCCGCGCGCGGTGCAGCCGCACGGTCAAGGCGTTAAAGTTTAGACCCAAGGCCGCCGCGACGCTCGCGCGATCTTGGTCCTCGATATCAATGCTGCGGATCAGCCCCGCGTCCGTCTCTGATAGACCGCCCAGCAGCGCTTCTAAGCACGCACAGGCGGCGCGGTCCGCCTCGGTCTCGGCGGCGATAGAGCTCATATGTCCATCATCGACGGGCGTCTCGCGCGCCCTTCGTCGAGCGAGGCTACGATAATAATCGGCGATCGTGGTCGCCAGCACGCGCGACAGCCAAGTGCGCGCCGCGGCGCTTTCCTTGAGATCGCCCGCACGCTCCAAGGCGCGGGTGCAGAATATCTGCAACACATCGTCGGCGTGATTTGGATCGGCGAGCTTGGATCGGATGTGAGAGCGAATCCTATCGAGGCCCTCTTCGAGCGCGCGCCGCACAACGGCTTCGGGCAAATCGCCCGGGTCCTCAGTCATGTTTGAGCACCTCTGCTCGTTTCCCAAAGCCTATCTTGCGTGGAACGCCGTAGGCCACAAGGTGACGCCGCGAGGCAGGCGCTCCCCCTATATGGCGGCGAGCATTCTGCGGTGCTGACGCGCTCTTCAGAACTTTTTCTGCTCATTGGTCGAAAGGCCGCCTCGCCTCTGCGCGTCAGCTGCGATGACCGCCCTCCTCGCCAGCACGCGGCGCTCAGACTCGCAACGAACCAAGGCGGAGCGAGTTTGCGATAACCGATACCGAGGACAGCGCCATCGCCATGGCCGCAATCATCGGCGAAAGCAGCGCACCGGTTAACGGATAGAGCACGCCAGCGGCAATGGGAATGCCCGCCACGTTGTAAGCGAATGCGAAGAAGAGGTTCTGGCGGATGTTGCGCATCACGGCGCGCGAGATCGTGCGCGCGCGCACGATGCCGCCAAGATCGCCGTGCAACAGCGTAACGCCCGCGCTTTCGATCGCCACATCGGTGCCCCCGCCCATGGCGATGCCGACATCGGCGGCGGCGAGAGCCGGCGCGTCGTTGACGCCGTCGCCCGCCATCGCCACCACGCGCCCTTCGCGCTTCAGCCGCTCTACGATGCGCGACTTGTCCTCCGGCAGCACTTCGGCTTCGACTTGATCGATGCCGAGACCCCGCGCAACTGCGTCAGCGGTGGTGCGGTTGTCGCCAGTCAGCATCACCAGCTTGAGCCCTTGCGCGCGAAGCTGGTTGAGCGCAGCCACAGTCGTCGGTTTGACCGGATCGGCGATGGCGAAGACGCCGGCGAGCCTATTGTCGATGGCGACATAGATTGCGGTGGCGCCATCGCGCCGCAGCGACTCGGCCTGCGCCTTGAGGCTGGACGCATCGATGCCCAATTCGCCCAGATAACGTTCAGCGCCGATCGCCACTTTGCGTCCAGCGACGACGCCGATGACGCCTTTGCCCGTCGGAGAATCGAATTCACTCGGTTCGGTCAAGGACAGGCCGCGTTCCTGTGCGGCGGTGACGATCGCAAGGCCGAGCGGATGCTCGCTGCGATTCTCCAGACTTGCCGCGAGTTGCAGCAAGTCCACGGGATCCTGGCCATCCATTGCGTGGATCGCCGTCACCGCCGGCTTGCCTTGCGTCAGCGTGCCGGTTTTGTCGAGCACAAGCGTATCGACCTTTTCGAACCGCTCGAGGGCCTCAGCATTCTTGATCAGTATGCCGGCACGCGCGCCGCGCCCAACGCCCTGCATGATCGACATGGGCGTAGCTAGCCCCAGCGCACACGGACAGGCGATGATCAGCACCGAAACCGCCGCGATCAGGCCGTAGGAAAGCGCGGGCGACGGGCCAAGCGCCCACCAAGCAAAGAAGGCGATCAAAGCAACGCCGATGACGGCCGGCACAAACCAGCCTGACACCTGATCGGCCAGACGCTGAATTGGCGCGCGCGACCGTTGGGCCTCGGCCACCATCTGCACGATGCGCGAGAGCATCGTGTCGGCCCCGACGCGGTCGGCTTCAATCACGAGCGCGCCTGTCTGATTGAGAGTGCCGCCAATGACGCGGGCCCCGCTCTCACGCGTCACCGGCATCGATTCGCCTGTCACCATAGATTCGTCGATCGAAGAGCGCCCATCGATCACAACAGCATCGACTGGGATCTTCTCACCGGGACGCACGCGCAAGCGGTCGCCCACGACGATCTGATCGAGCGAGACCTCTTCTTCGGCGCCGTCGCGCAGGCGCCGCGCCGTCTTGGGCGCAAGATCAAGCAGCGCCCGGATGGCCCCGCCCGTGCGCTCGCGCGCCCGCAGTTCGAGCACTTGTCCCAGCAAGACGAGAACGGTGATGACCGCGGCCGCTTCGAAATAGACCGCGACCAGGCCGTGCGCGTCGCGAAACGCCGCCGGAAACAGCGCCGGCGCGAAGAGCGCAACGACGCTGTAGAGCCACGCGACGCCCGTGCCCAACGCGATCAAGGTGAACATGTTGAGATTGCGCGACCGGAGCGAGGCCCAGCCGCGTTCGAAGAAGGGCCAGCCGCCCCACAGCACTACAGGCGTCGCCAACAGAAATTGGATCCAACCGTTGAAGCCTGGCGCCACGAAGCGATCCACGCCGAGCAGATGGCGGCCCATCTCAAGGCCGAGCACCGGCAAAGCCAGCGCCGCGCCAATCCAGAAGCGGCGCGTCATGTCGGCAAGTTCCGGATTGGGTCCCGCCTCTGCGCTCGGCATCATCGGCTCAAGCGCCATGCCGCAGATTGGGCATGAGCCTGGACCGTCGCGCACGATTTCGGGGTGCATCGGGCATGTCCATTTCGAGCCCGCTGGAACTGTGGCTGGATCGACGGCGGGCGCACCGTGGGGCGCATGACATGAAGCGCCATCGTGTGCGGCGGCCGGTTTCGCGCACTCGCCGGCGGTCTTTGCGTATTTCGCGGGATCAGCTTCGAACTTGGCCTTGCAGCCAGCGCTACAGAACAGCACCTCTTGGCCTGCGTGCTTGAGCCGATGCAGCGTATCAGGCTTAGGCGTCATGCCGCAGACGGGATCGCGCGACGCGCTATCGGCGCCTGCATGGCTCTTAGGATCGTGGCTGTGGTCGTGGGTATTCATAGCTGACTAACGCGAGCGCTCGCGCTCCTGGTTTGACTTGAAAAGCAATCTGCACCTTCCCACAATAGGAAGGTCAACGGGGAAGATTCACGAGCGAATTCCAAATGAACATCAGCATGGCCGCCGAGCAATCGGGCGTATCGGCGAAGATGATCCGTTATTATGAGAGCATAGGCCTCATTGAAGCGGCCGACCGTCGCGACAACGGCTATCGCGACTATGGCGACACGGAAGTCGCGATGCTCCAGTTCGTCCGGCGGACCAGGGATTTGGGTTTCTCGCTTGACGAGGTCGCCTCGTTGCTGACGCTTTGGCGCAACCGGCGCCGGTCCTCGCGCGAGGTGCGCCGCCTTGCTGAAAAGCACCTGGCCGACATCGACGCCCGCATAGCGGACATGCGAGCGGTGTCGCGGACGCTGAAGCGGCTCGTCCATGCCTGCCACGGCGACGACCGTCCCGAGTGCCCGATCCTTGACGACCTTGCCGCCACGCCGGTGACGACCACGACCAAACACACACGCAAGCCGAGGCGGGCTAGGAAGGCGAAATGAAGTCTCGCAGTCGCTCATGCAGCCCGGCCTCCAATGCCTTGATTTCCGTTTGCACGGCCTTTGCGTAGTGAACGCGCATATTGATCAGTCGGTCGCACTGCAAAATGAGCGCGCGATGTTCCATATGCTCGATGTCATGAATGAACTCGCCAAGCCCCGCGGCGCGCATCAAATCGTCGTTCATGGGTCCATAGCTGATCGAGAGCACGGGGCGGCGCATTTTGAGCGCCGCAATCTGCACATGGTAACGTGACGCCACGACCACATCAGTGCCGTCGACCACACTCAAGATGTCTTGATATGAGCGGACTTGACGCTCCGCATCGGTCATCAGCGCATAGCCTAGGCGTGCTTCAAGATCGCCGACGGCGATGAGATCGGTTGGCCGCTGACCGATCAGAATGCGAACCTCGTGCCCCTTGAATTTCAGCCATTCGACGAGGTGGGCCATGCTTTCAATGTAGGCGCGATAGACCTTTTCGTTGGTGCGCCAGCCTCGATAATTCATGACCCCGACGCCAACGATGGCTTGTCCGACGCCGCGATCACCTGGCGCCGGGGCGGGCAGCAAGAAGGCAATATCGCCGGTGACCAGGCTCTGGCTTTCATCCACCCCTTGCGCGCTCATGTAGGCCCGAGAGCTCTCGTCGCGGTAACAGCGCCGAGCCGCGAGCTTTGCCGCCCAGACCATCATCAATCGGCTGACCGGATTGATAACTGGACCGGCGCCAACGCAGGCGAACCAAACGGATGCGCCGCGCAGACGCGCGGCAAGCATCCAGCGGAGGAAGCGGCTGGGCCATCCCCAGGGGCGGTCACGGAAATCATGAATGACGCCGGTGCCGGCGACGACCAAGAGATCACAGCGCTTTAAAGCGCGAAGACAGACCAACCAATTCAACCAAAGGCTGGGCTGGCGCAGCAGCAACGTGTCCAACCAACGCGGCAGGAATGATGGAGACACCCTCAAGCTGACCGCCGCAATTCCAAAACGCTCTGATGTGATCACCGGATCGGCGCAAACAGCCAAGATCGATGCGTTGGTGAAGGCCGCGCGCAGCCATTCGAGCGTGGCCTCGAAACACGCATCATTGCCAAAGTTTCCCCCGCCATAGGTTCCAAGAACCAATATCCGCCGCCGCCAACTCATCGTTGCTGCGTCAGGCCGAAGCCGGATAGCTCGCAAACACGCTCCGGTCGACGCCGAATGCTACGACATCGAATGCGTCGCGCCGACCATCCGGCATTTCCATGCCAGGCGAACCTGCCGGCATGCCAGCGACCGCAAGTCCGCGGACGCCGGCGGGCCGTTCTTCAATGAGCCGGATGATTTCACGCACGGGCACGTGGCCTTCAATAACAAAGCCTTCGATCTCTGCGGTATGACATGAGGCAAGATCGTCAGGCACGCCCAAACGGCGCTTCAGCGCGCCCATGTCCGCCTCATTGACGAGTGTCGTGCTAAAGCGTCCGCTCGCCCCCATTTGCTGGGTCCATACTTCGCAACAGCCGCATCCGGCGTCGCGCCGCACCTGCATCAGTGTCGCTTGCGCCTCTTGCGCGCAGCCCGGCGTGATGCTGGCGGCGAACAACAAAATGGTGGTGGATAAAAGTCTGCGGCGATTCACGTGCTGTCCTTTACTTTGCCTCAGCGCTTTCGCGCGAGTGTAATGAGCGTCCAACCCAATCCCGCTCGCGCCATCGCGTTCTCGAGGCTCCGTCCAAATAGCGCGCGCATGGCGCGCTTGGCTTTGCGCCCGAGAATGAGCCGATAAAAGCCCTTGTTAGCCGTAGCAGAGATGGATCGCAGGCGCCGTATCTCAAAGTGCGGCATCAGCAACGCCGTCAATTCATCGCGATCGACCCAATTGCGCAATTGCTCTGGCGCGGGCGGCGGTACGTTGTTGTGACGCTCAAGAACCGGTCGGTTTTGCGTGGCTAACATCAGCAGCCCGCCTGGGCGCAAGAGGCTGGCGAGTTTTGCCATGAACGCCGGATGATCGGCCACATGCGACAGCACTTCGAGGCTAACGATCACATCAAACTGCCCGGCGCCGAAATCGAGTTCCATGAAGTCGCCAGCGACGAACTCGACGTCGGGGACACGCTCAGCCGCTTCGCGAAGCACGGCGTCGGAGAGATCGGTGGCGGTGACCTTGCCAAATGGTTTCAGCGATGGGCAAAGCCAGCCTGCCCCGCATCCGACCTCAAGAATTTTTAGGTCGGTGCGCCTGATCTCGGACAGCCAGTGCACCACCAACTCACGCTGATCGGCAGAAATATCAGAGAGCGGGCGCTCGTTCTTGGCCGCGTTCCAGTCGTTCCAATACGCCTGCTGAACAACAATCGGTTGATCCATGACCTGCGCCCCCTCGCGCTCCGGGGGTTTTTCTCGCCCCTCCCTTTTTCTACGCAGCACGAGTCCAAAACCCTCAAGCGAAGGCCACTTGAGGGTTCCGGTGCATTCATGCGTATTGGTGGTGGAACAAGAGTTGGAACCCATGACCGCCGATCTTGAACGATTGCTTCTTGCGCTTCGCGAGCGTCCCGTTGACCGCAGGCTCGATCAGTTGGAGCCAAGGGTTTGGGAGCGCATTGAAGCTGCGGGCATAGTTGTCGGACCAACCCGCAGCTGGCGCTGGCAGGCGGGCTTGGCGGCCGTCATGCTCACCTTCGGCGCCTTTGCCGGCGGCGCTGCGGCGGCGCGTCCCGAGAGCGACTTCTCACCGTTTGCGCTGCATGCGGCTTATGCGCCTTCAACCTTGCTCGGGGACGATCGTTGAGATTTTCGGTTCGGGCCATCTTGGTGACAGCCTCGGTGGCGTTGGCGGCGGGCTTTGGCGGGGTCTGGTTAGGCATGAAAGCGCTGGCGCCTGCGCCCGCCCCCTCCATGCACGATGTCGTCCATCACCGGTTGGATTTGAGCGGCAATCAACTGGCTAGAATCGAGACGCTGGAAGAAGCGTTCGCCGCCCGCAAGCACGCGCTTGAACTTGAGATGCGCTCCGCGAACGCGGAACTGGCCGCAGCGATCCGAGAAGAACACGAGAACGGTCCAAGGGTGGCCGCCGCCGTCGAGAGATTTCATGACGCGATGGGACGGCTGCAGACCGAAACCATCGCTCACATGTTTGCGATGCGCGAGGTCTTGAACGATGAGCAGAAGGCGATTTTCGACGACACCGTCGTTGAGGCGTTAACCACAGAGCCGCAATGAGCGTCCCATCGCCCGAAAGCGATGACGCATCGCTCGTGGCCGCGGCGCTCGCCGGTCAGGAGGCGGCATTTTCTCTGCTCGTGCGCCGTCACAAGGAAAAGGTCTATCGGTTCGTGCGCTCCTATGTCGCCGACACCGACGAAGCCTATGACCTCACCCAGGAAGCGTTTGCTGCAGCTTGGCTTGCGCTTGCTCGCTACGATAAGGAGCGTCCATTCCCCGCCTGGATCAAGCGGATCGCGCTCAACAAATGCCGCGACTGGGCCCGCCGCCGCACCGTCCGCCGCTTCTTCTTTGGCGCTGAGAGCATCGAGACATCCCCAGATATCGCCGCCGCAACAAATGCAAGCGATGAAGCCTTGCAGCGCAACCTTGCCCGGCTCGATTCCGCGATTGCAGCTTTGCCGGCGGGTCTGAAAGAACCTCTGCTGCTGACGGCGATCAGCGGCATGAGCCATCACGATGCCGCGCGCGTGCTGAATTTGACGACCAAAGCGGTCGAAACGCGCGTCTACCGCGCCAAGATCGCTCTCGCGCGGGCGCTTCGCGATGAATAAGGCCGCCAAATGGCGGGGCTTAGCACGCATCGGGCCGTGCTGGGCGGCATTCCTGGGTGCTGCGGGCGACAATGGCTTTCATAGCCACCACGCCATTCAAGCATTCGCCGGCCCCCACGCACTGCTCGTGGACGCAAGTGGCGAGCATCACGGCCAAGGATTTATTGCGCCCGCCAATATGTCCCATCGCGCGACGGCGGCATTTCCCAGCAGCTTTCTTTACGTCGATCCCGACAGCGCACCCGGGCAGCGGATCGCTCGCGCAATCGGCGATCGGATCAACGTGCTTTCCCCGGCCCAAGCAGCAGAACTGGCCGCCATCGTCAAAACCTCGATCGCGGATGAAGGCGCCGATCCAACCGAGCGACTAGCCAGCTTGTTGGGCGCGGCAGAGATCGCGCCAACACGCGACGCTCGCATTGGTATGGCGCTCGCCGCTTTTCACGAGACCGAGGCGCCCCTTGACGCGCGCGCAATCGCGCGCGCTCTCAATCTCTCGCAATCGCGCGCCGCGCACCTTTTTCGCGATGAAATCGGGATGCCGATCCGGTCTTTCCTGCTTTGGTCGAAGCTCCGGCGCGCCATGACCGGCATCGCCCAGGGATTGTCGCTCACCGAGGCCGCCCATCATGGCGGCTTTGCAGACCAGGCTCACTTCTCGCGCACTTGCGTGCGCATGTTTGGCGCGAGCCCGCTCACCATCACGGGCGCGATGAAATTCGACGAAGCGTAGCTGTTTCGTTCAAGCCTTAAGGGGCGGCCCCGGCCAACTTGGCGCAAGGAGATCCCAATGCGCCTTGCCGTTCGCTATCTAGCCTACCCGTTCGTCATCGGGATCGTATTCACTGGCGCGGTAACGCTGGCCGCATCGCCGGACGTTGCCATTATCTTGCCCGTCCTGACGCTCGCGGGGGTGCTTGTGATCGGGGCGCTGGAGAGGGTTTCGCCTTATCAACAGGCCTGGACCAAGAACCACGGCGATCTCTGGGCTGACATCCAGTATAATCTCATGGGTGCGGTCCTCATTCAGGCGAGCGTGCATTTCATCTACCCGCTCAGCACAGCGGCGCTGTCACTCGGACTTTGGCCCAGCACGTGGCCGCTCTGGGCGAGCATGCTCGGCGTCGGAATTGTTATCGATTTCGGACTCTATTGGATGCACCGCTGGAGCCATCGTTCGGCAATTCTGTGGCGTTTCCATCAGCCACATCATAGTCCCGAACGTCTCTATTGGCTGAACGGCGAGCGCCGCCATTTGGTGAGCGCGCTCCTTCTGGCGACGCCTGGCCTTGCTGCTGTGGCGTTACTCGGCGCGCCGCAGGCAGCGCTTGCGGGATGGTTTGCAATTTTGCCGGTGCATCTGGCTTTCCAGCACGCCAATATCGACTACACGCTCGGACCATTCCGCCGCCTGCTCGGCGTCGCCGAGATGCATCGTTGGCACCACAAGCGCGACTACGAGGACGCCCAGGTCAATTTCGGCGAGGTGTTCCTTGTGTGGGATTGGTTGTTCGGGAGCCTTCACGACGCCTCAGAGAAAATCGAAAGCGCGGATTTGGGCTTGAGCGACGCCACCTATCCCACGGGATTTTTCGCTCAGCACGCGGCGCCGTTCGACCCGCGGCGCTGAGAGTGTTCGCTTCGCCTGGAAGGCTTTTGCGCGAGTTTCGGTCCGTCATTGCGTTCCATTTGAATGGTCAAGACGAATGAACAACTCTGCCTACATCCCCGCGCTCGGTCGCCGCGAATGGACCGGGATGTATGATTGGGTCATTGCGGCCATGACGCGCGAGCGCGTCTGGCGATCGCTTGTCGTTACAACGCTCGACGCGCGCACCGGCGAGGTCATCGTCGATCTCGGCGCAGGCACCGGTTCGCTCGGCATCATGATCAAAAAGCACGCGCCGGGCGCCCGTCTCGTGGCTGTCGATCCAGACCCTGACGTAAGGCTCATCGGCGAACGAAAGGCCCGCGCTGCGGGCGTGGAAATCGACTACGAAACCGCCATGGGAGACGCGCACCTCGCCTCTGTTGGGGCAGCCGACGCGGATGCGGTGACATGCTCGTTGGTGCTGCACCAATGTCCGCTTGAAGCGAAGCAGAGTATTCTGGAGAACGCGTTTCGGCTGCTAAAGCCCGGCGGGCGGCTCGTGCTTGCCGATTACGGCGAACAACCGACGCCGTTGATGCGAACGGCCTTCTTGCTGGTCCAGATCACCGACGGCTTCGAGCCGACTGAGCACAATCGCCGCGGCGCGGTCCCCCATTTGTTGCAGACCTGCGGCTTTCAACGCATTAAGATAGTAAAGCGCGTACCTACGGCGACCGGCCTGATCTCGATTTGGCGAGCCACGAAGGAAGTCTAAGCAAACCAACGCCGCTACGGCTAATGACCGCCCGGTAACGCGTCCGGCAACTGCCGTGCGAGCGACAAAGCGCTTCAAGACGCCAGATCGTCTAGGCAAGGCGAACGGCGTCGCCACGCCAACCGCAATTTCGATCGCGTCAGGGTTGCGCGCGAGCGCGCAGCCATAGGCGCAGCCGCAAGAGCCGGGTGAAACCCGGTCAAACCTGCCCGCAGTTCATGAACCGCTAGTTTGCGGGTGGCCGCGGAGCACGCGCGGAGGAATGATAAACGACGATACGCCACGCGCCGCTGCGACGCTCCAACACGCTAGTCGCGACGCCGCGGCGTGAAATCGGCGCACGGGCTGCAGCTTCAGGGAACGTGATCTCGTAGGTGTAAACTTCGCTGGCGTAAGCCATATCCCCCACCACTTCGACGTCGGTCTCAAGGTCGTCAAAATCAAAGCTGGCGATGTCGCGCAATTCGGGCCCCAAGTGGTGAGCGAGGTAGGTGGCGAAATCGCCCTCGACGCCGCCTTGCTCGAAGACTTGCGAGTCTGGCCAGAAGTAGCGTGCGGCCGCCTCGCCGTCGCGAGCCTCAACCGTTTGCCGGTAACCTGAGAGGACCGCTTCCACGGCCGCCTCGTCGGCGCTGGGTTGGGCTGCCACCGCGCCCGCCATGGCCCAGGCTGCGACAAAGACGACGACCAGTTTCTTCGGCATCCACGCCTCCCCTTTTTCAGTGCTGCATCTATTTGCGTTTACGCGCCGGTTGCTGATTTCCCGCATCTTGGCGCCAATCTCAGGCGTAAGGCCTGAGGGATCGCGCGGAAGCGCGCGTATTCTAAGATACTGTCGGGTTTTTCTCAGAGTGGAGCAACGTGGTGCGCAAGACCCTCGACCGTCGATGGCTACTGAAGGCTGCGGGCGCAGGAGCAGGCTGGCTGGCGTTTGAGAGCATGCTGCCTGCTTGGGCGCAGACGGGCTCGCCCGGCATCGCGCCCGCCATGACCACCTTGGCCGGCCCCGATGTGGCGCTGAGCATCGGCCGCTCACCTTTTACGGTAGGCGGCAGAACCGGACACGCCGTGACCATCAACGGCACGCTGCCGGCGCCGCTATTGCGGCTAAGAGAAGGCCAGAACGTTCGCCTGGCCGTCACCAACACACTCGATGAAGACACCTCGATCCATTGGCACGGCGTCCTGCTTCCCTTCCAGATGGACGGGGTGCCGGGCATCAGCTTTCCGGGCATCCGTCCTCGCGAAACCTTCGTCTATGAGTTCCCGATCATTCAGGCCGGGACGTTTTGGTATCATAGCCATTCCGGGCTCCAGGAAGCGCTGGGTCACTACGGGCCGATCATTATCGATCCTGCCGCGCGCGATCCCGTCGAATACGACCGCGAGCACGTACTCGTATTGTCGGACTGGAGCTTCATGCACCCGCACCAAATCCTGGCGCGATTGAAGCAAAGCCCTGGCTATTTCAACTATCAGCGCACGACGGTGGCTGGCCTTCTTTCAGGTGAAGACCGTATGAGCGCCGCCGACCGGCGCATGTGGGCTGAAATGCGCATGGACCCGCGCGACGTGCTCGACGTCAGCGGCTCAACCTACACCTATCTCATCAACGGCCACGGCCCCGAAGAAAACTGGACCGGCATTTTCCGTCCGGGCGAACGCGTGCGTTTGCGCATCATCAACGCCTCGGCGATGTCGATCTTCAATGTCCGCATCCCGGGCTTGGCGATGACGGTGGTACAGGCCGACGGTGAGAATGTGCGTCCCGTCGAAGTCGACGAATTCCAGATTTCGGTCGCCGAAACCTTCGATGTGATCGTCACCCCGCGCGAGGACCGCGCTTATACAATCGTGTCTGAAGCCATGGACCGTTCGGGCATGGGGCGCGCAACGCTCGCGCCGAGGCTCGGCATGAGCGGCGAAATTCCACCGCTCCGCGAAGTCCCCAATCTCACCATGCGCGACATGGGTATGGATATGGGCGCCATGGGCCATGACATGTCGGGCGCCACGGGAGGCATGGACCATTCCGGCATGGACATGAGCAACATGCCCGGCATGGAAGGCATGGACCATTCGGCCATGGACATGAGCAATATGCCCGGTATGGACATGTCAGGCGGCACGGGCGCGTCCGATCACAGCATGGACATGGGCGCCATGAACATGCGCGATCCGGAGAATGCGCCGCCGGACATGGCGACAGGCGTTGGCGTCCAAACCATTTCGCCGATGCCGCAAAATCGCTTGGGCGAACGCCCGCTCGGTCTTGAGAACGTCGACCATCGCGTGCTGGTCTACACCGATCTTATCGCGTTGAGCCCCAATCGCGACAGACGCGCGCCGTCACGCACGATGGAAATCCATCTGACTGGCAATATGGAACGCTTCATGTGGGGGTTTGACGGGCGCCGCTTCAGCGAATTGGTCGAGCCGATCCGGTTTGAGCGCAACGAGCGCGTGCGCGTGACGCTGGTCAACGACACGATGATGTCGCATCCCATTCACCTCCACGGCCACTTCTTTGAACTGGTCAACGGCCATGACGGTCATCAGCCCTTGAAGCACACGGTCAATGTCGCGCCGGGTGGCAAGGTAACCTTCGATCTCACCGCTGATAATCCCGGCGATTGGGCGTTCCATTGCCACCTCTTGCTGCACATGCACGCAGGCATGTTCAACGTCGTGACCATCCGTCCGCTTGACGGAGACGTCTCGTGAGATTTTTCGCCGCCACCCTCACCCCGCTCGTGCTCGCGGTCGCAAGCCCCGCACTTGCGCAAACAAGCGATCATTCCGCCCACCAACGGACGCCTCCTACGACGTCGCAACCGGCCCAAACTGCCGATCCGCATGCAGGGCATACGATGCCAGCGCCGCAGGCCACACAACCCGATCCGCAGGCGCCGGCCCATGACATGCCTGGTATGACCACGCCGCCTGCGACGCCTGATCCACACGCCGGCCACGACATGTCGACGATGCCGGAGATGGCCTGGCCGCAAACGCCGCCAAGCGAGGCCGGTCACGACATGTCAGGCATGACGATGATGCCCAATGTCGAGACCAGCGCCGACAATGCGGGCCGCCCACCCGAACCGCCTCCTCCGGCTGCTGCGGGCGCCGGCCCCGCGCACGCGGCCGACCTTTACTTCGATGCTCAGCAAATGGCCGCCGCGCGCGAGCAATTGCTCGTCGAGAATGGCAACATCCGCACAAACGTGGTCATTCTCGATCGTCTTGAGGCCACTTTCGGCGACGGCGCGGATGGCTATGTCTGGGACGCACAAGGCTGGTATGGCGGCGACATCAACCGCTTCTGGTGGAAGAGCGAAGGCGAAGGCGCAATCAACGGCGAACTGGAAAGCGGCGAGATCGAAGCACTCTACAGTCGCGCGTTCACGCCCTACTTTGACTTTCAAGCGGGCGTTCGCCAGCGTTATACGCCCGACGCTGACCGCACCGATCTTGTCGTCGGGGTGCAAGGTCTTGCGCCTTATTGGTTCGAGGTCGATGTCGCCGCGTTCTTGTCGAATGAAGGCGAGTTCAGCGCACGCGCCGAAGCCGAATACGATCTGCGTTTGACGCAGCGCCTGATCCTGCAGCCGCGCGCCGAGGTCGACTTTTCGGCCGAGGATGTTCCTGAACTTGCCACGGGTTCTGGCCTAACCAACGCAGAGTTGGGCGTGCGCTTGCGCTACGAAATCCGGCGCGAATTCGCGCCTTATGTCGGGATCGAGTGGTCAAGCAGCTTCGGGGATACCCGCGATTACGTTGAAGCAAGGGGCGAAGACGCGGAAGACACCCGTTTGGTCTTGGGCATCCGCGCCTGGTTTTGACATATCCAAAAGGAAATCAAAGATGAGAAGATTCGCAATCGTTGCTCTCGCCGCCACCGCGCTGGCGGCATGCCAGCCAGCAGCCAATCAAGACACACCCTCGCCAGCTGACACTGTGGCTACCGAAGGGCCCGCGGCCGCCGCGCCGCAAACCGCGGAGACGGCGCCGGCGACCGAACCGGCGGCAACGCCGGCGCCGAGCACGCCGGCGCCACGGCGGCCCCGCGCTGAGCCCGCGCCTGCACCTGCCCCCGCGCCCGCGCAAACTACGCCTGATCACGACATGTCGGACATGCCCAACATGGAGCATCCGCCAGGGCAGTAATCAGGTGCGCCGCACGGCCAGACTCGCGGCAACATAGAACTACAAAAACCTTGGGGGAGGGACATCGTGAATCTCGCGCGTTTGGCGTCGTTTGTACATAAATGGCTCGCGCTCCTCGTCGGAGTGCAAATCGTCTTTTGGGTCGTAAGCGGGCTCTTCTTCACGATCATCCCGATCGAGCAGATCCGCAGCGAGCACCTGATCCGTCCGCCTGAGACGGCGCGTCCGCTCACAATCGCCAGCGGCGCGGCTCTCAGTGAGCTTCGCGACCTTCAGGGACGCGCGCCCGTCAAACTGACGATCGAGACGCGTCCCACGCTCGGGCAAGTCATCGTCGCCGAGTTTGCAGACGGCCCGCCGGCGCTGTTCGAAGCCGCCACTTTTCGTCAGCTGTCGCCGCTCGATGCGGAGGCTGCGGCTGCGGTTGCGCGCGGGCACGTGACGCTCGCATCGGCGCCCGCGCGTGTCGAGCTGATTGAGACCGAAAGTTCAGAATATCGCGGGGCCTTGCCAGCGTGGCGCGCTCAATTCGCCGATGGCGGCTTAGCGGTCTATGTCGCCGCCAACACTGGCGCGGTCACAGCCCGGCGCTCTGATATGTGGCGGCTCTATGACACGCTTTGGGCGCTCCACATCATGGACTGGCAAAACCACGAGGATTTCAATCATCCGCTCATCATCATCGTGACCGCCATTACGCTTTTGTCGGTCATCGCCGGCATCGTGCTCATCCCCTACCGCATCCGGTTTGGAAGCGGGCGCCGGCGCAAGAACGGGCCGACGGCCAGCGCCGCAGCGGACAGCTGAGGGATTGGCTAGAAGCGCGCGTATGAAGGGTGTGAGCGGCCCCGACGCTCATCAACGGAGAATTCGAAATGAAAGCCAAACTTCTGGTCAGTGCAATCGCCGCGGCGATGGTGTCGAGCTTTGCCCTGACCGCGCCAGCCCTCGCCCATCCCGGCGAAAACCATCAGGCAGTGCCACAGACCGCGGAAGGCGAAGGCACGGTGACCGCCATCGATGCGCAGGCCGGCACCGTCACCCTCAATCACGGCCCCATCGCAAGCCTTGGCTGGCCAGCGATGACGATGACGTTCCGGGTACACTCCGCGTCCGTGCTGCAGGGCGTGAGTGTCGGCCAGCGCGTGCATTTCGAGCTGATGAACGACAACGGCCGTCCGATGGTGACGGAAATCCACGTGCTTTGATCGACATGGCGCCGCTGCGGGGTCGCTAGGCGACACCGCACGGCGACGGCCGCAGCTTGCGAGGGGAATAAGATGGCGCAAAAGAGTGCACCAGCGCGCGTACTGGCGGCGTTGGCGGTGGCGTTTTCGTTGATCCTGCTCAGTCCTCAGCTCGCCGTCGCGCACCAAGGCGAGCAACACCCCTCGCAGAACGAACAGACTGACAACACCCAAACGGCGCCCGAACACGACATGGGCGCCATGTCGCCCGACGAGGTGATGTGGCCGACCGCTGAGAGCATGCAAGGCATGCCCGGCATGGACCACGATGCGCGACCCGCTACCCTATCTGGACGCATCATTCGCTGGCTCGGCGTTTGGCACCCCGCCGTCATCCACTTTCCCATAGCTTTGTTGTTGACAGCAGCATTCCTGGAAGCGGCGGCCGTTATCCGGCGCAAGCCGGTCTATGCGGCCAGCAACAAGATCTTGCTCGCGGTTGCGACGCTCGGCGCGTTCGCCGCCGCGCCTTTGGGCTGGGCCAACGCCGGTCTTCCCGCACCCGACGATGAGACCGCGCTGGTTTTGCACCGCTGGATCGGAACGGCGTTGCCGTTTCTCATTCTTTTGGTCTGGTGGTTGAAGAAGCCAGTTGATGAGGCGGCGCAACGCCCAGGCGGATGGGGCTACGAGACCGCTCTTGCGCTCACGGTGCTCGTCATTCTCTCCCAAGCCTATCTTGGCGCTGAGGTGACGCACGGCGCTGGCCACCTGGCGTTCTAATGACGACGGACGCCTCGCGCGCTCTTCAGCGGGCGTACGAGGCCTACCCTTCTTCATGGCGGCGCAAGCGTCGGTGCGCCGACGTCGACTTATGGGCCGCTTCGGTGATGCTCGACTGGATCTCTGGGCTGAGGCCGCGAAGCGTTGACATAATAGACATCGGCTGCGGCGCGGTGTGGCTGACTGAGGCGCTGTCGCGCTACGGGCCCATTACCGGCATCGATTGCGCCAATCTCAATCACCCTGCATCCGTCCGCGCGCTTGCGCGCGGTGCATATGACCAAGACCCCGCGCTCTTGCCGCGGTACCTGACGCCTGGCGCAACCGCCGTCAAAGGCGGGGACGGTTTCGGACTCGCTCTGGCGCTCGGCGCGCCGGACTTGCCGAACGATCTTCACGATTTTTGTCGCAAGGTTGGCGAGGTCCTGCTCCCGGGCGCGTGGTTGGTTTGGAATCCGCCGACACATCATGCGTTCAATACGAGCCATGATTGGCGCGCATGCTTGGGCGCGCAGTTCAGCTTGCTGAATTCAAACATGCTTACCGGCCCCTTCGAGGCGGAGAGCAATCTTGGATCGGAGGCGCTCATTCTCCTTGCGCGGCGCAACGAAGCCGGCGCGCAAGGCTGATAGGCAACGCATTGGCTCACATGACACTCGCCTTCGCCCAGTGCGTGTGCGCGCATCCGCACATCGAGCGAGCGCGCTATCGTACTTGCGCATGAGCGGCGGCGATCAGATTTTTGAAGCTAAAGAAAGGTCGATGCAGACGCACGCCGTCAATGGCGCCCTTGCCATCGGCGTCGCGCAGGTCTTGAAACTTCCGTTTCAGGCCGCCTCGCTTCTGGTCCTGCCGCGTCTATTGCAGCCGATCGACTACGGCGTCTACGCCATGATCGATCCGCTGATCTCGATCTCGGCATTGCTGCTCAATTTCGGCATCGGCCAAGCGTTGATCCAAGCCCCATCGCTGCGGCGAGACGAAGTTAGCGGGCTCTTTTGGATCACCGTCATCGCCGGCTGCGCCGCAGCATTGCTCATGCTCGCCGGATCGCCGTTTGTTGGTGGTTTTTACAACGATCCTCGCGCAGGCGTTGTCGCTGCTGTGTCGTCGATTTTCTTGATCCTGACGGGCCTCACCAACGTGCATGAATCGCTCTTGAACCGGCAGATGAAATTCGGCTGGGTGGCGATGATTAGCGTTGTCGGGATGGCGCTTGGGTTTGTGGCAAGTTTGAGCGCGGCGCTTGCGGGCGCCGGCTATTGGTCGCTGGTTCTTGGCTTCGGCGTGCAGCAGATCGTCAGCTTAGTCGGCGTATGGCTGGGCGTCGGTTGGATTCCGCGCGAAAGGCCAACCTTCAAGGGGCTGATGCGTTTCTACAAATTTGGGGCCGCCATAATGCTCGCCGAAGGCGCCGTTGTGGTCGCGCGCGAGGCCGACAGCGTTTTGATCGGCCGCTATGTCGGCGGCGTTTCGCTGGGCTATTATGATCGCGGCAACAAGCTGGCCATCGTCCCCATCCAGCGCATCAATACAGTGCTGCAGCAATTGCTGCTGCCGATCCTGTCGCGCTTGAACGGAGAAGACGAGCGCTACCGCTACGCGTATCTCCGCGTCATCCGGCAACTCATGCTTTTTCTGACGCCGGGCGTCGTCGGCGTCGGCGTCACCGCACCCATTTTGGTGCCATTCGTGATCGGAGAACAATGGGCGCCAGCCGCGCCGATCTTCGCGTGGCTTACGCTCTCAGCCCTCCACCGCCCGGTCAGCATGTCGATGGATCTTCTGTTCATCAGCCAGGCGCGCATGCGCGACTATCTGGCCTGGAGCGCGTTCAGCACCGTCACCAGTATCGCCGCATTCGTGACCGGTTTGAACTGGGGAGCAGTCGGGGTCGCGGCCGCGTTCGCGCTAAGCGATCTCTTTGTCCGCATGCCGGCGCTTTGGTGGTGGGTCACCAGAACCGGTCCAATCCGCATGGGCGACCTTTACGCAAGCGCAGCGCCCTTCGCGGCCGGAAGCGCCACAGCGTTTGGCGCCGTGAGTTTGGTTCAGCACCTTTCGATCGCCAACCACCTTGCGCTTCTCGCCCTCAGCGCGGGCGCCGCCTACGCCGCCTCGTGGAGTACGGTGGCTCTATTCAAACGCGGCCGCGCGACTTTGCGCGACGCTCTGGGCCTTATCCGCACCGAACTCCCGCGACTTTTGCGCCGCCGACCCGATCATGCGACGCCGCCACACTGACGCGCCGCCGCCTCCCATCCGACAATCACCGGACTTCGCATCGTTGGCTCCCGTGTTTGGGGCCGCCCGGGTGAGTCGAACACCCGACCTCGCGCACAAAAACGCGCTGCTCTACCGCTGAGCTAGGGCGACCGAGATTAGAGCGTGAGAACCGCCGCCCAACGACCCGGGGTTCATCCTAGTGGCCGCGGCGCCCGCCGCCGTGATGCGTATAGCCGTGACGAAAATGGCCGCCAGAGGCGTGATGGGCGCCAAAATAGGTGACGCCGACCGAACCGTAATAAGGCGAGGCGTAGTAAGATCCGTCGTAATAGCGCGAGTAGCGGCGCGCGCTTGGGGGCGCTGTCACCCCTGTCGCCACCGGCACGACGCATGTCGTTGGATACGCAGACGGCGCCGCTGTGTCGGCCGGCGCCGCGGGGATCGCGCCGGGACTATCGCACGGGACGACATAGTAGAGGTAAGGCGGCGTCACGTCTTCGGCGAACGCCAAACCAGGCGCCGCGGCGAAGCCGATAGCAAGGGCGGTCATAATCAGAGCATGCTTCGTCATGGGGCCGTTCCTTTCTGCGGACATCCAACCGGGGCCGAAGGTCGTTCGAGCAGTTTGGAAACCCGTATTGTCTTCCCCGCCGACGCTCCTACTGAGATTACGCGACTTGTGTTGAAATCCCGCGCGGCGCGCGTTTTGTGGCGCACGTCAGAAGTCTTGATCTTTTCAACACTTGCCGGATTGTTTGAGCAAAGCGCGCCTCAGCATGGTCGCCGCCTGGCGCGTCGCGAAAAGATGGAGGCCGCCCAGGTGATTCGAACACCCGACCTTCGCATTACAGTTGCGCTGCTCTACCGCTGAGCTAGGGCGGCCCCTCTAAAAGCCAGCATGCGGCGCGTCGCGCATGCGAACAAGGGGCGTGAGCGCCATCGGAAGATTTCTTGCGCAAGACCGAATTTTTTCACTCACACCCTGCGGGATGTCGCTGGAACGTGCGTAGATTCAAGAACGCCTCAAAGTCACTGGCTCCTCCAAGAGGACCGTTATGTCAAAAGCGCAATGGCTCGGACTTAGAATCGCGCTCGCTCTGCTTGGCCTTACTCTAATCGCCACAACGTGGCTCTATGCATGGGGCCCTTATCGGCTCGTCTCCTTGGATCGGCGTGCGCTCGCAGCGAGTGCGCCGGACGCGCTCGTGCATCCCTCTGGGGCGATTGAGAACGCCGACGATTGGGCGGCTCACCGGGACAGCGTGTTGGCTGCCCTACAGGCGGAAGTCTACGGACGATTTCCAGAAGCAACACGCGCGAGCATCGTTCGACGCACGGCAATTCCAGCGGACCGGACCGGAGGCGTTGGCGGTGTTGAACAAATCGAGGTCTCAACGCCGAACGGGACGCGTTTCACTCTCGTCCTCATTCTCCCACGGTCGGATGGGCCTGCACCCGTGATCGTCATGCAGAACTTCTGCGGCAACCAAGCGGCTTTCCCGGGACGGCCGCAAAGCATTGCCGCTCCGCTCAACTATTACCCTATTCCTTGCCGCCACGGCGCGTTCGACCCGCTGCATCGGGCGGTGTTTGGCGCGTGGATGCTTGGCCCCCCGTTCGAGCTTGTGGCACGGCGCGGCTATGCGCTGGCAATGTTCTATGGCGGCGATGTCGTTCCAGATTACCCGCCCGACGCCACGCCGGCGCTTGAGCAGATAGAAGCGGATGGTGCGATCGCCGCTTGGGCGTGGGTCAACGCGCGCGTCATCGATGTCTTGGAGGACGATGCGCGCATCGACCAAGACCGCATCATCGCCTGGGGCCAATCGCGGTTTGGCAAAGTGGCCTTATTGGCCGCCGCGATTGATCCCCGCGTCGACGCCGTGGTTGCGTTTCAATCCGGCCGGGGCGGCGACGCGCTGACGGCGCATCGCGCCGGCGAGAGCGTTGCGTCCATCACCACGGCGTATCCGCATTGGTTCTCGCCGCGTTACGCGGACTACGCCACGCGCACTCCTGATGCTGACCAGCATGAACTGCTGGCGCTGATCGCACCGAGGCCACTCATGATCGGTCACGCCGCGCGCGACAGCTGGGCTGATCCGGCCGGCGCCTATCAAGCGCTCGTAGGGGCGCGTCCGGTGTTTGACCTCCTGGGCGCCCAGCCCCCCCTCTTCTCCATGCGCGCGGGGACCCACGGCATCACGAGTACCGACTGGGACACGAGCCTGGACTTCCTCGACGAACGGCTGGCACGGCAATGAAATGGCCTAGCTGCGGCGCGCCAGAATTTCTTTCATCGTTGCGATTTCCTGCTGCTGGCCGGCGACAATATTTCCGCACAGTTCGCGGATTTCGGCATCGGTGATCGTGGCCTGCTCACACATCAGGATGGCGCTCGCATGATGCGGGATCATCGAGCGCAGGAATTCCTCATCGCCGATCGGCGTCTGCGTGCGGATGGCTATAAAGGCGGCGGCCAACACAACCGCGCTCCCCCCGAGAATGACCGCATTGGCGCGCTTGTCTGGATACATCGAGCTCATCAGCATGATCTCGATCGCAACCATGGGTGCAGCCATCAACAGCGCCATAAAGGCCTGATTGAGGTTGGGATAGATGTTTGAGAAGCGATCGACCATCGCATACATGAGGGCAAACATTGCCAGAAACGATAGCAGGGCCATGGCGGCCAAACGCAGGTAGGGCCTAGCGCGGCGCCCGTCGTCATGACTTCCCTGGTGTTGTCTTTCCATTGTCGGTCCTCGCTTCTCCAAAGATTTTGAACGGCTGCTTGCGCGCGATGTTCCTGCGCGCTGGCAAGGCGCGGGGTGAGGCAAGTCACGAGCCCGCGCTACCCGCCGCCGGCGCGGGGGGCTTGGGGCTGAAGTGTGCGACGGCGGCGGGCGGAAGGCGCAGCCCAGATGCGAAAGGCCGCGCCTTCATCACATGTTAGCAGCGCATGCGCACACGCCAAAGCGAAACCGCGGCCGACGGACGCGTGCGTGATTTGAACAAGCGCTGCGTATTATACCAATGGGTGCGCCGACAACGACCTGCGGTTCAGCGACAGCGACGCCGCGCAAATACCGGGGTCTTTCTCGTCAGCGCCGTCCAGCTCTAGCTTGCCAGCCTGCCGCATCTGCTTGCGCCTCCCGCTTTCTGGCATTGCCGCACATAGAACGCCCGCGATGCTATCAACACGAGGCCCATGGAAGGCCCGGAGCCGTCGTGAAGTCTTGAGCCGCAATCCGGGCGGCTCGCGGCTGCCACCACGAGCCGCCCGTATGTATCTATCGTTGCTCTGCCCGACACGGTCTCCCGCTCAACGCGCGCGCCAGCCGGTCGCAACGCTCACGCACCTGGACGTCCGCTGGGCTGCGGGCGAGTTCGGCGCTAAGGCCACGGCAACGCTGCGCCATTGCCTGCCGTGCGCCGTTCTCGTGGGGACTATTGCTCACGCCGCCGCAGGGATCGGCCGCAACCTGCGTAACGGCCGCCCGGTCGCGACGATGATCAGGATGATTGGGTCTGTGGTGCGCCCAGGCGGGCTGGACGATGAGCGCCATAGCAATGGCGAATGCATAGATGCGCATAAAGAATTCCCTCGATTCTGAAAGATCACTGAGTCACCGCGCATCTCTGCGTTGGCAGAAGCGCGATCTGCTAAAACCTGCGCGCGTGACGCCGCCCTGGGGCGCGCCAAGTGTTCAGGTCGTCATTCAGCTATCGAGGGACGGGCGGGTCGAGTGCAGGTCTTTGCTGGAGTGGATCATTGATCGCGAAAGCTTCGCAGTGATCATTCGGCGGCGCCGTGAGTTCGCCAAACACGCTTGCCGGCAAGGCGGCGCCGGTACAGGCGGCAACACAAGAGGATGCGCAGGTCAACATGTTGTCCGACGCGCCTTCATGGCCGCACGTACAATCAAGCGACATACAATCGCTCACCGAGGCCATTTGACATGGGCCCGCAGCGCTCGCCGTTATCGGTGCGAACGCCAACGCGAAGCTGACGAGAAGGAGCGCCAGAGCACGCATGATCGTCAAATTCGACACCTCCAATTTCAATTTGACAAATCAATTCTGCGGATGGGCGTTACGCCAAGAAACAAGCCAAACCAGAACGCCGCCACCCGCCGCGGAGCGAGCGGCGGCGCTCCATCTTCACTGCTCCTGCACCATCGTCACCACGGAGGTCTCGGTCGGGCTCTTCAGTTCGAAGCTGACGGCGTCGCCAACGGCGACGCCTTGCAGAATGGCGGGGCTCTCGGCGGTGAATTGCATCGTCATCGCCGGCCAGCTTATCGCTTCGATCGGTCCATGATTGATCGTGATCGTGCCGGCGGCGGCATCGACTTGCGTCACTGTCCCCGTGCTGATGATCGGTCCCGCCGCCGCTGACGTCGCCGGTTCGGCCATGTTCATATCGTCTGCTTCTTGCGTCGCCGGCGGCGAGCAGGCAGTAGCCAACAATGCGATCGAAACTATCAGCGATCGGAGCATGATCAGGTTTCCCCTTGTGTGGCGATCCGGCCTTGGCTGGTCGCGAGCGCGTTGCGCTCGATCTCGCGGCGCCGGACCAAGAGATAGGCCGCGGGAATGACGAACAACGACAGAAGCGGGGCCGTCAGCATGCCGCCGACCAGAGGCGCCGCGATCCGGCGCATAACTTCAGCGCCGGCGCCGCCCGTGAAGAGGATCGGCAGCAGCCCAGCCATGATTACGGCGACAGTCATGGCCTTTGGCCGCAAACGCATGAGCGCGCCATCGCGAACAGCGTCGGCGATCAGATTGGCCGTCAGCGACTCACCCCGCTCAATACGCTCGTTCAGTGCGTTTTTCAGGTAGAGCAACATCACGACGCCGAACTCCGCCGCCAACCCAGCAAGCGCGATGAAGCCGACGGCGACCGCTATGGAAAAATCGTATCCTAGCGCATACACCAGCCAAATACCGCCAGTAAGCGCAAACGGCAGGCTCGCCATTACGATCAGCGCCTCGTCCAGGCGGCGAAACGTAAAGTAGAGCAACAGGAAGATGATTGCGATCGTCACGGGGCCCACGATCGCAAGCCGAGCTGCGGCGCGCGCGAAATATTCGAACTGGCCGGAATAGGCGACGCTGACGCCGGCGGGCAATTGCTGTTCGCCGACCGCACGCTGAAGGTCGCCCACCACCGATGCGAGATCGCGTCCGCGTACGTCGACATAAACGAAAGCCGACAAACGCCCATTCTCGCTACGGATCATGGCGGGTCCATCGGCGATTTCGATCCGAGCTACTTCACCAAGCGTCAGCCGCAAACCCGCCTCAGTCACGATCGGCAGCGCGATCAGACGATCGAGCGTATCGCGCACTTCACGCGGATAGCGCAAACTGATCGGATAGCGGGCGCGACCGGCGATGACCTCGCCGATGTTTTCCCCGCCGATGGCGCCGGCGACGACCGTCTGCACATCTTCAATGTTGAGCCCATAGCGCGCGGCCGCATAGCGATCGATATCGACATTGACATAACGCCCGCCTGATACGCGTTCAGCCACCGCAGAAGAAACCCCCGGCACGCTGCGCGCTGCGCGCTCAATGAGCTGCGCGGCTTGGTCGATGCTGGCGAGATCGGCGCCACTCACTTTGACGCCGATCGGGCTTTTGACGCCAGTCGCCAGCATGTCGATGCGGTTTCGAATTGGCGGCACCCACACATTGGTGAGACCGGGCACGCGCACCGCTCGATCCAATTCCTCGACGAGCCGCTCGGGCGTCATACCGGGGCGCCACTGCGACCTTGGCCGAAGACGAATGGTTGTTTCAAACATTTCAAGCGGCGCTGGATCGGTTGCCGTTTCAGCGCGTCCGGCCTTGCCGAAGACGCTCTCGACTTCCGGCACGCTCATAATCATGCGGTCGGTTTGCTGCAAAAGTTGCGACGCCTCCGCTGCCGACAATCCGGGCAAGGCCGTCGGCATGTAGAGAAGATCGCCCTCATACATCATTGGCATGAATTCCCCACCCACACGCAGCAGGGGCCAAGCGGTAGTGGCGAAAGCGGCGAGGGCGACGACCAAGACGAGCCTTGGCTGCTTCAGCGCGAAGTCGATCGCAGGCTGGTAGAGCGCGGCAAGCCAGCGATTGAGCGGGTTGGCTTCTTCAGATGGAATTCTGCCGCGTATCCAAAAGCCCATCAGCACAGGGATCAAAGTGACCGCGAGTGCAGCGGATGAAGCCATAGCGTAGGTCTTGGTGAAGGCCAGCGGCGCGAACAAGCGCCCCTCCTGCGCTTGCAATGTAAAGACCGGCAAGAACGAGAGCGTGATGATCAGCAGGCTGAAAAAGAGCGCCGGCCCCACTTCGATCGAAGCTTCCGTGATGACGCGCCAATGGTCGGCGCCCTTGGGCATTTCGCCATCATGTTGTTCGCGCCAGCGTTCCAGCTTCTTGTGCGCATTCTCGATCATGACGATGGCTGCATCGACCATCGCCCCGACGGCGATTGCGATGCCGGAGAGCGACATGATATTGGCGTCGACGCCCTGAAGGCGCATGATCAGGAAGGCTGCGCCGACGCCAAGCGGCAAGGTGACGATCGCCACCAAAGCGGAGCGCAGGTGAAACAGGAAGAGCGCACAGACAAGCGCGACAACAATGAATTCCTCGGCGAGTTTACCGGTCAGGTTCTCGATCGCTTGATCAATCAAGGTTGAGCGGTCGTAGGTCGTGACAACCTCAACCCCTTCGGGCAAGCTCGCCCGCAGTTCATCGAGGCGATCACGCACCGCTTCGATGACAGCACGCGCGTTCTCGCCGGCGCGGATGACAACGACGCCGCCAGCTACTTCGCCTTCGCCGTTGAGTTCGGTGATGCCGCGCCGCATCTCAGGGCCGAGCTGAACCCACGCCACATCCGAAAGACGCACAGGCACGCCGCTGGCGCTGACGCCCAGAGGTATATTGTCGAAATCTTCGAGCGTGCGGAGATAGCCGCTAGCGCGCACCATGTGCTCAGCCTCGGCCATTTCGACGACAGCGCCGCCGGTTTCGCCATTGGCCGCGCGCACCGCCTCGGCGATCTGTTGCTGCGAGACGCCGTAGGAGGCCATGCGCTCGGGATCGAGCACGATTTGATATTGGCGGACCATGCCGCCGATCGAGGCAACCTCGGCGACGCCCGGCACGCTCTTCAATTCGAAGCGCAACAGCCAGTCCTGGATGGAACGCAATTGCGAGAGATCGTGACCGCCGCTGCGATCGACGAGCGCATATTGAAAGACCCAGCCGACGCCGGTGGCGTCCGGACCCAGAGACGAGCGCGCGTTCGGCGGCAGCCGGCCTTGCACCTGGTTCAGATATTCAAGCACGCGCGAGCGGGCCCAATAGAGGTCGGTACCATCCTCAAAGATGATGTAGACGAAACTATCGCCGAAGAACGAATAGCCCCTGACGGTGCGTGCGCCCGGAACGGATAGCATCGTCGTGGTCAAGGGATAGGTGACCTGATCCTCGACGATCTGCGGCGCCTGGCCGGGATAGCTCGTGCGAATGACGACTTGCACATCCGAAAGATCCGGGAGCGCATCAACGGGCGTCGAGCGGACCGCAAGCGCGCCGGCCGCCGCGAGTGCGAGCGCGGCGAGCACGACCAGGAAGCGGTTGGCGACCGACCAGCGAATGAGCGCAGCGATCATGGACGCGCTCCGGTCTTTTCAATACTGGTGATGACGTAAGCTTGTCCTTCCTGTTGGAAGCGGAAGCTCACCGCGTCGCCTACTCTGAGGCCGCGGGCCATTACCTCTTCCCGCAATTGAAACTGCATCGTCATGGCCGGCCAGTTGAGGCTCGTCACCGCACCGTGCGCTATGGCGATGTTGGCGCCGTCAAGCGCAGTGACGCGACCGCTAGCTTCATGCGCCGCGTCCGCTTGCGGAGGCTGCGCCTGCGACGATGTCTCCAGACGCTGGAGCGCGCCCGAAAAGCTGGCTTCGGAATCGATCAGGAACTGGCCTGAAGCGACGACGCGCTGGCCTTCAGAAAGGCCGCTTCGAATCTCGATGCGATCGCCAGCGCGACGACCGAGTTCGACCTCCGTCGGAGCGTAGCGATTGCCGTCGAGCGCGACGATCACAACGGTGCGCCGCCCAGTTTGAATGACCGCCTCAGCAGGAACCATGAGCGCCGTTTCGGCGCGTGCGGGGGCGAGTTCCACTTCAGCCGTCATGCCCGGGCGCAAGCGCATGGTCGGGTTAGCGAGTGCAATGCGCACCTCCAGTGTGCGCGTCGCCGCATCGGCAGACGGCAGCACAGTCTCGACCCTGCCCGCAAAGCTCTCGCCGGGATACGCTGGTATGCGCGCCGCAACGCGCGCGCCTGGCTCTGCAACGCTCGAATCCGCCTGCGGCAACGACACGATGAGCCACACGGGCGACATGGCGTTGATGGTCGCCAGCGGCGCACCCTGCATGACGGTCATACCGGGGCGGATATCGAGCGCCGTAATGGCGCCGGCGACCGGCGCGGTGATAGTCGTGACCGGGCGCGGGCGCCCCTCCCGCTCAACGCGTTCGATAAGCGAGGCGGGCATGCCTAGCATTGCAAGACGCTGGCGCGCGGCCGAAGCCAAATCGCCTCCTGCCTGGCGAAGCGCCAGATATTCAGCTTGAGCGGCGGTCCATTCCGGCACGCGGACATCGACGATCGGCGCACCAACCGCCACGATGTCTCCAACAGCGCGGCCGTAACCGCGTTCGACAAAACCTGCGGCGCGCGCCTGTACGATGGCGAGATTGCGTTCGTTGAAGGCCAAGACGCCGGCCGCGCGAACGCTGCGCGACAGCGGCGCTCTCTCAACTGCGGCCAGGCGAACGCCGAGATTTTGAACAACGCCCGGTTCGATACGCACACTCGCATCGCTTGCGGTTTCATCGGCGTAGCGCGGAATGAGCTCCATTCCCATCGACGATCTGCCGGGTCCCGGATAACGCTCGTTGGGAAGCATCGGATCGTACCAATAAGCGATCTCACGGCCCGCTTCGGCTTCGTCGACGGCAGGCGCATGGTTGGCGCCAAACCAGTAACCGGCAGCGCCGACGGCCGCGAGCGACAGAACCGCCGCGCCGACCAACGGGGCGAACCGGCGCCAACGCGCATATTGCGAGTCACTCATGGCGTCGTCTCCGTATATTGTAGCGTGAGCGCCGCGCCCGTGATCACCAGCCGTTCTTCGAGCATCAGCAGATCAAGCTCTGTTTCGAGTGCTTCACGCCGCGCAGCGATCAGCTCGCGCGTGCTTCCATTGCCGGCGGCAAAGGCGTCCGCCGCTGCTTCGGCGCGCAGACGCGCACGTGGCAGTCTAACCTCTCGCGCCCGCGCGAAGCTTGCCGCGAGAGCGGCATGCTGCGCGAGTCCGGCTTCCAGCATCGCCTCATGCTCGCGCACCGTCGCTTCACGCTCGGCGCCCACGCGCGCAAGATCGGCGCGCCGCGCCTCGACCAAGGGTCCCTGCCGCCACGGCTGAAACAGCGGCAGCCCTATGCGCACTTCGACGGAGGCCATGTCTTCAAGCGCTGGATCGCGCCGGCCATAAGAGAGCTCCCACGACCAATCCGGCCAGCGTTCAGCGCGCGCCATGCGAAGCCCGGCTTCCGCCACGGCGGTCTCCGCTTCATATGCCGCAAGCGCCGGGTGACGCCGCAGATGACGGCGAAGCGTCTCAGCATCGATACTGAACTCTGGCGCTTGATCAGCGAGCGGCTCGTCGGCGACATCACCTATCCAACGGCGCAATTCGGCGCGCATGGCGCGTACGGAAGCGTCGCCTTCGGCGGCCCGATCCTCGACCCTTGCCAGCTCAACTTCAGCGCCGATGGTCTCATCGACGCCGCCGGCGCCGGACGCCAAGCGAGCGCGCGCAGCCTCGGCGGAGGCGCGCGTCTCTTCAACGATACGGCGCAGCAGCGTGACGCGGCGCTCGGCATAGTAGAGACCAATCCAGGCTTGCGCGGCGCCCAAACGCGCCTCCAGCCGCCCAAGCTCAAGCCCCGCGCCGGCGCGATCAGCTTCAGCGCGCGCCGCGGCGCGGCGGGCGCCGAGTTCGGCAAAGCTCGGCATTTCCTGCATGACGCCGACGCGCTGCATCGTCATCTCGTCACGGTTCAAACGATAACGATCGGGTCCCGTCGCAGGCACGTTATCGATCGCCAGGACCAACTCCGGGTCAGGCAAAGCGCCGGCCGGACCAATTTGCCGCATCGCCGCATCAACCGCGGCGCGGCGCGCCGTGACCGTCGGCGCTTCGTTCGCGGCGCGTTCAAGAGCCTCAGAGAAACTCAAATCTTGTGCATAGGCGAGCGGCGCCCAGCCGATCGCGCAGCATAGAAGCCACGCTTTGCGCATGTCTGACTCCAAAGAATTAGGGACGAGCCCAAGCGCCAAGCGCGCGCACGCGCGTGAGCGCCAATTCCGGTGTCAGATCGTTCGTGGAGGTCGGAATAGTTGCCGGAGCGGCCCGCTCAAATTAGCTGGTTCGCGGACGATCGGCGGAGCAAGGCGGATCGTTGCATCGGGCAGCGCGATTGGAGCGAAAGTCGGCGCGACCGCAGGCGCTGCGCGGCACGCAACGCCCATCACGCAGTCATTCATGTCGTGCTGCTCAAGGGGCTGGTTCTTGTCGCCGCGCTGATCAGGACAGCAATCGTGCTGCGCCTCGACAGCCATGGCCTGTTGCATCGGACAGGCTTCAATGGCGACAGCCGATGAAATGCCGCTCGCCGCGAGGGCGAAGGCCGTCAACACAGGAAGCCAAACGCGGCGCATCTTGTTCATAATACTGATCAGCTGTCTCTAATTCGTCAACGCGGCGCGCCTGGTTGCAGACCAGTTAACTGATCCGTGACCGCGCAAGGCTTCATACTCGGCTTCATATGAATGATACGCATTCAGTTGGCGTTCCCCTTGCCGGTCCGCTCAGGCGCGCGCGCGTGATCCCCGGCACAGGCGCTATGATCGGCGAGCGCTTCGATGACCCGGCACTGCGCGGCAGGTCCGCCCGCGCAGGGCGCGGCGATGCGGGAGAGTTCACGCTTCAGCGCCCGCAACTGGGCGATACGCGCATCCACATCGTTAAGATGGCGCTGCGCAATCTGGTCAGCCTGGCCGCATGGGCGATCGGGATGATCAGACAGATCAAGCAACGAGCGGATATCGCTGAGTTCGAAACCGAGCGCGCGGGCATGGCGAATGAATGAAAGCCGCCGGACATCGGCGTCGGCGTAGAGCCGCCGGCCGCTTCCGGTGCGCGCCGGCGCTTTGATCAAGCCCTCGCCTTCGTAGAAGCGGATGGTGGGGACCTTGATTCCAGTGCGTTTGGAAACTGCGCCGATGGTCAGCATTTTGCGCTTGATCCTCTAGTGACTAGAGAATGTAGAGGATGGGCCTCTGATTTGCGAGGTCACCGATGCCGCCCGACTGGCTCCCGCTTGCCGCCCTGCTCGCCATCATCGCCCTTTCGGCTTGGCGAGTGCGCGAGGTCGCCCGATACCACGGGGTCAAGGCGTTCGGCTTCACCCGTCACGCCCCGATCCAGAATGTCGCCGAGCGGCACTGGAAGATGGCTGTGTTCGCCGCGCTCGCGGCGGCTGCGCTGGCTTGGTTCGCACCCAGCTGGGAAGCGGCGCTCGGACGTCCCGACTGGGCGATGCTCCCTGCCTGGCGCTGGCTCTCGGCCTCAGTGTTCGCCGCCTCGGCCGTGCTGATCGGCGTCGCGCAAGTGCAGATGGGCGCATCATGGCGCGTCGGCGTGCCCGCGGAAGGCCCAGGCGCGCTGGTCAAGCACGGTGTCTTCCGCTGGTCGCGCAATCCAATCTTCCTCGGCATGATCGGCGCAAGCCTCGCGCTGCTCATCTGGTCCCCGCATGTCGTGACCGCGGCGATCTTCACCATGACGTGGACGTTGAGCCTCATCCAGGTCCGCATCGAAGAGGAAGCGCTGCGCGAGAAGCACGGCGACGAGTACGAACATTACGCCGCGCACGTCGAGCGCTGGTTTGGCCGCGATGACCGCCCGCACGGGAGGCTCACATGAACATCGCACGTCAAACCGCAGAGCCGCGCCGGCAGGACCAAGCGCCATGAGTGAATGCTGCGACAGCGGCTGCGGCAAGGTCGGCCCCGCGCCAGTCGACGCGCAAGCACGGCGCATCTTGTGGGCCGTGTTGATCGCCAATGCCGCCATGTTTGTGGTGGAGATGGTTGGCGGCCATGCCGTGGGCTCGCTCGCGCTGCAAGCCGACGCGCTCGATTTCGCGGCCGATGCGGCGACCTATGGGGTAACGCTTTGGGCGATCGGACGCTCGGCGCAAATCCGCACGCGCGCGGCGCTCATAAAGAGCGCGGCTATGCTGGCGATGGGTGTGCTCATTCTCGTTATGGCGATCGCTAAGCTCATCTCACCCGCGCCTCCGGAGGCAACGCCGATGGGCCTGATCGCCGCGCTCGCTTTAGCGGTGAATTTAGGCGCCGTTATAATGTTGCTTCCGATGCGCAATGGCGACGCGAACCTGCGCTCGGTCTGGCTCTGCTCGCGCAACGACGCCTTCGGCAACATTTTGGTCATACTCGCAGCCGGCGCCACGGCTGCGACACGATCGCCCTGGCCTGACTTTGCCGTCGGCGCCATCATGTGTTTACTGTTCGTCAGTGGGTCATGGGCCGTATATAGCCAGGCGCGCCGCGAATCGTCTGCGGCCGTTGCGGGGTGAAGCAGGTGCAAGCTTCGGGTGACATGAACTGGAGGCGCTGGGTGGCGATGCTTTGCATCGCCCTCCTCGGCTTCATCATGCTCGAAGAGGCGTCGCCGGCGCATGCCGCTGCGGACAACGCTCGGGCGGGAATTGTTTATGTCCTGGCGGAGTCAGAAGCCGCTTCGCTCGAGACCGCCGGCGGCAGCGAACAAACGCCAGCAAATCCCGCGCAGCCTCAGCATCATTGCTGCGCGGCGCATTGCAATGGGATGACGCCTGCGCTCAGCGGGGCCATCGTCACCGCACAAGTCATGCTGCGCGTGAATGCCCCGCGCACCGTCCACGGTGCGCCTGTGAGCGCGCCTGATGGACTAGAGCGACCACCAAAAGCCATCGCGATCGTCTAGACGCGCCGCGGGCTGTCTGCGGCGCGTGAACTCTCACGCATCGCGGACTTTTCATGCTCGATTCACACCGTTCAAAGCGGCGTTCGGCGCGCATTCTGCGCTACGTCGCAACAGTTTCCATCAGCGCTATTGCAGCACCGCTTATAGCGCCGGCGGCGATTGCTCAGGAGCGCACGCCGCTCACGATGGAGAGCGCCATCGAACGTGCGCTTCAATCGGATCCTGGCGTGGGCGCGGCAGGTGCAGGCGTCGAGGCAGCGCAGGGCAGCGCACGCCAGGCGCGCGCGCGACCGAACCCGACACTCGATGCGGAGGTCGAAAATTTCAATGGCCGGGGCGATCTCCGCGGCTTCAGCGGCGCCGAGACCACGTTCTCGCTTTCCCAAGAGGTCGAATTTGGCGGCCGGCGCGGCGCCCGCATCCGCCTGGCCGATCGCGAATTGCACGGCGCAGAACTCGATCGCATTCTGCGCGGCCTCGATCTCGCGCGCGATGTGCAGACTGCCTATTACGACGCGCTCGCGGCGCAGGAACTGGTCACCATCGCTGAAGAGCGGCTTGCAACCGCCGAGGCGCTGAGTGCTTCGGTCGCGCGCCGGGTCGCCGCCGCGCGCGATCCGCTAATGGCCGGGGCGCGCGCTGAGGCGGGACTCTCTGAGGCTCGCATTGCGTTGACGCGGGCGCGCGCGGAGGCAGCGACCGCGCGGGCGCGACTTGCGTCTTATTTCGGCGGCGACGACGGCTTCAGCCTGATCGCGGCCGATTTTGCCCTGCCGAGAGCGCGCGACCACGAGCACGAGGCGCTTGGCGACACGAGCCCCGACATTGCCCGCCTTGCCGCCGAGCGTGACCGTTCGGGCGCTGCGTTGAGCGTTGAGCGCTCGCTCTCGTGGCAGAACCCGACGCTCAGTTTGGGCTATCGGCGATTTGAAGATCGCGACGGTGAAGGCGCGCTCGTTGCGGGAGTGTCGATCCCGCTTGGCGTGTTCGACCGCAATCAAGGCTCGGTTGCCCGCGCGCGAGCCGAACAACGCCGTGCGGAGCTTGAACTTGAGGCAGGGCGGCGGGCGCTGTCGCGCGAATACGCAGCACTCGAACGCGCGATCGCAACCGACGCGGCGGCGGTGCAATCGACTGAAGAGAACGTCATCCCGCAAGCTGAACGCGCACTCTCGCTCGCTCAAGAAGGCTACGATCGCGGCGCCTTCTCTTACCTCGACGTGCTCGACGCCCAACGCGCGCTCTCCGACGCGCGCCAAGCGCGCGTCGAGGCTTTGCAATCCTTCCACAACAACGAGGCAGCACTTGACCGCCTCACGGCCCGCTTCGGCGAAGCGCTGCCCTTCGAGGAGCAACATCAATGAACACCTTCAGAATGAAGCTGGCGGCCGCTCCCCTCGCGCTCGCTCTCGCATTAGGTCTCTCAGCTTGTGGGAATAACCAAGCCGAACCCGAGAACGCCCAAGCCGAGCCGGGACACGAGGAAGGCGAAGCCGATCATGGCGAGGGCGAAGAAGGCCACGCCGAGGAAGAGGGCGCCGGCGAGCGCGTCACCATTCCGGCCGAGGCCGCTGAAGCGTCGGGCATCGAAGTGGCGACCGCGGGCCCGGGCGCGATCGAGGAAACGCTCAACCTCACGGGGCGCATCATGCTGCAGCCGTCGGCGCGGGCGGAAGTGCACGCCCCCTACGCGGGGCCGGTGCGCGCCGTCTTGCGCAATGTGGGCGACAACGTCCGGCGCGGCGAAACGTTGGCGCGCGTCGAAAGTGCGGAGAGCCTGCAGACCTATGCCATTGTCACGCCGATCGCCGGCGTTGTGCTCGACCGCCAGACCAATATTGGCGACGTCACCAGCGATCAGCCACTCTTCGTCGTCGGCGATCTCTCGCGCCTGCAAGCCGAACTCAACGTCGCCACGCGCGACATTGGCCGCATCAGTTCAGGCCAGCGTGTGTTCATCACCGGCCTCGACGGCGCCACCCGCGTCGAGGCGCAGATCGCGAGCGTGCTGCCAACCGCCGACGCGCACAGCCAAACGCTGATCGCGCGCGCCCCTCTGTCAACTTCCCAGGGCTCGACGCTTCGCCCCGGCATGGCCGTGCGCGGCGCGGTGGTGACGGCCGCACAGCAAGCGGCGGTCGCGGTGCCGCGCGATGCTGTGCAAACGCTCGAAGGCCGAAGCGTCGTGTTCGTGCGCGTGTCGGCGGACACTTACGAGGCGCGCCCTGTCACACTCGGACGCACCGGCGCCACCCAGGTTGAGATCCTTTCAGGCCTCGCCGCCGGCGAAGTCTATGTGTCCGAGAATGCTTTCTTGGTGAAGGCCGAGATCGGCAAGGGATCCGCTTCACACGATCACTGAGCGCCTCACCCAACAATTTCGACCGGATCTCGTCCTTATGATCAGCCGCCTTATCGAACTCGCCGTCAAAGCCCGCTGGGCCGTTATGGCGATCGTCCTCATCGTCGCCGGCATCGGCGTTTACAATATCATGCGTCTGCCGATCGACGCGGTGCCCGACATCACCAACCGGCAAGTGCAGATCAACACGGTCGCACCGTCGTTCGGCCCGCTCGACGTTGAGCGTCTCGTCACCTACCCGGTTGAGACCGCGATGTCGGGTATTGTCGGGCTGCAAAGCACGCGCTCGATCTCGCGCAACGGCTTCAGCCAAGTCACCGTCGTCTTTAACGACAGCGTCGACATCTATTTCGCCCGCCAACAAGTTGCCGAGCGCTTGACCCAGGCGCGCGAGAGTTTGCCGGACGGCGTCGAGCCGCAAATGGGGCCCATCTCAACAGGCCTCGGCGAAGTCTTGATGTGGACCGTGCACTACGCCGATCCCAACGCCGAAGGCGCGCGGGCGGCGCCAGGCCAGCCCGGCTGGCAACCAGACGGCGCCTATCTCACGGTAGAAGGCGAGCGCCTCACCGATCCGGTGGCGCAAGCGGGCTATTTGCGCACGATCCAAGATTGGATGATCCGGCCGCAAATGCGTTCGGTGCCGAGCGTTGCCGGCATCGACTCAATCGGCGGTTATGAAAAACAATATGTGGTCGAACCGGACGCGGGCGCGCTTTCGGCCTATGGCATCTCGTTCTCTGAGCTGGCCGAAGCGCTCGACCGCGCCAACCTTTCGGTGGGCGCGAACTTTATCCAACAAGGGGGTGAATCGTTCCTGGTGCGCGCCGATGCGCGCATCCGCACGCTTGAGGAAATTTCCGAAGCGGTCGTCGCCACCCGCGACGGCGTGCCGATTACAGTGCGCGATGTCGCCAACGTAAGCGTCGGCGGCGACCTGCGCACGGGCGCCGCCACATCGGGCGGACGCGAAGTGGTGGTGGGCACAGTGCTGATGATCACCGGCGGCAACAGTCGCACGGTCGCCGCAGCCGCCGCCGAACGACTTGAACAAATCAGCCAGACCTTGCCGCCCGGCATCGTCGCCGAAGTCGTCTATGACCGCTCAAAGCTGGTGAACGCGACAATCGCCACCGTAGAGCGCAATCTCGCCGAAGGCGCGCTATTGGTGGCGGTCGTTCTTTTCCTGCTGCTGGGCAATGTGCGCGCCGCCATCATCGCGACGCTCATCATTCCGCTCTCCATGCTAATGACGTCGATCGGCATGAATTTCTTCGGCGTGTCCGGCAACCTCATGTCGCTCGGCGCGCTCGATTTCGGCCTCATCGTCGACGGCTCGGTCATCATCATCGAAAACTGTCTGCGGCGATTGTCGGAACGACAGCACCACGAAGGCAGGTTGCTCACACTCCAGGAGCGTCTCCACGAAACGCTTGAGGCCGGTCGCGAGATGATCAAGCCGACCATCTTCGGTCAGATGATCATTTTCCTGGTCTTTGCGCCGCTCCTCACCTTCTCAGGCGTCGAAGGCAAGATGTTCTCGCCAATGGCGATCACCTTGATGCTCGCGCTGGCCGCCGCGTTCGTGCTCTCGCTCACGTTCGTGCCGGCGATGGTGGCCCTGCTGATCCGGGGCAAAGTCGCCGAAAAAGAAGTCAAGGCGATCGAGATCGCGCGCAACCGCTATGCGCCCGGCCTCGATTTCTCTTTGCGCAAGCCGAAGACGGTGATCGCCGGCGGCGTTGCCGTCTTCCTGGTGTCGGGCCTGCTCTTTTTCACCTTGGGCCGGGAATTTATCCCCCAGCTCGATGAACAGGATATCGCCATTCAGGCGGTGCGCATTCCTTCAACGTCGCTGCAGCAATCGGCGGCGATGCAAGCCCGCGTCGAACAAGTGATCTCGGAATTTCCGGAGGTCGCGTTCGTGTTCTCGAAAACCGGCACGGCGGAGGTCGCGTCCGACCCGATGCCTGTCAACATCTCGGACTCGTTCGTGATCCTGCGGCCGCGATCGGAATGGCCAAACCCAAATGAGCCCAAGACCGAGCTGATCGCGCGCATGGAAGCGCGGCTGAACCAGCTCATTGGCAATTCCTATGAGTTCACCCAGCCGATCCAAATGCGCTTCAACGAACTCATTGCCGGCGTCCGCGGCGACGTCGCGATCAAGCTTTACGGAGAAGATCTGACCGAGATGAGCCAAGCCGCAGGGCGCATTGCAGCGGTGCTGCAATCGATCGATGGCGCCGCTGACGTCAAGGTCGAACAGACCGGCGGCTTTCCGACGCTCGACGTGCGTTTCGACCGTGACGCCATCGCGCGCTACGGCCTCTCGCTGCAAGACGTCACTGACACGGTGGCGACTGCCATGGGCGGACGCGAAGCGGGGTTGGTGTTTGAAGGCGATCGCCGCTTCGACGTCGTGGTGCGCTTGCCCGAAGCCGTGCGAGACGATCTTGACGCGGTCGGCGCTCTTCCGGTGATGTTGCCCGAAGACGAAGGCGGTCCACGCGCGTCGATTCCGTTGCGCGAAGTTGCGACGTTCACGTTCTCGGAAGGCCTAAACCAGGTCAGCCGCGAAAACGGCAGCCGCCGCGTCGTCGTACAGGCTAACGTGCGCGGACGTGATCTTGGCTCCTTCGTCACCGAGGCGCAGCGCCGCGTCCGCGAGGAAGTGACGCTGCCGACCGGGGCCTATCTCGATTGGGGCGGCCAATTCGAGAACTTGCAATCGGCTTCCCAGCGCATGTCGCTCATCGTGCCCGCATGCTTTGTGCTCATCTTCGGCATTCTCTACATGGCGCTGGGCACATTCCGCGCCGCGGGCGCGGTCTTCACGGCCGTCCCGCTGGCGCTCGCCGGCGGGGTCTACACCCTCTTCCTGACCGGAATGCCGTTTTCGATCTCAGCCGCCGTAGGTTTCATCTGCTTGGCGGGCGTGGCGGTGCTGAACGGGCTCGTTGTCATGACGAGCATCAACAGGCGTCTCGATCTCGGCATGCCGATAGACGATGCGATCCGCGACGGCATGATCGAGAAGTTCCGCGCCGTCTTGATGACCGGGATCGTGCCTGCGATCGGCTTCGTGCCGATGGCGATCGCCCATGGCACCGGCGCGGAGGTGCAAAAGCCACTCGCCACTGTCGTCATCGGCGGGCTCATCACAGCCACGCTCCTGACGCTCTTCGTGTTGCCCGCGATCTGCCGGTTGATGCTGAAGAGCGGACATCAATTGCGCGAAGGTGAAATGCCCACGGCCTATTCGCCGGGCGCAGCGCCGGCGCAGGCCGAATGAGCCCCTTCCCGCCGCTCCATGCCGCACTGGCCGTCGCGCTGCTTGGCGCGATGGCGGGTCCGGCCGCGGCGGGCGGCGGCGCCCATTGCGGCGGCTTCGTGCGCCAGATCGGAACCAGCGAAGTTGAACTTGCCGTGCGTGGCCGCCGGATCGAGGTGCGCGCACACGACGAAAGGGGCGCGCCGCTCGATGCAGACGCCAGCGCCGCGTTCGCGTCCGCGGGCGGGGTCGAACGCATCACGCTCTCGCGCGCAGCGCCTGGACTGATGAGCGGCAATGCGCGCGATCCGATTACAGCGCGCTCGATCATGTTGCGCCTCGCCTTCGCCGACGGCGTCGTCGGGGCGGCGCGCTTTCCGGTGCGGCGCGCCACCTGCGCGGCCGCGGCAAATCCTTGAGAAAGGTAGGTTACCCGATGTCACTGCAAGCACTTCGCGATGCACTACCCGCCTACGCCGCCGATCAGAAACACAATCTGATTACGCTGACGGAGGAGCAGCTTCTAAGCGAGCAGCAGAAGTGGGGTTGCTTTCTCGCCAGCGCCTACGCCACCGGCGAACGTAGCCTCATTGATGCGCTCGAAACGGAAGCATCGACGCGCCTCTCGCCGGCCGCCCGCACCGCGGCCAAGTCCGCGGCGACAATCATGGCGATGAACACCGTCTATTATTCGGCGGTCAATCAGCTCAACAATCATGATTATCGCGGCCAACCGCCAGGGCTTGCCATGGCCGCGCTCTCGCAAAAAGACGTCGACAAGATCGATTTTGAACTCTGGGCGCTTGCTGTCTCGGCGGTGCGCCGCTGCGGGGTTTGCCTCAATGTTCATGAGGCCGAGCTGCACAAACGAAACGTGACGCTGGAGCGCGTCCAAGCAGCGATTCGGATCGCCGCCGTCATGAGCGCCGTTGCTGCCGTCATCGCCATTGAAGGCGTCGTGTCATGAACCCGGCTGCTGATCGCGCGCGTGAGCGGATCATCTCCTTCAACGCCGCAGCGCCGGGCGCGCGCTCAATGCGCGCTTGGCGCAGGGTTTGGTGCGAGGCGCAACGCCATGACCAAACCTAAGAAAGAGCGGATGGATGTTGCTGGTCTGTTGCGCTCGCCGTCGGCGGGCCGCTGCAAAAGGTGCGCGCTCGATCTTACCAAGCGCGTGCAGACGATCGCGGCGGTCAGTCAAGCGCACCTGGTCAACGACGTTAATCGCGGACCGCTGAAAATCTGCGTGCATTACGATCCTGCACGGACAAACCCGACCAAGCTTCGCGCCACCGCCGGGCAAATGGGCGTGCAGGTGGCGCGCCAGCGCGGCCACGTCACGCTGGCGCTTCCAGAGCACGCCCCCAAGAAGCGGCTGGCGCAATTGCGCGAGGTGAAAGGCGTCACCAACGTCGACACGTTCGACAGCGGCGAAGCGCTGATCGAGTTTGATTCCAGATTGATCGACGATGCGCGCGTCCTGGCGATCTTGGAGACTGATGCCCCGACCTTAGAACGTTCGGCGAAGGCAGGCGGCGAACACTCTCACGAGCACCATGGCGTTTTTGGCGAACGCACCGAGCTTTATTTTGCGCTTGGCTCCGGCGCGACGCTTGCCGCCGGCTGGCTCGCCGAACGCGGCGGCGTCGAAGTCTTGCCGCTTGTCTTCTTTATCGCCGCCTATCTGCTTGGCGGTTACTACACCACGCTCGAAGCCATCGATAACGCGCGACACCGGCGCCTGCGTATCGACAGCCTGATGATCGTGGCCGCTGCAGGCGCTGCCGCATTGGGCGCTTGGGCTGAAGGCGCGCTGCTGCTCTTCCTCTTCAGCCTGGGACATGCGCTCGAAAACTGGGCGATGGGGCGCGCCAGGCGCGCCATCGAGGCGCTCGGCCACCTGGCGCCGGAACGAGCGCAGCTACGGCGCGGCGATGCGGTTGAGGAAATTGCTGTCGGCGATCTCAAAATCGGCGACGTGATCTTGGTTTGGCCCAATGAGCGGCTCCCCGCCGATGGAATCGTGGTTGCGGGCGCGAGCGCGGTGAACCAAGCCCCAATCACGGGCGAAAGCGCGCCGGTCGAAAAGGAAGCAGCTGCGAACGCCGACGCTTATCCGGATTTCTCGAAAGCGCCGGAGCAGCACCGTGTCTTCGCCGGCGCCATCAATGGCGCGGGCGCCATCGATGTCCGCGTCGCCCGCCTCGCGAGCGAGAGTATGCTGGCGCGAATCGTGCGCCTCGTCGCTGAAGCGGAGTCGCAGCGTTCGCCGACGCAAAACTTCACCGACACGTTCGAGCGCATCTTCGTGCCCTGCGTGCTTGCTTTGGTCGGTGCGCTCTTGTTTGCCTGGGTCATCATAGATGAGCCGTTCGCCGACAGTTTCTATCGCGCGATGGCGGTCTTGGTCGCCGCAAGTCCGTGCGCTCTGGCCATTTCCGTGCCGAGCGCAGTGCTGAGCGGGGTCGCCCGCGCCGCGCGCGGAGGCGTATTGGTCAAGGGCGGCGCCGCGCTCGAAACACTCGGGCGCGTTAGCGCCATCGCCTTCGACAAGACCGGCACGCTGACCGAGGGCAAGCCATATCTCACCGATGTCAAACCTCTCTTCGGCGTAACCGAAGCCGAACTCTTGAGCGTCGCCATTGCAATTGAACGCAGCAGCGACCATCCGCTCGCCGGAGCGATCGTGCGCGATGGCGCAACGCGTCTCGGCGAGACGCCTCTTCCCCGCGCCGAAGCGGTCGAAAGCATCACCGGCAAAGGTATTCAGGGCCGCATAGACGGCGCGATCGTCCAGATTGGCAAACCGGGGCTGTTCGAATCCGGACCGGCGCCGATGCCCAATGAGCTCCGCCTCGTTGTAACGAACCTTGAATCGGCGGGACGCACCGTCATGGTCGTTCGCCGAGGCGGGCGCTATCTGGGCGTGCTCGGCGTCATGGACACTGAACGCGCGGCGGCGAGGGAAACTGTCGCGCGCTTGCGCCGTCTTGGCGTCAAGCGCGTCGTCATGCTGAGCGGCGACAATCAGCGTGTTGCTGACGCGGTTGCCGGCAGCATCGGCCTCGATCAGGCCTTCGGCGCGCTTATGCCTGACGAAAAGGTCGCCGCAATCAACACACTGCGCGCCGAGGCCGGCGGCGTCGCCATGATCGGCGACGGCGTCAATGACGCCCCGGCATTGGCCAACGCGAATGTTGGCGTCGCCATGGGCGCGGCGGGATCAGATGTAGCGCTCGAAACTGCTGATGTCGCGTTGATGGCCGATGATCTCAAGCACCTGCCGTTCGCGGTGGGCTTGAGCCGGCAAACGACGCGCATCATTCGCCAAAATCTCTGGGTGAGTTTGGGCGTTGTCGCCGTCCTCATCCCGTCCACCATTCTTGGCCTGCAGATTGGCGCCGCGATCATTTTCCACGAGGGCTCAACGCTCGTCGTGGTGGCGAACGCGCTCCGGCTGCTCGCATATCGGGAGTCCGCCACATGAGCGCATCCTCTCATGCAGGGCGGCGCGGCCGCGTCACTTTCCCCGCCCCCCGGGGCGCGGCCGCAACTTTCTTCACTGCATTTGTTCTGAGCGGCGGCATCACCGCTGCGGTCGCCGCCGATGGCGCGCTCACGACAACGCCGCGACAGAGCCCCGCGGTGAAGTCGCCCGTCACGGTCGAGGAAGCGCCGGTCAACGTGGCCAATCCAACCGGTCACGACCTGCGCGGCGAAGACGCCTATGGCGCGGGCTTCTTCGGCGCCTCACGCGCAGCGGGCGCACGCCGCCATCGCGGCGCCGACTACATTTCCGAGCCTGGCGAAATCGTGCGCGCGCCGATCACCGGCGTCGTGGAGCGCATCGGCTTCGCCTATCGCGGCGACGAGCGCTATCGCTATGTCGAACTTGCCGACGCCGCCACCGGACGCGATGTGCGCGTGCTCTATGTCGGTCCCATCGTCGAACTTGGCGCGACGGTGGAGGCCGGCGCACCGATCGGCCGCGCCCAGGATCTGGGCGCGCGATATCCGCGCGGCATTACCAATCATGTGCATGTGGAGGTGCGCGAGAATGGCGCGCTTGCCGATCCCACGAACGTGCTGCCTGGCGCACGCCAAGACCATGGCGGCGCCGTCACATGAGCACTTTCAATTTCATTGGCTGGGTCCAACCAAGGAGGACAAACGTGAAAAAACTCATTCTCGCGGCGGCGCTGGCGCTATCTGCGGCGCCCGCTTGGGCGCAGGAGGCGCACGGCGATTCTGCCGAAATTGTCTCCGTGCCCGCCGACGACGCGGTGCTCGCAGCAGCGCCTGCCGCGCTTTCGCTCAGCTTCGAGCACGCTGTCGTGCTGACCGAAATCCAGGTTCATGGCCCCGGCCACACCGCAATCCCGGTGACGTTCACCGCCGCAACTGCTGCGGCCAGCACGTATTCGATCCCGCTGCCGGCGCTCTCGTCTGGCGCCTATGAAGTGCATTGGCGCGCTACGGGCGATGGCCACGCCATGGAAGGCACGCTGCATTTCACCATCCAATAATGGAACCCGAGGCGGGCCGGCCAATACCCGGCCCGCCGCTTCTGCTGGAGCGCGCAATGAAGGCATTCTTGATCTTTCTCGCTGTACTCTTGAGTGCAGCGCCCGCCGCCGCGCAGGACGCAAACCCTGACGTGGCGGTCGAAACCGTCAGTGGCCACAAAGTCCGGTTGCGCGGCTTCGATCTGGAGCGTCGCGCAGACGGGCGCGCTTTTGTGCATGGCTGGGCGCGCCGAGAGCCTGGGCGCGCGGGTCTCATCAACGCGCACCTTCATGCCGAGATGTTTGACGCAAGCGGCGCAAGCCTTGGTCTCATCGAGGGCGGCTGGAACGATCCGCTGTCGGTTCGCGACCGCTCCGCGAGCGCGGTGCATCTCGAGCTTGGCCAAGATGACGCCGCAGAGGTCGCGCGCGTGCGCGTGCGCGTGAGCGTCGAGCCCGGCAGGCGCCACGATTAGGGAGCCCGCGCCCGTGAACCAGCCCATCGAACTGCAGCGCGATTACTGGGACGCATGGAACGCGTCCAATCGTGAACAGCGCCTAAGCGAGGTTTCGCTCGATCAGCGCGAGGTGGTGCTTGGTTGGCTGGCGGGGTTCGACCGGACCGATCTCGACCTCATCGAGGTCGGCTGTGGCGCGGGGTGGCTTTGCCCTGCTCTCAAACAATTTGGGCGTGTGACCGCGACCGACCTGTCGCCCCAAGTGCTCGGGCGCGCAAGTCAGCGCGTTCCCGACGTGCGCTTCGTCGCCGGCGACTTCATGGCGCTAGAGCTTGCTCCCGCTTCGTTCGACGTTGTCGTCTCGCTCGAGGTTTTGTCGCACGTCGCCGATCACCAAGCCTTTGTGCAAAAACTGCACACGATCCTGCGGACAGGCGGGCATTTGATGCTCGCAACGCAAAACCGGCCCGTGCTTGAGCGTTTCAACGATGTGCCCCAAACGCAGCCTGGACAATTGCGCCACTGGTTCGACAAGCCGGAACTCGAAGCCCTGCTCGATCCATTTTTCGAAGTACGGCACCTTCAAACCATAACGCCGGTTGCCAGCAAAGGACCATTGCGGCTGGTGGCTGGGCGCAAGACGAAGCGCCTGGTGCGCACCGTTGTTGGCCGCTCCATCGAACGCGCGCTCGCCAATGCCGGCCTCGGCTGGACGCTTATGGTGCTAGCGCGGAAGCGTGAGCTTGCGGCCATAAGCCAAGCGCCGGTCTAGCGAACAAACTCATGTCGTCGCGTTTCGAACAGGATCATCTGAAATGAGCGAAGACGAGGCCTCACCCCGTGTACAAGACACACCGCTATCGTCAGCTGTCTGGCATCTGCTTGCTGCCTGGGCGATTTCATTGACGGCGACGCTTGGCGCGCTCTTCATCGGCGAGGTCATGGGCCAGGCGCCCTGCAATCTCTGTTGGTATCAGCGCGTCTTTATGTTCTCACTGGCGCTCATTCTGCTGGTGGCGTGCCTAAGGCGCGACACGAACATATGGCGCTATGCGCTTCCGCTCGTCGCAGCCGGCCTCGGCTTTGCGCTCTATCATAGCCTGCACTATGCCGGAATCATTCCTGAACCCATCGTTCAATGCGGCGCGGGCCCCTCCTGCTCGAGCGCCGGCATGAGTCTTTTTGGCTGGCTGCCAATCCCCTTCTTATCAGCGGCAGCTTTTAGCGCGATCGGCGCGCTTCTTTTTCTTGCGCGCAGGAGGTCGCCATGAACCAACGAACGCTCGTCATCGCCATCGCGGCCATCGCGTTGGCGATCTTTGGTGGCGCGAGCATGCTTTATCTCAATCGCTCCAACGAGACCGCGCCACACGCGACCACGCCGGCTATCACGGTTCCGGCCGAGCCTCTCGCCGCGCCTGACGCAGCAGAGACGCCGGCCGAAGCGGCGACGCCGCCGGCGGCCGCGGAAGTAGAGGTCGCCCCAGCCTCACGCTGGAATATGTACGTACGCCAGCATTCTCCGGTGATCGGTCCGGCAAACGCCCGCGTAACCATCGTCGAATTCTTCGACCCTGCATGTGAAGCATGCCGGGCGTTTTATCCGATCGTCCACGAAATCATGCGCCGCCATCCCAACGACGTGCGTCTGGTGCTGCGTTACACTCCGCTCCACGATGGCTCGGAAGAGGCAGCACGCATCCTGGAAACCGCGCGCCTACAGAATGTGTTCGAACCCGTGCTGACATCGCTTTTTCAGCAACAACCGCAATGGGCCAACCATGATGGGGCGGATCTCTGGCTTGCTTGGAGTGCGGCGGGCGCAGCTGGGCTGAATGTCGAGGAGGCGCGCGCCGCGATGAATGCGCGTCACATCAACAGCGCGCTTGCCCAAGATATCGCCGACGCGCAGACGCTCGGCGTGCGCGGCACGCCCACCTTCTTCGTCAACGAACGGCCGCTGACGAATTTCGGTCCCCAACAGCTCTACGATCTGGTTCTCGCGGAACTGGCGGCGACACAATAGCCGGACAGCGACGCGCTCAGACGGGAGCGCCGGGCTTGACCGGCCAGGTCTGCTCAACCCGGCCAGCCACTCTCGGCTGTCCGGCGCCTGACCGCATTTAGACCACGCGTCGAATGTCAGTGTGATCGCCGATCACCCGCAAGGTGACGGTCACATCTTGGTCGTCGCGATTGCGCCAGAACCAGCCGTGATTGCGGTCGAAGGCCGCCTCGAGCCCGCCGCAATGGATTTGGCACGCCCCTCCCCTGCTGGTAACTTGTCGAGGTGCTGCACTGCGCCGCGATCGACGCTCCACTCGAAGCGTCCGCGCGCCATGTCGCATGCCAAGCTTCACCTCGGCGCCCTCGCCGGGACGCAGCGTCACGCTGATCTACTCCTGACGGGCACCCTCGGCTGTTGTTGGCACATCGGCAGGCCCAAGGATGGCGCCTCGGCCTCCGTCAGCACGGCGTCACCCGCCGCTTCTTCCGCGAGTCGCATCTTGATCTCGCCCATTTGCGTCAAGCCGAGCACACGGCCAACGCGGGTGGGATCGATGGCGTACTCGGCCGGCAAAACGGCCGTGACAAGGATTGTGGCGGCGGCCGCCAAAGCGATCAATGTCGAGCGAAGAAGTTGCTTTGTTGTCGGCAAGCCGGCGCGCACTGGCATGCCTGCGTTGCACATGCGGAATGATCCTTCAAAAACCAGATAGCCAGCAATCTGATAGCCCGTGAGCACGAAGCCTGCGCACATGATGACCGCATTGGCGGGTGTATGCGTAGAATTACGCCAAGCGCCAGAAGTTGTCCTATCTCGACGCCCAGGTTGAACGCCAGCAAGTTGGGTAAAAGCCTATCCGGTGCGGCGCGCCGGGCTCTTGCGCTTCGCGCTGAGCTGGCCGTGCCGTCTCAGCCCGTTGGGCTACGATCCCTGAGGCCAAGGTGCGCAAACCTATTCCGCCAACAGCCTGCTGGGATGCACGCCCAATTGGTCGGCAATGCGCACCAGAACCAGTAAGCTGGGATTTCGCTTCCCTCTTTCAATTCCCCCCAGATAAGTGAGGTCTATCTCAGAATCGTGAGCGAGCTGTTCTTGACTCAGCTTTCTACGAACACGCAGCTTCCGAATATTCGCGCCCACAAGCGCCTTCCAGTCCATGACCAGAAGTCAATCTCACCGGGCTTATAGTCACCAGGGACTATAGTCCTTATTTACTTCGGGATTTCAAAGAGGTCGGCAGGCAACACGCCAAGCGCCTCCGCCAAACCTGCGATCTTCTTGACGGTCGGGTTTGCCTGGCCCTTCTCAATCTCGCGTAAGTAGGTGACGTCCATACCTGCATCCACGGCGAGCTGTTCTTGCGTAAGCCCTCGCGCCTCCCGCAGTCGCAGGACATTCGCGCAAACTATCCGCTCCCACTCCATCGACCAGAAGAAACGGGATGACGATTATAGTCACCAGGGACTATAGTCCCTGTTCTATAGGGTTCTTCGGCAGGAGCAGATGGGCGTCGTCGCAAGCCAACCAGTAGCAGCCGAACGACTTCAGGAAACCCTAGCGGAACTGGGCGTCAAGCCACTCGCACTTGTCTGGGCGCGCGACGATGCGTTGGACATTGCATTCAGCACGCAAAGTGGCTTAGCCGTCGTAGCGCGCTGCGCTGACACTCTAGACACTGCGGACTTGGCGGCACTCGCAAATATGCTCGCCGAAGGTCCATTCGGCAGAGCGATGCTCGTGAATTCGTCAGACGCCGTCGCGCAGACGAATGCGTCAATTCTGGTTTGCGGAGCCGGCGCGCTTCGCGAAGCGCTGATTGAAGTTTTATGAGAGGGGAACCGGAACTCCGGCGGCTGTTCGATGACGAGGCTGGCGTCCTCAGGCGATTTCTGCGCCGCTTCGGCGCAAGCGTCTCTCCAGAGGATATCGCACAGGACAGTTTCCTCCGTCTGTGCGCAGCTGACGCCAGACGCATCGTGTCGCCCCGAGCGTTCTTATTCCAAACCGCGAAGAACATGGCGGTCGATGCGCTACGCAGGAGCAAGGCAGCGCCCTATCGCGCCGTCGCGAGCATTGATCTTTTGCCGACTGCTGCGCACGCGCCCAGCCCCGAGGATCATTGCATCGCCGCGGAAGAGGCGGCAGCACTGCGTGCGGCGATCGCGGCCCTGCCGGAACTTGAGCGCAAGGCGCTGCTGATGCGCCGCGTTGAACTGCTGCCGCCTGCCGACGTCGCTGCGGCGCTCGGCTTGAGCGAGCGTCAGGTGCAGCGGCTCGTTTTAAAGGCCATCGCCTTTTGTCACGCCAGGCTCACCGCCGCTGACGGCGGCGCTTCGGCGCCTTAAGACAGATCGCCATGGCCCACCGCGAGCCAACACAGGCCGAATTGGAGGCCGCGCACTGGCTCGTGGTCTTGGACGAGCCCCGCGTCGGCCGCCAAGACATTGACGCGTTCCAGGCTTGGCTTGCTGCGGACGAAACCCACAAGCGCGCCTATGAAGCGGTCTCGGCGACTGCCGACAAGATCGATGCCGTACTGGCGACAGATCCACTTGGGCGCGATGTGCGCCATCGGAGGACCCGGGTCGTCCCAGTTCGGCCGCTCACGATCGCCGCGCTCTCGGTGGCGGCCGCTATCGCCCTGTTCGTCATCTCACCGCTTAGCCCGCTGCGGGACGAGGCGGGCGCCGTCTATGCCACGGTGCCGGAACAGGAACGCCTGGTGCGGTTAAGCGACGGCACCACGATCGAAATGGCGCCTGGGGCGCGGTTGCGGGCCAGTCTTGAGGGCGATGAACGCCGCGTGCGGTTCGAAGAAGGCGTGGCGCTTTTCAATGTTGCGCACGACGCCTCGCGGCCCTTCGTCGTGATGACCAAGTTCGGGGAGATCCGCGTGGTCGGCACATCTTTCGTCGTGCGGCTGGAACCCGATGCGGCCATCACCACGGTGCTAAGCGGACGCGTCGAAGCACGCCGCGAGATGCTGTTCTCACCTGACAACAGCGTGGCGGCTTCCGCCGATCAGGAGATCGAGCTTGGCGGTGGCGCCCCCACCGTTTCGATTCTGGCGCCGGACGCCCTGGATCGCCGGCTGGTCTGGCGCGAGCGTATGGTGGCGCTCGACGGCCAATCCTTGCGCGAAGCGGCTGCTGAGGTGACGCGCTTTTCGGGCGTGCGCTTCGCGTTCGCCGACACCGCGACCGCGCAGGTGCGTCTCGCGGGATATGTGGCGGGTGACGATGTGGAAGCGTTTCTGGAGTTGCTGGAAAACAATGTCGGGATCAGCGCCGATCGCCGGGCCGATGGCGTCATAGTGCTGCGCTCTGATTGAGCGCGTGAGAAAAACTCTCCGCCGTTGTCGTTTTTGCCAAGCCCATTCGTCTCCCCTTCTTGAAGACCGAGCATGCGGTCCAAGGGGAGGTGAGCTTGACCAAAACCGTCAAGCGCGCGGAGCGCGTTTCACACTGGGTTGCCGGACTGTTGTTGGGCGTGTCGCCATTTGCGTTTGCGCCTGACGCACGCGCCCAGACCAACGGCGCTTCGCTCTCTGGGGAAACCCGGATCGAGTACAACATCCCGGCACAGCCGCTCTCCAGCGCCCTGGCATTATACGCGCAACAATCCGGACTGAGCACACTTGTCCCAGCGGACCGCTTTGCTGGCCAATTTGCGCCAGCGGTGCGTGGCCGACTAACGCGAGACGAAGCGCTCTCGCGATTACTTTCAGGGACAAATTTGCGGGGGGAAATTACACCCGCAAATACGCTTGCGCTGGAGCAAGATCAGAGCCCCCAGCTCGGCCGCGCGAACGCTGAAACGCGCGTTCGCGCCGAACCGACCACCGGCGCCGAGGCGGACGAGGAAATCGTAGTCACCGGGACCCGTATCCGCGGTACGGCCCCTGTCGGATCTAATGTGGTCACCATCGACCGGGCCGAGATTGAGCAAAGCGGCCTCTCCACCACTGAAGAACTGATGCGGACTTTGCCACAAGTGTTCAACGGTGGATTCGCTCAGCACATCTCTTTCCAGAACGGCAATATCGGCGGCGGATCTGGTCTCAATCTGCGCGGACTAGGCGCGGACGCGACACTGACTCTGGTCAACGGTCGGCGTCTTCCGGTCATGGGTCTGCGCGGCAACTTCACCGACATATCGAGCATTCCAGCGAGCGCCATCGAACGCATTGAAGTATTGCCCGACGCCGCGTCGGCCATCTACGGCAGCGACGCCGTCGGCGGCGTCGTCAATTTCATTTTGCGGCGCGATTTCGAAGGTTTCGAATTGGGCGCCCGGTTGGGGTCAGTCACTGACGGCGACCTGGAAGAGATGCGCATTAGCGCGGCAGCGGGCCGACATCTTGGTCCCTTGCGCCTTTTCGGCGCTTACGAATTCTTCAAGCGGACCGCGCTTCAAACCGAAGACCGGGATTACCTAGCTGACAGCGACCTTCGCGCGCTGGGAGGCGCCAATTTTGACTCGCTGCGCGGCAATCCCTCCACATTGATCGTAAGCGGGCTCGGCAACTTTGGTGTGCCGTTCGGGCAAGACGGGAGAAACATCCGCCAGACCGACCTGATCGCCGGCCTTGTCAATACAGCCAACGCAAATGAGGGCCTCGACGCCCTTCCCGAAATTGAGCAGCACGCCGTTGTGTTGAGCGCCGAACTCGACCTTTCGCCGAACATGCTAATCTTTGCCGATGGCCGCTATGCATCGCGTAGTTTTCTATCAGCGAACGCACACACCACACAGCGCATCACCATCCCCGCTAGCAACGCGTTCAGAGCGCGCAACAATCTCTTTCCTGGCCGCACTGTCCAGGCCGACTACGACTTCTATCGCGACCTCGGCCCCCGTCTGGAAGATGGTGAAACAACAACGCTCGACTTGGCCGCCGGACTGCGCTGGGACCTGAGCGAGGCTTGGCGGCTTGAACCCCAATTCGCCTATGGGCGCATCGCCAGCGATCACACCAGACGCAACTTAATCAACATACCGGCGCTCACCGCCGCGCTCGCCAGCAACGATCCCAACATCGCCTTTAACCCGTTCGGCGACGGCGCCTTCACCAATCCGGCAACCATCGCGTCGATCCGTGGCTTTGGCCACAGCGACCTTTTGTCGGAAACATGGAGCGTGTCCCTCAAAGCCGACGGACCGCTCTTCTCTTTGCCGGCCGGCGATGTTCGCTTGGCGTTGGGGGGCGACTATCGCCACGAATTTTTCGAGATCAGCGAAGTAAGCTTCACCACAACGGCCGCGCCGACACCGTCGACATCCAGCAAGAACGACCGCAACGTCGAGGCCGCGTTCGCTGAAGTGTTGGTCCCCCTGTTTGGTCCAGGATTGCCTCCGCCGATCGGTGAGCGCGTCGATCTTTCGCTAGCTGGACGATATGAGCGCTACAGCGACTTCGGCGAGACGTTCAATCCAAAGCTCGGCATCCGTTGGGACCTTTCAGATGCGCTGAGCTTGCGCGCCTCTTATGGCCAGTCGTTCCGCGCCCCCAATCTCTCCGATTTAGATCCAGATGGCACGCTGGCGCGCCGGCAAGTGCGCGGTCTCAACATCACGGATGCAGGCGCCCCCAGCGGACGCAGCAACATCATCTTGGTGCTTGGCGCTAATCCCGACCTGCAAGAGCAACGTGCTGAAAGCTGGTCGGCGGGCATAACCTACGCGCCGCCCGCCTCGGGCTTTCGCGCCGACCTCAATTACTTCGACGTCCGGTTCTCCGATCGCATCGCCAGCATCACCAACATCGCAGGGGCGCTCAATCCCGCGTCCGAGTTTGCGTCACTAATCGATCGCAGCCCCGATCCATCCGAGATCGCTACGCTTCTTGCCGAAGCGCAGGCGCTCGGCACTAGCGGCGGCTTCAGCGCGAGCGATATCACCGTCATCGTCGATGCGCGTTCCACCAATCTAGCGCGTACGGACGTGCGCGGCTTGGATTTGGCCGTTTCGTATACAACAGACATTGGTCCTGGCGAACTCACGCTACGAGCGGACGCCACCTACCTGATTGACTTTCTGCGCGCGGCCTCCCCCCTCGCGAACGCGGTCAATGTCGTGGACACGGTTGGCAACCCGGTGGACCTCAAGGCGCGCCTCGGCGCGACCTATGACATCGGCCGTTTCAACGCCTCGGCCTTCGTCAACTACACCGACGGGTTTACCGACAATCTGAGCACGCCCTCCCGCGCGGTCGATGCCTGGACCACGATTGACTTGCATCTGGGATGGCGGTTTGGCCCGTCCGATAGCGGCCGCGGTCCTGAACTGTCGCTCTCGGTTGTCAATGCGTTGGACGAGGATCCGCCCTTCGTAAACAACGCGGCGGGCGTGGGGTACGATCCAAGTAACGCCGATCCTCTTGGCCGTTTCGTCGCCGTTGAGCTGCGGACCCGCTTCTAGCCATGCTGATATGGGCAATCGCGGCGGCGCTATCATGCACGCCGCCGCAAATAGAGCCAGCGACGAGCGTCGGCGTCGCTGAGCTCATCTCCCTGCGCGACCTTTCGGGCTTGAGTCTGTCCCCAGACGCAACTCGCGCCGTCTATCAGGTTCAGCGAGCCGATGTAGAACGCGACGACTATAACTCGGTGTGGTGCTTGGTCGACTTCGCTACTGGCGACATTCGCGAACTCAGCGATGGGGGCGCCATCGCGATGCCAGTTCTCGCCGGGCTTGGACGGCGAACCGGCATGTGGATGACGCTGCAGCCGCGCTGGACTTCCGATGGACGCGCCGTCGCCATGCTGGTGCGCCGCGATGGGCGCACCGCGCTGCAGACCTGCGAATTGCGGCGTATGCGCTGTCGCCTTTTTGTGACGAGCGGCGACGTTGAAGACTTGGTGTGGAGCGGCGATGGCCGAGGCATCCTCTTCACCAGCACACCGTCAGACGCAGAGCGAGCAGCCGCACGCTCTGACGAAGGCGACCTCGGATATCGCTTTGATGACAGGTTCGATGTGTTTCACGCTCTCTTTCCGCTCCGCGGGTTCGAAACGAGCCGCGAGGTGCGTTATATCGAAGTGCCTACGGGACGCGAACGCACCGCAAACGCGCAAGAGATTGAACGCTTCCAAACTTACAGACGCAGTCCCATTTCAACTACAATGGGCGCGGGGCGGAGCGCGACCCTGTTTGCCTCCGCGCCCGTAACCCGGCCTGCCTTCTTGTCAGGGCGCGATGTGCGCGACTTCATCAGGCTTGGACGCGACGGGGCCGCGTGGACTGAGCCATCTTCCCCAGACGCGGCAGGGAGCGCACCACCGCTCACGCTTTTTGCCTCGCATGAAAGTCGTGATGTGCGGTGCGGCGCGCCGGAATGCGAAGGCTACATTGTGGAACTCGCCACGCGTGACGAGACGAGTGTCCTCTTTGTTCGGCGCGAAGGTTGGGGGCTCAGCCGCCACGGCTTGTATCTTTGGAATATCGACACGAACACCGTCCGTCCGCTCGTCGTGACAGATGACGTCATTCGCGTGTGCGCGCCGAGGCGCACGGATGCGATTTGTCTTCACGAGGGCCCGACGCGCCCGCGACGGATCGTATCCGTCGACTACGCCAGCGGCGCAGTGCGTACGCTTGTCGATGCCAATCCGGCTCTGCCAGAGGCCGCCTTCGCGCCGGCACGAAGGCTTGAATGGCGCAGCACCCGGGGGGATGAATTGTTCGGCTATTATCTCACGCCACCCGATGCACGAGGCCCTCACCCACTCATCATTGTGCAGTATCGCGCGACCGGCTTTCTGCGCGGCGGCGTAGGGGACGAATATCCCATTCAAGCCTTCGTGCGCGCCGGCTTTGCCGTGTTGGCGCTGGAGCGGCCTGACCCAATCGCGTTGCGCGCTGTTGTTCGGGATGCAGACGAGATCGATCGGCGAGAATGGGAAGGACTTTCCGAACGCCGCCGAACGTTGGCGGCGCTGACTTCCGGCATTGATCGTATGGTCGATCTGGGAATCGTCGATCGGGCGCGCGTGGGCGTGACGGGCTTGAGCGACGGCGCCGAGACCGCTGCCTTTGGTCTTATTCATTGCGCCTGCATTGCCGCCGCGGCCATCAGCAGCGGCGTGCACGACCCGATGTCGTATTACTTGACCTCAGACCGCCAGCGTGAGGCAATGCGCCTTCATGGGCGCGGGTCTGACGATATTCAATTCTGGGACGATGTATCGCTGTCTCGAAACGCCGCCCACGTGGCCGCGCCCATCCTGGCCCAGGTCGCCGATCGCGAAGCGCTCTTCATGTTGCAGGCGCAACGCACGTTCTCCGACCTCGGCAAACCCTTCGATCTCTATGTGTTTCCCGATGAGTACCATGTAAAATGGCGGCCTCGACACCGGCTCGCCATCTACCAAAGGAGCCTCAGATGGTTCGAGTTCTGGCTGTTGCAGCGCGAGAGCGAGGGCGCGGCGTTCGGCGATGAGTACGCGCGCTGGCGTGCCTGGCGTGCACGCCTAGCCGAGAGCGACGGCCCGCGGCAGATTGCGCAGCCAGGCCTCCACACTCAATAAGCCGACGATGCGAGGCAAATTTTCTGAGGCCCGCAATATGCTGGCTTCGCTCAATGTGCCAGATAACACGTCGTGTGAAACAAGGCCGTGCCCAGCGAGCGCACCTTCTAGAAGGTATGCGCGCAGGAACGGAAGCTGCAGCAGCAGAATCTGAGCGAGGTAGGCGCTGGTCTGCCCTTTAGAGCGGCGCTGCAATACCTGTGGGGCGATCCGCCCGCCAAAGGCGTCTCGCACGAGACCGCGGTCTTTCCCGCCGGGTGACAGCACAAAAGTCGGAAGGCCGAGACACGCTTCAAGAACCGGTTGGGCGACAAGCGGATAGATATAATCTGCGTGCGAACGCCAATCGAAATAGTTGAGGCGATCTTCTATCAGCGCGAGATGCAGACGTTTGCCTGGGAGCAGACCTTCGGGCGCTTCGTCGGCCGCCGGCAAAAGGCCAATAGCCTTGGAAGTGAGGTACATCGGATGAGTGCTGGGCGCCGCTGCATCGCGGCTCAGCGCCTGACGCCAAGCGCTAAAGGCACTTCCCCAAAATGGCGCGCCGGTCTCTGCGGCGTGCGACCAGCAGCGGCGCCAAAACCCGAGACCCGGTCCGCGTGCAATCAAGCGATCGGCTAGCACGTCATTTCGCAATGTACGGAAAAAAACGTTGTCACCACCTCGGCCTGAAATGAACGCCGTAACATCGTGTTGAGCGGCGAAGGCCGCTTCGATCTCGTCCGTCTCACCATCAGCCAACCATAAAGGCGGATTGAGCGCCGGCCTCAGCTGGACCGCGGCTTCAAGATTCACGCGCGAAGGATCACGCTGGGCCTCGCAAAGGGATGCGCCCGCGAACGCCGCCGCCGCGCGCGCGTAAGCGCGCTCATCTCCTTCCAGATTGGAGGTCGCGAAATTTATGGCACGCACCCGCGCTGGATCAGGCATGCACGCAAGCACGATGCTTGAATCCAGCCCACCTGAAAGGCGAAGACCGAAACGGGGAAAACAATCGGCCCAGGCGCCACTTGCCGTCTCCACAGCGTCACGAAGTGTGGACTTGGCTGCTTGGTGCTCGATTGGCGCCCTCGCAAACGCATCAGGGCGCCAGACCTGCTCGATAGACAGCCGTGATTGGCCGACACGAGCCACCGCGCCAGGCTTCAGCTCTGAGACGCCATCGAGGCCCGTCCTGGTCGTGATGTGGCGGTTGTTCGCCAATCTCAGAGCTACATAGCTCCAGTCGACCGCAGTCGGTCCCAATCCAACCGCATCAATATCTTCACTGTGGGACAAAAAGATGAAGGCGTTGCCGCGCCTTGCAACGAAGCATGGCAGCGCGCCAGACGGGTCGCGAACAATGAAGACACATGCGTTGGGGACGTCACGAATGAAGCAAACGTAACGGCCCCAAACACGCGTAAAAGCCACGGCCCCGCGACTCTCAATGAATTCTGCGTCGCGCAACTGCTCCGACTGAGCGCGAGATCGGCCAGCGAATACAGTCCCCACAAAGCTCACGTGAGCGCCAACGTGCAAGCCCTCCAGCGCGCTGGACCGGTGCGGCGCCTCCAGCACCGAGAGGCCAGGCGCATCGACACGATGCACCCAGGCGGGATGAGTGGTCGCTATAGCCGCAATGACATCAGCGGCGTCCTTAGACGCGGCTTCGGAGTGATAGCTCCAAACCAGCGCTATGAAACGGTTCATGCCTAAACGACCATGATTGGCGTATAACCGCGCGCGTGATCGGCGCTGTCATTCAGCACCTGGTCGCCCAGCTGCGCCCAGCAATGAGCGGCGAACGGCGCGCCCTTCACCGCGAAGACCCAATCGACCGCTGCCCCGCGCGGACCCAGAAATAGAAGCAGCGCAAGCGTCTCGCGAAGGCACGCATTGCGCGCCGTCCCCAACGGGCGGCTCGCAGAAAAGGCGGCCGCCATGCGGACGATCGCTTCCTCAGATCGTTCGTGATTATTTCGTCGCGCCCGCCGCTCGGAGACTATGGAGCTGATATGGCTCCCGCGGAGCAGCTTCGACGCACGCCTGCGGCACAATGCTGCGCGCGCTATGGTGAAAATCTGAGGACGACTAGCGGAGACCTCGCGTGACGGCGTTGGGGCTTTTGCTAAAGCAAGCGGACGCCCGGCGCCGTCCGCGAGCACGCGCGCCGCGCGGAGGCTTTGCACGACCTCCCGTGAAAGCGGCGCGCGGCGCCTCAACTCATCGGCAAGGCGCGAGGACATCGCGCGGCTTAGTGCGCAGTAGCGATCGGCCTGGAGATCGAGGAAAACAATTGTCTCGTCGGCGAATGCCATAAACACATCAGCGCGCAAATGTGGTGCGGACCCGCTCACCGGTTCACATCAGCGGGTCGCGGTCCTCCATGAGATGCTCTACCCCGCCTTGGGTCTCGGCCGACACCGCGCCCAGTTCGATTACTTCATGATCCGACATCTTTTCACTCCGTCTGCTTTTCGTCTGATAGAGCCAGCGCGCGGGAACACGTCCCGCGCGCCTCCTCGTGCCGCTTAGAAGAGCGGCTCACGGTCTTCGATTTCGGTGTCCACGCCGCCGTGCGTTTGCTCGGAGACGGCGCCCAGTTCGATCGGGTCTTGTTCGAACGTGTTTTCGTCACGCATTGTCAAAGCTCCTTTGAAGGACCGAGGCTCGGCCCAGGAGCGATGCTGCGTCTACTGGCGTCGATAAGAGAGTTTATTAACGTGAATATTTTGCGGGGTTCTGGCAGCGCGTCAGGCGCCGTTCGACGGCAGTCCTAGCAACGCCGCGCAATCGCGGATCGCCTTTGCAGCCGCTACGCGTTTATCGTGGTAAAGCCGGAGTGCGATCTTCAAGCGGCTGACGTCGCCCTTTTCTATCGCTTCATCTAAGGGAGTAAGTTCTTCCTCAACATCCGCCCACAGTTCGCGCTCCGCCACGCGCGCCATGTGTAACCTGTCATCGGCGTTGCGAGCTGACGCCACAAGCTCGCCGTGGGCCCCACGCTGCATCGCGGTCAACAGCGCCGCTGTACGGCTCGGATAGTCTCGGGTAACGGCACTTGTGGGCGTGCTCAATGCGCTTGCGCTCTTGAGCGCAAGCTCTGCGAGCTCACCACGCCATCGATAGAGATCGCGCAATCCGCTTTCGCTCCACATCGCCGCGCTGAACCCGTGCGAAGGCCGGAAGGCCACGAGGCGTTCGGCCGTGAGGCGCAGCAATGCTTCACGCACGGGCGTTGTCGAGACGGCCAGGTCCGTAGCAAGCGCGGTTGCGTCAAGACGCTGACGCAGCCGAAAGCGCCCGTCCATCAGCCTTGCCTTGATCTCCTGGTAAGCCCGCTCGGATGTTGGCGTCTCAGGCGTCCTCGCCATAATGAGCCTTTAGTTGACGGGCGATATCCGGAGTCAGCGCGTCGATGTGCGGTCCGGGCAAGAACTGCCTGTCCTCAAGCGCGCAGATCGGATCGCGCCCCTCCCAGCCGCCCAGGTTGGGGCGATGCATCTGATAGCCGATGAGCCGCTGCAACGGCTCTGGGAATGACCGAGCGATGGCCGGCGGGTAAGCCAAGAACTGGTTTTCGTACTGCTTCAGCCAACCTAAACAATAGGAGACAATGATGCCGTCACGCGGCGCGTTTGACCGGTTCTCGCCGGCGCCGTGCGTCAGCGCGCCAAGGAAGACCAATGCGTCACCGGGCTGCATCTCCGCGGGGATCGACCGCGCTGGATCAATGCTGCGGTCGAGCACGTCCGTGTGACTGCCTGGCCAAAGGCGCGTGGCGCCATTCTCTTCGGTGAAAGCAGTCAACGGCCACATCACATTGATGAGCCAGGGGCGAAGCTTCGGTTCGTGGGGCCACATCTCTTCATCGCGATGCGGCGCCTGGGCTCGCTCTTGTGGGTGCACGCGAATGGCTTGCGTCAGATTGAGCTGGATGCAATCACACGACGGCGCCAACGCCGCGCGCGCGATCGCAAGCACGGCGGGATGGAGAACAAGATCTTGTGTTGAAGGCGCCTTGTTGAGGAGACCTCCGACCCGCGTTGTCTTCCATCCGTAAAAATCGCCTACGCACTTCGGCGTCGCGGCCAAATGCGGCGCGACCTCGGCGCAAATCAAACGCGATTTCAGATGACTGATCGCTTCCGGCAAGATGACATAGCCGTCCCGCATTAAGTCCTCAAACACCCGCGTGAAACGAGCCTCTGAATGAAGCGCCGGTTGAATAGACATGCGCGGAGTGGCGACTTGCATGACGGTTTCCTTCAAGTGTTGAGTTGTTTCGCGCGCGCTCAGGCGGCACGCGCCAGCCCGGCATCAGCGAAGCGCGTGACAGGGCCGGTTAGCCGCGCCCGTTGGCGTACGGCGGCAAGGCCATCGCTGGTGACGTCGGCCAGCATGGCAATGAGGCGCTCCCGCCCCATCCTCTGCTTTGGACCCAAAGCACAGACGTTCCAGCCCGCTTGGGCTGCAAGCGGCGCCAGCGCGGCGCCGGCCACGAAACTCACCTTCTCGATGCCGAAGAGGATCGACGTCTCCAGGATGCCCGCGATCATCCGCGCCAGCAGTTCGCGGCGCGGCGCGCCTTTCGCAATGGTTGGCGCGGGGCAAAATCGGGATGCTTCCCAAACGCGCGCCGACCTCGGCGGTCCATCGTCGCAGAGCTTGGCGAACACTTCGCTCATGAGATGTGGCGAGAGCGTTGGCAGGAGCCGCGCCGATTGCTGCACGTCGCCGTTTGCATCCACATCGATTAAATACATCGCCTCTTCGTTATCGAACTCGTCGATCTCAAGGCCCATGCTTTCACTCAGCCGCCAATGCATGCGGTCGATGAAGACCTGCTTGCGCTGCCGATGCATCTCCATCAGCGCGTGATGAAAGAGACGACGATTGTCGCGCGTGATGATCTGGATCATGAACCTAGTGTCCTCCGCACCGACCCCCGTGAGATTGAGTGCAGATGCGCGCGCTCTGCTATGGGCCGATCGGCCCATTGACGCGCTTTGCACCACAAGGAGGTGTGGAGAAGTCAGTCCGCCAGATCGGACAAGGTCAGTGTCCCATCGAGATAAGCGAACATGATCGCTTGGATGCGGGAGCTCACCCCATAGCGCGCCCGCGCATGCTCAATTGTATGTTTGGCCGTTGCGGTCTTGATGCCAAGAATGTCTGCGATCAACGGATCGCTCTTGCCGCGGGCCGCAAGCGCCAAACATTCCTTTTGGCGCTTGGTCAACACGACCGGCGTTCGGGTCTCACCCGTCGCGCGCAGCCGCGCTTCCTCGTGGGCGTGGAACGCCATCAATTGTAGGTCTGGCACGATCAGTGGATCGATGCCGTCAGGACCAGGCACAAGCGAACACGACGCCGGCAGCGCCCCGGGCGAATGAATGGGAATAGTCAGGCCCTTCCTCAAGCCGCATTCCGCGGCTTCGTTCAAAATCCGGCGCTGGTCGCGCGCCAGATCGTATTGAACTACGAACTCTTCCCACCAGAACGGCAGCAGAGCGTTGTGCGCGCCGAAGAAGATTGGATCGCGGTTGGCGTACTTCTTATCGGAAAACCAGACCAGCCAAGGGTGAGGATAGTTAACGATGGCGACGGCGCCCGTCGGGGGCTTCAGTGGATCGACATGTGAGGCGCAGGCAACATATCTGATCCCGCACGCCTCCATCTCCGCAAAAAGAAAACGCGCGATATCCTCTGCCGACGCTGCCGCCCGGCACTTTTGCACAAAGTCCAACGTGGCCTCACGCCGGCCCATCGTTACATCTACTCCGTCCTCTGCGCGCTCAGGTTGAACCTTAAGCGCGCCCTTTTTCAAGTGAATTGCAAGTTTATAAGCATTGCGCTTGGCGCATTCTCGCAGCGCGCGACGAGGGCGCCGGCCCCCATCCCGGGTGGCGAGTCGCCACTCTCGGCCTAACCTCATCGCACCCTGTCTGCCCGCTTAGGGTGATCGCGCTCGTGACTAAGTGGAATGGTTTGGCGTCCCGCGCCGCCGCGCGTCAAAAACATCTAAATGCGACGCATCAGGTTAGTGGCGCCAACGCGGGCTGTCGCATTGGGCGGCTTCCTCATTTTTGCTCTGTGTCTCGGCATCGGCTTTGTTGCCGTATCGGCGCTTTCGGACGTCGTCATCTACAATGCGAGCCCGTCGATGCCCCAGGGCATCTACGTGCGTATGCACTCGCCAATCGTGCGGCAATCAATCGTTACCGTGCGGGCGCGGGATGTCGCGTTGAACTATGCCACAGCGCGGCACTTTACAGACGCGAACGATCGGTTTCTCAAACGCGTCATCGCATTGGATGGCGATGTCGTCTGCGCGCTTGGGGCGCGCGTAACAATCAATCAGACGATGACCTTGCAGCGTCGAACAGTGGACACCGCCGGACGCCCGTTGCCGACTTGGTCAGGATGCCGGCGTCTCCATGATCAAGTTTTCCTGATCGGAGACACAGCCGACAGTTTTGACGGCCGCTATTGGGGGCCGGTCGCCTCTGAGCTTGTCGAAGGCGTTTGGCGTCGGCGATGACGCCGCGCACCGCGCCGGGCCACTTCTTGTCGCACGCCGCCCTGCTCCGTGCGGTCAAGGGACGCTGCGCTCTTCGCCCTTGACCGCGCATGTCGGCGTGCAGGGCGAGCATCGCCCGGCGCGGCTCCTCGCGTGCGGGCGATGGAGAAGATGCAATGACCGACATCACCATGATCGCTTTGTCGAAGCTCGTTCCAGGGCAGCGCAATGTCCGCAAGACCAAGCCTGCGATGAGCATTGATGAACTCGCCGCGTCCATCGCGGCGCATGGCCTCTTGCAGAATCTGGTCGTCTCGGAAGCCGACAAGGGTCGCTATTCCGTAGAAGCCGGCGGCCGGCGCCTGAAGGCGCTTCGAAAACTCGCCAAGGCGAAGACCATTCCCGGCAACGAGCCGATCCCCTGCCGCGTCGTACCACTTGACGATGCGACGGAGGCCTCGCTGGCCGAGAACGTTCAACGAGAGCCGATGCATCCGGCCGACGAGATCGAGGCATTTGCTCAGCTTGCTGAAGCTGGTCACGGTCCGGAAGCGATCGCCGGCCGCTTTGGCGTCAACGGCACGCATGTAGCGCGTCGGCTGCGCCTCGCGCGCGTGTCGCCGAGGCTGATCGAGGCGCTGAAGAAAGACGAGATCGACCTCGACCAATTGGGCGCCCTCGCCTTCACCGATGATCATGCGCTGCAGGACAAAGCTTTCTTCGATACGCCCGAATGGCAGCGCACGCCCGACCAGCTCAAGGCGCGCGTCACCCAGGCGCACGTCGCCGAGACCGACAAGCTAGCCCGCTTTGTAAGCGTCGACGCCTATGTCGAAGCCGGCGGCGCGGTCGCGTCCGATCTCTTCGCGGACGAAGACGAGACGCGCTTTCTTGCCGATCGTGAGCTTCTGGTTCGGCTGGCCGAGGCCAAGCTCGAACCGATCGTCACTGAAGTTCAGGCTGAAGGCTGGGCGTTTGTCGAGATTTCGATCGACGGCGTGGCCTGGAGCCAGTTTCCAGAACGCGTGCGCGAACGCCGGCGCGATCTCACCAACGACGAAACGGCTGAGCAAGAACGGCTCTACGCCACGCTCGACGAAACCGAAGACGAGGCCGAGATCGAAAAGATTGAAGCGGCGATCGATGCGCTGGCGCCCGCTCAGTGGGACAACGACGAAGTCGCCCTCGCCGGCGCGATCGTGACATTGAACCACTCCGGAGACATCAAGGTCGAGCGTGGGCTGGTGCGCGTTGAAGACGTGAAGGCGCTGAGGGCGCTGCGCCGAAAGCGCACAACGCCAGCCCACGGCGCCGCTGACGTGGACGACGAGCAGCCCGAGGTCGCAGCGGCGCCGAAACCGGCCATCCCTGCCAAGTTGCTGGATGAATTGCTCGCGCACAAGACGTTGGGCCTTCGGGTCGCGATCATTGATAGCCCGGCGCTCGCACTGCGCCTCGTGACGTTCAGCCTAGCCGCAAGCTTCATGGGCGATGCATCCGCATCGTGCCTGGCGATCTCTGTCGATCACATTGACGTCGCGCGCTCCATTACGCGCGCGGAGAGTAAAGCGGCGGATGAGTTTGCCGAGATTGGTTCGGTGTGGCGCTCGCGCTTGCCGGTCAATCAAGAAGAGCTCTGGGGCTACATCTCTTCGATGGACGAGCCGATGCTGCTTGAACTTATCGCGGTGACGATCGCCGCTGGCATCGATCTCAGGCGTGCTGGGCCGCTCTCGGGGATGGAAGCACGTCAAGCACTCGGTCAGACGCTCTGCGATCGCGCCGGACTCGATATGACCAAATATTGGAGGGCTTCGGTCGAGAGCTACTTCGAGCACGTCCGCAAGGACGCGGTCATCGAGGCGCTGGTGGAGGTTAATCCGAAGCTAGACCGCGCCGCGCTCGAGAAAGCGCCGAAGAAAGAAGTGCTGACGCGGGCGAAGCGCACGTTCAAACAAAGTCCGTGGCTTCCCTCCCCACTGCGCATGTCAGCTGCGGCTGCACCCTTGGCCATAGCGGCCGAGTGAGCGGACAAACGAAGCGCCGCTGCGGGATTTAACCCGCAGCGGTCGCAACGTCTTCCGGACGTGGGGACGTCCTTTTACTTCTTCTTTTTCGCGGCCTTCTTCGGCGCGGCTTTGGCTTTCTTGGCTTTCTTCGCCATGCGTGATGCTCCAGCGTGTCGAGGCGTTAGGGAGACCTCAGGCCGTGAGATTGGGGCTGAGTCTGGAATCAAGTCTTAACGCGCGCCCCCCGGCGCGTTCGCTCTCAATAGCGGATCATGCGCGGCTGACCGGCGTCGATATCGACGTGGATCGAAGTTTCGCCGTACTCGCCGGGCGGCCCAGCGGCCAGAATGAGCTGAATCTCGCCGTTGAACGGATCTGGCTGGGCCGGAATCTCGTGGCGCTCCGGCCACATTTTGATGTTGTCGGTCGCATAGACCCAAACGTCGTTGCCCTTGAGAAGGACGAGCAATTCACGCAACCGCCGGCGAATGGGCAGCTCGCCGTCCGTTTGCAGCAGCGCGCGGTTGCTCCCGCTCCAGCTTAGGCTCGAAGCCAGTTCATAGAGTTCGGTGATGTAGCCTTGAGTCTCTTCGGTAAGCCGGACCTTGATCTGCAAGAGGACGACCTGGACCTTTGCTGCGGCGTCCATCAACACGGCCTCATCCTCGACCATTTCGGCAACACCGGTGTCAAGGCGCGGGAAGAAACGATCCTTCTCAGGAGGTTTTGACGGCATCGCCGAGGCCGGCGCCGGAGCAGAAGCGCAAAGTTGCGTCCGCGGCACGCTCAGAGCTCGTGCTAATCGATCGACAACGTCGACA